>Ga0247610_10000116_pt1 | contig 128241 bp, 94 predicted proteins | sample 174DNAGHGhighgp2_FD_193483 | JGI IMG/M metagenome (GOLD analysis project Ga0247610, IMG submission 193483) | Sheep rumen microbial communities from Palmerston North, Manawatu-Wanganui, New Zealand - 1742 DNA GHGhigh gp2 | ecosystem: Host-associated > Mammals > Digestive system > Stomach >... | reverse complement strand
ATCCGTTTGCATACATAACACAAGCTAAAGTAAATATCTGTGCAGCAACATTAAATTGAAAATGTTTTTCAAGAGAAGCTTTTACACTCTTCGCAACATCTTCAATCAATGCATACTGACCGTATTCCAGAACAGAAATCTCATCCTGTGATTCGCCTTCTTCAAAAAGAGAATAGTTTTTGTTCGGCACAAATCCTTTTTCAGGAATAATTGAACCGATGCATTTTCCGGTTTTCTTCCCCCACTTGCCACTTGCAAGTTTTACTGATTTGTACATGTAAACATAATAATGCCCACTTATCAGTTTTACTTCAGTGCAAGGTCCTGGGCGATGTATTGAAATTTCATCTGGTATTCTATTTGATGCCATAAAATCTAACTCCTCATATCGGTAATATCTCTAATAATATTTTACCATATTCGAAGAGAAAAGTCAATAGAAAAAGCGATAAAATCCTCGAAATTCCGCTGTTTAAGAAGATTTTATCGCATTATTAAATATATGAGATTTGCAAATTTTGGAGTGCATATCGGTAATTAGCTAGATGATTGTGTCTAAAGGACGTAAAGGTAAAGTAAAAATGAAAAAGATCTTTCGTTCGAAAGGAAAAGAATATGCCTATCATGAAGGAGAACGTGCACGTTCTCTGATAGAGCACTGAATTCCGAGATGGAGGTGCGCTGATGGCTGTCGTTCATAACAAGATAAGGAAGAATTATATTATTCTGTGCGAAGGAAAGGATACAGAGAATTTTCTGATTCAGTATCTCAATTCAGAGCCGCTTAAAATAGAGAAGCGGTTTAGTGAAGATATTCAGACGTTTGATTTTTGCGGTATAAATCAGTTGACGATGTTTATGAGAACTCTTATGAATATGGAGGGCTTTGATAAAGTTGATCGTCTTCTGGTGATTCGTGATGCAGAAACAAATGTGGAACAGGCTGAAATTATGGTCAGAAATTCTTTTTCCGAGTGTGGTTTTTCTAAAGACAGAGGATATGAGTGCTCTAAGGAAAAGCTGGATTCGCTTTTTTCAGTATGTAAAAAATCTATTGATTCAATCGATAATTATCTGAACGGGAGGTTGACTTTAAATGACTGATACAGGCTCAATTATTATAGCGTTAAGCTATGCCTCTTCTTTATTAATGAATACGACAAGTGTAAATCAGTCTTCTATATTCAATACCACGGATAGCTATGATGATTATCTTCATGATTTGACAGGTACTTATCAGCTTACAGATAATACTGTATACGATCAGTTTGCAGATGAGCAGTATTCTGATTTATTAAGTTGCTGTAAACCGATGTATCTGATCAGAGATACTGAATTTAATGAAACTAAAAAGAACAGGAATCTGCAGTCGGTAGAAAATCTTCGTAAATTTGAAGAAGACTGGAATGGCTATGGAGCTGGAAGTTTTTCTGCTGAATTATGTGATTTTATGGAGAAAATCATAAAAAATCTTGATGAAGAATATCAGCCTAAACTTTTTCCTACAGGAAGAGAAAGTATACAGATAGAATATGAAAAAACAAATGGAGAATATCTTGAAATAGAAGTTTTTTCTTCTCGTAGAATAGAGCTGTTCCAGATTACAGCTGATGGTAAAGAGATAGAGAAGAATATCGGTTATGATGAGATTGAAAGAGCGGTGAAGACCTTTTATGGCGTTTGAAAGTGACGAGCGTTTTTACAGAGTTATAAGGAATACCAATCCTAATGCCTGGGATAAAGAATGTAATCGTCCATCATCAGCTGCGTTCAAAGATTCTCTGAACTGCGACAGATTTTGAAGTTGGTTTAACCAGACAAATTATAACTTTTGATTCTTTCACGTGACTATAAACACACAGATTTAACAACCAAGAAAACAACCAAGAAATAAATGGTAATACGATACATCAAAATATTAAAGAATGAGCGGCAAACGAATAACGCTTCCGTTTGCCGATTTTGCTATTGCCTAACTGCCGTAAAAATGATATACTAAAAGTGATATATAAACCACTTTACATTCACAATGTTTTATCAGGGAGGAAAACCAGATGGAAAAATCAAATCGTTACGCAGGCACACAGACAGAAAAGAACCTTGAAGCTGCATTTGCAGGGGAATCACAGGCACGCAACAAGTACACATACTTTGCGTCAAAGGCAAAGAAGGAGGGCTTCGAGCAGATCGCTGCACTGTTTTTAAAGACAGCTGACAACGAAAAGGAACACGCTAAAATGTGGTTCAAGGAGCTTAATGGAATAGGCTCAACTGCTGAAAACCTTGAAGAAGCAGCAAACGGCGAAAATTATGAATGGACAGATATGTACGAAGGTTTCGCCAAAACTGCTGAAGAGGAAGGCTTCCCGGAACTCGCTGCAAAGTTCAGAATGGTTGGTGCAATCGAAAAGCATCACGAGGAACGCTACCGTGCACTTCTTAAGAATGTTGAAATGCAGCAGGTGTTCGAAAAGAGTGAAGTAAAGGTATGGGAATGCCGCAACTGCGGACACATAATCGTTGGCACAAAGGCACCGGAAGTATGTCCTGTATGTGCTCATCCGCAGAGCTATTTTGAAGTACACGCTGAGAATTACTGATAGAACTTAAAGCGCTGATTTGTTCACTGATAAGCTGAGAAACGCATTTGAAACCTGTAGTTTCTCAGTTTTAAATCCGGTTGGCCGGACGTCTGAACGAATCAGCGCTTTTCAGGATGGTGTAAAATATACATCTATCAGCATTAAAACGAAATCAGCTTTTTGCACATTTACGATTGACATACAGAGATAAAACCTGTATAATTTAATGTATAAGTGAAATGTTTATTGCCTTCAGGAACAGATTAGTATCGGTTAGGTAAAAGAGTGATTATGCAGGTATATCATCGTTTCTGAATTTGTTGAGGTGGATTGGATTTGAAAAAACGTAAAAGTTTATTTTTGTGTATTCTTGCCGGTTTAATGTCATGTTCTTATACTATGACCGCTTCTGCCGGTAGTTTTGTGAACGGCGGACAGCTGAAAAACGGGCTGCTGATCAGAGAAAGAGATAATGGCAATTATCATATTGCTGACTACAACACCAATGATGATAATGTTGTAAACGTTCTTGACCTGTGTCGTGTGAAGGCAGGTTTATTTACCAAAGAGCAGCCGGAAAAGCAGAGTATTTACATTAAATGTTCCGGACCGTGGATAAGCGATGACAAGTCACAGATCACAGTACCTGTACAGATAAACGGCAATGTTCTCGGTGTATCGGCAGTTTCGTTCAGAGTTGCATATAACAGCTGGTTCTTTACCATGACTAATGCATATTCATCGAATAACGCTAAGGTATCTTTTTCAAAGGGGGCTGACCAGGTTCAGTACAGTGCACCCGGCGGAAGAAATCTTTCAAGCGAAGGGTATTTTGTATATCTTGTTTTCGACGTTGCTTCATCAGTTCCGGCTGGTAAATATGATATCGAACTCGATGACATAAAGGCTGCCATGAATACAAAAGACGGTAAGGTGAAAGAGATATCAAAAGAAGAATGCAATATTGATGACAGACTTACTTTTGATTTTGTGCGTGAGGAACCGGTTATTACGACTGTAACTGATCCGGTAGTTACTACAGTCACAACTACTGTTACAACAGTGCCGGAAACAACTGCTGCTCCGGTTACAACAGTTACAAAGGCTGAAACAAAGCCTGAACCGCCTAAGAGTGACGAGCTTAGCTTCTACATGGATAACGCTGAACTTAGCAGCGATGGAAGAAAGCTTAAAGTGCCGGTTTATATGAACGGAAATAAAGAAGGTATCTGTAACTTTAATACTATAGTTAAATATGACAGAAACAAATTTGCACTTACCGGTATTGAACGCGCTGAATACGAAGGATGGGGCTATATTACCGGAAACGGTGACAATGCTGTATTCAATACGAATAACAACACTAATATAAAAGCTAACAGCGGAGTTATTGCATATTTTAACTTTGATGTAAGGGACGGAGCTGACCAGAACAGTTACCGTTTTGAACTTACTGACATAAAGGCAGCTAAGTCTGAAAACTGGAATCAGAAAAATATTGATAAATGCCGTAAGAATTCAGAAGTTTACGAATTCAAGTTTGACGGCAGTGCAGCTGTAACGACTGCAGTACCTGATATAACAACGGCAGTTACAACAACTGTTACTGAACCTTCTGTGACTACAACAGTTACGACAGTAACAGAGCCGCCGGTGACAACTGCAGTAAATCCTCCTCCTGTAGTAACAACAGTTACCACAACTGCTCGTCAGGATGATAACGTAGAACTTGAGCCGACGGAAAGAGAAATCATCGAACTGGTAAATAAGTTCAGAAAAGATAACGGGCTCGGAGTTCTGAGTATATCATCAGGTCTTTGCAAAGCTGCAGACCAGAGAGCTCAGGAGCTTTCTGTGTTATATGCTGAGGCAAGACCGAACGGTGAGAGTCTTGAAGCGTTGTTCCGCGAGAATGGTGTAAATATAATGTCATACGCATGCTCGTATAACGCAAGTATGTCAAGCGCAGAAGCGGTATACAGTAACATTATCAAGTACAGATCAAAAGTTTTCGATAACAAGTCGTTTAAACTGATAGGTATGGGACACTACTACAACGAAAATACACAGTACAAGGATTACTGGGTATTATTTATTGGTTGATAGAAAAAACGAAATACAGTGTTCGTTGACATCGAAATTACCAAAAACTTAGCGGCAAACGGATAACGCTCCCGTTTGCCGCTTTTGCTATTGCCTAACCACTGTAAAAATGGTATACTTATAGTGATATATATTCAAAGGGACGTCGGAATCTCGGAAAGGAGAGAAATTTAATGACCAGCAGAACTGGAAAAGATATTGTAGTTGGAATAGATAATTATGATGACCTTATAAATGAAAACGGATATTACGTGGATAAAACCGAGCTGCTTTATGATTTACTGACTGGTTCAAAGAAAAAAGTTTCTCTTTTTACACGTCCGCGTCGTTTTGGAAAAACACTTACCATGAGCATGATGGAAAGCTTTTTTGATATTGGAAAGAACAGTTCTGAAGTTTTCAGGGAAAGAAATATCTTCCTGAATCATCCGGAATTCTGTGCTGAATGGATGAATCAGTACCCGACTTTATTTGTTTCTTTTAAAGATATTGAGGGGCTTACCTTTGAAACTGCACTGAAAAAACTCAAAGCTGTAATAGCTGATCTTTGCAAGAAGCATGAGTATCTTGCAAAGGCGCCGGAAGTCAATGCTGCTGATGCTGAAATATTTCAGAGGTTAATGTTCAAGAATGGAGATATAGAAGAAGTTCAGAATTCACTTAAAACACTCATGCGTATGATGTATGCAGTTTACAGGAAACCAGTTATTCTTCTGATAGATGAGTACGACGTTCCGCTTGCCAAAGCTGCTGCATCCAGAAATAAGGAATTTTACGCACAAATGCTTGACGTGATCCGCGGACTTATGAGTATTTCAGTAAAAACCAATGATTTTCTGAAATTTTCGGTGATCACAGGATGCCTTAGGATCTCAAAAGAAAGTATTTTTACAGGCGTCAATAATTTTGCGTGTTATTCTGTTACAAGTATGAAATACAGTCAGTATTTTGGATTTACTGCATCAGAAGTTCAGAGACTTCTTGAAGCATTTGGAATGTCCGATAAATACGAAGTACTGAAAAAGTGGTATGATGGATATATTTTTGGAAACACTGAGGTTTTCTGTCCGTGGGATGTGGTCAGTTACATTGATTCTGCCATGGAGATCGACGGTGATGAAATACCTGAACCTGAGAATTTCTGGGCTGATACAAGCTCCAATACACTTCTGAACGATTTTATTAATCATTCAGAAATAGATGCCTCAGCAAAGTTTGAAGTCCTTCTTAACGGAGGAACTATTACTGAAGAAATAACAAATGAACTGACATATGACAGTCTTGCTGATTCTGAACGTAATCTCTGGAGCGTTCTATTAATGACGGGATATGTTTCAAGTGCAGAAAAATGCACCAGGAAAGCGGTAAAGCTTCGAATTCCGAATGCAGAAATAGCTGAACTTTTCCGGGATGCAGTTGTAAGAAAATTTGAAAAAACACTTGATGATTCAAAAGTGGACGCTTTTGTAACGGCCATGTGGAATGAGGATACCGTTACTGCTTCTGAAATGCTTTCTGATATTTTATGGAATTCCATAAGTTATTTTGATTACGGTGAAGATTACTATCACGGAATGCTCAATGGTATTTTTACCGCACGTGGTTTTTCACCTGATTCAAATGATGAAGCAGGACTTGGAAGACTTGATCTTCGTGTAAAAAATCGTCCGGAACGTATTTTACTGCTTCTGGAATTCAAACGATCGAAAAAGAAAGAAGATCTTGATTCGGACTGTGATGAGGCCATCGGTCAGATTCTGAAAAATGGTTATGACAGGCTGATCCCTGAGGGTTATGAAAAACAAATCGTTTATGGAGTTGCTTTCTTCGGAAAAACAGCCAGAGTAAAAATTCTGAAAAGATAGTGATTGTATCCTGATAAAAATCGGCAAACGAATAACGCTCCCGTTTGCCGATTTTGCTATTGCCTAATTGCCGTAAAAATGATATACTTAAAGTGAAATATAAACCATTTTACATTCATCATATTTTTATCAGGGAGGAAAACCAGATAGAAAAATCAAATTGTTACGCAGGCACACAGACCGAAAATAACCTTGAAGCTGCATTTGCCGGTGAATCACAGGCACGCAACAAGTATACATATTTTGCATCAAAGGCTAAGAAGGAAGGCTTTGAGCAGATAGCAGCCCTTTTCTTAAAGACAGCTTACAACGAAAAGGAACACACAAAGATGTGGTTCAAGGAGTTAAATGGACTCGGCTCAACTGCAGAAAACCTTGAAGAAGCAGCAAACGGCGAAAATTATGAATGGACAGATATGTACGAAGGTTTCGCCAAAACTGCTGAAAAGGAAGGCTTCCCCGAGCTTGTTGCATAGTTCAGAATGGTTGCAGCTATTGAAAAGCATCACGAGGAACGCTATCGTGCACTTCTTAAGAACGTTGAAATGCAGCAGGTATTCGAAAAGAGTGAAGTAAAGGTATGGGAATGCCGCAACTGCGGACACATAATCGTTGGCACCAAGGCACCGGAAGTATGTCCTGTATGTGCTCATCCGCAGAGCTATTTCGAAGTACACGCTGATAATTACTGATAGAACTTAAAGCGTTGATTTTGTGCTAAAATATATATCTCGAATAATAAATCGCTTTGTAAAGGATCCCACCTACATATCACGCGGGATCTTTTTTTGTGATGAAAAATTGTGCTTTAATAAACATATTGATATTTATATGTTGCTATGGTATAATCATTGTATTATTATATTTATAAAAAGGAGACAAACCATGAACTACAGAAAAACACTGGCTGTATTAACAGCACTTGCAGCCTGCGCATCAGTTACAGCGATGCCAGCAGGAGTGCAGAACAATGATAACACAAGCATATTTGCAGTGGAAGCTGCAGAAGCAGCTAAGGTTGAAGAGGGATCTCTTGGTGACAAGGTAGGTTTTGTTATCTATGACAACGGCGAGATGGTGATAACCGGATCCGGTGCTATTACCAAAACGACTGAGGACATCAAAAGCAGAGAAAGCGTTACGTCCGTTGTGTTTAAGGACGACGCTGAGGGCGGAGTTACGGAGATCTGCGAAGCGGCTTTTTCCGGAATGGTAAATCTTAAAGCTGTTACACTTCCGGGATCTTTGAAAACTATCGGAAACATCGCATTTGCCGGATGCAGAAAGCTTTCAGAAATAACGTTCCCTGAAACCACAGAAAGCATAGGCACTCAGGCGTTTGCTTATACATCGTTAAAGGAAATAACAGTGCCTGATTCGGTAAAGAATCTCGGTGAAAAAGCATTTGAAGGATGTGCAGGACTTGAAAAGGCGCAGATAGGTCGCGGAATAAAGCAGGCAGTGCCGGAACTTTTTAAAGACTGCAAGTCACTTACAGAACTAACTATCCCGAACTTTGAAACAGAAGAAGCAGATTACGGCGAATATGGTGAAGGCGCGAAAGTTGCTGTAAAGGACATGTTTAACGTGATCAGTCCGATAATTACGGAAAGCAGCGTAAACAAAATAACGATTCTCGACGGAGCAGAAGAGATATCAATGTGTGAATTCAGCTGTATGAGTTCGCTTAAAGAAATAGTGATTCCTGATACAGTTACTACAATCTCGAAGGCAGCATTTTCACGTTGTGATTCTCTCGAAACAATAACTCTTCCTGAAGAACTTAAGACAATAGGATATGCCGCGTTTGCCGGATGTGTAAAGCTTTCAGATATAACGATTCCGGCGGAAATTGAAACCATATACGAATATACATTTGCAGGCTGCGAAAAGCTTTCAGAAGTATCTGTTCCGGAAGGGGTAAAAACCATAGGCGCACAGGCATTTGCTTACTGTTACGGAATCACAGACATATACATCCCTGATTCTGTAAAGAAAATAGATGAAAAAGCCTTTGAAGAAGACAGAATCAAGGATATCTGGTTCGGCGGAAGCGAAGATGACTGGAAAGCAGCAATAGGTGAGTATGCGAACAGTGAAGATCTTAAGAAGGTGTCTGTACACTTTAACGCAGTTTCTTTGAAATACACAATGGAAGAAGCTGAAAAACTCAGAGGATGCGGTGACGTTGATGCTGACGGAAAAGTTGACATAACCGATCTTACCATGATTTCACTTTATAACATTGGCGATTACGATTTTGGGGGAGCAGAACTTATTTTTGCTGACCTTGATAAAGACGGAAAAGTGACTCTTGCTGATCTTGCAACCCTCCGAATGGCGCTAAGTCATAAGATAACCCTTGAGTGAATCTGAATTGCGTAAGATTTTGAAGTCGATTTGACCGAATGAATTATACTTGGTTCTTGTTTGTAACTATAAATGAGCGGATTTAACAACCAAGAAAACAACCAAGAAAACCGCCAAGAAATAAATGGCAATATAAATTGGCGAATTATTATAGAATCAATGGCAAACGGATAACGATTCCGTTTGCCACTTTCGTTATTGATAGACTATACTCTGCCATCCATGAAATAGATATAGCTAAATATGACACAGATAAATATTTACAATTACATTTGCTTCATGCTATAATAGTTACAGTTGTACAGCAAAAATATTGAATTTGATCATGATCGATGCTATAATGGAGGTAGAAGAAAAACAAATGCTGCAGAAAAACTCGTTCTGGCAGACACTTGACTCACTAAACGGCTGTGAATATATCGACTACGCAGCCAAAGGGCTCCTTGCTTACAAAGGCGTAGCTGCTTATATTCTTAAAGGAAGTATAAGTGAACTCACTGACTGTTCTGTCGAATACATCGCAAATCACTGTATAGTCGGAGAACCGGTTATTGCAGGGATTAACGTTCACCGGGATGCCGGATCAAATGAGAAAGATGCGTCATCGAAAGCCGGTACGGAAGAAATCACTGAAAAAATTGATCTGCTCTGTAACGAAGATGCTGACATTAAAGAAGGAAGAGTCACGTTCGATGTCATCTTCAAAGTACGTGTTCCGGGGACAAGAGGGACTAAAACCGTTATTATCAACCTTGAAGCCCAGAACAGATTCAATCCGGGATATCCGCTTGTTACCCGCGGATTTATTATGACGCCAGAATGCTGTCAGCGCAGTATGGAAGAGAATTTTCCGGTTCGGACTATCATAAAATCAAGAAAGTTTATTCCATCTGGATCTGTACCAACCCAGACATAAATCATGTTGACACGATTAGCAGGATAGATCTTTCACACACAAAGGTATTCGGAGATCCGGATATCAAACGCTCACATTATGACAAGATGGAAGTCACTGTTATAGGTCTTCACCGTAACGGAACAAAGAAATCAGGAAACCCGCTTATAGATATGCTCAGCGTCCTTTTCGACAGAAAAATGAATAAATACACTAAACGAAACATACTCGAAAAGGAATACGGCATACGAATGACAAGAAAATACAACGAGGTGATCGACAAGATGTGCAATATAAGCGAATACTGGATTGAACCTTATTACAAGGCTCAGAAGATTGAAGAGAACGCCAAAAAGAAAATCGCTGATGCTGATAAGAAAATCGCTGATGCTGAAAAGTTAATTGCAGATGCTGAAAGAAAAACGGCAGACGCAGAAAGAAAAACGGCAGATGCTGAAAGGAAAGCGTCTGATGCTGAGAGAAAGTCAGTAGACGCAGATATTAAAGTAAAAGGCATTGAAGAAGAAAACGCAAAACTTATCAGTCTGCTGAAACTGCACGGAATTTCAGATGAAGAGATAAAGACAATGCTTGAAAAGCCGATAGCGTAGGTTGTTCAGGAGATACACTGAAAATGAACCAGCCACCTGTGGTGTCTGGTGCTATTGCAAAAACCGGTTCTGTTAAAAATCAGAACCGGTTTTGCTTTCATGCGATATTGACAAATCATCAATTTTCGGCTAAACTAAAGTAGTACTTTGGTTTAGCCAAAGTATTACTCTGAACATAAGGGTGATAGAAATGTATTCAATTAAAAGAAATATAGAGCCTGTAATTGAACGCAGGGCGAAAAACAGTAAAGCTATACTTTTGGCAGGACCACGTCAGGTAGGAAAATCTACATTGTTTAAACATCTGTTCAATGGTGTTAATCAGGTTACATTTGATGATGATCTGCTTTTACTTCAGGTTACGGAAGATCCTGAAATGTTTATGCTTAATAATCCGCCTCCGCTTATGATAGATGAGGTGCAGAAATGTCCGGCTGTATTTAACCGGTTAAAAATTTATCTTGATAATACGGATAAATGCGCCAATTTCTTTCTGACTGGTTCGCAGAAACTTCAGCTTATGGAGGAAATCAGTGAATCTCTTGCGGGCAGAGTATCGATAGTAGAACTTGATGGTCTTTCTTTAAGAGAAATAAATGGTTCAGCTTTTAACAGACACTTTGCGCCAACAGAAGAATACATTAATGAAAGAGAAAAGGAGCTGAAAAAATACGACGGAGACATTTGGAATATCATTCATCGTGGCAGTTTTCCGGAATTGTATGTGAATACAGAAAGGGAATGGATCGATTTTTATCAGTCTTATGTAAAGACTTATCTGGAACGAGATGTAAATGAACTTATAAAGGCGCGCAACCATCTTACCTTTGTAAAGTTCATGACAGCAATCGCCGCCAGAACAGGACAGATACTCAATTATGCAACCATTGCCGATCAGGTCGGGGTGTCAGAAGTGACTATTAAAGAATGGATCTCGATTCTCGAAAAGAGCGGTATAGTATACTTACTTAAGCCATATACATCAAGTGTTCTGAACAGGGCTATAAAAACGCCTAAACTATATTTCAGGGATACCGGACTGTGCAGTTATCTAACCAGATGGCTTACTCCTGAAACTCTGAAAAATGGTGCAATGTCCGGTGCAATGTTTGAAACTTTTGTAATAAGCGAGATTCTTAAATCATACTCCAATGAAGGACTTGAATATGATTTTGATGTGTTTTATTACAATGGAAAAGACAAGAAAAAAAGAAAGACGGACGGCAGTACAGAAGCTATAGATGGTGAGATAGACCTTATAATTCAGGAAGGTAATATACTCCATCCAGTCGAAATAAAGATGTCAGCAATGCCAAAAGCAATTATGGCATCAGAATTCGACATCCTTGACGGTATCCCGGATAAAAAAAGAGGAATGGGTGCGATTATATGCATGCATGAAAGAAAACTCTACCTTCGTGAAAATCTTGTAGCACTGCCTTTTTGGTATATATAAATTTTGAACGATTTTACAGTTATAGCGAACGTATAATTTTTTTATGCGTTCGCTATTATTTAATCAGACGGTAGGAACAATTGCAGTGCTTGTTCATCAAAAGCTTACTTACAGATACTTGTATACCTTGATCATTTCGGAATCGATACCGGGTATTTGTTAAGTTTCAGCTTTAATAAGGATAAAGTATCCGGAGTGAAAAAACTGAACATCGGCGGCAGGACACTGTATGAGGGGATAGTATAAACGTATTTTTGAATTGCTTATGCTGGCTGAACAATATAAACCGAGCGGCAAACGGATATGACCCGTTTGCCGCTTCGCAGTTTATTATTCATTTTTCTTCTTCGGCCAGTTCCATGATATACACCTGGACTCTGAGTTTTTGTTTTAACGACAGATTCTGATATGCCTCCAGGATCTGATCGTTTCCAAAGATATTCTGGGATTCGACCTGGTGTCCGGAAATTGAAATATCTGCTGAAAAATCCTCAGATTCATCAAGTATTACCTCAACCGGAACATCAAGAACTTTTGAAATCTCGATCAGCTTTTCAATCGGTGGGGATGAATTGTTGTTTTTCCATGCGGAAACGGTAGATGCGGGAACACCGATGCTGTCGGCGAGACTTTTCTGGGAAATATGCTTTTTTTCCAGTATCATGAACAGCTTTTGCGATATAGTCATGAAGTGTCACTCCTTGTATTGAAATATTATAAAAGATATGTGGATTTCAGAACGAAAAAATCATTGACAAGATCAATCGGGCATATTATAATAAAAATTACTACGTGAATGATTAATCGTTTGTAATAATGATTATATCATTTTTGATGTGAATTTACAAGATACATACTGACATATTCTTTCGATGCTCTGAAAAAAGTCCGGGTGATAACCAACCAATGAACAAAAAACTGATCTCCGCTCTCATAGTTGCCGTTGCGGCACCTGTGATCGCATATTTTATAAGTGAAGATATACGGTGCATGCGCTATCTTAAGGAGCCGGATGAGATCCGGCACAGGGAAGTGCGGGCCATTGATATGTCTGAAAAGGACAGAATGAAAGATTTTGATACCCTCTGGAATGTTGTTTCAGAGGGCATTCCTGCTGTTTACGCCTATCCGGATGCATTCGGGTACGATATTGGAAAATCGGAGGGCCGGTACCGCGAGGCTGTGCGTAATGCCGGTGATGATGTGGAATATTTCTGCGTTCTGCAGTCGGTTCTGAATGACGTTCCGAGTGCCCATACAGCTTTCTTTTTTCCGGATTACAAGCTTGTGACGGAATACAACTGCATGGCCTCCGAGGTGGTGAAGACTGATCCGTATCTTCGTGATACTGCTGATCTGTGGATGAAGAGCATGCGCCACCGGGAACGTAAAAGCAGAACGTATCAGTTTAACTATATCGACGGGGAATATCTTTTCGCTCCGGATGAGTCGGAGGTACGGTTTTCTGACGACAGGAGCACCTGCGTTTTACGCTCGGCAGGCGGAATGACACCGGATGAATTCGTTCAGAAATATCTTTCCTCGTCTCCGTTCTGTTACGACGACGAACATCATAAAATGTACAGGCGGAATATTTACTTCAATGACAGCCGCGGCGAAAAGATCACTCTTGAACTTGAAAAAGAGGACGGATCTGTTACCCGGTCCGATGTATTCTTCGATCTGTGCGATGAGTATCTGTTTGTAAATCAGCCTTATCTTCACGGGGTATATGAAAAGCCGGATGATATTATCGACATACGCTATGCAGATGACCAGGAAAACATCGTTTATCTGCGCGTCGATGACCTTGACAACGACCGTGGAAATGAACTGTATCAGAAGATAAAAAAAAACTGCGGCGGGGACAGATCAGTCATACTCGACCTCCGGAACAACGGCGGCGGTACGATCGAGTACACATCGGAGTATCTTTACGCACCACTGTTCTCAGAGCCGCTGGATATCCATGAGAGGGAATATATCATGAAGTCGTCCGGCAACAGGGATTTCTTCCGCGGTGTTTATTATTTCATGAACCTTAAGGTGTTCGGTATGAAGAAGCTTTCAAAGGATGAGGCTTCAGATGTTTACGGGTATCTTGGCGGCAGGAAAATGTTTGAGTATGATGTTGACATGCATTTTAACGGTCAGAGTGACAGCACGCCGTTTGTGTGCGTTCTTGTATCTGACAGGACAGCATCCTCGGCAGACTATTTCGTCTCCGCGGTAAAGCCGCTTGAAAATGTAATCGTCATCGGTGAAAACACGGCAGGCGAGAAGACCGGAGGACAGTTTATGGCGATGCTTCCGGAAAGCAGGCTCGTTTACTATTACAATGCTGCCGTCTGCTTTAACGATGACGGAACGGACAATTCACTGTACGGTACCGCACCGGAGATACGCTGCAGACAGAGCAGGGACGGATACATCATGCGCTGTGCCATATCTGCTGAAGGAAAAGATCCTTATCGTTTTGAAAACCGCCTGCGATGGGATGACGTACTGAAAAAAGCGTATGATATATGCAGGAACCGGTAACCGGCCGCTTTTACGGAAACCGGTAAGATCTGAATTATTCACAGACCGGCGCAGGAACTGTGGAAAACTCCGTGCGTCTAATACGCAGATCACTCATATTACATAAAAAATAACGGCAGCCTTTTCAGACTGCCGTTTAGTGTTTACTGATGATATAGCAAACTAAAAATCTTTTTTGCGTTCACTATAATTATTTTTTACTTCCTGCTTTGCTGCTTTCGAGGAACTTGTATGTGCATGCAGCGAGTGCTGAACCTACGAGCGGAGCGAGGATGAATACCCATAAGCATGAGAGCGGTTCAGTGTTTCCTTCGAGACTTGTAAGAACTGCAGGAGCAATGCTTCGTGCAGGGTTTACTGAGGTACCTGTAAGGCCGATTCCGAAGATGTGTACAAGTGTAAGTGTGAGGCCGATGATAAGGCCGCCGAATGAGCCGTGGTTTGCTTTCTTTGATGTAACACCGAGAATTGTGAGAACGAAGATGAAAGTAAGCACGATTTCAACTACACATCCTGCTGCTGCGCTTCCGTTTACACCTGCAAGTCCGTTTGCGCCGAATCCGCCGGTTTTGTCGTTTACTGCGCCGAGTGAGAAGATAAGCGCGAGAATTCCTGATCCTGCGAAAGCCCCGATACACTGTGCAATTATGTATCCGAAAAATTCTGTCACTGTCATTCCGCCTGTAAGAAGAACACCGAGTGAAACAGCCGGATTAATGTGGCATCCTGAAATATTGCCGATGCAGTATGCCATACCAACGATAACAAGACCAAAAGCAAGTGCGGTAAGAATGTATCCGCCGCCGTTTTCCGCGTCACATCCGACCAGCATCGCTGTTCCGCATCCGAGAAGAACCAGAACCATAGTTCCGATAAACTCGGCTATGTACTTTTTCATATTTTCCATAATAACCTCCGTAAATCTGAGAAAATTTATATCTAAGATAATTGTACCATAGTCGCAGTAGTAATTCAACATTTATTTAAAGTAAACAGAAAATATTTTGCCGGTATTTTAAGGCATCTGTTATTTCGAAAGCACACTTCTTAACATAATACAGTCGATTATGTTGAGTTTTCCGTCGCCGTTCATATCGGAAACCATTCTGCTTTTTTCCATCAGTTCCATTCTGCCGAGCAATGTCTGAACAAGAGCGACGAGGTCGGCGCCGGTCAGTGATCCGTCAAGGTTTACGTCGCCTTTTGTGTACTGCGGCTCAGCGGGCTCAGTTTCTGCCGGCTCCGTTACAGGCGGTTCAGTTACTGCCGGTTCCGTTATCTCCGGTTCAGTGACCGCAGGCTCAGTAATAACTGGTTCGGTTGCAGCAGGTTCCGTAACTTCCGGTTCCTTCGGCTTTTCCGGTGAAAGTGTGACTGTGCCTTCAGGAAAGGCGTTTACGGTAAGATCGTTGATGTAATATTCGATATTTGTATATCCTCCGCCGCAGTAGTCACCGTTTGTATCTCCTGCGTCGTTCGGATCAAGACCGCGTGCAAGCTCCCATTCGTCCGGCATGCCGTCCCCATCCGTATCGGTTATGGTCTTCGTGAGCACCGGAGCAGGGTAGCTGTACTTCGTGTCGCACTTTATCTGATACTGGTTAAGCTTCTGCTGCTGTGACGAGTCGGCTGTACCGTATGAGGCTGTTCCGGTGAGATATCCTGTCCCGGTCTTTGTCTCGTTTGCGCACTGCTTGTCAACAGCCGTACGCTGATCAGGTGAGATGCCGTTTCCTGCAAAATTCACAACATGGTCATATGCAGCTTCCGCACTTTCAGTTTTCGTCGCTGTTGAGATGTTTTCACCATCGGAATCTATGGAAAATGCGGAACCGCTCTTAACGCTGTCCTTTGATATGCCGAGTCCGTCCTTTACAGTGATCCCGTTCCAGTTGTTGTAGGTGATATCCCCGTAAACTGAACCGTCCTTATTGAGCATTCTGTTGCCGGCAAGATAGATCTTAAAATTCTGCGGACTTGTTGAGCTGTCCACGTTGACATATCGCTTGCCGCCGGTTGTGCCGTTGCCCATCTTAAGGGTGTTGCCGACGTAGTTGAGATGTCCTATGGTTCCGTAGGCTGTTTCGTAAGCCCAGTCGTATATGACGTTGTTTGTGAAATCAGCAGTCTTGGTTCCCGGCACCTTGCCGCGGAAATTTCTCGAAACATTGTGGACTATGAGATTGTGGTCAAATGTGAGATTGCCGTTGCCCATCATGATGCCGAAGCCGTGCAGCCCCTTGTCGTGACCGCCCCATGAATCAGCAGGACCGATGACGGAATACTGCACCGTGTAGTATTCGTTGTTCGAGTACAGTCCCCACTGTTCGTCGGTCGTCCAGCCCATTGAGCAGTGGTCGATTATCGAATGGGCACCCTTTGCACCGCCCCATGCGTCGTTGCCCTTGCTGGTGGATGCATACGGACCCGGACGCGAGCTTATGAAACGGCATATGATATTGTCACCGCCCATTCCGAGCTTGTAGTTCTTAAGCGTTATGCCCGATCCGCCCGGAGCTGTCTGCCCTGCGATAGTCACACTGTCTGCGACTACTATATTTCCCTTAAGTTCAATTGTACCGCTTACATCAAATACAACGATTCGGTTTGATTTGCTTACAGCCTCGCGGAATGAACCTTCGCCGCTGTCGTTGAGATTCGTTACATGCACCACTTCACCGCCGCGTCCGCCGGTGGCATATTTTCCGCCTCCGACAGCCCCCGGAAAAGCCGGTATTTTATCTGCGGCATTTACTTCATTGTTTCCCGTCTGAAAAACTGAAACACCCGATACGGCCATCACCATACCGGAAACCAGAGCCAGAGCTCTTTTAACATTAACTTTCATTACACAATCCTCCTGACCGGTCAGTGCCCGTGCGGCACTGTATGTCTGTAATAATTATAACGTAGTTTCAGTGTAATTGCAATAGAAATTCGGTTGTAATGTTAATATCGGTTGTTTTCTGTTAACAAAAAAATCAGCAGACGTTTTAAAATAAAAGTGTCTGCTGAAATGCGCTGTTATCATTCTTCAAAATCCATAGCTAGAAACATTGCTTTGCATGGCTCTTCTCCGCGATTTTTGACAAATCGCATATCATCGTCCAGTTCTTCAAATCCGTTTCGTTTATAAAGATGCAATCCTTCTTCTGTTGAGGAAAGGGCGATGAATGAGAATCCGGACTTTTGATAAACATATCAATATTTATATTGCCGCAGCTGAAGTTTTGTGAAAGCTTCTTTTGTAATTCTCTGGTGTATGGAACGGTAATAAAATTATTTTCTATCATCTTTAATGATCACTATAGAGTTGTTATTAATATCAATGACTGTTTTTCCGCTCTGGATCAGAGAAAGACCTTCTTTGATTCTGTTGATTTCCTTACTTTTATTCAGTTTGTTTTTGGTTTTGAACGGCTTGTTGCTTGGAATAGAATAAGCACCCATGTGATCAGCTCCTTTTGCTTTAGTAGTAAGATGCTATTTTTAATGCATTGATCAGGTAGTTTTTATTAAATCTACTATAACTATTATACCATTTTCTTCTGACTTTTTCAATCAGAAATATGAATAATAAATGGGACTGTTAAGAAACTACCGTTTTAAAAGGTAATAATCATCACTTCGTGCTGATTTTATTGTGCCGAAGGCACCACCATTTTTAATGAACGCCTTCGGCGTACTATTACCAGAAAAGGCACCCTTTGGGTGCCTTTTGAGTAAGCTGTTTTTTAACAGCCCCTTATGGAGGGGAGATTTATAGTAAACGAAAATTTATTTTCCGAAAACCGGATCGTTCAGTACATCTTTATACATTTCAATATACCTGTCCGGTCTGAAATCTGTTCCGTTTACTGAAGGATTGAAAACATATTCATCTCTTCCGGCAAGTGTAAGATCGATGGTCGCTGTGAACATTTCCGATTCCTTTGCTACCGGTTCAGGAAACTTGTGTCCTGCGTAGTAGAATACTTCCCAGAAGTTTCTTGACGGACCCATTATGCTGCTTCCGCCCCAGAAAACATTGTATTTGTCCTTTCCGCCGAGGTTGGATGAAGCGATGTAGATCTGGTTCTGTATTACCTGTGCTTCAAGTGTGAGCGGTCCGACTGCCGGGCCGTGGCATTCAGCAAGAGCTGTGCAGTTGATGTAGAGACGTGCACCCTTGGCTGCATAGTATCTCATCATTTCCGGGAAACAGTAGGAATCATAGCATATTGCAATACCTATCGGCCCCCATTCTGTATCGAGAATGAAAGGTTTTTCACCGCGTGTTGCCCAGTTCGGTTCAGGCGGAGGAAGGTGCATTTTTCTGTATGAGCCTACAAGACCGTCCGGAGAAAAGACAGCAAGTGCGTTGTAGATAACGGAAGAGTCAGAAGGATCTCTTTCAGGCATTCCGAACACGGCATATATACCAAGTTTCTTCACAAGTTCTGCGACCTTTTCAGTACTTGGTCCCGGTATGGTTTCTGCAAGTAATGACTGCATTTTCTCTGATTTCGGCTTTTCCGCTTCGTCGTCATAGCCGGTCAGCGCCATTTCAGGGAAAATAACAATGTCACTTCCTTTCTTCGCGGCTGCTTCAATGTATCCAATTATCCTGTTTAAATTCTTTTCCTTTTCACCCCATGCAGCGTTGAATGTTACTGTTGATATTGTGATAATGTCTTTCATGGTGTTTCCTCCGGTTTCATTTATCAGACGGCAAGATACTTTTGAACAAGATCGTCTGACATATCTTCTTTAAGTCCTGATGCAACAATCTTTCCTTTCTGCATCATGATAAATCTGTCTGCTACTTTTCTGCAGAATCTGTAGTTCTGTTCAACAACTACTATCGTAACGCCCATCTCATTTTTTACACGGTTGAGTATGTGGGCGATTTCAGCAACTACGTTTGGCTGTATTCCTTCTGTCGGTTCATCAAGAAGAATGATCTTCGGGTTCGACATGAGTGCACGTCCTATAGCGAGCTGCTGCTGCTGACCGCCTGAAAGAACACCGCCTTTTCGTTTCATGTGTTCTTCAAGGGCAGGGAACAGATCGAGTATTTTTTCACGCTGACCTGCAAGATCTTTTGTGTGGGCATATCCGCCGAGATTCAGATTTTCCTCAACTGTATAGTCCGGAATTATCTCTCGTCCCTGAGGAACATATGCCATTCCCATTACTGAACGTTTATGAGCCGGCAGCTTTGTAATGTCTTTTTCGAGAAAGCTGATACTTCCTGATTCCGGACTGAGTACACCCATCATGGATTTCAGAAGAGTAGTCTTTCCCACACCGTTTCGTCCCATGATAACAAGCTTTTCGCCTTCGTTTATCTTAAGGTCGATACCATTTATAACACGGCTTTTGCCATAGTTGACGTGAAGATCATTTATACTGAGCATCAGTCACCCTCCTCATCCATATCATCTTTCAGATATACCTGAATTACTTTTTTGTTGTTCTTTATTTCGGAAAACGGTCCTTCAGCAAGTTTTCTTCCCTGATGAAGAACGGTAACATAATCTGCTATCATCTCAACGAATTCCATATCGTGTTCAATAACGATCAGAGTATGTTTTTTTGAAAGATCTCTTATCATCTGGCCTGTTTTCATGGTTTCGGTATCTGTCATGCCCGCAGCCGGTTCATCAAGTATTATCAGTTCCGGTGACTGGGCGATGACCATTCCTATCTCAAGCCACTGCCGCTGACCGTGAGCGAGTTCCGATGCCATCATGTCAGCCTGGTCATAGAGATCTATTTGTCTCAGTACTTCTTCTATCTGCTTTTTCTGCTTTTCTTTTCTTCTGTAAGAAAAAGCCTTTCGTATGGAAGTATAGCCGCCGAGTGCGATTTCTATGTTTTCATATACGGTCATATTGTCAAATACGTTCGGACCCTGAAATTTTCTGCCGATATGATATTTTGAAGCAATCACACCCGGATCTTTCCCTGTTATTTCCTCGCCTTTAAAGAGAATATCGCCTTCAGTCGCTTTGGTTTTACCGGTGATAAGATCCATCAGCGTACTTTTGCCGGCACCGTTCGGTCCGATTATTACGTGTATCTCGCCTTCTTTTACATCAAGGTCAACATCTGATATTGCCCTGAACCCTGAGAAGGAAACGGTAAGTCCTCTTATCGTAAGAATATCCGGAGCATTTCTTGTACTTACACTGCTCATAAAAACCAACCTTCCAACAGATTATTTTACTACTGCCATTTTCTTGGATTTTGGCGTTTCTTCCATTAGTTTGTTCTTCTTTCTGTCTGTTATGATTCTTCTCTGAAGTGCTACGATCTGACCGATAACACCGTTAGGAATGAAGTAAATAACAACGAGAAGAAGTGCGCCTATGATAAGCTGCCATGCGCTTGAAAAATGTTCAGACAGAATACTCTGCGCCCAGTTGATGAGAAGAGCACCGAATACTGCGCCTGTCAGGTTGCCGCGTCCGCCGACTGCTACCCAGATAACGACCATTGTTGAAGCTGTAACGCCTATATCTTCAGTAGTGATAGTGCTTGTTGCAGGTGCATAAAGAACGCCTGAAAGACCTGCAAGTGCGCCTGAGATCGTATAGATGAGAATTTTAAAAGCGCCTGCGTTGTAGCCTAAAAAGCCTAAACGTGCTTCATTTTCTCTGACTGATGTGCATATCTTGCCGACTCTGCTGTTTGTCAGCCAGAGACAGAAGATGAAAACGAGAACGGCAATCGCAAGAACAACATAGTAGTAAGTTGTCTTGGTAAGCGGAGTGCTTCCGTTTACTGAAAATCTCTTTATACTCTGGAGTCCGTTGAATCCGTTTGTGTACTTCTGTACATTGATTATAAAGTCCTTGAATATCTGTGCAAGAGCAAGAGTTATGATAGTGAAGAATACACCTTTGATTTTACTGGTGAATACGAAGTACCCTATCAGCGCAGCAAACAGGGCCGGTATAAGGATGCCAAGCATGGATGCAACAATTGGATTCTGCAGAGGAAGGTAGAACCACGGTATCTCTGTTATTCCTTCACGCTGCATAAACGCCGGAACAACTCCGTTCTGTATCTGGTATGAAATACCGATCATATAGCCGCCCATGCCGAACAGAACGGCATGACCGAGACTGAGAAGTCCTGTATAGCCCCAGAGGAGATCAAGGGAAATGGCGAATATCGCATAACATATGTATCGTCCCATCATTTCCACGCGGAATTCCTTTGTGAAAAAAGGAAAGGCAGTCAGAAAAATGAGCATCAGTATATCGAAATATCTGTTGAGCGGTAATTTGCTGAAAATATTTTTTTTCTTACGCATCAGATTTATCTCCTTTCCTTTGTAAACAATCCTTCAGGTCTGAATCTTATAAGTACGATAACTATCATAAATATGATGATCTTTGCCCATGTTTCATTCAGGAAACCTGCGGTTATTGTTCTTCCTTCACCGATTATTCCGGATGATATTGCTGTTCCTGCAAAGGACTGTATTCCGCCGACAACGTTTGTCATGAAAGTATCAGTGAGATATGTTGATCCCATATCATATGATACGCCGGTTGTAGGAGCAAGAACACATCCGGATACGCCTGCGAGACCGGCGCCGTAACCGAAGGTGAGAGTATCGATAGTAGATATTTTTATACCGAGACATTCTGTCATTGTTCTGTTCTGAGTTACGGAACCGAGCATCTTACCGAACGTTGTTTTTCTGAAGAATAACAGAGTAAGTGAAAGAACGGCAAGTGAGAAAACAAGAATGAATATATTATAGTATGGTATCGTTACACGTCCGATATGGAAAGCACCCGGAAGAGGCATGTGAACGTTCTGGGAAAGAGCGTATTTTATACGCACCAGTTCGGTTAGTATTATTGAAAGCGCATAAGTTGCAAGTATTGTTTCCGTAGGCTTTGAATAGAGTCGTTTTATAAGAAGCTTTTCAGTTATCATGCCTATGATACCGGTTATGATGAAGCAACCGATAAGTGCAAGACCGAACGGAAGATGGAGTACTTCCATAAGTATGAATGCGGAAACACCTCCGAGCATGATCATCGAACCGTGAGCCATATTGGTAACATTCATGTAACCGAAAATAATGACGAGTCCCATCGTTGCAATCAGGAGGATGGATGACTGATTAAGACCGTTTATTAACTGGGATATAAAAGTTCCCATGATTACTCACTTCCTTAATAGAGCAAGAATGTTGATTTACTGTATATCCGATGCAGGCAGCCTTTCTGGATGACTGACAGGGCAGGATGTAGAGGCTGCCGGCAGGGGAAACTTGAGAATTACTGTGGATAGCAGAGAGGATCATCCCATGAAGGCATGAAGTTTGAATCTGCGTATTCCGGATAGAGTACTGATGGCCATGGTTCCGGACGGAGAGCCTTGTCCGTTGTATAGAGGATATCTACAGCACCGTCGTGGATCTGACCGAATCTTGAATATACCCATGTGCAGTGGTTGTTTTCATCGACCTTGATCTCGCCCTGAGGAGCATCGAATGTGATGCCGCCGAATGCATTTATAAGAGCTGTTGTATCTGTCGGGTCTTCCACTTTTTCGAGTGCTGCCTTGAGAAGATAGCAGCTGTCGTATGTAGCTTCAGTAAGTACTGTTACAACTGTACCATCGTTAAATAATGAGTTGTATTTGCTTACGAAGTTTTTAGAAGCTTCTGTATCAAGTGATGACCAGTACGGCATAGAAGCATAGTGTCCTTCGGCAAATTCCTTGCCTATGGCCTGAAGGTTTGATTCATCGATACTGATCGAACAGATAGGAGTGTCTGCTGTCATACCGTACTGCTGATAGTCCTTGTAAAATGATGTGTTCGAATCGCCTATAAGAGCGGAATAAACAACTTCTGCTCCGCTGTCCTTGATCTTGTTTACTATAGTTGAAAAATCTGTATGTCCGAGAGGTGCGTATTCTTCACCGACTACTTCACCGCCGTACATTTCAATAAGTGCACGGGCCTGTTTGTTACATGTCTTCGGGAATACGTAATCTGATCCGATAAGGAATACTTTCTTGCCGACGTTTTTAAGGATCCACGGAATAAAGTCAGTTGCCTGCTGGTTCGGCATGTTTCCGACATAAATAACGTTCGGGGAAACTTCTTCGCCTTCTGTGTAAGTCGGATAGATGAGCAGAGCGTTGTCATCTTTCAGAGTTGAGAGAGTAGCCTGACGGCTTGCAGATGTGTAGCATCCTACCGTTGCCACAACTTCATCCTGTTCAACGAGCTTCTTGATTTTTTCCGTTGCTGTTGCAGGATCTGAAGCGTAGTCCTCGTGGATGTACTTAATTTTTTTACCTTTTATACCGCCGGCTTCGTTTATTTCGTCGAATGCCATCTTACAGGCATTTGTCATGGTCTTCTCTACGAGTGCGGTCGAACCGCTTTCGGAAAACAGAACACCTACTTTTATTACATCTCCGTCTGATGATGAAGATGATGCACCTCCTCCGCATGAGGTTGCTGCCAGCATAACTGAGACTGCAGCAAATGCAGCTGTTATTTTTTTTAATGTTCCATTTTTCATATTAATCATTCCTTTTTCAATCTTTTAAAAAAAGAGCCGGAGAATACCCTGAGGTTGATTCTTCGACTCTGAAGTAAGTATTTGGGCTGTCGGCTGCCTGATCCGGAAAGGTAGTAATGTGTCAGACAGCGGACAGTGGTTTTATAATGTGTTCAGGAAATGCAGAGCTGTTTATTGATCATTTCAGGTGGACTTTAGTGAACTCTGCTCTGCAGTTTCCTGACGATCAGCGTTATTTGGATGGGATACCGGCTATAGGTGCTGATTCAACGCCCGGCATCGTTCTTGTAAGTGATTCGACCTTCTTCTGTGTTCCTTCCGGATCAGTAATCCAGTCAGTGTAGAAGGAGTAAGGGCATTTTGGTTCGCCGTATCTGCCTTCCTTTGAATTGATCGTTCCTGTGTATCCTCTGTGGAGAAGCTTGTAGAGGTGGTTCTGTGACTGCCAGTTTGCTCTTGCATCTCTGATCGCTGAAACGGAAAGCTGAGCGTACTGGTAGCTGTTTTCTTCAGTACCGCACATGCCTAATGTATGTCCGTCAAAGCCTACGATAGTTGAGTGACCAAAGTAAGAGTAAACTCCGTCATATCCTGTAGCATTTGCAACTGCACAGTAAACGTTGTTGCACCATGCCATTACCGGAACGAGGTTGATTTCTTCCTGATTTGCAGGATACATATAACCCTGATGTCTGATGATCAGTTCTGCGCCCTTCATAGCACAGTCTCTCCAGATTTCCGGGTAGTTACCGTCATCGCATATGATCAGTGAAACCTTGAGGCCTTTAGGACCTTCAGTTACATAAGTCTGATCACCCGGATACCATCCTTCGATTGGTGTCCATGGCATTATTTTTCTGTACTTCTGTACGATCTCACCCTTGTCATTGATGAGGATCTGTGTATTGTAAGGAACTTTATTTGGATGTTCCTCATGTCTTTCACCTGTTAATGAGAATGATCCCCAGACCTTGTTTTCAATACAGGCCTTCTTGAAGATCTCTACTTCGAAGCCATCATCTGTTGTGGCGTTTTCCATCATTTCATCGAAATCATACATGATACCGTGTGTACTGTATTCAGGAAAAGCGACCATATCCAGTCCTGGAAGTCCTGTTTTAAGACCCTTGATGTAATCTGCAATCTTAAGGCAGTTTTCCTTGATTTCTTCCTTTGTGTGTAATCTTGGCATTTTCCAGTTTACAACTGCTAAACCTACGCAGTCAGGGCTTGAAGAAATGTCACCATGTGTCATGATTAGTACCTCCATACATAAATAAATTAAAAATTTTTGTTGAACATATGCAGCTCTGATACTTTGAATTTTCGGATATCCAATGAAGATTTTATTGCTCCATTGCAAAAAAAGTGCAGCATATTCAGCTATCAGCTGAAAAATACTGCACGCCATTGTGTATTCAATTATTCGTTTGCATCCTGTGCGCTGTGTTCTGTCCACGGTCATAATTATAGCACACCAGAAATAAATGTACACCTAAAATTTTTAGTGGAGAGAGTAATATTTTTATTTAGTCCATTTTTTTATCATTGCAAATAGAAAATAATGGCATAGAATTCTCTGCGAAAATGTAATTATATCATACTGAACCAGCGGTCATTTTCGTATATGTTGCACATGAGTATTTCGAAAATGGTGTTTCATTTAGTTTGACATTAACATCACGTCAGGAGTAAAGCACTATTGCCGGAAAATTCAAAAAAATTCAGATTTCAGCGTTTTGAAGTATTGACGCGGAGAAATAATTGTGTTAATATATAGCTGAAAAGAAAACATGAACGTCAGTTATGATGCTCTTTCTTTTCAGCTTTTCCTTATTCATTAAGTTAGGAAGTATCTATATGTTGAATGTAATGATAGTCGACGATTTTAAAGTCTTCATTACTCAGCTGAGAAAACTTGATGTCTGGAAAAAGTATAGTGACCGTTTTGATCTGAAGTTCACATTTACTGACAGCTGTAAGGCTCTTGAAACACTTCGCACCAACAGTGTGGATGTTCTTATTACAGATATCAAGATGCCCGGATTTAGTGGTATAGATCTTCTCAGGAAAGTCAGAGATGAGAAACTCTGCCGGTGTACAGTACTCATGAGCGAATATACAGATTTTGAATTTGCTCATGACGCTATTATTCTCGGAGCATTTGACTATATAGTCAAGCCTGTCTCCGGTCAGATGATGGCCGTACTGCTTGACAGGATCCATGCCAGTCTTTCAGAAACAAATGAACTTGAGGTTAAGTCAGATGATGCCATACTGCTGAATGTCGGTATTCTGATGGATTCCATAATTGCAGGAAACGATAATTTTTCCGGGAATATCCGGAAACTTATGAAAAACTGCAGAGACATGGCAGGAGAGAATGTTATACGTTACGGTTTTGTTCTGAGTAAGACAGCAGATATACTCTATAAGAAACTTGAGTGCATTTATCCGTGGATCAGACATATAACCTATCATCCGCGAAAACTTAAATCCGAGCTTACTGCTTCTGACGATCTGACTGTTTCGGAAAGCCTGTTTACCGGATTCTGCAACGACTTGTTTGCTGCAGTCAGGACATATCACCCGTCCGGCATGAATGAACTTGTTCAGAACGCAGTGGATTACATACTAATGAACTATTCCCGTAAACTGAAGCTTTCAGAAGTTGCGGATGTCTGTTATGTCAATCAGTCACACTTAAGTCACAGTTTCAAATTAAATATGGGTATGTCATTCGTTGACTATGTTGTTCAGTACAAGATGCAGATACTTCGTATGATGCTTTCACGAACGGACATGAATATCAGCGATATTGCCGAGGAGCTTGGCTACATAGACGGAAAATATATGAGCCGTCTGTTTAAAAATACTTTTGGAATGACAATTTCAGACTATAAAAGCAGTCTGACAGGTTTACAGTGAAATGAAGCAAAATTAAATATTTACGCAATGGAGCGCCGTATGATCAAAGGATCATAGCGGCATTTTTTGTTTTTTGAGGTGTTTTATGACAGATACATGTGATTATTATAAGGTCTTTTATACGAATATGATGAATAATATCCCGTGTATATATTTTGAACTTGATCAGGACGGGATAATACAGAAGTGTTCCTGTTCAGCTTCTGAACTGTTTGGTAAAGATGAAACAGAATTTGTCGGAACACCGCTCTCACAGTATTTTACCGATGAGATAGATGAGGAGTTCTTTGCCGATTGCCTTGCAGGTGCAAAGGATATCATGAATCATGAGTTTACTGTTTCAGGAAAAAGCGGAAGTGAGATCGTACTTCGTGCCAAAAGCCTTACTTCTGTGACCGGCGGCGGTTTTTCATTTCTGTCGGTCGATGTTACTTCAGAATCGGAAGCCGAGGAAAAGGAACTTCTGATAAAAGAAAAATTTGAGCGGATACTAAGTGAGAAATCAAGGGAGATGTCTCTTGCATACAATGAACTGGAGAATTTCTGTGCGATCATTGCCCATGAATTCAAGGCGCCGATACGTGCTATCGGTCTGTACAACAATATAATTTATGATGAGCTGTCAGGGGATATTTCCGGTGATTCAATAACTGCAAGTTACAAGATAAAGGAATACTGCGACAAATCTCTTGATATGATAGAGAAGCTTCTCGACTATTCAAAGGTAAAGTCGCATAAGCTCAGAAACAGGACTGTTGATATGAATCAGCTTGTCCGCAGTTGTCTTCACGATCTGAAACTCATATACGGCAGAATAGATATCAGGGTGAGTATTTCACCGCTTCCGTGTATATCCGGAGATGAATTTCTCATGAAGCGGGCGGTGTTCAATATACTCGAAAATTCGGTCAAATATTCTGCACTCAAGCCATATACTGAGATAGATATTTCATGTGTCAGCGATGAGAAAACACATACTTTCTGTTTCAGGGATCACGGAGCAGGATTTGATGTTTCTTCATCTGCTGATCCGTTTGGAATGTTCAGTCGTCTTCACAGCGACGAAGTTTACAAGGGTTCAGGTATCGGCCTTGCAACCGTCATGAATATAGTGAAGAAGCATGGCGGTGAAGTCAGTATTAGTCCGGAACCGGATGAAGGATGTCTGGTCCGTATGAAGCTTGGAAAACACTTATCAGAAGCTTATTACTGTTGATCTGATGCGCTGCACCACGATGACAGTCAATATAGATCAAGGCAGCGGAATCAGGGCTTTTTCCGGATTTCACTGTAAATACAACGGAGGTAATTACTATGGCAAATGAAAACGAAACCGTCAGACAGAAAAACAGTAATGTTGTGATCGCAGTTACCAGACAGTTCGGAAGCCTCGGCCGTCCGATTGCCAGAGAAGTGGCATCAAAACTCGGACTTAAGTTTATTGACCGCGAAATAATCGAAAAAGCTGCTGAACGTATGGGATACAAAATCGATGAACTTGAAAAAATCGATAATCATCGCATCAAGGGCTTTTCACGAATGAAATATCCGCTCGGTATCGGAAGCAGAGAACTTCAGGACAAGCTTTTTGAGATTGAAAAGAGCATAATTCTTGAGTATGCCACATATGATAACTGCGTTATTGTCGGAAGATGTGCAAACTACATTTTGAAAAATCGTCCGAATGTACTTAAGGTACATATCTATGCGCCATATGAAAAGCGTCTTGAGATGTCTGTTGAGGATCTTCACCTTACCAAAGGTGAAGCCAAGGCTATGATTGACAAGGTAGATGATGCACGAAGCAGTTATTATCTTTATCATACAGGTGAGACATTTAACTCAACAGCATACCAGGATATTCTTCTGAACAGTGCAATGCTTGGTTTTGATGAAAATGTCAAACTTCTCTGCGATATAGCAAGAGACAGATTCCCTTCACTTAAAAATAATGCATAATTCTTTTGCAATTCTCATTTCTTAAATTCATATAAAGAAACACCCATCAGATTTTTATCCGGTGGGTGTTTCTTGTGCGCTGCCGAGCGCACAAAAAACGGCAGACACCTTATCAGATGTCTGCCGATAAAAAATGCGGATAACAGGACTTGAACCTGCACCGGGTTGCCCCGATTAGCACCTGAAGCTAACGCGTCTGCCAGTTTCGCCATATCCGCATATGATGCTTTAAGCATCTTTAAAATTATATCACAGATCATGAGGTTTTGCAAGTAGTTTTTTTAAAAAAATTCTGATAATGCGATAAAAACGCACGGGTAATGTAAAGTTCAACAAAATACCACACGGATTTCTATTGACTTTTCCAAATTTATAGATATAATTAAATATATATGTGCCCGAAAACGGTACTGTTTTTTACCAAAGTTTTTGCGGCTCCCTGTCAGCGCCCATATCGGCGCAGAGCGCACAGATATGTGCATTAAGAAAACAAAGAATTTCAGTCCCTTCAATTAAGAGGTAGACATAATATATGCTTAAACATATGCCGAATCTAGAACCTTTTAAAAGGACACTGAACTGGCTTTCCTCCCTTTTCATAACCATACTTCTTACTGCATCGTTTGCTTATGTGTGGTACAACTGTTACTACACCGAGCTCGTTCTTCCGTTTTACCGGAAGGGCAACTGGATGGTTATCGGTATCTATCTGGTCATCGCCGTGATCTTCAACCAGGTCTACGGAAGCTACAAGGTAGGATATCTTCGTAAATCGGAGGCTTTTTATTCCCAGATCATTTCAGTGTTTGTGATCAACCTTATAACCTACTGTCAGATCAGCGTTATAGGGCGTGATTTTATGAATGTCATGCCGATGGTTCTACTTACCATCGCAGATCTTATAATAGTACTTGTCTGGACGATCGTCAGTGCGGCGCTTTATAAAACGTTTTTCCCGCCGCGTAGAATGATAATAGTATACGGAAGTCAGAAAGCCGGCAGTCTCGTTCTCAAGATGAGCCGGAGAACGGATAAATACATCATCGCCGAATCCATAAAGGCTGATGAGGATATTGAGCTTATCAAGGAAAAGATGCTCGGATACGGCGCGGTCATAATGTACGACGTTCCGGACCATTTGCGAAACGTTCTTCTGAAGTTCTGCTTCGACCATTCGCTCCGCGTGTACATGGCTCCGAAAATATCCGATATAATAATAAGAGGCGCCCACGAGATCAATCTGTTCGACTCGCCGCTGCTTCTGTGCCGCAACAGCGGTCTTTCCTTTGAAGTAAGGGCTACCAAGAGAATCATCGACTTTGTTCTGGCACTTCTTACACTGCCGTTTCTGCTTATCCCTATGGCGGCGGTCGCACTTGCGATCAAAATAGATGACGGTGGTCCGGTGATCTACAAACAGGAAAGACTTACGACCCGCGGCAAGCGTTTCAACGTTCTGAAGTTCCGCAGCATGAAGGTGGATGCCGAAAAAGACGGCATTGCAGTTCTTGCAAAGGATCATGACTCCAGGATCACCAAAGTCGGTGCTTTCATAAGAAAATGCCGTCTCGACGAGCTTCCGCAGATATTCAATATAATCAAGGGTGACATGTCCTTCGTTGGTCCGCGTCCGGAACGTCCGGAGATAGCAGCCGAGTACGAAAAGGAGATGCCGGAGTTCAGCTTCCGTCTCATCGTAAAGGCAGGACTTACGGGCTATGCGCAGATAATGGGCAAGTACGACACAACACCTTACGACAAGCTGAGAATGGATCTTATGTACATCGAAAAGTACAGCATAATGCTCGATTTCAAGATCATTCTCATGACGATAAAGACGATGATATTCCCGGGCGACACCAATGAGTCGGAAAATATCCTTAAACCCAAATCAGATGACAAATAGAGAAACGGACTGCGGGATCCCGCACTGTTTCCGTGCATTTCAGGCGAAGTCCGAAAAGAAATAACAGAAAAAGAGGTTTTTTAATGAAAATAACAGCAGTAATAATGGCAGGCGGCAAGGGCGAACGTTTCTGGCCTAAAAGCCGTACATCCTATCCTAAGCAGTTCCTTTCGCTGACATCTGACGGCGAAACCATGATACAGAAGACAGTAAAGAGACTTCTTCCTATAGTAAGCATGGATGACATATTCATAGTTACAAACGAGAACTATGTGTCCCTTATAAATGAACAGCTTCCTGACATTCCGCAGGAAAACATCCTTGCCGAGCCGGTAGCCAGAAACACTGCTCCGTGTATCGCGCTTGCTGCTTCTGTGATCAGCAAGAAGTATGATGATGCAGTCATGATGGTGCTTCCGTCAGACCACCTTATCAGATACGAGGGATTCTACGTTGACACGCTCAAACGTGCGGCAAAGGTGGCGCAGAGGGGTGAGAACCTTGTGACCATTGGTATCACACCGACCTATCCGGAAACAGGATACGGCTACATCAAGTTCATGAGTGCTGAAGACGAAGAACTGGCAGGTGTGTATAAGGTAGACAAATTCGTTGAAAAGCCGTGCCTTGAAAAAGCAAAGGAATACTTGAACAGCGGTCGTTATCTCTGGAACAGCGGTATGTTCGTATGGAAGGTATCAACTATAATGGACAATTTCCAGAAGTATCTCCCTGACATGTACGAAGGCTATCTGAAAATGAAGGAAGCAGCATTTACGGCAACTTTCCGCGAGACACTTGCAGAGTGCTTCGAAAACTTCAAGTCTGAATCAGTCGATTTCGGTATCATGGAAAAGGCTGAAAACATATACACACTTTCAGGAAGCTTCGGCTGGGATGATGTCGGAAGCTGGCTTGCACTTGAAAGAATAAACCAGACAGATGAGTGCGGAAACTACGTAACAGGTGATGTTATCAGCATCGACACCACAAAGAGCATCATCTGCGGAAACAAGAAGCTCATTGCAACTCTCGGTGTTGAGGATCTTATTGTTGTTGATACTGATGATGCTATGCTTATCTGCGCAAAGGATCACACACAGCAGGTGAAGAAGGTCATTGAGACGCTGAGGACATGCAACAGACGTGATCTTATTTAATCAGGGGTTATGGTTTGATTATATAAGTTAGTTGAATTTTATTATAGCAGGGCTTTGCGGTCGAGCGGTGCACTTCCTTCGGTCGCCTGCCCCTTCGCATATAAGTTGAATATTTTATAGCAGGGCTTTGCGGTCGCCCTGCACCTTCGCAGCACCGTTGCTGCGTGTGGAAGGAGTATTATATAAATGAAAAATGCACTGATCACTGGTATCACCGGACAGGACGGTTCCTATCTTGCGGAACTGCTCCTTGAAAAGGGATACAGAGTTTACGGAATAATGAGAAGAAAGAGCGTTGTTGACTACGGCAACGTGGAACATATTAAGGATAAGATAAACTTCATCTATGCAGATATGACTGATGTTATCTCGCTCATTAATGCAATGAGGATTTCACAGGCTGATGAAGTCTACAATCTTGCGGCACAGTCTTTTGTTGCTACAAGCTGGGAGCAGCCGCTTGCTACTGCTGAGATCGATGCTGTGGGCGTTACGAACATGCTTGAGGCTATCAGAACAGTGAAGCCTTCATGCCGTTTCTATCAGGCCTCTACTTCCGAGATGTTCGGCCTCGTACAGGCTATCCCGCAGTGCGAGACAACACCGTTCTATCCGAGAAGTCCGTACGGCGTTGCAAAGCTTTACGGTCACTGGATCACAAAAAACTACCGTGAAAGCTACGGCCTTTTCACATGCTCGGGTATTCTCTTCAACCATGAATCGGAACGCCGCGGCAAGGAGTTCGTTACAAGAAAGATCACAGACGCAGTGGCAAGAATAAAGAACGGTCTTCAGGAATACGTTGAACTCGGCAACCTCGATTCAAAGAGGGACTGGGGCCACTCAAAGGACTACGTAAGAGCGATGTGGCTCATGCTTCAGCAGGACAAGCCGGATGACTACGTGGTTGCGACAAATGAAACAAGAACAGTACGTGAATTCGTTGAGATAGCTTTCAGAACTGCCGGCATTGATATCGAATGGCAGGGAACAGGCGTAAACGAAGTCGGCATCAATAAGGCAGACGGCAAAACAGTTGTAAAGGTATCTGAAAAATTCTTCAGACCTGCTGAAGTTGACATCCTTCTCGGCAATCCTGAAAAGGCCGAAAAGACACTGGGCTGGACGAGAGAGATCTCATTTGCCGAGCTCGTTGAAAGAATGGTACGAAACGACCTTGCTCTTGTTGAAAAAGAGATAAAGATAAATAAGTTAAGCTGATATGAAGATCTCATTCGACGTACTTCCGCTTATAAGCGAAAACATGTCCGGAATAGGATACTGTGAAGCCGGACTCGTGGGAGATATGATACGTTCCCATCCGGAGGACAGTTTTACACTCGACTATTTTTCACGTAAGGATCATGAGGTAAAAAGGAACAGGCTGAAGGCCTATATGCAGGAGAACTGTTCCCTTAACGAATCTCATTTTTCCGGATTTCTGTACAGGACAGTCATGAATATAATACCGGTTCCGTACACATTGTTTTTCGGAAAGAAAGCGGATATAACCCACTTTTTCAATTACATAGTTCCGCCTTTTGTACATGGTAAAAAGGTGGTTACCATTCACGACATGGTAATAAGAGCATATCCGGAGACGGTGCGTTTCCGTACAAAGCAGCTTCTGCTTACCGGAATGAAGAAGTCCATGAAGCGTGCTGACGTGATTATCACCGACTCTGAATTCAGCAAAAGCGAGATAACAAAATACTATCCGCAGTTTGCAGACAAGATCGAAGTGGTTTACTGCGGCGTGAATACGGAAAAATTCTATCATATCGATGATAATGAACGCATAGGAAAAACGAAGACCTCACTCGGCATTGAAGGCGAGTACTTTCTCTATCTCGGAACGATCGAACCGCGAAAGAATCTTGAACGTCTTATTGAAGCCTATGGCATTCTTAAGGCAGAACACGGTGATGTTCCGAAACTCGTCATGGCAGGCGGCAAGGGCTGGCTCAACAGCGGTATCTACAGCAAAGTTGAGTCACTCGGCCTTAAGGATGATGTTATCTTCACAAAATACATTCCGGATGAGGATATCTGTCCGCTTATGAACGGAGCCACAGCTTTCGTGTTCCCGTCTATCTACGAAGGATTCGGCATGCCGCCTCTTGAAGCGATGGCATGCGGTGTTCCGGTGGTATCCAGCACGGAGGCTTCACTTCCTGAAGTTGTAGGCGACTGTGCGGTAATGGTCGATGCCTATTCACCTGAGTCCATTGCCGAAGGTATGTATAAAATATGGTCTGACAAAGAGCTGTCGACAGATCTCAGCCGCCGTGGTATGGAACGTGCGGCGGATTTCACCTGGCATAAATTTTCAGAAAAGCTTCATGACATCTACAAGGCGGTACTTTCATGAAGGTGCTGCAGGTAAACAAGCTCTACACTCCGCACATAGGCGGTATAGAGCGCGTGATACAGGACATATCGGAAGGACTTAACGACAGGTATGACATTCAGGTTCTGGTATGCCAGCCGAAGGGAAAGGCCTCCGATGAAGTTATAAACGGCGTAAGGGTGCACCGTTCCGGAAGCTTCGGAACGTACTTTTCCATGCCGGTATCATTCTCCTTTATTTCAGATTTTAAAAAGATGTCCCGTGATGCGGACATCGTTCACGTTCATCTTCCGTTTCCCCTCGGCGACCTTGCCTGCCTTCTTTCAGGGTACAAAGGCAAAGTGGTTATCAGCTGGCACAGCGATATAGTAAAGCAGAAAAAACTCATGACTCTCTATAAGCCTGTTATGAACGCTTTCCTCAAAAGAGCGGACAGGATCTTCGTAGCGACGGAAGGACACGTAAAAGGCTCGGCATATCTGGGCCCCTACAGCAATAAGTGCGTCGTTGTTCCTTACGGTATAGATACTGAAAGTTACGAAAAGGCGGAAGAAAAACCGTTTTTAACCGAAAAGCTTAATAATAAAACCAGTAAAAAGCTCATGTTCACAGGCCGTCTTGTTTACTACAAGGGTATCGATGTTCTTATAAGAGCCCTTAAAAACGCTGCAGACTGTGAACTTTTTATTGCCGGTGAAGGCGTACTTAAAGAGTCCCTTGAAACCGAAGTACGCGACGGCGGTTTAACAGACCGCGTCCATTTCCTCGGCCGTCTGTCAGACGACGATCTTAAATCCGCTTTCCGTGACTGTGACATCTTCATTCTTCCGTCAGTGGAAAACAGCGAAGCCTTCGGTATCGTCCAGATGGAAGCCATGGTTTACGGACATCCGGTCATCAACACTTCACTTCCGACCGGCGTTCCGTACGTAAGTCCCGACGGAGTAAGCGGTATCACCGTACCGCCGCGTGACGAAAAAGCACTGGCAGATGCCATAAATAAGCTGGTACACGACGACGCTCTCCGAGAAGAATACGGCAGGAACGCATACCGTATAGTCCGCGAGCGCTACGCATCGGAAAAGGTACTTGAAAGAATAAGCGGGATCTATGAAGATCTTCTGAAATAATTGCTGATTGGTCAGCTGATCAGCGCATGGATGCAGAGTAAACACTGGTTTATCTAGCGGGGAACCGGGGCGAAGCCCCGCACTCTCCCCCCTCCCGCAGATCCGGCGAAGCCGGATCTGCGGCTTGATCAGTGAAATTACAGAGAGAAAGGCGGAAAACACATGAAGGCACTTATAATCGGCGCTGCAGGATTTGTCGGCGGACATCTTATACGCCATCTTGCATGCGAATGCGGTGCAGAAGTCACGGCTACAAAGCTTCCTTTCGAAAAGCTTGAAACCGAAAACGCAGATGTATATGACCTTGACATACTCGATATTGATGCTGTTTCCGCACTTGTAAAGGAAATAGAACCGGATCAGATCTACCATCTGGCGGCACAGAGTTCGGTGAAGGTATCCTGGGAGAAGCCTCAGCTTACAGCCGATATAAACGTAAAGGGCACCATAAACGTCCTTGAAGCTGTCCGTGCTTCCGGATGCACTCCGCGTATCCTTCTTGTGGGATCGGGTGAGGAATACGGTTATCTGAAGCCGGATGAGATACCTGTGCGTGAGGACACGCTTCTCCGTGCAGGCAACATATATGCCGCAACAAAGGCATGTCAGGGTATGCTCGGCGAGATCTACGCCAGAGCTTACGGTATGGATATCGTGATGGTCAGGGCTTTCAATCATATCGGCCCGGGTCAGAGCGAGATATTTGTAGTATCTGATTTCTGCCGTCAGGCAGTCATGATAGAAAAAGGTCTCAGGGAACCGGTGATAAGCGTCGGCAATCTTGCTGCGGAGCGCGATTTCACTGATGTCCGCGACATAGTAAGGGCATATTCAGCACTTATGAAGTCAGGCGGAAAGGGCGGGACCTACAACGTCGGAAGCGGCAGAGCAAGAAGTATTCAGAGCATTCTTGAAATGATACTTTCGAAAACTTCCGTGCAGATAGAAGTCAGACAGGACAGTGCAAGGATGCGTCCGAGCGATGTACCGGTCATCGCAGCAGACATTGCAAAACTGAAAAAGGACACGGGCTGGGAACCCGTTATCGCTATCGGTGATACGATAGATGATATAATGAATTACTGGAGGAAAATATTATGAGAAAAAAGACAGCATTTTTAGCTGCGTTATTATTTACGGCTTCCTTTGCGGGAAACGTATGGACCGTTTCAGCAGAGGAGAGTGCCGCACAGACACCTGCGGCGGAGCAGACTGCATCTGCAGATGCCGGAACAAAGCCGGAGGAAAACAGTTCTGCACCGACGGAAATACCGTCGACTTCACCGGCTGTAACATCATCAGCGGAACCGACGGCAGCACCGGCGGAGACGCCTTCTGCCGCACCGACAGCAGAACCTTCCGAAGAACCGAAGCAGGAGGAACCTAAGGAAGAACATGCTGATCTTAAGAAATTCGTAAAGGGAGTAACTGAGAACGACGAACAGGCAAACGAGCTTATGAACAGGCTCCTTGCGCATGAGACGACTGCCGCAGATGCGGTAATAAACTTCTTCTCAAAGAAAAACTACGACGACAGCGAGGAAGGCCATAAGCAGTTTATTGCCGACCTCTGTAAATATGTTTACATGAATGACGGTGAGTTTGACAGGGAATATCCGGCCAAGACTCCGTTCTTCGAATTCGGCATGAGTAAGGAATACTTCCTCATGCGTTTTGTTGAGTCCGATATATTCAGAGATTTCTGTTCTGCCGGGGGCATTGACCGCGGCAGCATACCGATAACTGAAAACAGGGATAAAAACCCGCAGGTGACCGGTTACATCCAGAGGATCTATAATAAGGTGCTCGGAAGAAGAGCTGATGCCGACGGCCTTAACAGCTGGACTGGCGAGATGAACAATAACGGAAAAACTGCCGCAGATATACTTGCAGGTTTTCTTGACAGCGATGAATTTAAAAAGAAGAACACCTCAAACGAAGACTATGTCACAATACTGTTCCGTATGTGCCGTGACCGTGATCCGGAAGAGGAGGAACTTAAAAGCTTTGTGGAAGCTACTCTTGCCAAGGGACACACAAGGGAAGCGGTGCTTAAGAAGTTTGTACGTTCTGACGAGTTCACAAAATACTGCGAAGGCAGAAAAATAAACCGCGGTGATATAAACATAGGCGGCTGGTCAACAAACTACGACGGTTTCAAGATATATATAAATCCTGACAGCGGACTTATGGAACGCGGATATACCACTGTAAACGGTATTCCGTGCTATTTCGACAATGACGGAACTCTCCGCACGGACTGGAGCGATCTTGTAAGTGTTGTGCCGGAAAACGCCGCACTGTATTCCTTTTCAGCAATGGAAAAGGATATCACGAAGCTTGCACAGCAGTATCCTTCACTGGTACACATCGAATCAATAGGCCGTACTTTCGACGGCAGACAGATCTACGATTTTATGATCGGCCAAAAGGATGCGGAAAAACAGCTCGTCCTTGCGACCGGAATGAATGCTGACGAAGCCGGAACGACAAGAGCCGTTCTTGCCGGTGCTGAAAAATTCCTTAAGAATTACTGTACGGGAAAATCAGAGGGCAGGTCATATGAAGAGCTTCTTGACGGTGCCTGTGTTCACATTATACCTATGCGCAATCCTGACGGCATTTCCATTGCTCAGTTCGGGCTTGACGGAATCAGAAACGCTTCACTGAAACAGCGTGTAAGAACAATGAGTTTCCTTGACATAAAAAAGAACGGCGGCAATGTTTCGCTTTCCGATTATCTGAAGACCTGGAAGGCAAATGCACTCGGTGTTGACCTTGAACTCAATGCAGGAAAAGGAAAAGCATCAAAAACCATGCCGTGTGCTTCCGGATATTCAGGCGAAGGAAATAATACTGAAACCGAACTGAAAGCCTACGATGAATTTATAAAGTCGCTGAAAACGGAAACTGCAGTTTTCACTGATTTCAGTGAAACTCTTAAAAAAGGCGCAGAAGAGCTTCCTGTCTACCTTAATATTTTAAAGTACGGCAGTGCGTCGGCAGAAACCGCGAAAGCAAATCCTTCTGAGACAGAAAAGGCTGCCGAAGGATCACCTGCTCAGACAGGAACGGAAAAGCCGGCAGAACAGACTTCATCAGAGCAGACTGCTCCCGAAAAAACTCCGGTAAGATCAGCATATGCCGAACATCTCTATAAAACTGTCCTCGGCAGAGATCCTGACGAGGACGGATGGAAATACTGGACCGAAAGTCTTGATGCAGGCCGTATAACTCCTGCCCAGACTCTTTTCATGTTCCTTGAGAGCCGTGAGCTTCAGAAGCACGGCTGGTCCGATGAGAATTACGTAAAAATTCTTTTCCATTCGATCTGCGACAGAGAACCGACTGATGAAGAGTTGAGTAAATACAGAGACCTTCTCGGAAACGGCTATTCAAGAAATTACGTGGCATCACGAGTTACTGAACTCGGCGAATTCGATAAGGTATGCGCAAAGTACGGCGTTTCAGGAAAAGATGCCGGAAAAGAAGGCTGGAACGACAGTGCTGAAGGCAGATACTACATCGTAAACGGCACCAGGGTAAGAAACGATCTCCGCAATCTTGACGGGTTCACATTTGTGTTTGACAGGGAAGGTTATCTTGCTGAAGGAAACTTTGATCTCGGTCAGACCACATACTTCGTCAAGGACGGATACATCATGCCGCGCAACGGTATCAACTGGAGAAAGGAAGTCGCAGCCGGAAATCTCAGAAGCGATACCGGTACGGCTCAGAAAATGGACGTTCCTGTTGACTACCAGTTCCTCTATAACAGAACCATATGCACATTCGGCGGTGTTGACAAACATGTACGTGAGTCAGGCTGCGGTGCCGCAAGTGCGTCAATGGTGCTGAGATATCTCACAGGAAGGGATGACGAGAAGTTTGATCCTGAATATCTCTTCGAGTGGGCGTACAAAAACGGTGAATACTTCGGATACGGACTTGCCGAAAGCACACTTACGAAGTTCCTTGAAAATGAAGGAGGCATAAAGAGCTACTGGATCGATCCTGATGCGGCGAAGGTAACAAGGGCACTTAAGGCCGGACGTCCGCTTATCGCCCTTATGCATGAAGGATACTTCACATCCAGCGGTCACTACATTGTTCTTACAGGTATCACGAAGGACGGATATGTTACTGTAAACGACCCGAACAACTCTTCAACAGGAAGAATGGAATACAGACTTGATACGGTACTGAAGCAGGCCAAGGACTTTATGATCTGCGGCATAAGCGAGGAAGAGGACAGAAAACTGGAAGAGGCGGAAAAACAGAAATCCGAACAGAAGAAAAAGGAATCGGAACGCAGCAAAGCTCCGAAGCAGTCCGGATGGGCGAAGAACCAGGACGGAAAGGATATCTTCCTTGACGGAGACGGTGAACCGGTCACAGGACATGCCGTGATCGGCGGTGTAAACTGTTACTTCGATGAAAAAGGTGTTCTCGGCTCGGGCTGGAGCAGCGACGAGACCTTTGTTGACACTTCATCAGCGATGTACACCTACGAAGATATGGTATCAGACCTTAACAGTCTCGAAACAAAGTACGCCTCGCTTGCAAAAATAAAAAGTCTTGGCAAAACAGCCGACGGCAGAGATATATACGACCTTGTAATAGGAAAGGGAAGCAAACAGCTGGTAATTCACGGCGGCTGCCATGCAAGAGAGTACATGGGATGCATGCTTGTCATGAACCAGGCTGAAGATCTTCTTAAGCATTACTGGGACGGAAGCTATTCAGGACGTCCGTACAGAGAACTTCTGAATAACTGGCAGATACACGTTATACCGATGCTCAACCCTGATGGTGTTACTCTCAGCCAGAAGGGACTGAACGGAATACATTCCGCTGAACTGAGAGCCGGAATAGAGGAGATCTACAGAAAAGATATTTCCGAAGGCATCACAGGCCTCGGTTTCGATGCGTATCTGCGAAGCTGGAAGGCAAATGCAAAGGGCGTCGATATAAACCGTAATTTCCCTGTACCTGAGTGGTCATATCAGGACGGAATAATCGGAAGGCCAAGCAGTGCTAAATACAACGGGCCTTCAGCAGGTTCCGAACCGGAAACACATGCTGTAACGGATCTTGTAAATTCACTTCCGGGATGCAGAGCGGTAATAAGCTACCACTCATCCGGTTCAATGATCTACTGGCAGTACCACCAGTCAGGTGATTTCCTTGAACAGTGCCGTTCAACAGCGAACGCACTTCACAGCATGACAGGATACAACCTCCTCTACGGCGAGAACAGCGGCGGCGGATGCAGCAACTGGGTAGCAGACGTAAAACACATCTTCGCCTGCACAATAGAAATAGGCACAGGCGACTCCCCGCTTAACATCGGCCAGTACCCTGGTATCCGCAACGCCAACAAAGACGTAATACCATATATGCTTACGGCGTACTGATAAGAGTACCCGGTTTCAGGCATGAATATATGTGAGTTCGTTCTCTTACAGAAGCTATCCGGCTTTGCCGGATAGCTTACCGATAACTGAGGGGGTGAGGGGCGAAGCCCCCTCACCTTAAGCCCCCTCCCTCCGGGAGGGGGTTGGGGGTGGGGATAAAAACTACATTTTAGGAAGGACTATGATCTATGATAAAAAACAATGCCGTCATACAGCAGTTCCTTGATGCGGCTCATGAAGAAACAGACAAGTCAGGGAAGAAGTGCGACCTTATAACTTTCAATGAATTCTGGGACGAGAAGTACGGTGCTTCGGAAAAGAATTTCGACAGAGGCGCATTTCTGAACAATGTCGGATCTCTTCAGGCGGTCAACCAGATAACCTACTACCAGGAACTCACTTCATACAAAAAGGGTATCGCACCGGTAGTGTTTTTCTTCAAGAGGATCATAAGAAAGATAAACGCATTCCTTTTCCTCCCACTTGTTGCAGCACAGAATACCTTCAATCTTTCAGTATCATCCTTTGCCGGTCATGTGCGTAACTACATAAACCGCGAGGAGAACACAAGAAACGTTTTCTTAAAAAGAGAAAAGGAACTCGAGGACAGGATCGCCCTGCAGAACATTCAGATCAGGGAACTTCAGAAAACTGTAAACGAGCTGCGTGATGCAGTTGACACACTTAAGGGAGGTAACGCAGAATGAAGATCTATCAGATAGTTGCATCACTCAATTTCGGCGATGCCATCGGAAATGACGTTATCGCCAAGAAGCATGTCATCGAGGACATGGGAATAGAAACTGAGATCTACGCAGGAAGCGTAGCAGCAAAGATAACTGAACCGGGCGTTTTCACTCTCGACAAAATGCCGAAGGTGAACGAGGACGACATAATGATCTACCACATGGGCAACGGTTCTCCGATAAACCACCTCGTTACCGAGCTCAACTGCCGCCGCATAATGTTCTACCACAACATCACTCCGTACGAGTTTTTTGCCATAGACAACATCAATTCCGTTGAAGGCTGCCGCAGAGGCATCGAAGACATGCATACCCACATGAAGGGCAAATTCGACGCGTACATCACTGCCTCACAGTTCAGCAAGGACGACCTTATCAGAATGGGCTATAAGGAAAATCTTATCGACGTTATCCCGATAATCGTACCGTTTGATGACTATAAGCAGCAGCCGGATGAAGCCATGATGAGAAAGCTTTCCGACGGTGTTACAAACATTCTTTTCGTGGGAAGAGTTGCACCGAACAAGAAGCACGAGGATATCATCCGTGCCTTTGCGTACTACAGGAAGCACGTAAATGAAAAATCAAGACTTATTCTCGTCGGCAGCCACGACGTAAACGGCATGTACTACAACGACATCGTTTCATACGTAAACAAACTCGGCGTCGAGGACGTTGTTTTTCCGGGGCACATCAGTTTCCCTGAAATACTTGCCATCTACAGAAAGGCAGATGTATTTCTGTGCATGAGCGAACATGAAGGATTCTGTGTTCCGCTTGTTGAAGCCATGACATTCGATGTTCCTGTTATCGCATATAATGCCTGCGCAGTTCCGGAAACTCTCGGCGGAGCCAGTGTCGTAGTCGACGACAAGGATCCGGTCTTCCTTTCAAAAGTAATAAACGAGGTTGTTACAAACGAGGATATGAGAAAGGTCATCATCGCAGCACAGAGAAAGAGACTCGAAGACTTCCGGTATGAAAAGATAAAGGATACATTCCAGAAATTCCTCCGCGATTTCATGGCTAAATATCCTCCGCTCAACAATGACGACAGTAAAAAAAACTATGATAAGCTCTACGATATGACTGAGAAGAATCTTGAAGAGTCAGGGAAGACGATGCAGTTTTCAAAATTCGCACTTCGCACGATGGCATCAAGACAGGCTGAAAGCACTGACGTGACAGAGCTTATCAATTCAGGCTGCAGCGCACATGAATTCATTGAAGCTTTTTTTCTGACTTTTTTCGGTACCATGCCGTCGGAGACTGATTTTGAGTACTGGGAAAACGATGAGAAGACCAGAGGCCGCGAGGCTTTTCTTCACACCATGCTCGAATACGCGCGTTCAGCTGAAACGCGTATTTCCAGCGGGGCACGTATGTTTTATTCACCATACTGATCTTCTGGGGCTGAAAGTTAAATGAAAAAAATCTATATAGATGTTACCAACATACCTGAGCTTGAACATTTCACCGGAGTTTCGCGAGTAGTGACCGAGGTCCTCATACGCCTTGTCCATGCCGGATCAGATGTTTCAGCTGTTTCATATTCTGTCGAAAAGCACGGATACATCCTGCTCGATACAGAAGCTTTTGTGTCACGTCTTGAAGGCAGAGAGACAGAAAATGAGATCTATACTGAAAATCTCATTACACCGGACGAGTTTGAAAGCGGTTCGGTATTCTTCGACTTGAACAGCAGCTGGCATACGCTTCCGAACAGAAGCTTCCTTCTGCCTAAACTCAAAAACCGCAGTGTAAGACTCATTACACTTATACACGATATTATTCCAGTGCGTTTTCCTCAGTTCATGGCACCGCATACACTTCTGAAATTCATGGAGTTTATTGTCGCTGAAATGACATATGCGGATGACATTGTGGTGACTACCGAAGCCGTGAAAAACGATCTTTCCGATCTGTTTGACGAACTGGAAATGAGGAGAAAACCGATACATGTCATTCCTCTTGGTGCGGACTTCACTTCAGACGGTAAAACGGAGGAAAACAGTGCCGATGAAGATATAATAACGAAGCTTTCCGGACGAAGATTCCTTCTTACCGTAAGTACCATCGAGCCGAGAAAGAACCACAGGGTCATCGTTGATGCCTACATGAAGAAGATAGCTTCTCTCGACACGGACATCGTATTTGTCGGACACATAGGCTGGGAATCGGAAGAACTCATGGAACGCATGCGTTCTGACAGCCGTTTCGGCAAAGGCATCTATGTACTCGAGGGCGTGAATGATGCGACACTTGCGAAGCTTTACAGCATGGCATACATGGTCGTGTTCCCTTCCTACGCTGAGGGGTACGGACTTTCCACTATTGAGGCAATGATCGGCGGCGTGCCGGTCATTTGTTCCGATCTTCCGGTTATGCGTGAGGTCGGCGGAAGATTCTGCGACTATTTCCCGGCAGATGATCCTGACGCTCTTGCGGACATCGTTGAAAGCTATGTTTCATCTGAGGATAAATATAAGGAAAAGAAGGCACTCCTTGCAGATGAATATGTTCCGCCGGTATGGGACAGGACAGTTCACAGCATCATCGGGCTCATCGAGAACGGTACGACAAGCGAAAACAGTTTTGTTCATAAGCCTGTAAAGCAGATCGTTTATCTTTCCGCACGTCCGGCACCGCTTCTTGCGACACTTCCGTACGTCGAGGAGTTTATGCCGTTTATAACGGAGCTTGTGGTGTTCTGTCCGGACAAAATGGCGGACTACATGAAGCTTAACTATAAGGGAAGGCTTAAGCTTACAACTGTTACGGACGATGAGCTTCTTGACGGGGCGGCTCTTCCGGCAGACCATGCCACAAGGAACTTCTTCTTACGCTGCCTTGCCATGAGACGTGACATACTTGACGATGAGTTCATCATGACCGATGACGATTACCGCCCTCTCGGACCTGTCGATGAAAGCTGCTTCTTCCGTGACGGAAGATACATCGGCTACTATTTCTCCGATTTAAGCACATGGCGTTACCGCATTGCAGAGCTGTTCTCGTATGACTATTCAATGTTCCGAACCCTTGAGTTCCTGAAACTCAACGGATTCCCGACACTGCAGTATTCAGCTCACCAGATGCAGATAATCAACCGCAGATGGTACTGCGACATGATCGATGAATTCCCGCAGATAAAGACACTGGGCTATGACGAATGGAGCACATATTTCAATTACATTGCATCAAGACATTCCGAAAACTACGAGCCGGTACCGTATGTCTGCCTTTCCTGGCCGAACATCGGCGGTGAAGATCTTGGTGTCAGACAGTCTGACTACATTTTCGAGAATTTCTACAAGGAAAACTATTACGGAAGAGGCCTTTTCAGAAAATACGCAGAAGGATTTACCTGTCCGGAATATATCGCTCTGGAAAGCAAAGAGAAAAAGGAAATGGCGAGCAGAATAGAGGACAACCACCTTGCAGGACGAAAATTCCGCGAAGATGCCGCTTCCGAATACGAAGAAGCCGAACATATGCCGCCGCACATCGGACTCTACTGCTTCGGCGACGCATCAGTCCCGCCGGTCCTCGGTGCCCCTGAATCATTTAAACTGAGTTCAGAATACCTGAATGAGATAAACATAGGCATCTCCCGTGACACCCGCTGCGCAGAAAACATAATGCAGCTCGAACTCACAGCAGAAGTAAAAACCGATTCCGGTGAAACCATAGCCACCGCCCGCAGAACAATAGTCCCGAGAGTAGAATACACCTACATAAGCTTCTCCCTCAAAAAACGCACCTACACCGAATCCGACACCAGCACCCTGAAACTAACCGTCCGCAACACCCTGAGCGGAGTTTCAACAACCAAAACCATCCCTGTTGAAATTGTCACGAAGGGGGTTGGGGGCGACCGCAAAGCCCCCAAAGAAAGAAAATGAGACCGCTGCGAAGGGGTTTGGGGGCGATCGCAAAGCCCCCAAAGCAAGAAAATGAGACCGTTAAATTAAGAAAGGAAAGATAAAAAATTAAAAATGATTAAAACAATAAAAGAACAGTTTCTGAAAATAAAAAAACATCAGTTCCTGTTCGAGGAACTCGTCAAACGTGATTTCAAGAAAAAATATAAACGAACCGCCCTCGGAATGCTCTGGAGCCTCGTCTCCCCGCTCATGCAGCTCCTTGTAATGAGCGTAGTGTTCACCCATTTCTTCGGCCAGAACAAACCTCACTACATGATCTACCTCTTCGCCGGAAACCTGACATTCTCATTCTTCAAGGACTCCACCAACGGCGGAATGAACTCCCTCATGCAGAATTCCAGTATAATCACCAAGATAAACCTTCCGAAATACATGTTCCTTCTTTCCAAAAACGTCGCATCACTCATCAATTTCGGACTTACACTCATCATCTTCTTCCTTTTCGTGGCATGTGACGGCATACCTTTTTCTTTCCGCTTTTTCGCACTCATCTACCCGATAATCTGCCTTATCGTCTTCAACATCGGCGTCGGACTCATCCTTTCAGCACTGTTCGTACTCTTCAAGGACATCCAGTATCTCTACGACATCTTCACCATGATGTTAAGCTACATGTCAGCTATCTTCTACTATACAGATACATATTCACACCGTACACAGGTGCTTTTCCACGCAAATCCGATCTATGTGTACATAACCTACTTCCGTGACGTTGTCATCTACGGATACATCCCGGGATGGAAGACACATCTTCTCTGCTTCGGATATGCATGCATCGCACTTCTCGCAGGTGCACTCATCTACAAGAAGTACAACTACAAGTTCATGTACTACATGTAAGGAGGAACTGAAAATGACCAAAATAGAACTCAATGATATTTCAGTTTCATACATAACAGGTGACTTCTCAACCATCGGCCTTAAGGATGTTGTCATCCAGAAAATCAAAGGCCAGTACAGGCCGAAGGAATTCGTTGCCGTAAAACACGTTTCCTTCAAACTTGAAGAAGGCGAGCTCCTCGGTATCGTCGGTTCAAACGGTGCCGGAAAATCCACTCTGTGCAAAGTTATTTCAGGTATCATGCGCCCGACTACCGGCACAATGGCAGTCCGCGGTAACATAGCCTCACTTCTCGAACTCGGTACCGGATTCGACGGCGACCTTACCGTTAAGGAAAACACCTTCCTCCGCGGCGCCATGCTCGGCTACACCCGCGAATTCATGAACAATACCTACAAGGCCATAATCGAATTCGCTGAACTTGAAGAATTTGAGGACAGACTGTTTTCACACCTTTCATCCGGTATGAAATCAAGACTCGCATTCTCCATCGCCTGCCTCGTAAATCCGGAGATCCTCATCCTCGATGAGGTCCTTTCCGTCGGCGACGGTGCGTTCCGCAAAAAGAGTGAAGCCAAAATGCTCGAAATCATCAAGGGCGGTGCAACCACCCTACTCGTATCCCACTCCCTCGAACAGATCCGCCGAATGGCGACCAAAGTCCTCTGGCTCGACAAGGGAAACCAGATCGCCTTCGGCGAAACCAAGGAGATCTGCGACCGCTACGCGGAATTTTTAAACGGAAAATAAAACACGCCGGTATCTTCCCGTTTAAACGGAATGATGCCGGCGTGTTTTGAAAAAGTGAAGCTGACACGAACATGGTGATTTTATTTCATTGAATAATTAAGTTCCATATGGTATAATCATAGAGAAAGAAAAAACTTACATTCAGAAAGGAGATGAGCTTTGTGAAAAAGAGGGTATCAGTCGGAAGTGAATTTTTTGATGAGCTTAGACGTAATAACAGTTACTATGTTGACAAGACCGAACTTATTTATGAGCTGGTCGAGAAAACTGACAACAAAGTCACATTATTCACCAGACCGAGAAGATTCGGAAAGACACTGACAATGACTATGTTTGACAGCTTTTTCGATATACGTCGTGACAGTCATGATGTCTTTGAAAATCTGAATATTACAAATACTCATCCGGAATTCTGCGCGGAATGGATGAACCAGTATCCGACACTGTTCCTTTCGCTGAAGGATGTGGAAGGGCTTAATTTTGAGTCGGCTTTTGAAATGCTTGTCGTCCTGATTTCAGATCTTTGCATTAAATACGGATTCCTTGAAAATGACAGTAAAGTTGACTCTAATGATATTGAGATTTTTAGAAGGCTCAAATCCAAAAAGTGGAATGGCGATAAGGATGCAAGATATTCGGAAATAAAAGGCTCACTGAAAACAATCATGCGTATGATGCATGCTGTATATGGGAAGCCGGTCGTTCTTATCATAGACGAATACGATGTACCGCTTGCAAAGGCATATCAGAGCAAAGACATGGAGTTCTACCGTCAGATGCTGGACGTTATCCGCGGACTTCTGAGTACTGCACTTAAAACCAATGAATATCTGAAATTTGCCGTGCTGACTGGCTGCCTCCGCGTTTCGAAGGAGAGCATTTTTACCGGAGTCAATAACTTTGCATGTTATTCTGTAAATTCAGTTCAGTTCAGTAATTATTTCGGCTTTGATCAGAATGAAGTTAAGAAAATGCTTGATTATTATGACCTTTCTGACAGATACGAACTGATGAAATCATGGTATGACGGATATATATTCGGTAATAATGAAGTTTTCTGTCCGTGGGATGTTGCAAGATTTACAGCCAAACTGATCGCTGATAAAAACGCTGAACCGGAGAATTTCTGGGCGAATACAAGCTCCAATTCGATCCTTGATGATTTTGTAAGTCGCGAAGAGTTTGAAGTTGCAGATAAATTTGAGACACTTTTAAACGGAGATACGATAACGCAGGATATCTGTGAAGAGCTGACATATGACCAGATGGCGGCGTCGGAAAAGAACTTCTGGAGTGTGCTTCTGATGACCGGATATGTTTCAAAGGCAGATAAAACCGATGGCACCAAAGGAGTTAAACTGCGTATCCCGAATGCTGAGATCACTGATCTTTTCAGGGAAACGGTCGTTGCGAAATTTGAACGAACGCTGGACAGATCTGCAGCTGAGAACTTTATCTCTGCTATGTGGAATCAGGATATGAAAACTGCGGAAGAAATACTTACCGATATCCTCTGGGATTCAATAAGCTATTTTGACTATGGTGAGGAATACTATCATGGTATGCTCAACGGAATTTTCACAGGCCGCGGATACGCTGTTGAATCCAATGCAGAATCCGGACTCGGACGACTTGATCTCCGTGTAAAGGACCGTAAGAACCGCAGGATGATTCTGATGGAATTCAAAAGATCGACAAAGGAAGAACATCTTGAAAGAGACTGCGAAGATGCACTTGAACAGATAAAAAATAACGGCTATGCAAGAAAAATGCCAATGGGATACCGTAAACAGATCGTCTGTGGTATAGCATTCTTCGGCAAAGTCGCAAAGATCAAACTGATGGAAGAAACCGTTTAACAGTGAAATACAGATCCGGAGGAACTGCAATGTGCAGTCTCTCCGGATTTATTGTTTTAAAAATACAGACTTGACTAATAAAATCTTTATGATATAATAAAGTCAGACTTTAAATTTTACGGAGGTGATTACAGTGTACATAGAAAGACATCTTGAAAAGGAGATACTGAAAAATTCCGCACTGTATCCGGTGGTGATGGTCTGCGGTCAGAGACAGGTGGGAAAATCGACGCTTCTGCGTCATATAATGGAACCGGACCGCCGTTATGTTACACTTGATGATCCTAATGCCAGAAGACTGGCGGAAAATGATCCTTCCCTGTTTTTTGAAACATACGGTGATCATTTGCTTATAGATGAATTTCAGCGCGTCCCGTCGGTACTGCTTGAGATCAAGCGCATAGTGGATGAAAAAACGATGAACGGGGAAGACTGCAGCGGATCATTCTGGCTTACCGGATCTCAGAAATTCCCGATGATGAAAGGTGTGTCTGAATCTCTTTCCGGACGTGCAGCAATATTTGATCTTTCCGGAATATCGACAGCTGAACTTGAAAACAGAACGCCGGCAGTTTTTTCACCTTCTGTGGATGAACTGAAAAAGCGGTATGCTGAAAACAGACCGAAGGACATTCATCAGATATTTGAGAGGATCTTTAAGGGAAGCATGCCGCGCCTGCTGACTACAGAGATCGAACGTGACAGATTCTATATGGATTACGTGAACACATATCTGGAACGTGATATACATCTTCTTGAACAGATAGGCAAACTGAATGAATTTTATGATTTCCTGGTGTACATGGCTGCAAGAACATCGCAGGAACTCAATTACAGTGCAGTGTCAAAGGAACTTGGAATATCTTCACCTACTGTTAAGGAATGGACGACTATACTTGAACGCAGCGGAATAATCTTTATCCTCAGACCGTACCACAGCAATATAACCAGCCGTATTGTAAAAACACCGAAGATGTATTTTACAGATACCGGCCTTGCAGCATATCTCTGCCGCTGGCCGGATGCTGCTACACTTGAAAACGGTGCAATGGCTGGGGCATATTTCGAAACTTATGTTGTTTCTGAGATAGTAAAGAGTTACTGCAACGCAGGGAAGAAACCTGATATTTACTATTACCGTGATGCAGACCAGAAAGAGATCGACTTAATAATAACAGAAGGCGACCGTATCTATCCGCTGGAAATCAAAAAATCCAAAAATCCGAAAGCGCCCGATAAAAATTTCGGAGTCCTTGAAAAAACCGGTCTTAAAGTACAGCCCGGTATAATTCTGTGCATGACAGATGAAATGATACCATATGACCGCAATACGTGGATGTTCCCGGTTTCTGCTATATAATATGTGAAGTATATGGGAGAAATGAAGGGACTGAATGAACCGCTTAATGATCAATTTGATTTTACCCAATAATCATACAATTCACTAATCACAAAATTAACGGGAATACCTGAATAAGGATTCCCGTTTTCATATAGTGAAGAAATAGTGTAATTCGGTTCTTCCGGTCTTGATTTTCTGTCTGTAATATGTTATATTTAATTCAGATGAATTTTATTCAAATCAATTTGAATAAAATCAAACTGAATAAAACCGGAGGCATTATGTTTATAGGAAGAAAACGTGAACTGAAATCACTTCAGAATGTTTACGATAAAAAAGGTTTCGGTATGACTGTCATATATGGCCGCAGAAGAATCGGAAAATCCACCCTTATAGCAGAATTTATAAAGAACAGAAAAAGTATTTTTTATACAGCGACTAAAATAGGTGCTGAGAGAAATCTGGAACTGTTTTCTGAGCAGGTCATTTCGGCGTTTGATCCGGATGCATCTGGCATAGTCTTTAAGTCGCTGGAAGCTGTATTTGATTATATAACATCTAAACTTACAGATGAAAAGCTTGTTCTTGTCATTGACGAACTGCCGTACTGGGCTGAAAGTGACAGCGGGCTGCTCTCAGTAATTCAGAAATACATCGATACAAAGTGGCTGAAAAGCAGTCTGATGATCATATTGTGCGGATCATCATTAAGTTTCATGGAAAACAAGGTGCTCAGTGAGAAAAGTCCGGTTTTCGGACGCCGTGATTCACAGATAAAACTCGAACCATTCGGTTATAAAGAAACCGCACTGTTTGTTCCGGAATACAGTGCGGAAGACAAGGCTATAGTTTACGGCGTTACCGGTGGTGTTGCAAAATATCTTTCGATGATCGATACAAAGATGACTCTGGATGACAATATAAAAAGACTTTTTTTCAGCAATGACGGATATCTGTATGATGAAACCCGGAATCTTCTGACGCAGGAGTTTTCTGATATTTCGGTGGTAAATAACATAATCGAACAGATCGCGTCAGGAGCCAATACTGTGAATCTCATCTCAGGAAAGATACATGAAAAGGAAACGGCGGTTCTGTATTATCTTGAAAAACTCATCAGTACCGGACTTGTTGAAAAGAAATACTGTATAACCGAAGAAAAGAACAGGAAGAAAACCCGGTATGTACTGAAAGATCATATGTTCAGGTTCTGGTATGAGTTCGTCCCGAAGGCACACAGCGTTATTGCTATCGGGCGTGGCGACATTTACTACGAAAAGGCAGTAAAGCCGTTCCTGCATTCGTTTATGGGCAGTATTTTTGAGGATATGTGCAGATGCTATGTCCTCGAAAACGGAGTTCTCGGAGAGTTCGGAAGTTTTATAACCAGCGTCGGTACATGGTGGGGAAATGAAAAAGTTACTGATCAGAACGGTAAAAGTGAATACAGAACTGCAGATATCGATGTTGTAGGCATCTCAGAAACGGATAACAGTGCAGTGATCGGAGAATGTAAATTCAAAACAGAGAAGATCGATAAGAGCATTTATGAAACGCTTGTCAGACGTTCAGCGCTTCTTTCCGGAAAATATCGTATCGATAAATATCTTTTCTTCTCACTGAGCGGATTTACGGAATGGTTCGATACAATCGACAGCGCGAATGTAGTGCTGGTTTCACTTGAAGACATGTATAAATAAAATAGTGAAGAAATAGTGTAATTTTTGAGGAGGCAGAAAAATGATATACACAGTAACATTCAACCCGGCGATCGATTACGTCGTTAAGACGGATAAGATGAAGTCCGGTGAAGTGAACAGAGCAAATGAGGAAAAAATGTATTTCGGGGGCAAGGGGATAAATGTTTCGCTTGTTCTCCGTGAGCTTGGGATAAAGTCGAGGGCGTTCGGTTTTATCGCCGGATTTACCGGAGAGGCGATCGAAAACGGACTTGCATCACAGGGGATCGATACTGGTTTCGTTCGTCTGAAAAACGGTTTTTCACGTATCAACGTCAAAATAAAGTCGGACGAGGAAACTGAACTCAACGGCCGCGGACCGGATATTCCGGATGACGCGGTGAAGGAGCTTTTTGAGAAACTTGAAATGATAAAGGACGGCGACACACTCGTGCTTGCAGGCAGCATCCCGCCGTCACTCCCTTCTGATATCTACGAAAAGATTCTTGCACACCTTGAGGACAGAAAGATAAAAACTGTGGTCGATGCCACAAAGGATCTGCTTTTAAATGTTCTGAAGTACCATCCTTTCCTTGTAAAACCTAATAATCACGAACTCGGTGAGATGTTCGGAGTAAAGCTTGAAACCGTTGAACAGATAGCGGAATACGCAGAAAAACTCCGTGATATGGGAGCACGTAACGTCCTTGTTTCCATGGCAGGCGACGGAGCTATTCTCCTTGATGAAAACGGAAAGATCCACACCTGCGGAGTATGTAAGGGAACAGTTAAAAACTCAGTCGGAGCTGGTGACTCAATGGTAGCCGGATTTATCGCCGGAGCGGAAAAAGGTGATTATGAGTATGCGCTGAAACTCGGTACAGCCTGCGGAGGTGCAACGGCATTTTCAGAAGGCCTTGCGAAGAAAGATGATATTTTCAGACTGCTTGAAGAACTTAAGTAACTGCGCTTATCAGCGTTTTTCTATAAAATTATGCTACTAACATGATTATTTTGATATAAATCCGCAGGCATGCGGGTTATAATAGAATCAACGATAACGACAGAGTATTCATAAACCGTTTAAGTGTCCTGATGACCTCCCCCAGCGGTCCGGGATAACGGCGGTTTAATTACGGGAGGAATACAAATGAAAAGAAACAGAATACTTGCTTTTGCACTGTGCAGTGCACTTATGACCGGTCTTGTTTCAGGATGCGGCAGCACAGGTGAGGTAAAAGACCAGCAGGGTTCGGAAAGTAACGGAACTTCACAGAACAGCACTGCTGAAAGTACGGAAATACCTGAAATCGAAGGATATTCACTTCTCTGGAACGATGAATTCAACGGGGACAAGCTTGATACAACATGCTGGCAGTACGATCCGCATGAACCGGGCTGGACAAACTCAGAGCTTCAGGAGTATACAACATCTGAAGAAAACGTATTTACAAAAGACGGTCTTCTTCATCTTAAGGCAATAAAGACAAAGGATGATAAAGGAAACGACTACTACACTTCCGGTAAGATAAAGGGTCAGAACCTTAAGGATTTCATGTACGGCAAGGTAGTAGTAAGAGCTAAAGTACCGGAAGGACAGGGCTTATGGCCGGCTATCTGGATGATGCCGACAGACGAGGAACACTACGGCCAGTGGCCTAAGTGCGGCGAGATCGACATTATGGAAACTCTCGGACATGAACCTGAAAAGGCTTACGGCACACTTCACTACGGTGAGCCGCACGGTGAACAGCAGGGAACATACGTACTCGAAGGCGGAGAAACATTTGCATCTGACTTCCACGAGTTCTCGGTTGAATGGGAACCGGGCGAATTCCGCTGGTACATTGACGGCAATCTCTATCACACTGTAAACGACTGGTTCACAGCTGTTGACGGCGAAGATGACAAGCCGTATCCGGCACCGTTCGACCAGACTTTCTTCGTACAGCTCAATCTTGCTGTAGGCGGCACATGGCCGGGCAACCCTGATGCAACAACAAACTTTGACAATGCAGAATTCCTGGTTGACTACGTTCGCGTATATCAGAAACCTGAATACGATACAAACGTTACAAAGCCGCTGCCGAATTTCAGAAAGCCTCTTGAAGACGGTAACTTTATCTACAACGGTGATTTCTCCGAGGAAGAGGCTCTCGATGACGAGGACAACTGGAGATTCCTCCTTTTCAACGACGGTGAGGGCACAGCTGAAATAAAAGACGGCGAGCTCCGCATATATCCTGAAAAGAAGGGCACGGAAGAATATTCAGTTCAGATCGTTCAGGCCGGACTGCCAATGTTCAAAGATTCAAAATACAAGCTCACTTTTGAAGCCCGTTCAGATGAAAAACGTGTTATGAAGGTTTGCATCTCAGCTCCGACAAGCGGCTGGGTACGTTACCTGAATGATACACCTGTACATACAACAGATGAATGGCAGACTTTCGAGTTTGACATAGAAATGCTGAGAAAGACCGACCCTAACGGCCGTCTCGAATTCAACATGGGCAGATTCAGTCCTGTAAAGAACCTTCAGATAAGAAACGTTCGTCTTGAAATGACAGAAGCATCAGACGAAGCAAAGGAGATCCTTGGCCTCACAGACGCTGAAAGCACTGCATCAGACGAAGCTGCTGTAACAGAGACTGCTGTATCAGAGACTGCTGAAGCAGAGGTTACAGAAGATGCTGCAGATACTACAGAAGCTCAGACTGAAGAAGTTACAGAATCTGCCGAAACAGAAGCAGCAGAATAATACCGCTTCATAATCAATTTGATTTTACCCAATAATCATACAATTCACTAATCACAAAGCAGACGGGAGTACCTGAATAAGGGCTCCCGTTTGCTTTATCATACCTTCACTGATAACAAATTGACATTGATTGAGGAGTGTGTTATAATCGAGATAAATTCGGACTTCGTGTGCTGATATCTGTGATCTGATCAGCAAAACCCGGTTATTCTTATTAAAATTAAAAGGAGAAAGAAAAATGAATCCGAGAAGAAAAACTTATTCACGAGTGCTTGCCTGCGCACTGACAGCAGGTCTTATTGCTTCTGCAGCTGCTGTAAATGTGTCAGCAGCAGATGCTGAACTTGTGGAGATCAGGACGTCGATAGTACCAACATTTTCGCCGTCATCATCACCGCGGCCTACGATCATACCACTGCCGACGGATTACATTCCTGTGCCGACTGTTGCTCCTTCAATCACAGAACTGCCAACTGCGCTGATACCGCTGCCGACTGTGACACCGGTCATTCCGTCCCTTGAACCTACTTCAGGTATCCCTTTGCCGACATTTGAACCATCGGTTTCACCGCTGCCAACACAGCTTATACCTACAACGGCGCCGACAGCATCGGCAGAGCCGACGGCAACACCAGCACCAACAACTGCACCTAAGCCGCTTCCGGATCTTTCAGGAGACGGAGAGGCAACTACTTCTGATGTACGAATGATAATGAAGGCTATTGTCGGAAAAATACAGTTTACAGCCGAACAGCAGTCTGCTGCAGATCTTGACGGTGACGGAAAGTTAAGCAGCGTGGATGCAGTGATCTATCTTAAGAAAGTTGTTGCTGCAGCAGCAGCAGCTTCGGAATAACGAAGGGGAACAAATGAAAAACAAATCAAAGCGAATAGTTTCAGCCGTTATGGCATTAGGCCTTGCCGGCAGTATTATAAATACAGGTATTTTCCATCCGGTAAAAAACAGCAGAGTTATCTTCGCTGAACCGGACGGAAGTGCGGATAACAGCACTGCAGTAAAGAGAATCATGAGACAAAGTGTTTGTGTACTTGGCGGATTAACTTCTCTGACAAACGGAATGATAACGCTTTATTATGATTCTGAAATGGTGTCTGTAAAAGATATTAAGATGACATCTCAGTTCTCAGGAATGACAGTAAGCATCAACGATGATGTTCCGGGCAGAATAGTTGTCGGATTTGCATCGGTCGATCCTAAAAATGTCATTGACGATCTTTTTTATGTTGACTATGAATACAGCACTGATCTGAAAGATATTCCTCAGTTCGGCATCCGGGTGAATGAACTCGAAACAGAAGATAAAGACGGTAACATTATTGAAGTTGACAAGGAACTCATAACTGCTTCAGAAGTTACTTCATTTCTGGGACTGGCCACCGAAAATGTCTACACAGATACTGACGTAAACGGTAATATCAGCATAGATCTCAATACATACGTTTTGCCGCTTGCACCTGTTACTAACGGCGAATGTACAGTGATCTATGATCCGGAAGTAATGCAGTTTGTGTCTTCCGAACAGGTTTATGATAAAAACAGTGTTCTGATCGATATGAATGAGACAGAACCGGGAAAGCTTAAGATCACGTTCGCGTCTGCCGAAAATATCGGAGATACTATTCTGTCACGCCTTTACTTTAAACCGTTAAAAAATACAGTGTCAGAAGTAGTACTTAAAACTGATGAGCTGACCGGAGTGGTGGCAGAAGACTATATTCTGTCTTATACGTCTTCAGGCGATTATGGAGCGGCAAGCAGTTTTGGCATTGACATTCCGGGAGTTTCTGACAGATTACAGTTTAACAGGAAAGGAACTTTCCGTGTCGGAACGGACGGAAAATTATCTGTGACTAACGGGATTCTCACGGTCAATTACGATACAGATAAACTTGAATTCAAAGATATAAGACTTTCAGAAGCAATTAAGGGCGCTGCGGTAAACACAGAAGATCCGGGAAAGATAGTTATAGAATTCGCGTCTGCTGATCCGATAGTATTTGACGAAGTCATTGCAGATATTGATTTTGCTTTTCCGGCTGGTCTTGCTGGTAATCTTGATACAGCGTGCTGGGTATCAGTTGGTGAGCTTGAAAGTAAAAATGAAGATGGTACTGTTATCACAGTTGATCGTGAAAATATTTTCTATTATCCGCTTAACCCGCAGTACGATCTGGAAATGAAGAAAGCCGGCCAGTCTGATGAGATCGAGACTGTAATAAAGCTTGAACGCAATCAGGACCGTACTAAAGGCGTAACAAACGGAAATTTAGCGTTTTATTTTGATCCTGAAGTACTTGAATTTTCAGGAGTATCTCCGGCATCAGGTCAGAACGGACTCCTTGCCGATGCAAATGAGACCGCTCCCGGAAAAATCATCTGTGTATTTGTTTCGGACTCACCTGTTACAACAGACGGCGAATTACTTGTTTTAAAATTCAAACCTTTAAGAACATGCTGGACAAAGGTGGAACTTGCTCTGACGGAACTTATGAACACCGTTTCCGAAGATGAGATCTATGAATACTCTTTAGCATGCGGTGGTATAATTTCTTATTACAATGTCGAGCTGCCGGAACCTGCAGCGCCGGCAGAGGCTGAGTCTTTCGATGTTAACGGTGACGGTGCAGTTAATACTCTGGATCTGCTGAAACTCATAAAAATCGTAATAGATCCGACCGCAGCAAAGCCAGTCACCGCTGACCTTAACTGTGACGGAAATGTCAATTCTGCGGATGTTCTGAAACTGAAAAAGCTACTTATGAAGTAAACCAAACATATACATAAACGAAAAGAGTCTCTTCCTAGCGATTTGTGCTGGAAAGAGACTTTTTTCATTGAATTTTAGGGAACTTTTTTGAGATTTTAAGCTCAAAAAGTTCCCTATTTTATAAGCTAACTGTATATAATCGTGATTTAGTATATCATGATTTAGTAGATCGTAATATAGTAGATTACGATCTACTTTGTTTTGCAAGCCCAAACAGAAGAACATCCCCCGGCGGTAGTCGTTTACTGCCGGGGGATGTCATGGTTTATATGAATTATATTTATGCCTTGAATACTGCTCTTACGAAGTTGTAGATGTGAGCGTGGATACTGTTGTCGCCGTGGTAGCCGCCGTTTACGTAGTGCCAGATGTGCGGAACACCGTTCTTTTCGAAGTTGTTGTGGTAGTTCTTCGGGTTGTCGTAAACAACTGTATCGTTGCTGCCTGCTGTGATGAATACGAGTGACGGAGCTTCTTCTTCACTTGCCCACTTGAATGAACCTGTTACGCCAGGTGCAGGGCAGATGGCGCCGATGTATCCGAAGAGGTCAGCACGCTGCATGCCGATGAGGAGAGATTCGCGTCCGCCCATTGAGAATCCTGTGATGGCTGTGTTCTCACGGCCTGTCTTTACGCTGTAAGTCTTTTCGATGTGCGGCATGAGATCCTTGATAAGGTCGTTGATGAAGTTGTCGTATGCCTTGTTGTTTGCATCATCCATTGCTGTACAGTCTTTCTGTGTAGCACTTGAATAGATGTAAGGGAATACAACGATCATGTCCTCAGCTTCACCTGATGCGATAGCGTTGCCGATGATCTGACGCGTGTACATTGTGCCGTTGCCTTTGATGATCATTCTGTCCTGGTTCTCCCAGTAACCGTGCATTACATAGAGTACCGGATACTTCTTGTCAGCTGAGTATCCTGCAGGGAGAAGAATGTTGTAAGGCTTGTCACGGTTACATGTTGTGGAGTGGTATGTGCCGCTCTTTACTGTACCGTACTGAACACCTGATTTTTCCTTCTTGGAATCATCCGGTTCCTTTTCAGTGACCTTTATTGTTTTTGTGTATTCGGAAATTGTACGCATTTCAGCCTTCGGAGGTTCCGGAGGAGTGTTGTCCGGGAACGCGGTTATTGTTCCGAGGAGATATTTCTGAAGATTAAGTGCGTCTTCAGCGTTTGTCTCGCTGCTGTTGTCAACGTCACCGTTTGACTGTGCGTTCTTGTTTGTAAATCCGCCGAGGATACCACCCTTGAGAGCGACAAGGTCAGCAACGGAGATTCTGCCGTCAAAGTCAACGTCGCCCTTCATCTTTGTAGGTGTCTTTACTGTTGACTTTGGCCCGTCTATCTTTGTTCCCTTAGGAGCAGCGATGATTTCGTCAACGAAGAAGTCGCATGTTTCTTCTGTTGTTTCAACGATGAGTGTGAGACTTGAAGCACCTGCAGGTATCTTGTAGTTCGGGTTATAGAGCTGAACGTATTCGCCCTTGTTTGCAGATGTCTGAGCGATCTTGTCGTACTGTGTCTCGCCGCCTGCATCGTACTGAAGAGTGAGCTTGAACTCTACTGCGTCAGCACCTGTGGTGTTTGTGAAGCATGCGCTGAATGCGTATTCCTCACCGGCCTTGAATATTCTTGAATCAAGGGACTTCTGGCCGCCGTTCCATGCGTCGCTTCGTCCGGATACTGAAAGTGAATTTGAGCCTGCATATTTTGAAGCTGAGCTCTTTTCAACTTTTGCACCGCCTCGTTCTGACCAGCCGTCTGTTCCGCTTTCAAATGTGTCGTGTAACCAGTATCCGTTTGCGTCAAGTTCCGGAGGAGCCGGAGGTGTGTAATCGCCGCCTGCGTATTCCTGCCAGTCAGATTCCGGTACCAGTTTCATAAGTGCCTCGTATGCAGGTTTCGGCTTGTTCTGTCCGTCGAAAAGGAGCGCGTTCGAACCTGACTTCAGCCATGAGTTCGAATCGTTCGGTCCCCAGATGCAGACCGCCGTTACCTTGCCCTTGTACTGTCCGCTTGTATTGCAGTCGATCGCTGCCTTGAAGACATCGCAGTACTTGTCAGCCTGCTGCTGGTATGAATACTTTCCGTTTTCAACGCTTATATCAAGTTCTGTAACCTGTACGTCGCAGCCGATGGAAAGGAATTTCTTCATTGCTGTTACGTATGCAGATGTGCCTGAGAATCCGTTTCTGTCAGCGTTTATATGGCTCTGCATTCCCACGCCGTCAAGAACGCCCTTGTCGTAGAGGCTCTTGCATGTGCTGTAGATGCAGTCGCGCTTGTGATCCCAGTATTCGTTATAGTCGTTGTAGTAGAGCTTGCATGATTTCGGTGCATACTGTCTTGCGTATGTGAATGCCTTTTCAATGAAGGCGTTGCTTCCGTAAACCTGTACCCAAGGTGATTTGCCGTCATTGTAGCCCGGTACTCTTGCACCGCCGTTGTTCTTTGTACGGTTTGAATCATCAGAGATACATTCGTTGCATACGTCGTATGCGTACAGATCAAGGGTCGGATACTGCGTCTGGATAGCGTTGAACATGTTCTTTATGTAGCTTTCCATACGTTTGTCCATTGTGGATGAGTTTACCCATGCACCGTTGTTGTTGAATCCTTCCTTGAAGAACCACTGAGGTGTCTGGCTGTGCCATACAAGAGTATGACCTCTTACGCCGATACCGTTCTTAGCACAGAAGTCGAAAATACTTGCACAGCTGTTGAGTGAGACCTTGATGTTTGTGTCAGTGCTTCCGTTCTGTACAAGAGTTGCGTCAGGTTTTGTCTCGTTTTCGCATTCGATACTGTTGTAGTTGGTGAGGGCGAGTCCCTGAAGAGCGTTGTTTCTGACGTTCATTCCATTGAAAATGTTACCGACGCGGAAATATTTTCCGAAGGCGAGTTTGAGACCTGCGTCGGCAGCGGAAACGGTGCCGTCAGTGTAACGGTTCCCTCTGACGGTAAAGTCATCAAAACTGAAATCGCATGTGCTGTCGGTTGTGATCTTGACAATAAATTCGCTGGCACCTTCAGGAGTCCTGAAGCTTCCGCCTATTTCTGTCCATTCACCGGATGAAACGGCATGTTCGTCGAGAACTGCAGTTTCCCAGGTGGTTTCATCTGCAAGAAGATAGTCGAGTGTGATCTTAAAGTTTTCGGTATTTCCGCTTTCGTGCCTTACAAAAACTTTATAGTCGTACTTCTGTCCGCCCCAGAGGTAGAGGCCTTTGGCAGAGCTTACGCCGTCTTCCGGCGAGAGACGGTTTGAAACGAGCATGCTGCGTGAGCCGCCGTGCGGGTTCTGTTCGTCGGGTGTGAGTTCGGTCATGTCACCCATGTTGCACCAGCCTTCGTAGCTGATGTCAAAGTCGTTTGAAACGATGACTGCGTCAGCAGAGATCTGCTGAACGTCCGAAGACGGGAAAGCGGCGAGCGTACTTCCCGTCAGTGCCACTGCAGCGAGCGTGGCACAGGTTTTTTTGAATGTTTGCATAGCAATCCTCCCGTGTTTTAAAATGGTCCGTTAGCATAAAATAAATCTTTAATGAAAATGAATATTTATATTTTTTCTCTCTTTTTTTAGTGTGGGTATTTTTTCTCTGCGTTTTCTATATTTCTGCGATTGTAATTATAACACGGTTGTATTGTGCAAATCAACTCATTTTTCGAGAAAAAAGTGGAGAAAATGAATCGAAAGTTTACAAAATTGTGCTTATACACAAACGAACATGTCAATTATTGCGGTAATGACCAAAATGAGCGAAATCTGCTTTGACAACTGCGAAATACCGTCAGTCTCAGTGACTCCTTAAAATGAATGATCGATTTGCACAATAAAGTACTGTGCAGAACTGAAATAATATATTCATCCGAAACATAAATAAGATTGACATTTAAGCTTCGGATAGTGTACAATTATATATAGTTATATTCCGCAGAGAGGATGTTTTGAATGGATAAAAAGAAATTCGGTTCCACGCAGAATTTATGCAATAAACTGAAAGACTATTCTGCTGTTGATCCGTCTCTTTATGAAAAATTTAACGTGATGAGAGGCTTAAGAAAGCCTGACGGTTCAGGCGTTACTGCCGGCATCACCAAAATATGCAACGTTCACGGCTACGTAATGAACGAAGGCGAACGTGAACCTACAAAGGGAGAACTGATCTACAGAGGATACGATATCAACGATCTTGTTACCAATGTTGAAAAGGAAGACCGCTACGGATATGAAGAGGTAGCTTACCTTCTTCTTTTCGGCTCACTTCCTACAAAGGAGGAACTTGCCCAGTTCAACGATTATCTTGGCCATACCCGTGAACTTCCGGATAATTTTGCTGAAGACATGATCCTCAAAGCTCCTTCCAGAAACATTATGAATAAAATGTCACGTTCAGTTCTTGCCCTCTATTCCTATGACAGCAACGGTGAGGACATGAGTCTTGAAGGTGAGATGCAGAAGGCTGTAAACCTCATAGCAAAGCTTCCGGTTATCATGAGTTTTGCATACCAGGTGCAGCAGAGACACTACTACAACAAGAGTATGATAATCCATCCGTGCCGTCCTGAAGAGGGAATAGCCCAGACTATCCTTTCACTTTTAAGACGTGACAGGGAATACACACCTGAGGAAGCGCATCTTCTTGACGTGGCTCTTATGCTCCACGCAGAACACGGCGGCGGAAACAACTCCACATTTACATGCCGCGTGCTCACTTCATCAGGCACTGATGCGTATTCAGCATACGCTGCAGCTATCGGCTCACTCAAGGGACCAAAGCACGGCGGTGCAAACATAAAGGTTGCCCAGATGATGAATGACTTCAAGGCAAACATTACAAACTGGGGCGACGACGCTGAAGTAGCAAGCTACATAAGAAAGACTATAAACAGGGAAACAAATGACGGAAGCGGACTTGTTTACGGTATGGGACACGCAGTCTACACACTTTCCGATCCGCGTGCGGTCATCCTCAAGAGAAAGGCTTTTGAGCTTGCCGAAGGCACTGAAGCAGAAAAGGAATTCATGCTTATCGACGCTATTGAACGTCTGACACCGGAAGTGTTCCGCGAAGTCAAGGGAAGCGAAAAGCCTATCTGTGCCAACGTTGACCTTTACTCCGGATTTGTTTACAACATGCTCGGCATCCCGCAGGATCTCTTCACTCCGCTGTTTGCGGTAGCAAGAATGGCCGGATGGGCGGCACACCGCATGGAGGAACAGCTCACAGGCGGACGAATCATCAGACCGGCGTACAAGGCAGTTGCCAAAAGGCGCGAGTATACGAGCATCAGCGAAAGATAAGAAATAAAAAAACACTTGTTCGCGTAAAAACGAACAAGTGTTATATTTTTATTATTATGATCATTTAAGGCCGCAGCATTTTTTATATTTTTTGCCGCTGCCGCACGGACATGGTGCGTTAGGAGCGATCTTTGATGAAACAGCCTGATTTTTGTTTATGTTTCTTTTAGCTGTGACCGGCTTCGCATTCTTCTGCGGCGTGTTCAGGAAACTGCTTAAAGCTGCAAATCCGTCCGGTGAAAGATTTCTTCTGAAGATATCTGTAAGTCTTGGCGAAGCACCTCTGAGTTCTGAATAGATCTCATTCCGTGTGAACTGCTTTAAGTCCTTTGCATTAACAGCCCCGTTTACAAATCCGGAGATAAGTGACCAGATGTACGGGAATGAAGCTGCAAAACCTGAAAGATCGATCGGTTTTACTCTGAGAGTATCGACAACTGTCATCTTGGCGTCGAAAACCAGGTATTTAAGATTGTCGGTGTCATCTTTTTTCGGATCTGCGAACTTAAGCTTTGCCGTTCTCATTCCGAGTATTGTAAGAGGATCTACCATGTTTGCGTAAAGAATAAGAGAAAGTTCGAAATCGGCAACAGCCTTCTGGAATGTCATATCAGAAATAACTGAAGGTATCGAATCGGCCATTATTCTTATAAGTCTGTCAGTTACCGGCGTGATCGAAATGTCGTTCGGTGTTCCGGCAAGATATCTGATTATCGATGCGAAAAATGTCTTTTCGGCAGCCTTCGGGTTCTTTTCGAGATATTCCTTCAGAAAATCCGGAGTAAAATCAGTTTCTGTTTTGTTCTGCAGGCAGTCACCCAGCATTGAGTAAAGCATTGCTATGCACATTGCAGCTGCTTCAAGGTCTGAACCATGCTTTTCAAGCAGATCCAGAAGAGTGTTTTTAAGTTCTTTATGTTCGCCTGAGTCAAGCATGAACTCTGAAAAGTCCTGTATCAGGGAAGGGGAGAGCTTGTCAGCTGACAGGCATTTCGTGTACTGTGCTATAGCTTTTTTGCCCCATTTTCTTTCGGCGTAGGCAACAGCAAGCATGTGCTGGATCTCAGCATCGTTTTCGGAGATACCGGCATTTTCAAGCAGCTTTACTGCTTTTCCTGGGTTATCGTTTTCAAGATATTCCGCAGCAAGCTTCAGGATCTCACTTTTTGATCCCGGTGAGTCTATAGCCATGAGGTGTTTTCCTTTCTAATAAACCTTATACAAAGGAGTAATTATCATGTCAGAAATACTTTATATATCCGACCTTGACGGCACCCTGCTTAATACAAAGGCAGAGGTGATGCCGGAAACAGTCCGGCTTATAAATGAAGCCGTTGCGGCCGGTGCAAAGTTCAGCTTTGCCACAGCCCGTACAGCCGTAACCGCAGTGCCGATAACCTCCGGACTGCATATCAATGTGCCGGTGGTCCTTATGAACGGTGTCTGCGTTTATGATATAAGTAAGAAAGAATACGTTAAAATTGAAAGCATACCGGATGAAGCATTTACCGAAATGACCGGTGTGCTCAGAAACTTTCACCTTTCCGGATTCCTTTTTTCCATTACGGACGGGGAACTGGAGACCTGTTACGAAAACACGGATTCGGAAAACGCACGCAGGTTTTATGAGGAAAGAACTGAAAGGTACGGTAAGCTCTTCATAAAAATCGATGATTTTGCGGAACGTGCCGGCAGAAACAACGTTTATTTTTCAGTGACGGATACCAGAGAAAAACTGGAGCCGGTCTATGAACTGTTAAAGGAAATAAACGGTCTTCATATAAATTTCTACTGTGACGTTTACAATAAGAATTTCTGGTACATGGAAGTCAGTTCCGCAAAAGCTTCGAAGTACAATGCGGTAATGTTCCTGCGCCGGAAATACGGGTTTGATAAAGTTGTCGGGTTCGGAGATAATCTTAACGATCTGCCCCTGTTCCGTGCCTGCGACGAGACCTATGCTGTGGAAAACGCACGCGATGAGGTAAAGTCAGCTGCTACGGGTATCATTCCTTCGAACACCGGAAACGGCGTCGCATTAAAAATCAGCGATTTAGTAAAAAGGCCGCATTGAAATAATCGCGGCCGTAACGTTCCCGAGGTGATTCGAACACCCGACCTACCGCTTAGGAGGCGGTCGCTCTATCCTGCTGAGCTACGGAAACACATTTATTTTTTTGACTTATATTTTTAATTATATCATAAGCGAGTCTTAATTACAATAGCTATTTTAAAAATTTTAATGTACAAATTACGAGAAGTATGATATAATTAAGCCTGTACGAAACCTGAGGAAAGGATATTCTGAATTGAACGACAAATATTCATTTGAAAAACTGTCTGATACGGTGTGGGTCTGTGCAAGTGAGGATCACCGGTTCGGCACTGACGCATTTCTGCTTACGGATTTTACCGGATACAAGCGTAACGATCTGGTCTGTGAGCTTGGTACGGGCTGCGGCATAATCTCACTTATCATGTCCCGTGAGAATGCTCCGTCAAAGATCTATGCAGTTGACATACAGGAAAACGCCATTGAGCAGCTTAAGCTCGGCATCGAAAAAAGCGGACTTACGAACATCGAACCGGTCTGTGCTGACCTTAAGGTGCTCTGGGAAGGGGCTCCGCTCGGAAAATGCTCGCTTGTGGTGTGCAATCCGCCCTACAAGGCAGCTAAAGCCGGAATAGAAAGCGCACTCACCTCACAGAGAATAGCCCGTCACGAGATACTGTGCGACATTTATGACGTTTGCCGCGCGGCCTCAAAGCTTCTGAAATTCGGCGGCAGACTTTGTATGTGCAACCGTCCGGAAAGGCTCGGCGACGTTATTTCCGCAATGAAGGCGGCAGATATTGAACCGAAGCTTCTGCGTTTTGTGAGCAACACGCCGGAACAGGCACCGTGGCTTTTCCTTATTGAAGGAAAGAAAGGCGGAAAGCCATACATGAAGGTGGCTCCGCAGCTCTACATGCAGGGCAAAGACGGATATTCGGATGAAGTTAAGAAAATATACAGACTTACAGGTGAGGAGAGATAACAATGCCGGGAACACTTTACGTACTTGGAACGCCGATAGGCAATATTTCAGACATAACGCTGCGTGCTCTTGATATTCTTGGCGAGGTGGATTTTATCGCGGCAGAGGACACGCGCGTGACACTGAAGCTCCTTAACAGATACGATATAAAAAAGCCGCTTGTGAGCTATCACGACCACAGTTCAAGATCATGTGCGGAGACTATAATAAAAAGACTGGTCGAAGGCGAAACTGCTGCGATTGTTACCGATGCCGGAATGCCGTGCATATCTGATCCGGGCGAGGATCTGGTAAAGATGTGCTACGAGAACGATGTGCCTGTGAAAGTTATACCGGGACCGAGTGCCGTTGTTTCAGCGCTTGCGGTTTCAGGGCTTTCCACGTCGCGGTTTTCATTTGAAGGATTTCTTTCGGTTACACGCAAGCAGCGCATCGCACATCTGGAGGAAGTGCGGAACAACAAAAACACCATGATATTCTACGAAGCTCCGCATAAGCTTGTGTCAACGCTGGAAGATATGCTTGAATATTTCGGCGACAGACGTATCTCGCTGTGCAGGGAGCTTACCAAAGTGTACGAGGAGGTCATACGTACTACGCTGTCCGGTGCAATCGAATACTACTCGGAAAAATCCCCGAAGGGTGAATATGTTCTTGTTATCGAAGGGAAGCCTGATTCGGACGAGCCGGAGTGCACGATAGAACTCGCTCTCGACATGGTGCGCAGGATGGTGGATGAAGGCGAAAAGACGATAAATGCCTGCAAGAAGGTCGCAAAGGAAACAGGGTATAAGAAAAGTGAGCTTTATCAGATGATAAATTCGGAAAAAGAAGAATAATAATACGAGCCGCCCCGGCACCTGCCGGGGCGGCTCTTTTAAAATCAGCGAGGGGGTTCGGGGCGAAGCGAAACCCCGCAGATCCCGTCTCCGTAAATCCGGCGAAGCCGGATTTACGACTTAATCAGTGTTACCTTAGTAATTGCCTGATGTATCTTCAACCAGAGTGAATTCAAATTCTATTGTTTCTCTCTTTGAAGTGTCCTTTTCATCAACACGGACTGCTTTGGCGTGGACTTTGTCACCGGCTTTTTTGCCGCGCTTTTCAAGTGCTTCCATGAATGAGTCGTAGTTGTTTACTCTTATATTTTCGATCTCAACTATAATGTCCTTCGGCTTAAGACCTGAGGTGGATATGTCACACTCTTCATCCAGAGTCTCGATGAGCAGTCCTTCCGGAAGACCGGAGGCAGAGGACTGTTCGCCTGTGATCTCGTAGAAACTTATGCCGACTTTGAAGCGTCCGCTTATAAATCCGTTGGCGATAAGTTCTTCTATTATCGGCTTGGCGTCGTTTATCGCTATTGCAAAACCGAGACCTTCATAGCTTGAGCTTACGTATTTTGATGAGGTTATCCCTATGACCTGACCGTACATGTTTACCAGCGCGCCGCCGGAGTTTCCCGGGCTTATGGCTGCGTCTGTCTGTATGCAGTTCATTTCATGACCGGTCTGGTCAGCACGTATCATTCGGTTTATACCGGAAACATAGCCTCCGGAAATACTTCCGTGGAGTCCGCCCGGATTTCCGATCGCCATTACCGGTTCGCCCTGAATGACATCATCAGAGTTGCCGAACTCAGCGACTGTGAGTTTTTTGTCGCCGGGATTGATTTTCAGTACGCCCAGATCCGTTTTGGCGTCATAGCCTATTACCTCGGCGGTGAATACTGATTTGTCCGCAAGAACGACTTTTGTTGTTTTGCCTGCCTGAATCACATGTGCGTTCGTGGCGATGTATCCGTCTGCGGAAAGGATGATGCCGGAGCCGGAGCCTGAAGGCACGGTAAGCTTGTCTTCATAGATAAGCACTTCAACGACTGACGGTCCGACCGCCTGGCATATGCCGGACGATGTATACTTTCCTGAACTGTCCTTCAGATCCTCGTCCTTGTCCGGACGGTCATTGAGTCCGAGTATAACAGTGGTTTTGCTGCCTGGTGAGTAGAAACCCTCCTTCAGCCGGAATGCCTGTGCGATGATACAGTAAACAGAAAAAACGAGTATCAGAAAAACAGCACAGGCTGCCAGAAAAGCAGCCGGTCTGGGAGTACGTTCTTCCTTTTCGTTCAGTCTGTTTTTATAGTCAGTGGAACAGAGAAACTTTTCTGCGTCGTATATCAGAAGTTCCTTTTCAAAAACATTCTCCGGAGAGCTGACTGTTTCTTTGTTTTCACCGGAGTCTGCTGTAATGCTGTTTTCAAATTGATCCATTTGTGCCCTTTCGTAGTCCTGATGTTTTGTTCGCTAAGCTGGTTCTTCGTTTTCTGTTTCAAATTTGTAGCCTACGCCCCATACGGTTTTGAGAGACCATTTGTCCGATGTGCCTTCAAGTTTTTCGCGCAGTCGTTTAATGTGAACGTCCACTGTTCTTGAATCACCGTAGTATTCAAAGCCCCAGACTTCGTCAAGAAGCTGGTCACGGGTGTATACCCTGTTCGGATTGGAAGCTAAGAAGTAAAGAAGCTCGAGCTCCTTCGGAGGCGCTTCTCTGACAATGCCGTTCACCTTAAGTTCGTACTGTGAAAGGTTTACAGTAAGCTTGTCGTGGGAAACTTCCTTGTTGTCGCTGTGACCGGAAAAACTTGTTCTGCGGTGCACGGCTTTGATCCTTGCCATTACTTCCTTAATTTCGAATGGTTTGGTGATGTAGTCGTCGGCTCCGAGTTCCAGACCGAGTACCTTGTCAAAGGTGTCGCTTCGTGAAGTGATTATTATAAGCGGTACCGATGATTTTTTTCTTATTTCCTTGCAGAGCTGCCAGCCGTCAGATCCGGGAACGGCCACGTCTAGCAGTATGAAGTCGGTCTTGACAGCGCGGAATGTTATCATGGCGTTTTCACCGTCGTGCGCGAAGATAACCGTGTTTCCGTCTTTTTCAAGAGCGGTCTTGAGTATACTGCAGGTGTTTTTATCGTCATCTATTATGAGGACTTTGCCCAGTGACATTCTGCATCATCTCCTTTGACTGAAAATATGGAAACCGCTGAGCGTTCAGTGTTTCCTTAATGATGTCCTGATGTTCCGTTCCCGGCGGGGGAGACAGGGAACGGGTCCGTTTACTTATAGATTTATTATACAATATTAAACTGATGTGTACAAGCTGAATTGTGAACAAATTATTACGTGAAAATTAATAAAAATTTAACATACTTTTGTCAGATGCAGATATTTATATGAAGTGCACAAATATCTGTCCGGCCTGTGGAATAGTGAAAGCATTTCCACAAAGTTTCGGAAAAATTTCTTAAAACCCTTGATTTTTTATTATAAGTTGGTAAAATATAATTAGCACTCAAAGATAAAGAGTGCTAATAAATATAATCAGTTATCCTGAAAAGTTTTAAGGAGGAAATATATTATGACAATCAAACCACTTGCAGACAGAGTAGTTGTTAAACTTACTGAAGCAGAGGAAACAACAAAGAGCGGAATCATTCTTACAGGCTCAGCAAAGGAAAAGCCACAGGTATCAGAAGTAGTAGCTGTTGGTCCCGGCGGAATGGTTGACGGAAACAAGGTTGAAATGTACGTTAAGCCTGGCGACAAGGTTCTTACAGGCAAGTACTCAGGAACAGAAGTCAAGGTTGACGGCGTTGAATACACCATCCTCAGACAGGAAGACATTCTCGCTATCGTGGAATGATAAATAAACACATCTTATTATAAAGGAGTAATAGTTATGGCAAAGGATATTATTTACGGCGAAGAAGCCAGAAAAGCACTTCAGGCTGGTATCAACAAGCTTGCAGATACAGTAAAGATCACACTCGGACCTAAGGGCAGAAACGTAGTTCTCGACAAGAAATTCGGTGCTCCGCTCATCACAAACGACGGTGTTACAATTGCCAAGGAGATCGAGCTCGAAGATGCATTCGAAAACATGGGTGCTCAGCTCGTCAAGGAAGTTGCTACAAAGACAAACGATGCTGCCGGTGACGGTACAACAACAGCTACACTCCTTGCACAGGCTCTCATCCGTGAAGGTATGAAGAACGTTGCTGCAGGTGCTAACCCGATGATCGTAAGAAAGGGTATTTCAAAGGCTGTTGACGCTGCAGTTAAGTCGATCGTTGACAATTCAAAGAAGATCGAAGGTTCAGCAGACATCGCAAGAGTTGCTACTATCTCATCAGCTGACGAAAACGTTGGTAAGCTCATTGCTGAAGCAATGGAAAAGGTAACATCAGACGGTGTTATCACTATCGAAGAAAGCAAGACTGCAGAAACATACAGCGAAGTTGTTGAAGGTATGCAGTTTGACCGCGGATACATCTCACCTTACATGGTTACAGATACAGACAAGATGAAGGCTGTTATCGATGATGCTCTCATCCTCATCACAGACAAGAAGATCTCAAGCATTCAGGACATCCTTCCGCTTCTCGAACAGATCGTTCAGGCAGGCAAGAAGCTCGTTATCATTGCTGAGGACATCGAAGGCGAAGCTCTTACAACTCTCGTTCTCAACAAGCTCAGAGGAACATTCGTATGCGTAGGTGTCAAGGCTCCTGGCTTCGGCGACAGACGTAAGGAAATGCTCAAGGATATCGCGATCCTCACAGGCGGCGAAGTAATCACTGAAGAACTCGGTCTCGAACTCAAGGATACAACAATGGATCAGCTCGGCCGTGCTAAGCAGGTAGTTATCGGCAAAGAAAACACGATCATCGTTGACGGCGCAGGCTCGGGCGAAGCAGTTAAGGAAAGACTTGCTCAGATCAAGGCTCAGATTGAAACAACAACATCTGACTTTGACAAGGAAAAGCTCCAGGAAAGAGTTGCAAAGCTTTCAGGCGGCGTAGCTGTTATCAAGGTAGGTGCTGCTACTGAGATCGAAATGAAGGAAAAGAAGCTCAGAATCGAAGATGCTCTTGCAGCTACAAAGGCAGCTGTTGAAGAAGGTATCGTAGCAGGCGGCGGTACAGCTCTCATCAACGCTATGCCGGCAGTAGAAAAGCTCATTCCTGAACTCGAAGGCGACGAAAAGACAGGAGCCAAGATCGTTCTCAAGGCTCTTGAAGAACCGGTTCGCCAGATCGCTCTCAACGCTGGTCTTGAAGGTTCAGTTATCATCGACAAGATCAGAAACTCAGGCAAGGTTGGCTACGGCTTCGACGCTTACAACGAAAACTATGTTGACATGATCCCTTCAGGTATCGTTGACCCTACTAAGGTAACACGTTCAGCACTCCAGAACGCTGCTTCAGTTGCTTCAATGGTACTCACAACTGAAAGCCTCGTTGCAGACATCAAGGAAGATGCTCCTGCAGCTCCTATGATGCCGCAGGGCGGCGGAATGGGATTCTGATAAACGAATAATTCCGTAAAAGAAAATACATAAACCAAAAAAGGTTATCCGTATCCTGATGGGATGCGGATAACCTTTTTTATTTACCGGATTTCTGTACGGCCGCTGTTCAGTTTAGCTTACATCATTCCGGACATTTCCTTTTTGATCCTGTCCTTGTCCTTATACATTTCCTTGTCGCTTCGTTCGAGTATGATCTTGATATTAGGTTCAGGACCGTCTTCGTCATCATGGTAGCAGGAGGCACCGACAGCGACCGAGAAAGGATAGCCTTTGTAGTTCTGGGCCTCAAGTGCGATCGCTTCCTTCAGCTTGTCAGTGATGTCTGAACTGGTCATGCATACGAACTCGTCGCCGCCGGTCCTGTAAACTCTTCCTTTTTTCCCGATAACCGAGATTATCACGTCGGCACATCTTATAATGGCGTCGTCGCCTTTTCTGTGTCCGTAATTGTCATTAATGAGTTTTAAGAAGTTTACGTCACATACCGTGATCCACAGCTTCCGGCAGTCTGCCGGATAATTTTCAAGATGAGCTACCTGCATTTCATAGCTGTTTCGGTTCAGTGCGCGCGTCATTGAGTCAGTGACAGCATCCGCGAGCAGGTTGTTTGATGCATTTATTTTCTTCAGCATTAAAATAAACATGACTGCCACGAAGAATACAATTCCGATAATAATCAGTACTCTTAATACTACAGCGCTTGATTCGAGCTTGTTTTTCATCGTACTGTCCAGAATAAGGATATCGTCTATGTAGTAGGCTACGTAACCGTCAGATTCCTCAGATTCCCCGGAGGTTATGAGGAGGTTTACCGCTGACGCATCATCCGGAAGTATAAATTCACCGGTAAGTTTTGACCAGTTGCTTTTCTGAAGCGTTTTTGTGTCAAGAACCTGCTCGTGCTCGGTGTCGCCGGTCATATATTTTATTATCAGCCTGAATTCGTGTTCATTATTGTATGAACGCCCGTTGTACATGACAAATGCGGAATATTCGTAGCTTGTTCCGTGGGTTACAAGTGAAGAAAGATTTATGGCAGGTACGCTCATCGGAGATGTTCGTTCCGAGGTGTACAGCGAATATCTTCCTGTGTGGCTGAAGTTTGATGAACGTTCCACATGTGCGTCTGAATATGCGTGCCAGTTTTCTGTTCCTTCTTCAAAACCATAGGAAATTTCCTGATATTCCTTGGCTTCAGTTGTGACAGCTGAAGCTTCATTTGTTGATATGAGTACTGTATCTATAGCAAAAGGAACAGTTTTGTCAGAGTGTTCGAAATAAATGATGTAATCCGAAGCATCGTCAGGTACTGTATAGTAACCTGAGATCCTGACCCAGCCTTCAGCTTTCAGTTCTGTTGATGCTATCTGATCGTAGGTAGGCTCGCTTGCACCTTCGATCATATATTTGATTATCAGCGACACAGTGTTTTTTTCGGTACTGTCCTGACGTACGAATGCGTCGAAACGGTATTTCTTTCCTGCATACAGCATATCTGAAACATCCAGGCTTGGACCGGCCCAGGTGTCCGGACGGTTTGAGACCAGGAATGAGTATGAACCGCTTTTGCTGTAGCGTGAATCCAGTTTTATATCGGCTTTTCCGCCTAAAGGCGACCAGCCGCCGAAACCTTCATCAAAGTTTTCACTGTATACTTCGACCCATCCCGGATCGAGCGCATGGTAAACTGTCGCAGCAAAGGCAGTCAGGGAAGGGGATGAAGTCAGAAAAACAATAAGAACTGACAGAAATGCAATAGCTCTGAACAGTTTTGCCTTCATGTATTCCCCTCCAATCTTTCCTTGAAAAAATAAATCTTTTTGCTACTATAATTATATCATTATTGCATTATTGGCGTCAATATATACGATCAATAAAAAATTCCCCCATGACGATGAGTACAAGGGGGAATTTATCAGATGCAGTTTTAAAAGCTGTTGAAGATCGCAGGTTACTTTCTTGAATACTCGGTATTCTTCGCTTTGATCTCCTGCTTGTTTTCATACATTTCCTTGTCGGAACGTTCTGTTATAGCACTGATATCAGGCGATTCGCCGTCTGTTTCCGGATCGTATGCTGCAAATCCTGATGCAACTGCGAAAGGATAACCCTTGTCTTCTTCAGATTCTTTTGCAAGAGCTTCTCGTATCTGTTCCTGCATGGATTTTTTAGTAATGCAGACAAACTCGTCACCGCCGGTTCTGTAAACCTCACCGTCATCACCTACGACATCCATAAGAAGTCTGCCGCATCTTGTGATAGCTTCGTCGCCTTTTTCGTGACCAAGGTTGTCGTTTATGTACTTAAGGAAATTTACATCGCACAGTGCGAACCAGAGGTCTTTACATTTTTCAGGTTCCTTTGTAAGTTCGTCGATGCGCTTTTCATATGCGTTTCTGTTGTAGCACTGTGTCATTGCATCCTTGGCGATTGATTTCAGGACTTCCTTCTTCTTCCTCATTCGCTTTGCTATAAGCAGGAACAGCGCTCTGATCAGAAGGGCAGCAGCTGCTGCGGCACACAGTATGATAAGAGCCTTTACTGCTGTTTCCCTGTGTATTACCGATGTTTCCGAAATGATAACGCTGTCAGTATAGAATGACATGAGATCGCTTTCGGTTATTTTTTCGGGTTCGTCAACGTTGCTGGTCTGTAAGTAGAATGCAGCGTCGGCTGCATCTTCAGGAAGAATATATGTTCCTGTTATTCTTGTCCATTTATCTTTCGGAATATCCTTGGCTGTGATCAGCTGATATTTGGTTTCACCGTTCTGACTGTACTGGAGTTCCATTCTGAAACCGTGAACATCTTCATACTCATCGCCGGTGTACATTATGTATGCCGAGTAGAAATAGGATACGCCGCGCTTTACGTCGTTGATGTTAACCGTAGGACCGCTCCATGTTTTGTTTCTGTTTGTAACGTAAATGGAATGTGTTCCGGTATGGCTGTATTCGTCAGTGCGTATAAGTCTGTTGTCGCCGCGCGGTGCCCAGAGTTCATTTCCGTTTTCAAAATCGAATGAGTAAAGGTAACCTTTTTTGTTTGTACCCTGTTCCTCACGGTCGTTTCTGTCGCCGATAATAACTGCGTCATCGATGTTGAAGTCAGTTGATGCGTTTGCACATTCAAAATAGGTAAGATAGTTTGCCGAGTCTTCCGGAATAGTGACGGTACCTGTTATTTCCGTCCAGACTTTCTGAGGTATTTCGCCGCCGGCCAGCTGCATGTACTGTGATGTTCCGAGAGAATCAACGTATTTGAGAGTCCATGAAAAAGTCTTTACCGAGTCACTTTTATGGTAGATCCATGCACTTACGGTGTACGTTTTATTCGGTGCAAACAGTGCGTCGCCGGAAAATGAAGGTCCGTGGTAAGACTGGGTACGTTCCGTTACTGCCAAACTGTTGTCGCCGGAGTGGCTGACCGTTGTATCCAGCGTGAGCTTTCCGCCTCCACCGAACGGTGTCCACGCGTTCAGCGTGCCGTCTTCAAAATCACTTGCAAACAGCACGTCGCCGCCCTCTGCATAACAAAATGAGTCTGCAGGAACGTTCGGCGCAATGAGCACAGCAAGCATCATGAATATGATGCTGAAAGATATGATCTGTTTTTTCATAATAATCCCCGCTTTCTTTCATAATAAACTTTCAGAAAAAATCTTCTAACCCCATGATTTTCTCTAAACCGTTAGTATCTTGATTAATATTATAGCACATTCTGTGCATATTGTCCATACATGAATCGGAAAATATTCAGGACTCTGTATGTACAAATTCACTAATCAGGCGCTTATTTATCGCATTTGCGACTAAGGAAACACTGATTATATCGGAAATCCGGCTTCGCCGGATTTCCGGAGGTGGGATTTGCGGGGCTTCGCCCCGGAGCCCCACGCTGATTTATGAATAAATCAGCGTTTCCCTAATTCAGCCGGCAGGTGAAATTGCTGGCTGCCGGCTTAGGAATAAAAAATACTGCACAAAGTGAAAACTCTGTGCAGTATATGATTACTGTAGTTACGCGATAATCACTTTATCAGAAGCCGTCAAACGGGCTGTCCGGGTTATGTGCTGAATCATCGTCTGAAGCTGTGGCTGCGTCAGGATCATCGTAGGAGAATGTTTCGATTCCGAAAACTTCCTTTTCACGTGATTCTTCCTTGCTGCTCTTTGACTTCTTGCTGTGTTTCTTTTTGCCGTTGTTATTATTGTTTCCGTTATTTGAAGAAGCCTTGTTTTCACTCTGGCTCTTGTTTTCAGAAGATTTGCTTTCGGAAGGTTTGTCTTCAGAAATGTTTTCTTCAGCAGTTTTCTTTTCCGGAGCGTCTTCCTTCTTGTCGAGAGAAATTTCTGCTGGTTTGTCTTCCTTCTTTTCAGCAGCTTTTTCAGCAGGCTTGCTGATTTCCGGCTTTGGAGCGTCCTTCTTTGCTTCCGGAGCCTTCTTGTCTGAATTTTCAGATTCAAGTGAATTCATAACATCGTTGATTCCTTCACTCTTGTCGCTCGCTGTTGATTCTTCCTCGTCATTGTCTGAACCAGTGAAGATAACTCTGAAGATAACTACGAGAAGGATGATGAGACCGACAACACCTGCAATGATAAGAAGCAGTGTGGTTGAGTCCATTGTCTTGATCGTGTTTATGATCTCAGGAGTGTTTGCTATGTCGGAACGAACTGCCTTTATGTCATCCACGTAGAATGAAACAAGGTCTGTAAGTGTTTCGGAACCGGCCGGTGCATCTTCCGGAAGGTTTGCTGTCTGAACGTATAATGTAACGTTTCTTGCTCCTTCAGGAACTGTGAATGAACCTGCTATTTTTGTCCATTCACCCTTCTGTACTTCCGCTTCAGAAATACGTGAGTAGTTTTCCGCACCGTTGTATGTGTACTGGCATTCGAGAAGGAATGTGTGTGAATCATCTGCTTTTTTATCTGTGTAAAGAACGTTTGCTTCAAAGTTGTATTCAACACCACGTGCTATACCGTCGATTGAAACTGAAGGACCGTTCCAGCATTTTGTACGGTTTGTTGAAAGCATTGAATAGTTACCGTTGTTCTGATGCTCGTCGGTTCTGATAAGACGTGTGTCGCCTCGGCTTACCCATTCTTCGAATCCGCTTTCAAAGTCAAATTCGTATTTGTCAACACCGGCCTTCTTTGAGCTTTCAGCAGCATTTTCAGCCGCAGCTTCAGGTGCTTTTCCGTAGATCTTTATGTCATCGATGCTGAACTCCAGGGTAGGATCCTGCTGGCATTCGAAGTAAAGAAGTGTTGATGAAAGATCTTCAGGAGTTTCCACCGTTCCGTCAAAGTATGTCCATTCGCCCGGCTTTGCAACTATGTTTGAGACACCAACATATGAATCTACGTTTACTGAGTCACTGAAACGCAGAGTACAGTTGATAACCATGTCTTCAGAGGCTTTCGGATCAACTTTTACCCAACCTGTAAGACGGTATGCTTCCTCGTTTTCAAAGTAGTCGTCAAGAAGGACTGAAGGACCGTGCCATGAGACTTCTCTTCCGGTGATTTTAAGGCTTGTACTGCTTTCATGTCCGTCTGAAGTGTCAAGACTGATCTCAGCTACGCCGCCGAGAGAACTCCAGCCGTTGATCACGTCACTTTCAAAGTCGTCGCTGTAAATCGGTTCACCGCTGATGTCAACGACAGGAACATCGGCAGTGTCTTCTTCTCCTTCAGCGTTTACAACTGCAGGAAAGCTTACTGCGCTTAATGCAATAGATGATGCAAGCCCCAGAAGTAATGATAATCTTGTTCGTTTCATACAATTTTTCCACCTTATTAAAATCGAAATATAATAACCAGATTTATTATAATGCAGAGGTATTTTACGCCTTCTGCAGTCAGCTGCTCTGCAGACTGCGTATGCTGCCTGCGGATGATTTTATGCTGATTTTTTTTAAATCTATTAAAGTGACCGTAAAAATGTTTTTTGCGATAACTATAATCCTATTCATATAGTATAACATTTTTTAATGATTATGTCTATATACATAATAAAAGAAAACGACGCTTAAATGAACTGTTTTTTTTGCAGTTTTTGCGTATTGGTTTAATTTTGTATTTTTTTGTTCTGCTTTCGCTTTTTATCAAGGTACATCTCCTTGTCACAGCGGGAAATGATTTCCTTTATATCAGGCTTTTCACCGTCTTCGTAAGGAGAATACGATGAAGTTCCGGATGCAACAGCGAACGGATAGTCTGTGAAAGAATTCTCTTCGTTTTCAAGTGTCTGTTTCAGATCGGACTTGAAATCTTCGGGAGCAATGCAGACGAATTCATCGCCGCCTGTTCTGTAGACTTTGCCTTTGTGTCTGCCCATTACACTGATAAGCAGATGCGCGCATTTAATAATACACTGGTCTCCGGTCTGGTGACCGTAATTGTCGTTCAGATACTTCAGACCGTTAACGTCGCACACTGCGAAGAAAAGTTTACGGCATTTTTCAGGTTTCAGAACAAGCTGATTTATGAGCTGTTCATATGCGTTTCTGTTGTATGCACCGGTCATTGAATCCTTTGCAGCTTCGTTGAGCCTGCGGTGCATACGTTTTCTGCTGATCAGCAAGATGATAACTGATGCGGTGAATAAAACTGCCAGAATTACAGCACCGATGATCATTTTCGTGCGTTTCCGTAACATTATTCTGTCGGCGTCAGTTTCAAGGCTGTCGGTTATAACGAAGTCATCAATGAAGAAATCAACGTGTTTGTATTTCAGTTCATCCTTCGGTTTTACTGATGTTATGTAAAGTACAGGATCGACGGCGCCTTCAGGTACAGTAAAAATGCCTCCTAATGAAGACCAGCTGCCTGAGCTTGTCTCATGGGACGGGATTACAGCTATATCAGTGTAGGATGTTTCACTTGTATGATACTGCAGATAAATTGAAAAGTATTCTTTACTGATATGTGACGCTGCAAACAGTATCTGCGTGCTGCACCGGTACGGAACATTTTTTTTCAGAGCAGAAATATCGAGAGCAACACCGTCGCGGCTGTCCTTTCTGCAGCAGACGCTGAGAGAATGTTCGCCTTTGAAGGAAGCGGTGCCTGAACGTATAATGCTTGCATCGCGAACAGCTTTGAATCCGGGATCAACTCCGTTTTCGAAATCGTACAGTGTGGTGCCTTCCGGTTTGAGCTGCGGCGCTGAAATAATATCTCCGGAGTTTTTTTCCGTTATGATGATATCATCCAGCCAGATCGTCGATTCACGGTTTCCGGATTCGAAGTAAATATCCAGTTTTTCCACGTTTCCCGAAAGAAGCAGATCAGTTTCTCCGCTTACCCATTCATTCCTTCTGATGTCTTTGAGCGACTGAAGATTTTCGTAGCGTGAACTTGAGTCAGCAAATGTTTTTCTGGCTGAAATACGTATGTAATCATCTTCTTTGCCGTCGAACATGCATTTAAAAGAAATGTGGTACTCCGTTCCCGGTCTGATATAGTCGGTTATTTCAACAGCCGGACCGTCAAAACACGTTTCCCTGTCATAGACCTTCAGAGATCCGCTGCCGGAGAACGTTTTTTCATTGTCTATCTGCATTCGTATACGTCCGACAATAGGGAACCATTCGTCAAGATCGTTTTTGTCCTCAAAATCATAGGTCACTATGGCTGAAGAGCCATTTTCCGCAGGTTCTCCGGAAACGATACTGCATAATGAGCCGGCAAACATGAAAAAGAACGTTAAAGCAATCAGAAAAGCTATTGCCGGAAAGTTTTTCTTTTTTATGTTTTCGTGTTTCATATATTTTACCTGTTAAAAGTATAAATCAGCGTTTTTCTGATTCATGTATAGTGTTTTATGATAAATCATTATAACACATGTGAGGGATTTTGTCTATGCTTTCTGATGCATAGTTGCAATTTTCTGTTGAATCTGTTATAATGGAAATAGATCAATGTAAACGTTTTATTTCTCGGAGCAATCACAGTTTGCGTTCGTTTATGTTCGCATTAAGTGTACAGATATACAAGAATGGAGAGAGAATTTTGGAAGCTACGATAAAAGATGTTGCTAAACACGCAGGAGTATCTGTTGCAACCATTTCACGAGTACTCAACAACAGTTCAGTGGTGGCGCCTGAAACGGCTGAAAAGGTAAACAGGGCGATAAAGGAACTTAACTACAAGCCGAATTTTCTGGGCCGTAATCTCAGAAAGCGTGAGACCAATGTAATACTTGCACTGGTGCCTTCCACCGAGCAGACCTACTACAGCGAAATACTGCACGGAATGCAGATCGAGGCGCTGAATAACGGATACGATGTTTTCATGAGCATGACGAACAGTTACGGTCCTCACGAGGAAAGACTCCTCGGAATGCTCAGAAACAGAACGGTCGATGCTGCTGTTCTCATGGGTACTGTACTTGACGATAAGACGCTTAACGATCTGGCTGACCAGTACTGCATAGCGCTCTGCTGTGAACCGCGTCAGGGTTCGGACATACTCACGGTAATGATCGATAATGAAAAGGCTGCTTACGATGCAGTAAAGTATCTTGCGTCCATCGGACACAAAAGGATCGGAATGGTATCAACGACTGTACGCGCACCTTCATCAGTTGAACGTGAGGAAGGATATATGCGTGCGCTTGAGGACTGCGGGCTGAAGTTCGATGAACGTTATCTTTTCAGAGATTCCTATGACTACACAAGCGGAATGAAGGCGGCAGAATACTTTAACCGTATGGAAAACAAGCCTACTGCAGTGTTTGCCGTTTCTGACCTTCTTGCAGCAGGATTTATCAAGAAAGCCACGGAATTCGACATAAAGATCGGCCGCGAGTTTTCCGTCATCGGATTCGATAACATAAGCATGGCCGAGATGTATACGCCGTCCATTTCGACGGTTGAACAGCCCTGCTTCGAAATAGGAAAAATGGTAGCGAAGCTCGTTATCGAGAACATTTCAGGCAAAAACAACAGCGGCAGGATATTCCTTGACCACAGGCTGATCTTCCGCCAGTCTACTGAAAGAAAATAAAAAATATGCAGTCTGCAGATGCGCAGACTATGGTCGTTTCTGTAACGGCTGGCAGTAAATAAAAAAAGGGTGCACGCCTCATTTCGGGGTGTGCACCTTTTGTCTTACGGTGAACGTAAAAATCTTTTTTGCGTTCACCGTAATTATTCTTCGTTCCGGCTGCTGTTTTTAGCGTATTCCAGAAGTTTTTCGTATTTGTTTTCAAGTTTGTCATCCAGCACGGCGTTAAGCATGCTGTTCAGTGCTTTTCCTATCTGAGTGCCGGTAAATCCTTCACTCATGAGCTGGCTTCCGTTTATGTCGAGATTCTTTAATGTAAGGCATTCATTTTTCGCGAGTATGTCATCGGCTGTTTCGCGCAGCCAGTCAAGATCGTTTAAGCTGCTTGCGCATATACCGTCCTTTGAAACTCCGTCGGCACGCTGTACTTCAAGAAGTTTATAAAAAAGTTCGGTGCCGATTTCAGAAAGTATGTGCTTTACATCCTGACGTGATCTGAATTCAAAGTCGTGGTACTTTATAAGAGTTGTGACATTTTTTATTGTTTTATTGTCATACTTAAGACGCTTCAGGATGGCTTCGGCCTTGACTGCACCTTTTTCCGGATGCTTTTTGAAGTGACCTCTTCCGTCCGGTGTAAGAAGAAAACAGTCCGGCTTTGCAATGTCGTGAAGCAGCATTGTGATCCTGTATTCCTCAGTGTTTTCCGCGTTCATGACAGCTCTTACAGTGTGTTCCCATACAGTGTAGGCGTGATATTTGCTGTGCTGTTCAAAACCGATCATAGGCGTTATTTCCGGAATGAATACTTCGAGGATCTCGTGGTATTTCATAAGTATCTTAAATACTGACTTTCCGCAGAGAAGTTTTTCGAGTTCGGTACGCAGTCTTTCGGCCGAGATCATTTTAAGCGTGTCCTTTAACAGGAAGATCTGCTTTTCCGTCTCGTCAGCTATGGTGAAATCAAGCTGGGAAGCGAAACGTACCGCACGCATTATGCGGAGGGCATCCTCATCAAAGCGCTTTTCAGCCTCGCCTACACAGCGTATGACTCTGTTTTCAAGATCATCCCTGCCGCCGAAGCAGTCAACTATTGTTCCATCGGCGCTGCAGGCGAGGGCGTTTACCGTAAAATCGCGTCTTGAAAGGTCATCTTTCAGTTCAGTCGAAAAAGTGACTGACTCGGGGTGACGCTTGTCGGAGTATTCTCCGTCAATTCGGTATGTGGTTATTTCTATCTGCATTTTATCGATGATAACAGCTACGGTACCGTGCTGTATTCCCACATCTATGCATCTGTAATCTCTGAAAACTGACTGCGTCTGCTCCGGAAGTGCATTGGTGGTAACGTCGTAATCATGAGGTGTTCGTCCGAGAAGATAGTCACGCACGCATCCTCCGACGATGTAGGCCTCAAACCCCGCTTCCGTCAGGAGGCGGAGGGCAGTCTGAACCTGCTCTGGTATGTTTGTCATAGTTATTTCCTTTCATTTATATTAAACGATAAACACTGATTAAGTCAGCAATCCGGCTTTGCCGGATTGCCGGGGAGGGGAGATTACGGGGCTTCGCCCCGTGTCCCACGCTGATTTATAAATAAATCAGCGCTTTCGCAGTTATGCCTTGAACTCCGGACCGACAGGTGTGTAAGTGATGTTTTCTGTCGGTTTGACCGCGTTTCTGAAATGTTCCGGGTCGGCGGTAAAGAGCTCCATTAGTTCGTCGGAATAGCCGGAGGTAATGGAGTAGCCGTTCTGGACAACGTCGTCTATGATAAGCGGACAAAGTGATTCCGGACACTGCGCTTTTATGAGCATTCCGTTATCCAGTCCGAACATCAGGCAGTACTGGCGTGTGCTGTAGTTGTACATTCCTCCGCGGCGATAGTGGTCAATAATGTCGAACGAACTGTATACCCATACAATATCTTCAAGTGAGAGTATTATTGCTTCCGAAGTGGAAAGAAAGAAACGGCTGCTTACTGATATAACATCGTTTGACACCATGTAGGCTCTGCTTTCTGCAAAATCGCTTTCAGCTTCATCTCTGTCAAGACCATGTTCAGCATATCCGCTCATCAGCACACGGTACTGTCCGCCGCCAAGAGTGTAAATAAATGAAACGATCAGACAGAAGTCGAATATCAGAAGTATTATAGATATGGTTCCTATAAGCATGAAAAACAGTGTCAGTGCGACACAGATAAACGTTAAAATAAAACTGATTACGGTTTTTCTGAAGCGGAGGATAAACTTAAGGCTTTTATGTTTTTCAGGGTTCTTAAGATATCTCTGCCTTTCTTCTTCAAGTTCCGCCTGCTTCTTTTTATAGCTTTTACTGTTCGGATCATCAAGAGCGCGCAGTTTCTTTTCTATAACCTTTACCTGGTTGTAGATATAGATTCCGCCAATTATAAAGAAAAGACCTATTATGCCAAACATAATAAGGAAGCCTTTGTCATGCTCCTGTATGGTCAGGAATATTGCGATAAACCAGAACACGGCGCCGATGATCATGGTGACTATACCACTGATCCTTGAATTTTTCGCTCTGTCGTTTTTGAACTTATCTTCGTTGATATACTTGTAAGACATAAATGATCCATCCCCGTTTTTTACTTGTATGTACGCATTCTTTTAAAATGACAGTACACTATAAATGATAACATTTATACGGCGGTTTGTAAATACATATTTTACGGGTTCTCAGCGTATAAAAATGAAGCCTCATCTGATAAAATACCGGATGAGGCTTCGTGTGTGTTATGAAGTTTTGTGCTATTACGTTATCGATTCGTTTTTATGGTTGATAACAACTTTGGTATTATCGGTAAATTTAAGTGTCTTGTCACCTTCTACCAGTATGCACCAGTAGGCCATATCAGCTGTGCCGACCAGCGGACTGTAGCGTTCAATGGTCACGGCATCGTTTGTCACATTTGTAACAGTGTGCTTTACCGAACCGCTGCTTTCTTCAAGAAGAATGATGGAAAGGCTGTTGTCAGCAAACCATTCATCGGTGTACTTCTTCTTTGCTTCTGCAAACAGTTCCTTTGTATTGTCAGAATAACCGAAAGTTCCGTGTGCGTTCAGAAAATCCTCAAACTCCTTCTGACTTTTTATTATCATGTGTCCCGGGTATGTGACATCAAGATCGCTGGTTCTGATATATTCGGCACTGAAATGGTCAGCGTTACTATCTGGTTCTTCCGGAGTGTTGATTTTCGGATCGCCGTGAAGTACAGGATGAAGAAGGAGTTCCTTTATGCGGCAGAGGTCGAGAATATTGATCCTGCCGTCTTTGTTTAAGTCAGCTGCGCCTGCGTCCTTAAGTGATGTTTCTGATCCGATAAGCCAGTTTTGAAGCATGACTGCATCGAGTATACTTGTTTTTCCGTCGAGGTTTATATCTCCTGCGGTATCATTAAGTATGATTTTCCTCGCGCCGTCAGTTATAACGCAGTCTGCCGAGAGGGTCTTGATTACTTCCTCATCACCGAATGTCTTTGCGAGTTTCCACGATACTGTGGCAGGGCCGTCAACCTCCGGAAAGTAAACATTTATGGTGTTTATTCTTCCGCCTTCGAGCGGAACGGCGCTTACAGGACTGCAGTCAAAGCTTCCGTAGTTTCCTAAAATTCCGCCGTCCGTATTGTGTCCGAAGTCTGTCCAGCCGTAAGGAGTTCCTGCGTTGCTTTCCATGCAGAAAGTGAGATATCTGCCGTCATATACAGCAACATCACCGTTTTTTTCTTTATAATTTTCAAATTCAGTCATGCAGTCAGGCACCCAGGCGTGAAGATCAGTTTCGGTGATCTCAAGCTTGTCACTTACGTTAAACACGTATTTCGGCTGAACGCAGTTGGTAAGTTCAAGAGTCTTGTCACAGAATCTTACGCAGAATTCTCCGGCTTTTGTGCCCTTGTAAACTGCGGTTTCAAACTGGATATGCGACGGCATATCAGGATCTTCATACTTGAATGTATGGTGATAAAGTTCCGTTGTAACTGCACCGTGTTCTTCTGTGACCTTGTCCCCGTCTTCAACAAAAGAGCTTTCAGCTATGGAATATCTTTCTTCGTCCTCTTCAGTACCGGTTATACGTTCTGTGAAAAGAACGCATAAATATCCGTCTTCGATATGGGTGGCACCGTATCTGTTGCGGAACTCAAGTGCTGATTTAAAGTCTGTCGGCACCCACTTCGGGAGTTTTACTGCAGCACCATTTTCCTCTGCAAATACCGCAGGAACGTCATATGCTGTAATTCCTGCCGATGAAAGAGGGATAAATGCTGTAAGTACTGCTGTGGCAAAAGCCAGTGTTTTTCCTGTTTTCATACTTTTCACCTTCCGTTTCTTTTTTCGGCCCTTTTCGCTGCTTCACTGATCATCAGTTTAAGCGGTTACTCTGATTATATCATTTACTGCAGATATGTGCAATGATAATCAGAATACTTTGTCTGCGCCTTATGTCTATAATAACAACGTTCATTCATTTTTATTACACTTTTTCCGAAGAATAAATTGTGAACATTTCATGAATAACACAGAATACGCTTATTCGGGACAAGTCATCCGGATCTGCCGGTGCTTTTCTGCATATGTCCGGTGCTGTGATGAATATTTCTGTAAGTTATCATATTATTATCACATTAAAGATTAAAATAATTAATATGAACGAAGATAAAGGAGTAATGTTACTATGGATGACAAATACAGTTACAGCTACGATCCTGAAAATAATCATGAAAATTCGTCTTATGCAAACGATGAGCATTTGGCTTCACCAGAAAAGCCGCGTAAACACGGTGCTGCAAAGGTGTTTAAGTCAATACTTTTCGTGATCTGCATGGCGGCGGTTTCAGTCGGTTCGATAGCAGGCTACAAATATATTGATGAAAACGGTGTTCCGTTTATCTCACAGGCAAAGGAAAAGCGTCCTTCATTCTCTGAAAGCAGAAAGCTTCCGTCAAAGGAGGAAAGCGAAGAGACTGAGGAAAAGGCTGAAGAAGCAGAAAAGACGAATAATCTGACAGACGAAAGCCTTGTCAATGTTCAGGCTAAGGGTGATACACTTTCCACACAGGCAATATACAGAAAAGTTCTCCCGTCAGTTGTTGGTGTTACATCTGTTTTCGAACAGCAGAGCCAGACCTTCGATTTTTGGGGATTCAGCTCCGATACAGTTACACAGGATGTTCCGGGTACAGGTACGGGAATCGTAATGTCGAAGGACGGATACATTCTGACAAACGCACACGTTATCTGTGACGATGACTTCGGAGTTGCGAAGAAGATAACCATCAGACTTTCCGACGAAACGGAATACGATGCAGCAATAGTCGGTTATGACAGACAGACTGACCTTGCGGTTTTAAAGGCTGATGCAAAGGATGAAATGGTTCCTGCCGAGTTCGGCAGCTCGGAAAGCCTTAAAGTAGGCGATCCTGCGCTTGCCATCGGTAATCCTCTCGGATTCGACCTTTTCGGTACACTTACAGCCGGATATATTTCAGGACTCAACCGTGAGATCTCGGTAAACGATACAACAATGAAGCTTATCCAGACCGATGCGGCCATCAACAACGGCAACTCAGGTGGTCCGCTTATCAACCAGTACGGCCAGGTAATAGGCATCAATTCCATGAAACTGTCATCTTCATATTCATCTTCAACAGCTACTATCGAGGGACTGGGATTTGCCATCCCGATAGATGACGCAAAGAAGATCATAGACGATCTGACATCTCACGGCTATGTTACAGGCCGTCCTCAGCTCGGTATCACATACAAGGATCTTTCCAAGAGCGGATCTGCATATCAGGGCAGAGGTGCATCAGGTACAAGCGGTGTACAGGTCGTAAGTGTCAATGAAAACGGTCCTGCAGATAAGGCGGGAATCAGGGCAGGGGACGTGATCGTCGGAGCTGACGGCGAACTTGTATCCTGTGCTGAAGATCTCAAAGCAGCGCTTAAGGACAAAAATGCCGGTGACACCATCAAGCTTACTGTTGTAAGAAACAGAAACTACTACGACGTTGATGTTACACTTGAAGACCTTAAACCTGATACTTCAAAAGAGAAGCAGGAAAGCAGGCAGTAATCAGTTTAATTCCATAAATAAAAAAGTGAACGCAGAAATTCTTGCGTTCACTGAAAAAACGGCGGCAGTCAAATCAATGATGCCGCCGTTTTTCCGGTTTTCCTAATTGTTTTTTCTGTAGTTCCTTGTCGAAAGGAAACAGGTGAGCATTACGGTAAAATCGAGGACGATGAGCCAGATAAGTACCAGTGTCCTCTTGGTGTATATATATTCCTTTGAGACTATGCTGATAAGTACACGGCTGTCGTCAAAATATTCGTAGAATACAAACGAAGGATCATGTGCATACCGGAAAGAAAAATATCCTTCATGATTTTTGAATTTCTCAGCCGGTATAATGCATTCCGAACCGATGAGTTTTTCATTGCCGTGAGCTGTAAATCTGCCGGTTGCTGTATTTACCATTGCGGTGATCCCGTTTCCGAACGACGGACTTCTGCGCAGTGTAAGGGAGGCGCTGGCGTATTCCGATATCTCGTCGAGTGCTGCACTTGAGAAAACGGCAATTATAAGTCCGCTTTCATTCCGTCGTGAAACTGCCGTCTGGAAAATGGTGTGACCGTTTGTTTCGTCGGTTACAGTCTGGCAGTAACTTCTCTGCGTCAGTCCTTCTTTGAAACGTCCGTCAGCATATTCCGCTTTCGATTCCGGCGTTGTGGTAAAGATAACAAGTCCGTTTCTGTCTGCAATCATTATTTCATCGGCTCCCGATGCTATTCTCAGTTCTTCGGAAGTCATATCTTCGATAAGCGTTTTCGGCAGCTGTGAAATAAGTATCGAAAGTGCCTGCGTCCTCAGTTCATATTCGCTGCACAGATCGGATCTCATGCGCTCATATTCGCTGCGGTCTTCTTTTATATTCATTATAAGTGTGCTCAGATGATCTGATGCTGCATCGGCGGCCATATGCTTTTCAACGACACCTATTGAATAGAAGGCGATGTATATGATTATCGCTGAGATTATGACCGGAGCGATGAGTATCTTATAAAGTGAAAATTTACTCATGATCTGTTACCGGACTGCCGGCAGTCGTCAGGAAGACCGGTGCCGGACATTTCGTTATACTGACGGTACATTTTCTGAACGCTGTTTTCGAGAAAATAGTAATGAAAAACATAAGGGATGAGCAGTACAAGGAGAAGTCCCATGAGAACAGCATAAGTGATGTTCTGTGTGCAGGCGAGGATACCTATTGTAATAAAGAGCATCGGGGCGAAAAGTGCCATAACGATGAGATGCATATGTCTTTCGTGCTGCATGAAAGCTATCTGCTTTAAGTGTTCTTCCTTAAGAGCACTGATCTTTTCCGGATCTTTTTCCGCGAGGATCCGGTCAACGTAGGCGAGGTATGCTGTAAGATATTTTCTCATGACTATCCTCCTCATTGTAATGCTTTATTGATGCAATGATCTGATCACAGTAACAGCGTCTGCTGCCGGACACGGAGTTTCGCTGCGAACACCAGCACAGCTTAACTGATCTGAGCTTCCTTGTATCAGGCAACAGCTGTGAAAGCAGTAAAACCGAGCAGAGTGAGTACAGTGATTATTGCTGCTGCAAGAAGGACTCCGCAGCTTATTGCGACGATGCTCTTTTTAAAGTCGAGGTCGAGAAGACTTGCAGCGAGAGTTCCTGTCCATGCACCTGTTCCCGGAAGCGGGATGCCTACGAAAAGCATAAGTGCCCAGAACATACCCTTTCCAGCTTTAGCCTTGAGCTTTTCACCGCCGTGATGTCCTTTCTTAAGACACCAGCTGAAGAACTTGCCGATCACCGGCTTGTCAGCACCCCATTCAAGTACACGGCGTGCAAAGAAGAAGATGAAAGGAACCGGTACTATGTTGCCGATCATGCATAACAGTACAGCGGTTTTCCAGTCCACGCCCATAGCAACACCTGCAGGTATCCCTGCACGAAGCTCAACGAGCGGTACCATTGAAATAAGAAATGTGAGTATGTATTCTTTCATAGAAGCCTCCTGAAATAATTAATATTCGTTTTTAGTCTGTTACATTCAATTATAGTACACCCATGGTCTGTTGTCAATGAAAATACGCATTAAACGACGTACCGCATATGCATGGGGGTGCATATGCGGTACTGTTTGATGAAAATATAGGGGAAATGAAAAAAGTATAAAACCATGAATCACTTCAGGGTTTCATTTAAGAAATAGTTAGGTTAAAACCGAGTTAAACGACCTACATTTATATTATATCGTTTAATATGCATCAAGTCAATAGAATGAGCGCAAAAAACGGGCTTCAGAGGCTTGAATTTTTCATATTTGTTTATACCGCGTTTATTGAACTTAAATTGTGAAATTAAATGTACTCGTTTCACAAACATAGTATAAATGAATATAAAACATATAAAACAATAAACCATCGCTTTCGCGATGGTTTATTGCAAGGAAATATATGAGAAAAACACGATTTAATAAGAAACTTTCAATTTTACAAAATAATAAGCAAGCCACATCAAGTAACTTGCCCCTATTAATGAGTTGGGGCGGAAGGATTTGAACCCTCGAATGGTGGAGTCAGAGTCCACTGCCTTACCACTTGGCGACGCCCCAGTTTATGTATGTCCGTCATCTGACGACTTCTTAATTATATCACAACGCATACACCAAGTCAACACTTTTTTTCTGAAATCCAGAGGTTTGTGAAAGCTGCATATCAGTTTCCTCAAATCGAGCGTTTTTTAATGCATAACCAACATGCAGTGCCTCGGAATACTATAAAAAGAACGTTTTCCGGTGTTTCAGTTTTCCGGATGCAGAAAGTATCACCTGTGGATTTTTCTGTTGAGATATAGTATAATGAAATAGTGTGCTGTCACTGACACACACTGACTCTTTTGAAAGGGGATGTTCCTTTTTGGATACTTCAGTAATAATTGTAGCCGCGGGTAACTCAACGAGGATGCAGGGGACTGACAAGCAGATCGCTGAGGTCGGCGGTGTGCCGGTCATCGTTCGTTCAATGCTGGCGTTTGAAAAGTGCGAAAGCGCTGCCGAGATAGTCGTTGTCACCCGTGAGGATATAATCGAAAAGATAAAGTCACTTGCGGAAGAATACGGTGTAAGCAAGCTGAAAGCTGTTGTAAAGGGCGGAAAGACACGTCAGGAAAGTGTTATAAACGGACTCCACGCCATCTCGGATTCAACTCAGATGATCGCTGTTCATGACGGCGCGCGTCCGCTGGTTGAGCCGGAACACATCGAGAAGACTATAAAGGATGCAAGGGTGTTCGGTGGGGCCGTGCTCGGCGTTCCTGTCAAGGATACCATCAAGGTGGTGGACGGCGGACTTATCATGGATACACCGCCGCGTTCATCACTGTATATCACCCAGACACCGCAGGTGTTCAAACGTGATCTCTACAACCGCGGAGTTGAGTTTGCCGTGAGAAACTTCCTTGATTTTACTGACGACTGTCAGATGGCGGAAGCTGTCGGAGCGAAGGTATGCATGACCACAGGCGACTACAGAAACATAAAAATAACCACACCTGAGGATATTGCCATCGCAGAGGCGATACTCAGCGCGAACGGAGGTAAGTAAATGTTCAGAACAGGACACGGTTACGATGTACACAAACTTGTCGAAGGCAGAGACCTTATCATCGGCGGGGTAAAGATACCGCACGAAAAGGGGCTTTTAGGCCATTCCGATGCCGATGTGCTTCTGCATGCGGTAATGGATTCACTTCTCGGTGCGGCTGCCCTCGGTGATATCGGAAAGCATTTTCCGGACACCGACGAAAGATTTAAAGGGGCTGACAGTATGAAGCTCCTTGAACACGTGGCGCATCTGATAAATGAAAAGGGCTACATGATCGGAAATATCGATGCGACAGTGATCGCACAGGCGCCGAAACTCGCTCCGTACATTGAAACTATGCGAAGAAATATAGCAGATGCTGCCGGCTGCGATATCGATGCGGTCAACGTAAAGGCTACCACCGAGGAACATCTGGGATTCACAGGCGAAAAACTCGGCATTTCTGCTCATTCTGTATGCATTATTTCAAAGTAATAGGTGAATTTCTGAAAATCTCTTTTAAAATCAAAAAAAATTTCAAAAAAGTAGTGCAGTCGGATTCGATTTGTGGTATAATATATTCTGATGTGTATCGTAGCGGTATAAACGTGCGGTGCACAAGGCAAATTAATTAAATAAAGAAAGAGGTCGTTTAAAATGTCAAAGATTGATTTAACAAAGTATGGCATCACAGGCACAACGGAGATCGTTTACAATCCTTCTTACGAAGTTCTCTTCGAAGAAGAAACAAAGGCTTCCAACACAGGTTACGAAGTTGGACAGAACACTGAACTCAACGCTGTAAATGTAATGACAGGTATCTATACAGGACGTTCACCTAAAGACAAGTACATCGTTGAAGATGCTAACTCAAAGGATACAGTATGGTGGGATTCAAAGGAATATCCTAACGATAACCACAAGATGTCAGAAAGCACATGGGCTGCTGTAAAGGACATCGCAAAGAAGGAACTCTCAAACAAGAGACTCTTCGTTGTTGATGCTTTCTGCGGTGCAAACAAGGACACAAGAATGGCTGTTCGTTTCATCGTTGAAGTTGCTTGGCAGGCTCACTTCGTTAAGAACATGTTCATCGTTCCTACAGAAGAAGAACTCAAGAACTTTGAACCTGACTTCGTAGTATACAACGCTTCAAAGGCTAAGGTTGAAAACTTCAAGGAACTCGGACTCAACTCTGAAACATGCGTAGCTTTCAACATCACAAGCAAGGAACAGGTTATCATCAATACATGGTACGGCGGTGAAATGAAGAAGGGTATGTTCTCAATGATGAACTACTACCTCCCGCTCAAGGGCATCGCTTCAATGCACTGCTCAGCTAACACAGACATGGAAGGCAAGAACACAGCAGTATTCTTCGGTCTTTCAGGTACAGGTAAGACAACACTTTCTACAGATCCTAAGAGACTCCTCATCGGCGATGACGAACACGGCTGGGACGACAACGGCGTATTCAACTTCGAAGGCGGCTGCTATGCTAAGGTTATCGGCCTCGACAAGGAATCTGAACCTGACATCTTCAACGCTATCAAGAGAAATGCTCTTCTTGAAAACGTAACAGTAGACAAGGACGGCAAGATCGACTTCGACGACAAGAGCGTTACAGAAAACACTCGTGTATCTTACCCGATCAGCCACATCAACAACATTGTTAAGCCAATCTCTGCAGCTCCTGCAGCTAACAATGTAATCTTCCTCTCAGCTGATGCTTTCGGTGTACTCCCTCCAGTATCTATCCTCACACCAGAACAGACTCAGTACTACTTCCTCTCAGGATTCACAGCTAAGCTCGCTGGTACAGAACGTGGTATCACAGAACCAACTCCTACATTCTCAGCTTGCTTCGGTCAGGCATTCCTCGAACTCCACCCAACAAAGTATGCTGAAGAGCTCGTTAAGAAGATGCAGAAGAGCGGCGCTAAGGCTTACCTCGTAAACACAGGCTGGAACGGCACAGGCAAGAGAATCACAATCAAGGATACACGTGGTATCATCGACGCTATCCTCAGCGGTGACATCAACAAGGCTCCTACAAAGAAGATCCCTATGTTCGACTTCGAAGTTCCAACAGAACTTCCGGGCGTTGACAAGAACATCCTCGACCCAAGAGATACATACGCTGATGCTTCTGAATGGGAAAAGAAGGCTAAGGATCTTGCTGAAAGATTCAACAAGAACTTCGTTAAGTACACAACAAACGAAGCTGGTAAGGCTCTCGTTGCTGCTGGTCCTAAGGCTTGATTTAAAGCTTAAAGCAAAATATAGTGTGCATCGCGCACATACGATTAACGGCGGTCCTTCGGGATCGCCGTTTTGTGTTATGTACCGGCCGGTACTATCGAACAGGGCTGCATCCGCAGCCCTACATTTTTTATTGCGCTTAACATATATTTATGTTATAATCAAATTAGAAAACACGATGATAGGTCAGAATAATAATTAACTGTGAGTTAGCAGGCAGTGTTAGCTTACACATGACAGGAAAGGGTGATTTTTATGTTAGCAGTTCAGGGATATTTTGACGGAACATCAATTCAGACATTAGAAACTATAAACGCCAAACCAAATCAGCGCGTCATAATCACTATAATGGATGAATTTATTACCCCATCTGTTAATTCCCCAAAAAAATCAATGAGGGGTATTCTTTCAGAATACGCCAATCCGGAATTAGCAGCAAAGGAAAAAGAAGCATGGGAACGTGCGATGGTTGAAAAACATGGTAATACTTGATGCTTTCAGAAATACTGATTGATTTTCTTGATCTTGTTGCCTGCACAGAGAAAGAGGTACTGGTATGTGCACTTAAAACATATCAGGTGCATAAACTGGATTTTGTTGACTGTGTGCTGTATGGATACAATTCTGTTCACAGTTTGAAAATTGCGACATTTGATAAAAAACTACTGAAACTGATAAATCAATCATAATAATCATGGGCAAAATAAAATGTACCGGCTGAGCGGCCGGTACTATCGAAAAAGGGCTGCGAAATGCAGCCCTTAACTTTTTTATTCAGTTTTATCGCATAACTTGCGTACTTCGCTGATCTCGAGCGGTGTGCCCCAGATGAAGCCCTGGACGAGGTCGCATTTTTTCTCTTTGAGAATGTCGAGCTGGTTCTGTGCTTCGACGCCTTCTGAAATAACTTCGAGACCGAGCGTGTGTCCCATTGAAATGATAGCGGAGATAAATGCTTCGGCGCTTCCTTCCTCTGCGTTGTTCTGAACTGCCAGATCTTCAATGAAGCTCTTGTCGATCTTAAGAAGATTAACCGGGAGCTTTGAAAGATTTGAAAGGGAAGCGTATCCGGTTCCGAAGTCGTCAAGGGCGATCTTTATGCCTTTGGCTCTCAGTCGGTTCATGTTGTCTATTGTCATGTTCATTGAACCTGCAAGGCAGTACTCGGTGATCTCGATCTCAAGACATGCAGGCGGGAATCCTGTTTCATCAAGAGCTTTTTCAACAAGCTCGACAAATCCTTTTTTCGAGAAGTGCTTTGCTGAGGCATTTACCGAAAGAATCAGCTCCGGATGTGCGACGGCAGTTTCTTTGAATTCTTCCAGAGCATATTTTAATACATAGTTATCTATCTGGTAGATGATGTCGGAACGTTCAGCTACGTCGATGAGTTCCTGAATAGTAACTGATTCGCAGTCGTCCGGAATCCTTATGAGTGTTTCAAAACCGCGCAGTGTCTTTGATTCAGTGTGGTACTGCGGCTGGTAGGCAAACGTGAAGCTTTTGTCTGTCAGATATTTTTTTGCCAGAGACTCGATGTATGCATTTTTCTTCATGGTCTCGCGGAACTGTTCCTTAAAGACTTCAACTCCGTTTTTACCATTTGATTTGACGTCGTAAAGTGCCATGTCAGCGCATCGTATCAGATCAGAAGATTTCTGGGCGTGTTCAGGATATTTGGAAATACCGATACTTGAAGTTACATAAATCTGTGAACCTGTTTCTTCTGTTGTTATCGGTTTCTTCAGTGATTCCGAGATCGCTGAAGCTATTTCGTTTATACGGTTTACTCCGTTTACGATCAGTATGAATTCGTCGCCGCCTATTCGTCCCAGTGCATCCCTGCTGCTTATTACAGCGCTTATTCGTTCTGCTGTTGTGCGTATAACTTCGTCCCCGATCTTGTGGCCGTAGTTATCGTTTACAGACTTGAAATCATCAAGATCGATGTAAAGAACGCCGAAAGGCTTTGAACCGTGTGCCATTTTTGAAAGCTGAGATGAAATGCTTCTTCTGTTGTTAAGTCCGGTCAGATAATCGGTAAGTGCTTCCTTTTCTCTTCTGGTTATCTGATTGTGGATGATTATAACAGCTATCAGACAAACGAACATCGTCGTAAGTCCCGGAACTACGTCACGGTTGTTGTCCTTTATCATATGCATTACCGATGCTAAAATGGTGAATGCAGGAAGCAGATGAGCCAGTACACGTGCGCTTTTATGCCGCATACTTGCATATGTTATGCATACGAGCATCTGCAGCGATGTGAGAACGCCTTTGAAACTCGATGTAAAGAATGGATTATTAAGATAAGAAAATCTGTCACATGCAGTTTGTGTGTTAGTGAAAGAAATAAGCAGAAATAAACAAAGATAAGCAATAAACAGCAAAATGTTAATTATGATACCGCTGTGTTTAGGCTTGTTTCTGTTTTCCAAAAGATCAGTTCTCCTTTTTTGTGAAGAAAATAAAAATACCGTAAATAATACAAACTCCGCATATCCCTGTATAATCCAACCACTTCAATTATAATCTAAAAACTGTAAGAAATCAAGCTTAATCCCGCTTAAATAACGGATTTCGGTGATGTAGCCAAATATTCGTGTCTTACGGGGCGTATTATATACCGGATAAGTGAAAGATGTGCACGACATAGTCACAAAAATGACGTGTATGTCTTTTTTAAGCATTATGCAGTCATAAATAATTCAGTATTGTTGTAATTTTGGTTACTCTAATTATTGAAACATACTGTCTGAAGTGGTATAATATCCAAGGTTGTCTTTATTTACGCAGGTGACACTTTAAAGGCTGGTGTTCACCTCAGATCAATTACAGAAAAGGATGTATCAAATGCTGAAAAAGTATTTCTCTGACCTGAAAAAAGAGTTTTCAGGTTACAACGGAAAAAAGCTGTCCGCAGACCTCATGTCCGGTCTTACGGTTGCAGCCGTTGCCCTTCCTCTCGCACTTGCTTTCGGTGTAAGTTCCGGCGCTGATGCAGCTTCAGGTCTTGTTACTGCCATTATTGCCGGTATCGTTATCGGTCTTCTCGGCGGTGCTTCGTACCAGATCTCAGGACCGACGGGCGCCATGGCGGCTATTCTTCTTTCACTTTCTGCGAAGAACGGTGTTGAAGGCGTTCTCTTTGCCGGATTCCTTTCAGGTATCATTCTCATTCTCGCCGCTCTTTTAAAGATCGGTAAGCTCGTTTCATATATTCCTGCACCGGTCATTACAGGATTTACTTCCGGTATTGCAGTAATTATCGCCCTCGGACAGATCGATAATTTCTTCGGTACACATTCTGAAGGTTCAAGTGCCATCGAAAAGCTCATTTCCTACGGAAGACTCGGCTTTAAGCCTGATCTTTATACAGTAATGTTCGGTGCACTTGTCGTTCTTCTTATGATCATTTACCCTAAGAAGCTTAATGCAAAGTTCCCGGCTTCACTTGCTTCCATCATAGTGGCACTTGTTGTTGAACTCATATTTAAGTTTGACGTTAAGCAGGTAGGTGACATTCCTAAGTCTCTTATGCTCGACACACGACTTGATCCTGCATCCATCGCATCAAACGTCTCTGATCTTAAGGCATTCAAGGATACTTATCTTTCACCTGCAGTTTCAGTAGCTGCGCTCGGCATGATCGAAAGCCTTCTCTGCGGTGCTTCTGCCGGCAAGATGAAGAACGAAAAGATCGATGCACAGCGTGAACTTATCGCTCAGGGTGTCGGCAACATGCTCATCCCGTTCTTCGGCGGTGTTCCTGCTACAGCAGCTATCGCACGTACAAGCGTTGCCATCAAGTCAGGCGGAAATACAAGACTCGTAAGCGTATTCCATTCACTCACACTCATTGCTTCAATGCTTATTCTCGGACCTGTAATGTCACAGATCCCGCTTGCAGCTCTTGCAGGTGTTCTCATGGTAACAGCATGGAGAATGAACGAATGGCCGGCTATCAAGAACATTTTCAGCAAGAAACTCAAGAACTCAGCACTTCAGTACATCATAACAATGCTCGCAACAGTTGTTTTCGACCTTACAAAGGCTATTGCGATCGGTATCATACTTTCAATGCTCATCTTCATCCTCAAGAACTGTGAACTCCGTATCGACATCAGCAATGTTGACAAGAAGAGACTTGCAGATGCAGGTCACGAACTTGTAAGCCCTCTCAAGCACACAAAGCTTGTTTACCTTGCAGGTCCTATGTTCTTCGGTACACAGGATAAGCTTACAGAATGCCTTTCACAGCTCGAAAACTCAAAGGCTATCGTGTTCTCGATGCGTGGTGTGCCTACGATCGATGACTCGGCTATTGCAGAGCTTGAAGAAATATTCGATACTTATACAAAGAACGGTGTAAACATCCTTTTCAGCGGCGTTCAGCCACGTGTACGCGGTACACTTGAACGTGCCGGATTTATTGAAAAGGTCGGCGAAGACAGAATTTTCTGGGACGCTGTACAGGCGCTTGCTTATCTCGACGAGCAGGCTGCATAATGTAGTTTTTATCCCCATCCTCCTGCCCCCTTCCCCGTGGGAAGGGGGTGTTTTGGTTACAGTGCAAAAACTTCCACAAAAATCCTTTGGGATGTTTGTGGAAGTTTTTTTCTTATTAGCTATTGAAAAACAGATAAAATTATAGTATAATATGGTATATAATCCAATGGAGAAGATTAGGAGATTGAATCTATGATGAGAAAAATATTACTTTCCGGCAGAGAAATCGAGTATGAGCTGGAATTCAAAAATGTCAAGAACATCAACCTGCGTGTCAGGGCGGGCGGAGTTATCCATGTTTCTGCGAACAAGCGGGTCGATCCGGAATATGTTGACCAGCTTTTTAAGATCAGGGAAGCGGAAATAATGAAGATGCTGGAACGTTTTGAAAGCCATGAAGCTGAAAAGGTACCTGTTAAGGTGGAGGACGGAAGCGTCGTTTATCTGCTCGGAAAGCCGCTTACAGTGAAGGTGGAGAAGGCGGCGTCAAATATGGTCACCATAGACGGCGACGACCTCATCGTTTACAGTGCAGGAAGCAGCACGGCGGCTATTATAAACGCCTGGTACGACCACCAGTGCAGACGTGTGCTGCCGGCCTACGGGCACCTTATGTACGAACGTTTCAAAAACTACGTATCCCACGAACCGGACTACTCCTTCAAGAAGATGAAGTCGCGCTGGGGAAGCTGCAATCCGCATAAATACCGCATGAGTATCAACCGTGAACTTATCAAGTACGATGAAAGGCTCATTGAATTTGTTTTCTGCCACGAATACAGCCATTTCATCCACCAGGATCATTCACCGTCTTTCTATAACTTTATGGCCGGAATAATGCCCGACCACAGGAAGCGCAAGGAAGAACTTAAGAAAGCAGCGAAGATCATCAGTCATATGTAAAGCAGAACGTCCATCCGTATCTTTACCGGATGGACGTTCTGTTTATATTTATGTTTTATATGATTATTACGTTGTTAATTTGCAGCCTTTTCTGCCGGAACGCTGTCGTTTTTGTCAGCGAAGACTATTTTAAGAAGAATAGGAGTGATGATCGTTGTAATAACGACTACGATTACTATAGGACCGAAGTATCTGTCATCCATAAGTCCGACAGCCTGTCCCTTGTTTGCTACGATAAGAGCAACTTCGCCTCGTGAAACCATTCCTATACCGATCTGCAGGCTTTCCTTTGTTGTATACTTGCAGAGCTTTGCACCGAGGCCGCATCCGATGATCTTTGTAATTATTGCTACTACAAGGAGGAGGAGCGAGAAGCTGATGATCGTTGAATTCATGTCGCCCTTCGAAAGCTTTACGTTGATACCGATGCTTGCGAAGAATACCGGTGAAAGAAGCATGTATGAAAGAGTTTCAAATCTGGATGAGATGTATTTGATCTTCGTACTTGTTGAGATGAGGATACCCGCGAGGAATGCGCCCGTGATATCTGCAACACCGAAGAGTTCTTCAGCTACGTAAGCGAAGAGGAGACAGAACGCGAAGCTCATTACGTTGTAGCGGTGGAGCTTGGCAGTGGTTTTGTCGGTCCATCTTACGAAGAGAATGTGGAATACGACACCGAAAACGCCACCAAATACGAAGAAACCGAGGATCTTGAGAAGTACAGTTCCGATTCCCGGAGCATTCGGGTCTGCGATACTGGTTATTACGGTAAGAGCGATAATACCGAGAATATCATCCATGAGTGCGGCACCGATTATCGCATTTCCGGCGTTGGATGAAAGTTTGCCGAGTTCCTTGAGTGTCTCGACTGTAATGCTGACCGATGTGGCGGTAAGTATTACACCGATGAAAATGTTCTGGAGAAATATGCTTGTCGGCAGAGTGGTTTCACCGTTATTGAAGAAGTGAGCAACACCGAATCCTCCGGCAAGAGGAACTATAACACCGATGAGTGCGATAACGAATGAAGCGAGACCGCACTTTTTAAGTTCCTTTATATCTGTTTCAAGACCGGCTGAAAACATGAGTACGATAACGCCGATCTCGGAAATATTTTTGATAAACTCTGTTTCATGAACAAGACCAAGACCAGGTCCGAGAACAAGACCGGCAATGAGTGCTCCGACTACCTGAGGAAGATGAATCTTCTTTGTCATGAGTCCGAGAACCTTGGTTGACATAAGGATGAGGGCGATGAATAAAATATAATCCATTCAAAACATTCCTTTCAGACTTTTTAAAACTATTATTGGATATTATCTGAACATCTGGAAGCACTCGTCTGGAAAGCCCACCCCCGAAAAGCTTGCGTAACTTATAAAAGTACTGATCAGAGTCCAATGTAAATTATATTACTTTGGGATTTGAAAGTCAATACTGACAGAAAAAATCAGCGTTTTATAACTGTTTCATAAATTTATTGAACCTGAATTGTGGAAAATCATAAAAAGAGTCTTATTATTCGGCCAGGCATAAAAAAAGAGTGCCTTAAATAAGACACTCTTTATATTATTAAATTAACTTTTTTAATTAGCCGTTGAGCTTCTTAGCGAGCTGTGACTTCTTTCTGGCAGCCTTGTTCTTGTGGATGAGACCCTTAGCTGCAGCCTGGTCAACCTTCTTGATTGCGAGTCTGATTGCTGCTTCCTTGTCTGAAGCGTTTTCAGCAACTGCTGCGTCAGCCTTCTTGAGCATTGTCTTGAGGTTAGATCTTGTAGCCTTGTTGCTAGCAGCCTTAACTTTGTTAACCTTAACTCTCTTCATTGCAGATTTAATATTTGGCATAGTAATGTACCTCCGATAAAAATTTTAATATAACGAACATAAAACAAAAGCAGCAGACACGGACACTGCTTTGAATTTTAATGTAATAAAAAACGATTCATGGAACGACCATGCAATCAGTCTAAATATAATTTTACCATTTTGAGCGGTAAAAAGCAATAGTTAAAATTCAAATATTATCGAGAAAATTAGTGCTTTGTTTTATATAGTTTCACTATTTTCAGAGGGGGCGGGGCTTCGCCCCTGAACCCATTATGCTGTTCGCTCAGAAACAGCATCTTATCACACAAAAGGCAGCGCCGGCGAAGCCGGTGCTGCCTTGAAATTAAAATTCCATTTTCTTTTCGAGGTAAGCAACGAGATCGTTGATGTTGATTCTTTCCTGTTCCATTGTATCACGGTCACGAACTGTTACGCAGTTGTCCTTTTCGATAGTATCGAAGTCGTATGTGATACAGAACGGTGTACCGATCTCGTCCTGTCTTCTGTAACGCTTGCCTATTGTACCTGCTTCGTCGAAGTCTACCATGAAGTGCTTTGAAAGCATTGTGTAGAGTTCTTCAGCCTGTGGTGAAAGCTTCTTAACGAGCGGAAGTACTGCACACTTGAACGGTGCAAGAGCAGGGTGGAAGTGAAGAACTGTTCTTACGTCCTTCTTTTCGTTGCCGTTCTTGTCTGTTGAAACGAGTTCCTCTTCGTCGTAAGCTTCTGAAAGGATAGAAAGGAAGAGTCTTTCAACACCGAGTGAAGGCTCGATAACGTAAGGGATGTACTTTTCATTTGTTTCAGGGTCAAAGTATTCAAGTGACTTGCCGCTTGTCTTTATGTGCTGTGTGAGGTCGTAGTCTGTTCTGTCGGCAACGCCCCAGAGTTCGCCCCATCCGAATGAAGGGAACATGTATTCGAAGTCTGTTGTAGCCTTTGAGTAGAAGCAGAGTTCTTCCGGATCGTGGTCACGGAGTCTTAAGTTTTCTTCCTTGAGGCCGAGGCTTAAGAGGAAGTCCTTGCAGAATGTTCTCCAGTATGAGAACCATTCAAGGTCTGTGCCCGGCTTGCAGAAGAATTCAAGTTCCATCTGTTCGAATTCACGTACACGGAAGATGAACTTACCAGGTGTGATCTCGTTTCTGAATGACTTACCTACCTGAGCTACACCGAAAGGTACTTTCTTTCTTGTTGTACGCTGAATGTTTGCGAAGTTTACGAATATACCCTGAGCTGTTTCAGGTCTTAAGTAGATCTCTGACTTTGAGTCTTCTGTTACACCCTGGAATGTCTTGAACATGAGGTTGAACTGTCTGATGTCAGAGAAGTTCTGCTTGCCGCATTCAGGACAGCAGATACCCTTTTCCTTGATGTATGCGAGCATCTGTTCATTTGTCCAGCCGCTAGGATTTGTACCGTCGAAGTTTTCGATGAGGTTGTCAGCTCTGTGTCTTGTCTTACATTCCTTACAGTCCATAAGAGGATCAGAGAAGCCGCCGATGTGACCTGAAGCTACCCATGTCTGCGGATTCATGAGGATGGCACTGTCAAGGCCAACGTTGTACTTGTTTTCCTGAACGAATTTCTTGAGCCATGCAGCCTTGATGTTGTTCTTGAGCTGCATACCGAGCGGGCCGTAATCCCATGTGTTAGCAAGGCCGCCGTAGATTTCTGAACCAGGGTAAACAAAGCCCTTGGCTTTACAGAGGTCTACGATTTTATCCATAGTTTTATCTGCATTTTTTAACATATATAAAAACCGTCCTTTAATAAAGTTGTCAAATTATATTGTAAAATAAATATTGCAGGTTGTCAAGTGTTGAAAGCATAAAATTTGCCTCATCTTATCGCGGAATTACCGTCAGAAAGATGAGGCGGAGGGTATTAATGAGCGCTGTCATACGCCGTTTTCTCAAACCCCCTTAAGTCACGTCGTTTGAGTGCTGCGTCAAGGAGGTCCGGGAGTTTTTCCGGAGGGCAGGCGAAGCACGGGATCTGCAGTTCTGCGGCTTTTTCGGCGATACCGGAGTCGAAGCATGGTTTGCCGCTGTCGGAGATGGCAAGCAGGATCACTACGTTTACGCCGGAGCTTTTTAAGTCGCTTAAGCGGTGGATGAGCTGTGCACGGTTTCCGCCTTCGTAGAGGTCGGTCACTATGAACATTGTGGTCTTTTCCGGCTCGGTGATGAGTTCTTCACAGTATGCAACGGAATTGTTGATATCTGTTCCGCCGCCGAGCTGGATGCCGTAGAGGAGTTCAACCGGATCGGCACACAGGTCCGTGAGGTCGTGAACGGCGGTGTCAAATGCAACAATGTGTGTTTTTACTGCCCTAATGCATGCGAGAATACATCCCATTACCGATGAGTAGATAGCCGATTCACCCATGGAACCGCTCTGGTCAATGTCAAGTATGACCGTCCTTGATGCGGTTTTCGAGGCGCGTTCGTAGAAGTAGAAACGTTCCGGAAGCAGTACTTTTCGTTCCGGATCGTAGTTTTTGAGGTTACGTCTTATGGTCAGTTTGTAGTCGAGGGCTGCCGCCGACGGGATAGGTGAGTGCTCGCGTCTGTTGAGCGCAGATGTTACCGAGCGGCGGAGGTCGTCGGCAAGTCTGCGGTTTATGTCTTCCACTATTTTCGCAATGTACTGACGTGCATTGTCCTTCGATTTTTCCGGTATCTGATCCTTGAGCATTATAAGGAGCGAAGCCGTTGAAACATCAGGTACAAGGTCGTTTAACATTTCCGGTTCAAGAAGGAGCTGTTTAAGTCCCTTTTTTTCGATGGCATCTTTCTGAATTACCTTTATTTCCATCGGTGAGAACAGGCTTCGCAGATCGCCCAGCCATTTTGTAAGATGAGGAATTGAACGGCCTCTGCCGCCGGCTTTTCCTGCACCGTCGCTGCCGGATCCGGAGGAGCCGTATATCTGTGACAGGGCTGAATCCATGAGCAGATTTTCCTCGGAAAGGGGCAGCCCGCCGAGTCCTTCAAGAGTTTTCTGTGACTCCTCGCCGAGTATCAGCCTCCAGCGTTTGAGCATTTGTAAATTATCCATATCATATATCTCCAAAGTCAAAGTCGTCAAGCTCGTCGATCGTCTGCTGTTCCTCGGCCGTTACCGGAGCGGATATTATCTCGGCCGCCTGTTCGGTGGAAATGCCGAGCACCTCGCCGATGTTTTCGGCAATGTCCGATTTTTCCGCCGGTGAGAAATCAGAGAATGTACGCCTCAAAGCAATGAGCACAGCTTTGAATTCCTCGTCGTCGAGTTCGCTTATGAAATTACACAGACTCTCCCACAGAGTTATTCTTCCTATGAGACTGCGGCGGTTACGCTTTGCAAGGCCTTCGAACCAGGCAGCAGCCTCCGGCGGAGGGGTTCCTCTTGAAAGATGTCGCGCCACCATTTCGCTCAGTTTTTCCGGAGCTATCTTTCCGCATTCCGTAAGCAGGGCACAGGCAAATCCTGAAAGCAGCGGATTTACCATGTCGCTGTCGGCAATGCTTAAAAGAACATTTACAAAACGCTCATCTTCCAGAAATTCGTGTGCAAGGCAGGCGTCGTGTACTGCAGTTACTGCGATTATCATTTCTGCCGCGGCGTTTTCGTCGCATATGCATGCGTTGTATATCTGCAGGCAGAATTTAAGGTACAGCTGGCTGATTATAGCTTCGAGCGGCTTCGGTTCGAGTTTCCGTATTGTACCGAAACGCACGATGGCTGAAAGCGTGCCTATGGTCTTTCCTTCTTCGAAAGGTGAGGCACAGTCGGCAGCCATTTTCTGAACACTTGCGGCAGCGGTCTTTATGCAGTCCGGAAGTCCGCAGAGCAGTGCTCTGTAAAGTGTTTCAGCAGTTTTGCTTAAGTTTTCAGACTCGGCAAGTTCAAGGTTAAGTGATATACGTGCCGCTTCTTCAACGGTATCGCCTTTGAGCGATGCTTCAACTATCTGGATCTCAGTCTCAGGAGTCCAGCTTACAGTCCATTTTTCCGACCAGGTGGCTGTTTCCTGAGTGTTCCTCAGAAGTTCGCCGAAGTGAATTCCGGCTTCCAGCAGTCTGTGCATGAAAAATGAGCGGTTAAGATCGAGAAAAGCCGATTTTTCGGACTTGACACGCAGGTTTTCACGCAGGTCAAGTGCGAGTTCTTCAGCCGCGGCACTGCGGTATTTTTCAAGTTTCAGTTCCTTAAGCTTCAGCATGAAGTCTTCCTGTACCGATGTACATACCGTTTCTTCCGGAAGCTCGCCTATTTTAGTACCTATTTCAATGTCGGCGCAGGCGAGTGAGATCTCTCCGAAGCTGCCGTGGCCGATACAGGTAACAGCCGCATCACGCAGATCGCTCATTGACGGAAGTCGTCCGCTTCGCATAGCCGCAAGTGTTTCTGCAAGGCGCATTGCCTCAATTACTTCAGCCGATGATGCTGTATATCCGTTTTTACGCTGATACGCCGCAAGGCGTGAAAGATATTCCGGAGCTGTGTTTTCCGGTGTGGAACTTAACCGGTTCCTCCACAGCATTTCGTAGTAGCCCGGAGCCCTGCTTCCTGCTCCGTATCCCGATCGGGATGACAGACGGTAGTAGGAGTACGGCATGAGCGTGGATTTTGATTCCACTGTCTTTAGTTTGTCTGTAAGTTTTCTGTCTTTATCCGAGAACGGTATGTTCTTTATTCCGGCCGTGTGGAAAGCACCCGTTATAACTGCGGCAGAGCCGTATTTTTCTTCAGTTTCAGCTATTCTTTTCCTCATGTATGCTTCACGAAGTTCATTGTGCTCGTCCGATTCTGAGAATTCGCGTATGGATTTTCCGTATTCCTCTGCGGCAGCCATGAATTCATCATAATTCTGTGCATGTTCGAAACGGTATTCCCAGAAAGTATCAGTATCAAGGCCTGATATCTTTTCTATTTTCTCATAGACGCTTTCCGTGCGTTCCTTTTCTTCTTCCGGCGCGTCTTCGCTGTCCTTCTCTTTTGCGACAAGCAGACTTCCTGACGGAAGGTCGCAGAACTCAACCGGTACACCGTTCTTTTTAGCCCAGACCATAGCCTGGTATTCCGGCGAGAATTCAGCCATAGGATACATAACAGTGCGCACAGGTGCCTCGGTCGTGTAGGCAAGTACCGCAGCCGGAAGCTTTACCTTGTGATCGCACAGACCGTCGATAAGACCGCTCAGGTCTGACGGTCCTTCAATAAGCACGGCCTTCGGCTTTGTTCTGTCAAGAAATTCTCTGACGTAAAACGCACACGCCGGCGACAGATGTCTTACGCCGTAGTACTCAGCCATTACGCGTTACGCTCCCTGCATTCGGAATAGAGAGCAGCGTATTCCGCACCTTTCTTCCTCATTACGTTTTCGAGGTATTCCTCCCAGGCAGCCTTGTCCTTATCGTCATCCTTTACAACGGCACCCTGAAGTGCGGCTGCCAGTTCCGCGTCAGTTACCTTTCCGTTTCCGAAGCTTCCTGCCAGTGCCATGCTGTTTACCATAAGTGAGATTGCTTCAGCCGATGAAAGTACGCCGCTTGTCGGCTTCAGTTTTATCTGTCCGTCGAGTGTTCTTCCTGTGCGGAGCTCACGGAATACTGTAACTATCTTTTCGAAGTCGCTGTCTGTCGGCATGGCAGCGCCGAGTTCCATGTCGCCGGACATCTGTGCAACTCTGGTCTTTATGATATCAATTTCAGTTTTCATATCTGACGGAGGCGGCAGAATAACAATGTTGAAACGTCTCTTTAAAGCGGATGACATTTCGTTTACGCCCTTGTCGCGTGTGTTTGCCGTTGCGATAACTGAAAATCCATTTTTCGCAGCCACTTCTTCCGACAGTTCAGGGATCGATATTCTCTTTTCGGAAAGAATGGAGATAAGTGCGTCCTGAACTTCGCTTGCACATCGTGAAATTTCCTCGAAACGTGCGATAGTACCGGTTTCCATGGCGTTGTAGATCGGGCTTTTTACAAGTGACTCAAATGACGGTCCCTTTGCAAGCAGCATTGCGTAGTTCCATGAGTAGCGGATCTGCTCCTCGGTGGTTCCGGCAGTACCCTGAATGACCTGTGATGAATTTCCGTTTATAGCGGCTGTGAGATGTTCCGAAAGCCATGACTTTGCAGTACCCGGTTCGCCGATGAGGAGAAGGGCACGGTCAGTTACCAGTGTGGCAATGCATATCTCGACAACTCTTTTGTCACCCATGTACTTTGGTGTTATTTCCACGTCACCGGATCTTCCGCCTAAGATGTATGTGAGTACCGACTTAGGTGACATCTGCCAGCCCTTCGGTACCGGATTTGTTTCGTTCTTTATGAGTGCGTCTATTTCCTTTTTGTAAAGCTGTTCAGCAGACAGCCTGAGAATTTCCTTTTCCATTGTTTACTCCTTTTGTGTTGTTTAGCAGTTCCGGCTGCTCCGGAACTGCGGGATGGGGGAATAGCGGGGCTTCGCCCCGTGCCCCTGCGCTGATTAACAGATCAGTGCTTTTCTGATGCAGTTCCGTCTGCGCCGGAACTGCGGATGGGGAAGAGCGGGGCTTCGCCCCGTGTCCCTCACTGATCCGTGGGTCAGTGCTTTATCACTGTGGTTCGTACCTTTTCAGCATGAGTTTTATCTCTGCTGTGTATTTTTCATTTCCCGGTTCCTTTGAAAGGTCGGCTATAAGTTTGTTTCCTTCGTTTACTACCGTTTCGTCAGGAATGTGGTAGTGGTTCAGGGTGTATGTCCAGTATTTTGTAGCCGAGTATTTAACTGAATCGCGAATGAAACTGTATGCGACACCTTCAGGCAGAGTGTCACATACCTTATCGATAAGAGCGAGTACATCGTCGCTGCAGTAGTTCTTACACATTGCAAGTGCAAACTTTTCAGCGTGTTTTTTCACTCTTTCGCGGTCGTCGCCTGAACTCATTTCATAAAATGCTCTGAGCAGATGGCAGCGGTGTCTCATGTTCACCACAGCTATGTCACGGTCGTTTCCGTTCGGGAACAGTTTTTTCAGATCGGCTGCCGGGAAGATGACCGACGTGTCAGAAAGGAAGCGTAGAATATCTTCCGGCAGGGACCGGAATAGCTTTATATTCAGATAGTCAGACTCGTTCGAGTAACGGTTCCTTCTTATTCTGTACCATCCGTCCGGTGTAGTGAAAATGCGGAACAGCTCTTCAAAAACATTTCTGTCATAAATGCGGTGGTCGGTTATCATTGTTCCGCATGCGTGTTCCGGATCGGTCATGAGCATGAGTGTAAATGCCGCCGGCAAATAGACGTCAGGATATTTCCTGTAAAGATCTATAATAAGCGAACGGTAGTCCTCATCTCCCGGATGCTCGTAAAGATTGGATACCAGTACCTCATTTATATGCCTGAAAACAGGTGATGAATGCGACGGTGTGATCGGTTCGTGTGAATATTTTTCGCCCCATTTTTCAAATATGTCGACAATATCCTTTTTGTTTTTAAGCTCTGACATGAATGATAACGAAAACGGATGGTTCGTGCCTCGTGAGGATTCTCCGTTCTTCAGTATGATCTCATGATCAGCACGTGCATAATCCACTGCGGCCTTTAAGCCGGATTCGGTAATGAGTTCAGTCTGTGTGCTTTTGAGGTTCTTTACCGCCTTTTCAAGCTCAGGTTCTGCGTGTGCGGAATTCATTTTTGCAAGTGCAAGCAGGGCGGACTGTTTTGCCTTGCCTTTTGAAATGCGGAAAATGTTTAAAAGTCTGTCCTCATTTTCTTTTGCATAAACCATTGCTTCAATTGCAGCGCAGCGCACGCCCTGCGGATTTTCTTCCTTTTCAGCAAATTCGATGTAGCGGTCATTGTATTTTTCACGGTAAACCGAGCTTATAAAGCGTATCTGGTTTCCGGTGGCGTTCTTGTTTGACAGATCTACCGAATCGAAGAGAGCCGGTATTATCTCCTCACCGCATACTGATTCTATCTGAATAAGCAATGAAGCAATACCTGTACCGTTTTTGCCTGCGACGTTCATGACAGATGTAAGAATACGCGGATCAGAAATGTCACGGAAGAAGCCTTCGTCAAAATCCTGTCTGTCGTACTGTGATTTGCGTATGAGCTCCTTATATTCTTCTGTTTTGGCGCAGGTAAGATGAGCCGGCTTCATCTTTTCGTTTTTCGGTGCCGGTTTTGTTTCCGAGTCATCAGCAAATACGCCCTGTGTTACAGCCAGCGCGTCTGCAAGTGCGATACAGTCTATGATGCTGTCAGCCGGATCCGGTGATGTCAGCAGAGCATTGCACATGTCGTACAGCTTCCCGAAGACCTTGTTTGCTTCGGACATAGGTTTAAAACCTTCCACGGCACGCTTAAGACGGAAGTCCTCGGCGATTATCGCACATCCGGCTGCGGCCGATGCATAAAGTCTGTTTCTTAGTTCGTAAAACGGATTTGTTCTGATTTCCATGGCGGCCTCCTTACAGTCTGATTATGTCGTCTTTTGTAACGACCGAGAACGGTGAAAAAGTGAAATGGTGATCGGATGCGTCGTAGAAAAGACCGCCGAAAACTGCTCCGCCTTCAAGATTTCCGGCGATGAGCTTCAGCGTGCTGCACGCATCTGCGTAAAATTCACATTCGCTAAGTGCAATGGTCTCGTCGCCGCACTTCATGACTCCGTGTCCGTCTTCTGCGTATTCTATCGAATCAAACTTTATAAGAACTGCCGCGTAAGGACGTGACAGAGTATTTTTAAGTTCGTTTTTCGCTTTCTTTACAGCTGCGGAAATGCTTTCCTCCGCCTTTTCAAGCACTTCTTTGTAGTCGCCTGCGACTGCAGGGGATGACTCAGCACTTTCCCAGCGTATTCTCCGGTTGAGTGAGCCCGGGTACAGGTAAAGTTCCTTCACGCTGTATACTTCAAAGCGTGCATCCTCTGATTTTATGTACTTTGCTGATTTGTACGGAATAATGTTCTCAGTGCGGAAAATATCGCCTGTGCCGAGGTCCATCCAGTAGCCTTCGTCAGTTACGCTCTGTCGTACTTCGTCATTTACATGTGTGAATGAAAGCTCGATGAGTCTTGTGTTTTCACGGTAAAGTCCGAGTTCCTTAAGCTGTGTCAGCTTCCAGATGCCGCCCATTTCCTCGTAGAGAATGCTGTCCTCCGGAAGGACTTCACCCGATTCCAGTTTCGAGTCGATGTATGCACGGCTTTTCTTTATAGCCGAACCCAGTCGTACACACAGGGCGATTATGTTGTTTGTCTCCCTGTCGTCCGGCTGTTCGGAAAGCTGGTTTACCGCCTTTATGATCGTGTTCATTATCGCCTGCGGTTCAGGAAGATAGTAGTCACCGAGCTGCTTGGCAAGTGCTGCGTACTGGCTGGCTGCAGCTTTGTTTACTGAACCGATACCGTTTTTAAGTATGTCGTGTACGAAGTTTTCGGCAAGGTCAAGGCCTTCACGCTGTTTCTTCAGCTTTTTGGCTGCGGCTGACTTGTTCGGCTTCGGAGCGGCTTTCGGGTTTTCTGCAGCTTCTGCAGCCTTTTCGGCACGCTTTTCTATTTTTTCACGTTTCCTTGCAACGTCTTCCGGCACTTCTTCGGTTGTGAATGATTTCTTTGCGGTCCATTCACACATAAGCGCGAGGCAGTGCTTGCACGGTATCTGTCGGCTCGGGCAGGAACAGCGGAAAACCGGTGTTTCACCTGAACAGTCTACCGATGAGTTGTAAGGTTTACTGCCGCTTCCGTAGCAGTCTCCGAAAATGAGTGTGTTGTCTGCGGTGATGCAGAGTTTTTTGAACCCGCCCTGTTTCGATATCTTTTTTGCATTTGCAAGTGCGGATGAGTTGATAGCGGAAGAATTGATAAAATCTTCGGTTATGATATTTACGTCAGCCATGTTGACCTCCCTATAAGATAAAATATACATATATTTTATCACAAATGGTTACGGGTTTCAATTATTTTTACTAAAATTTATATATTAATTGTTGCTCTGTCAGTATAAGTTGCTGTATAAGGGCGAAAAAATGCACCTGAAAGGCCGTGCTTCAGGTGCGGGTTTGCAAAAGTTTAATCAAAAAACAAAGGTTTCCACACAGTTTTCAACAGACGGTTGAAAACTGTGTGGAAACCTGTTTGTAAAAAGTTTAAAATAAGTGTGCTTTGTGATGTGACCGTGGGTTCCCACAGTTGAAAAATAAATGGAGGGAAATTTGCAACTGTGGAAAACCCGGTGAACCTTCTGGTGTCAGATCATGACATACGGTTCTTCCGGTCTTATGAATTCGATGCGGTATTTCGCACCGATGATGCTGTCGCGGTTAAGATATTCAGTAATGCTGTTTTCAGCCATTCTGTAAAGACTTCCGTAGAGACCGCCTGCGATCGCCTGTTCTTCCATCCGTCCGTTCTGGCCTTCGCATGTGCTTGTAAGGTCGTAGTCTGTTATAGGGTTGAAAAAGTTGTCCTGAACATTTTCAAGTTCGAAGGAATCTTCGTCAATTTCGTGTGAGATAATATATGCTTCCGGGAAGGTGATGCGTATGATGTAGTTGTCATCATCGTTTTCAACAATAATATCTTCAGCGTCGAAACCGGCTGTTATAACACCTTCATAGGAAATTGTGAATGACTTCTTGGTAAGCGGAACTCCGAAATCCTCAATAGTAGTCCTGTTGTGGAAAGCTGCTGTGTTGCTGTAGCGGTAAGCGTAAGGCTGAAATTTAAGATCTTCGTAGATGTATGAATCAAGAAGTTCACGGCTGAGTGTTTCCTTCGGAGCCTGTGTGGTGGTCACCACTGTTGTTACCGTTGTTTCCTCCGTGATCTCAGGATTTATGTTTTCAGCTAACTGTTCTGCGCCTGCTGCAGCTGCCGCAGGATCGGCTTCGATGACCCTTGTCATTGCGTTTATATTGCTTTTATAGATCATGTTGTCGCTTCGGTTCAGAAAAAATCCGGCAAGAAAGCATACGCAACCGGTAACGGTGAACCCGAGAGCAATGATCAGTCTTCTGAACCATTTGAACTGCTTTGTTTCTATGTACGCGTCAAGTGAGTCAGAAAATTTCCTGAAAAAGTTTTTCATCCTGTCATTGTCCTTTCTGTTATCATATTCGGTAGCCTGTATCTGTGCTGATACAGCTTCATTTATTCTACACTTTGATGATAACATAAGGAGGGTTCAAAAGCAATTAAGATTTAGTTACAAAGGTGATAAATTCCAGTAACAAAAGAAACAGAAACATTAAGGAAGCACTGTTCAAAACTGAAATCCGGTGAGCCGGATTTCAGGAGACGGGATTTACGGTGCTTCGCCCCGTAACCCCGCGCTGAACAGGAGAGGGGACATAAAAAACACCGTCACGCGGTTGCGACGGTGTTTAAGCTTACTGAAACATCATTCTGTATCTGTTCGGTGTATGCGCAGTATTCTGCTGGAAAAGCCTCATGAAGTATTTCTCATCGTCGTAACCGCACTTTGATGCTATTGCGGTTATGCTCATTGAAGATGTGCATAAAAGATACTTGGCAAGCGTTATCTTGCTCTTTATGCAGTCCTGATGATAGCTTATTCCGAAATATTTTTTGTATATGTTGCGGAAGTATCCTGTGCTTAAGCAGAGTTTCTGACAGAGTTCGTCAGAGTAATGAGCCTCGGACGGTTCAAGATAGATGCTGTCACGCAGATTCTGAAACTCTGAAAAATGAGGCTGTCTCTGCTGGGCAGTTCTTGCAGCCGCTTCGACTTTGATCCTTTCATTCATTTCAGCTACAATTGAGTCGTAGTTGAAATCATCTGAACTGCAGGTGTCCGAAATACATACAAATGAGTTCGTGCCGTATTCCGAGATGTATGACGAAGCATGCAGCAGCATGCAGTTGAGTCTGTCGGTAAGATTTTCACAGTAATTGTCCGGAAGATTGCCGAAAGCAGCGAAAGCATAAGTATTTTCCGAAACGCGTCCGCATAATTCATTGCGGTTTCCCGAAAGTGATTTCATTATGCCTGCTATTTCGTTCAGCGTCACAAGTCTTGATTCATGGTTCTCAAACTGTATGTTTTCCGAGAAAAGCTCAGTTTTGAGAAGCAGGAAACATATGCTGCTGCCCGTCGGTGCCGATGAAGCAGCGCGTTTTACGGCGCTTTCAAATCCGGAGCGGTTGAGCATGCCTGTGCTTGTGTCGTGCTGCTGTGACAGTCCGCGGCACTGTGTAAGATAGTTTATGTCGTTTTTCAGTCTCAGCATTTCCAGTGCATTTGAAACGGTTTTCAGCCAGCTGCGGAATATCGAATCATATGTGTCCGGATTGCGGTAGACTGTTACGATATATCCGAAATATCTTTCTCTGAAAAACAGCGGATTAAAATAGTATGCACACGGCTCGCTGCAGTAGGACAGTATAGAGGAAATATCATTTTCCGTAACAAACGATGTCTTGTATTCGTTTGTGAAATCATTTTTAATAGTATAGCAGTTCATAACTGCTCCCGGTGTGCTTTCTGACGGTTCGCTGTTGTACCAGTCTTCAAGAAGGCACAGATACATGGCATCAAGGTCTCTGACCATGTATGTGAAGTTTGAAAGAGTTGACACGTAATCGCTCATGGATGTACAGACAGTCAGTCTTTCCGCAAAATCGCCGAACAGATTGAAGAAGCGGTATTTCTTCTTTGCGTTTTCCTCGTTCAGCTCAGTCCTGTACTCGGCGCGGTCAATTCCGCATCCGCAGGTGTCACCGGTGATGAACTTTCCTTTGAGCGAGAGCTGCGGTTTGTATTCCGTGTGATTTGTTCTGGAGTAAAGAATGCTTACAGCTTCTGATCCGAGAGCAAATCTGTTTCGGCGGTATGTTGACAGGACAGGGTAGTGGTATATTCTTTTTAATATGTATTCGTACCCCGTCACAAGCATATCGTCCGGTACATTTATATTGTTTTCCGCAAACTTGTCGAGAAGTCCATAGGCCATGTAGTCGTTGGCACAGATAAGAGCTTCAGGCTTTTTACGTTCGCCGCTTATGTACTGACCGGCAAGTGCTTCGCCTGACGGCAGCCAGAAATCGCCGTATATTACCTTTTTGCTGTCGAACGGGATACCGTGTTTTTCAAGGGAACGCCTGTATCCTTCCACGCGCTGTGCGGATACTTCCATGTCCGGCCTTCCCGTGAGGATATCAATATCTTTGCATCCGTGAACTTCGATCATGTGATCGGTTATATCCTCCATGTCAGCGGCATCATCCGTGTTTATCACTTCGAAATAATCCTGCATGAGATCATCGCCGGGAGCACCGACGACCACGACCGGTATCTCAGGCCTTCTGCTTAAAGCCTCGCTGATCCTTTTCTGAAGATCAGAGTTGATGATCGCTTCAGCAATAAGAATAAATCCGTCAAAGCCCGAGGAGTTAAGAAGTTCGTAGATATTGTTTTCCTTGCGGCAGTCAAGAGTATAAACAGATTTGTCAGGATTGTATATGTTCGAAATAACAACCGTATCAATGTTCAGTGCCTTGGCCTGTTCAATAATCCCTTCCATAATGCGACGCTGCTCTATATCCGATGCCTGTGCAGCAACAACTCCGAAAGTAAGTCGCTTTTTCTGCATAACAATCACCTCTTAAATGTTCATAAATGAAAACCCGACTGTTTCCACATGTATGCCGGTTGTTGATTATGAACACTGAACGTCGTTTTTACGCCATTACAATCCTGATTTACGTACAATTATATCAATATGATTATAACATATAAAAGAGTGCAGGTCAATACTGAAATGTGCGTTTTATCTACCAAAATGTGCGGAATGTGGGTTGCTTAAATTTATGTTAAATGATAAAATCAATTTAAAGTGGGTCCTGTTTTATGTTATCGTTTTCCGGACAAACAGCAGACAAATTCTGTCGGAATTGTATGTAAGACTTTTCAGAAAGCGGAAACAGATCCTGCGGTAAATCCCCCTTCCCCTGTTCTTTTTACTGCAGTTTCTGCGAAAATATACTTCTCCGGCGGCGAAACGCAGGAGTGCAGGACGTGATACGAATTAATATTTACAGCAAAAGTGGAAAGGATTTGTGTAAGTATGGTTAATTTTAAAAAAATGTTGAAGTCAGGCGTTGCAGGCCTGACAGCAGCGACTATGGTCGCTGGAATGGCTGCTATGTTACCGGGCAGTGATAATGCTGAAATAGCTTCAGTAAAGGCAGCTTCAACTGCAACAGTAGATCTTTCAAAGACATATCAGTACATCCGCGGATTCGGCGGTATGAACCATCCTGAATGGCAGAGCTACAACGGCGGCGGCGACATGAAGGATAATGAGATCCAGACAGCTTTCGGAAACGGAGCTAACCAGCTCGGACTTACAATTCTCCGTATTTTCGTAAGTGATGACAAGAATGCATGGAAGAACGCAGTTCCTACAGCTCAGAAGGCTCAGAAGCTCGGTGCTACAGTATTTGCAACACCGTGGAACCCTCCGGCAAGCATGCGTCACGGCGGCGGCAAGCAGCCTACAAGCGGACTGTACGTTCTCAATGACGGTGCTGAAGGTTCATACGCACAGCATCTTAACAGCTTTGTAAAGTACGTTGAAAGCCAGGGCATCAACCTTTACTCGGTTTCAGTTCAGAACGAACCTGACTACTCACAGGAATGGACATACTGGTCACCTGACCGTACAACAAACTTCATTGCCAACTACGGTGCAGCAGTAAAGTCAGGTACAAAGGCAAAGCTCATGTCTCCTGAAAGCTTCCAGTACGGCTACGAAGGATCAGGACACGGTAAAATGTACTACAAGAAGATCATTCAGAACTCAAAGGCTATGGCAAACTGCGATCTTTTCGGTACACACTTCTACGGAACACAGCGCAGCGGTATGGATTATCCTACAGTTGAAAACAGTGGCAAGGAAATCTGGATGACTGAGGTTTACGTTCCAAACTCAAAAGCAAACTCAGCAAACAACTGGCCTGAAGCAGTTCAGGTAGCAGAAAATATTCATAACGGTCTCGTTGTAGGTAACATGAGTGCTTATGTATGGTGGTACATCCGCCGAAGCTACAGCCTTCTTACTGAAGACGGCAAGCCTTCAAAGCGTGGCTACATGATGGCTCAGTACTCAAAGTGGGTAAGACCTGGCTACAGAAGAACTGAAGTAACAGAACAGCCTCAGAACAACATCCTCGTTTCAGCATATAAGGGCGACAGCAACAAGGTTGTTATCGTAGCTGTAAACAAGGGTTCATCAGAAGTAAATCAGGCATTCTCAATCAGCGGTCAGACACTCAAGAGCGTTGACAGATACAGAACTACAGGTTCAGAAAACCTCGCAGCTACACTCGGAATGAACTGCAGCGGCGGCGGATTCAATGCACAGCTCCCTGCAAACTCAGTTTCTACATTCGTATGTACAATAAACGGCGATCACGGCACAAAGAGCAACGGCAGTACAACTCCATATGTAGCAGAACCTCTCAAGCCTGATTCAAACGGTTACTACTACCACGACACATTTGAAAACGGCCTCGGTGACTGGGAAGCAAGAGGTTCAGTAAAGACTGAATCAAGCGGCAGAGCGCCTTATGCAGGTACAGAAGCAGTAGTTGTTTCAGAACGTACAGCATCATGGAACGGTATCCAGAGAAATCTTGACGCATCAACATTCAAGGCAGGCGGAAAGTTTGCTTTCAGTGCATGTGTAAACTTTCTCGATGCAGACGTTGACACTGAAGAATTCTCACTCACACTCCAGTACAAGGACAAGGAAGGTACTGCAAAGTACGCTAACATTGATACAAAGACATGTACAAAGGAAAACTATGTACAGCTTTACAATCCGGAATACACAATTCCGTCTGATGCAGCATCAGATATTCAGCTTGTAGTTGAAACAGTTAACGGAACAATGAACTTCTACGTTGATGAAGCTATTGTTGCAAAAGCAGGCACAGCTATCAACGGACCTGCAGAAAAGCCGGTAGTTACAACAGCAGCTACTACTGAAGCAACAACAGCTGCCACAACAGAAGCAACTACAACTGTAACAACAGTTACAACACCTGCAGCAACAACAGCAGTTACAACTACAGTAACAGAACCTGCACCGCAGAACACAAAGGGCGATGCTGATAACAACGGTTCAGTAAATACAACTGATATCGTTGCACTCATCCAGCACCTTGTAGGCAAGTCAGATCTCAGCAGTGATGGATTTAAGAACGCTGATATGAACAGCGACAACAAGCTTTCAGTTATCGATCTTATTATGCTCAAGAATGCTCTTTCATGATAAAATCGCATGATTTGTATGGCTTGAGCGCAATATTTGAATACAAATTCTGATCGTACCGGTCTCCGATATCTGGAGACCGGTATTTTATCTGCAAAAAACAGGGCGAATGTGTATTTTATCTACCAATTATGTGAAATGTGGGTTGTAACTATATCAAATATATGATATTATAAATACAGCAAAGGGAAATGTACACAAACACATTGCAGATAAATTAGTAACATCAGTACAATGTGTATTTTATTTCAGTCTGTTCCTTCTTGTTTATAATAACGAAATTATCTTTAAGCCTCTTAAATTTTTATATAAGAACCAACAAAAATCCTCAGAAAGTATTCTGCTTTCTGAGGATTTTTGTTTGCATTGGGTGAATAAAAGCGACATTTTTGCGCTTTGATGTGTATTTGTATGCTGATAAACATGTACAAATGTGTGACGAAAGTGTGTTTTCTCCACTAAATATATAAAATATGGGTTGTCTGTGTGTCCGGTGCATGGTATTATTAAATTATTAAATTGCGTTATTAAAGAGAGTTATTGTGCAAATCGCAGATTAGTTAAATAAAAAAAGAAAGATGTATGGCTGGTACATCACAGACTGGTCTTCGGCTGTAAATGCAATACCGTAAAGATAAAAATCGTATGCATACAACTTCGCACAGTACTTTCTTCAAAAACCAATTTGCCGGCATGAACGAAATTTGTCGCGATTGGAGCCGGGTTAGGATTATTGTATATAAATAAACAGACAGAAAAAAACATAAGTATTCATATTTTCATTATAGCGCAATTTGCTAAGGAAGATCTCCAGACATATGTATTGGAAAGGATGTTTTAAAATGGTTAATTTTAAAAGATTCTGCGCTGCTCTTTCCGCAATTGCGCTCACTACAGGCACATTTGCGGTATTTCAGACAACGTCTGTCCAGCAGCTATCAGCAGATACGGTTTATGCCGCAGAAGGATCCGAAGCAAATGTATTTGAGGGAAGCGGAATATACGGGCTTTACCGCAGTACAGATGCAAACGGTTATTACATGTATTACGATATGGAAAGTGATACAGCAGCTTTTTCAGCGCGGGGCGGCTGTACGCTCGGAGCAGGTGATGCCTATAAGGGAAGCAGAGGCCTTGGAGTTTCAGGGCGCCAAGAGGAATGGAACGGTATTATGATTCCACTTGACTCTGCATCATTTACAGCAGGAAATGAATATTCTTTCTCGGCGGCCTATAAGGGCAGTGAGAATGCAACATTCAAAATGACTCTTCAGTACAGCCTTGCAGGCGGAGAAAACTACGATGAAATAGTGAGCAGTGCGGCTTCAGCCGGCAGTTATGTTGTGCTTTCAAATCCTTCCTACAGGATTCCTGACAGCGCATCAGATCTGGTGCTCGTATTTGAAACGACGGATTCACCGTGTGACTTCAGCATCGATGAAGTTATCGTTGCAAAGGCTGGTACAAAGCCTGAAGGACCGGCGGCGGAAAACAATGCAGCTGCCGGTGACCTTGACGGCGACGGAAAGATCACCATTGCTGACTTCGTCCTTTTAAAAAGCGGAATGCTTAACGGTTGGGCTGCAGCAACTGCAAAGAATAATGCCGATGTGGACAGAAGCACTGAAGTAAATGCAGAAGATGCACTCAACCTTCAGAAATATCTGCTCGGTACGATCTCAGAATTCCCGGACAATGCTCCTGAAGTTCCTGTACAGCCGGAGCCTGCCGTAGAACCGACCACGGAACCAACAGCAGAACCGACTGCGGAGCCTGCAAGACCTGCATATAACTACAATGCAGCGATCTCATTTAAGGAAGCTCCGGGCAATTACTTCAACCCGTGCCAGCAGGCCGGAAAGATAACGAAGGAAACTTACAACGGCATCAACGGAGGCAATACCTGCAACGTTTATACACCGTACGGCTATGATCCGTCAAAGAAGTACAATATTCTTTACCTCATGCACGGCGGCAGCGAAAATGAAAACACCATTTTCTATAACGACGATGCAAAGATGGCAAACATGTTCGACCACATGATCATGAACGGCGAACTTGAACCGCTTATCGTTGTAACTCCGACATTTAACAAGTGTGAAGCACAGACATTCTATAAGGAATGGCTCCAGAGTCTCATCCCGTTCATTGAAGGCAAGTATTCGACCTATGCAGAATCAACATCACAGGCTGACCTTAAGGCTTCAAGATATCACCGTGCATACGGCGGTTTCTCGATGGGCTCAGTTTCAACATGGGCCGGCATGGTACACGGAGGTCTTGATGTATGTGCTTACTGGCTACCGCTCAGCGGCGATCACTGGGAAGGCCAGGGCGGATACGGCAAGGCAAAGTCAGTTGCAGATGCTATCCATGCTGCAGGACTTAAGCAGAACGAATACTTCATAATGTGTGCAACAGGTTCAGATGACATAGCTTATCCGAATGTAACACCGCAGATCGATGAAATGAAGAAGATGAGCGAATTTGTTTATACTTCTGATCTTTCAAAGGGTAATTTCTACTATCTTGTAGCCCAGGGCAAGACCCACTGGTGGGGATATGTAAGACATTACGTCTATGATATTCTTCCTTCGTTCTTCCACGAAGGAAACTGATCATGATTTGTATTATTTTTAGTTTAGCCTTTATTTAAATAAATCCCGAATGATTCTCCCCCCTCATGGTGTAACATCTGGGGGGGTTCGTTTGGAATTCAGTATTTACGTGAGGCGCGTACCTGCCTGTGTGTGTTTTCTCCACTTTTATCTTCAGAATGTGGGTTGAGACAACTGTACAAATATGGTATGATTTTAATATAAAATGCGTGGATTGTGTAAATAAATTGTTTGAGATTATTGTGTAAGATTATTCAGAGTCGCTGAATGTCTGAAAAATATGAAATGACTGATATATCAGTGCTCCTCTGAATTCAAACCGAATCTGAACGGAGGAATCTTAAATGTGTAAAGTTAAAAAATCAGTAAAAACAACAGCTGCGCTGTTATCAGCAGCTGCTGTACTTACGTCTGCGGTCGCTCTGCCTGGCAGCAACAGACCAGATATGACAGCTTCTGTACTTGCAGCCGGCCAGATCGCTAACCCTATCATCTGGGCAGACGTTCCGGATGATGACATTATCCGTGTGGGCGATACCTATTATATGGTAAGCACTACGATGTACTTCAGTCCTGGTGCTCCGATAATGAAGTCCAAGGACCTTGCCAACTGGGAGATCTGTAATTACGTATTCGATACGTACGCTAACGGTGATGTTCAGAATCTCAAAAACGGCAAGCACGACTACTCTCACGGACAGTGGGCTACCAGTCTCCGTTACAACGAGAAGAAGAAAAAGTACTACGCTTTCTTCGGAAGCTACGGTTCAGGCAAGTCGTACATCTGCTCGACAGACGACATCGAGAACGGTGAGTGGTCACGCGTTGAGCTCAACGGTATGTATCACGACGCTTCCATGCTCTTCGATGACGACGGAAGAAATTACCTCGTTTACGGCGCAGGCGGCACCTGCAACATCAAGGAATTCAATTCGGATATGACAGGCTGGGCTCAGGGCGCACAGGAAAGGCGTCTCTTCAAGACCAACTTCAATAACCTCGCAGGTGAGGGCTGGCATATTCACAAAATAAAAGGCTATTATTATATTCTCGGTATTGCGTGGCCTTCAGGTCACGGCAGACTTGAGTTCTGTTATCGTTCCAAGAGCCTTACAGGCAACTGGGAGAACAAGACCCTCCTCGATTCAGGTCTCGGTTCATACGGCAGCGGATGCGCACAGGGCGGTATCGTTGATACTCCTGACGGCAAGTGGTACGCTCTTCTGTTCCAGGATCACGGCTCGGTAGGACGTATTCCTGTTCTCGTTCCTGTAACATGGCAGAACGACTGGCCGATGATGGGCGTTAACGGCAAGGCTCCTCTTACTCTCGACCTCGGTGCTTCAAAGGGTACCGACGTTGCAGGCGATGACAGCTTCGACTACAGCTCCAACGACCTTGCGCTTGAATGGTCATGGAACCACAACCCTGATAACACAGCCTGGTCTGTAACAGAGCGTCCCGGCTGGCTCCGTCTGAAGAACAAGAATATGGCTTCACATCTGCTTAATGCAAGAAATACCCTCACAATGCGTACTGAGGGCCCTGCATGCAGCAGCTACATCAAGCTTGACGCCACTAATATGAAGCCGGGCGACTACGCAGGTCTTTCGGCATTCCAGCTCAAGTACGGCTGTATCGGTGTGCGCGTGGACGACAGCGGTAACAAGAAGGTATATATGTCCGTCAATGGCGGCAGCGATGTCGCTGGCACATCAAACAAGATAGTTGCCGAGCAGAACATGAGCGGCAATGAGGTTTACCTCAAGGTAGACTTCAAGTTCGCAAACGTGAACTCCGACGGAAGCTCTTCCAACAACATAGATAAGGCTAACTTCTACTATTCGTTTGACGGCCAGAACTGGAACAAGCTCGGTCAGGAACTCTCAATGAGCTACGACCTCAAGCTTTTCACAGGCTACCGCAGCGGTATTTACAGCTATCCTACCAAGTCTACAGGTGGCTATGCTGATATCGACTTCTTCGAGTACGAACGCCAGATGTGGAACGGCTGTGACGGCAGCAAGGCACTCAGCGGTTCTCCTGTGGTTCTTGAGCCTGACGAGAACGGCTACTGGTTCCACGATACATTCGAAGACGGAACAAACAGCTGGTCGGGCAGAGGCGCAGCACAGGTCGATTCCAGCTCTTCCTCACATCAGGCTGGCAGCAAGGCACTCAGCATTTCAGGACGTGAAAGTTCATGGAACGGTGCCCAGAAGGTTCTGAACAGATCAGTATTCAAGGCCGGCGAAGAGTATGCATTCAGCGCATGCTTCAACGCTCCGGAAGCTGATGAACCGGTTGAATACAAGCTCACACTCCAGTACACTGACGCGAGCGGCGAAACAAAGTACGACAAGGTAGCTCAGGAATTCGGCAACCCTGGTGAATACGTTCAGCTCTACAATCCGAACTACAAGATACCTGAGGGTGCTTCAAACGCTTACCTTATCGCTGAAACAATTGACGGTACAATGGACTTCTTCATCGATGAAGCTATAGGTGCTGTCGCAGGAACAGCCATTACAGGACCTAAGTCAGATGTCAAGCCTGCTACAACTGTAAAAGGCGACCTCGACATGGACGGCAAAGTTACTATAGCCGACCTTGCAGCACTCAAGAGCGGCGTTCTTAACGGATTTACAAACAAGAGTGCCCAGAAGAACGGCGACGTTGACAACAGCTCAAAGACAGATGCTTCTGATGCTCTTAATCTTCAGAAATATCTCCTCGGTGTTATCACTTCATTCCCTGACAATACACCAGCTGCACCTGCACAGTCCGAACCGGTTCAGAATGCTCCGGCAAAGTCAGCATACGCATATAACGCAAACCTTCAGTACAAAGCTGCACCGGACAGCTACTTTAAGCAGCCTGCAAACCACGGTACAGTAGTCAAGGAAAACTATACAGGTATCAACGGCAACAAGAACATGTACGTTTATCTCCCTTACGGCTATGACAAGTCAAAGAAGTACAATGTCTTCTATCTGATGCACGGCGGCGGGGAAAGCGAAGAAACATGTTTCAATGACAACAACATCAACATTGACATTATGCTTGACAACATGATCGCAAACGGCGATATCGAACCGATGATCGTTGTAACTCCTACATTCAACAAGGCTCCGAGCGCTGACGGCGTATGGGAGGAAATGCGCAAGTCAATTATCCCTTACGTTGAAGGCAAGTATTCAACATATGCTGAGAATACAAACATTGACGGGCTCAAGGCTTCAAGATATCACCGTGCATACGGCGGATTCTCAATGGGCGGCGGTTCAACATGGGCTAACTTCAACAACAACCTCGATATCATCGCATACTTCATGCCTCTGTCAGGTCACTGCTGGGACGGTGCCGGCAAGGTAATAAATGCAGCAAAGAACTCAGGATTCAAGAAGAACGAATACTTTGTACTCGCCGCAACAGGTACTGAGGATATCGCATACGGCAACATGGTTCCGATGATCAACGAGCTCAAGAAGAACACAGATGTATTCACATACACAGCCGACTTCTCAAAGGGTAACCTCTACTTCCTCGAAGCAAAGGGCAACGTACACTGGTGGCCGCAAGTACGTCACTACATCTATGACGCACTTCCATACTTCTTCCACGAAAATCAGTGATAAAGAACTGATTCCACGGAACACGGAGATTCCGGAAAAAAGCTTTCATATCAATTATTATTCCATTTAAATTATAAAAAACGACCCGCAGACGATTTTAGTTTCGCCTGCGGGTCGTTTTTCTGCACATCTTTATCAGTTTTCACTGTTTTCCGCTTCATAAAGAAAAGCTTCTTCCAGCGTGAGAGGGAAAATATCGAGGAAAAGAGTTTCGTATGAAGCAAAAGCTTTTTCGATGTTCTCTTTGCTTTCCTTTATTATCAGACTGTAAACACTGCCGGTTTTTTCGGATTTTATAAGGTTAAGACCGGAAAGTGATTCCGGTGAGAAATCGGTTTTAAAAGCTGTGTTTACTTTGAAAAGCGTATTTTCTGAGCCTTCGTTTCTTACAAATTTAACAGTTTTACCGCTTATCATTGCTGCTGAATCGCATAGTGCGCTTACTTCGCTTATGTTATGGGAAGATATCACAACAGTCAGACCGTGGTCCATTACTTCGTCAAAAATTATTCCCGTTACTGTTTTCTTCATTAGTATGTCTAATCCGTCAAAGGCCTCGTCCATCAGCAGATATTCAGTGCGTGCGGCGAGTCCGGCGATAATCAGGACCTGACGTTTCATACCCTTTGAGAAAACTGCCATTCTTTTGTCCGTGTCGAGTTTCAGCTTTTCACACAGTGTGTCAAAGAGTTCGTCTGAAAAGTTCGGGTAGTAGTTCTTTACGAAGGCCTTCAGCTGTTTCGGAGTTATGTCGGAATACCCGTCCACGCTGTCGCTTATAAAGAATATCTTCTGTTTAACGGCAGCGTTGTCGTATACGGGTTCACCGCCGTAGGTTATCGTACCTTTGTCCGGTTTGTACACTCCGCTCATAAGACGCAGAAGCGTTGATTTTCCGGCACCGTTTACGCCGATAAGACCGAATACGGAACCTTTTCTGATCTCAATGTCTATATTTTCAAGTATACTCGTTTTGTCTATCGATTTTGATATATTGCTTATCTTTATCATGGGTTACCTCCTTGCCGGTAAAACGTTTTTTCACTGGGGATGATCAGGATCCTCGGGAATGATTGTGCCCCTTTGCTGCGGATCCGTACATATGATCAGGTGATCTTATCTATCCTTTTTTTCAGTTCTTCGACGGTAATTCCTGAACGCAAAGCCTCATGTACTGCCTTATCGAAATCTTCAAGAATGCCTTCGCGTACCGCCGAGTGATCGACCGCAGCAACAAAGCATCCCCTTCCGGATACGGAATAAATGATCCCGTTCCTTTCAAGTTCCTGATAGGCCTTTGAAACTGTGTTAGGATTTACCCCGAGATCTTTGGCAAGCGTACGCACTCCGGGAAGCTGGTCGTTTTCGGACAGTACGCCTTTCAGTATCAGTTCGCTTATTTTTTTATAAAGCTGTTCGTAGATAGGAACGCTGCTTTTTAAGTCAATACTTATCACTGCATCGTACTCCTTCGGTGTATATTGTTCTGTCCTGCCATATGCAGACACGGTGTGCAGTATGGGATTTTCCTTACTGCATCCCGGAACTGCAATCTGACTGGTGTTTCCTTAGTAGTAATCATCACTTTCTTTTTCAATCCATTCAACCTTTTCGGCGTTGCTGTTCTCAATCAGTTTATTGTAAAGATCAGCATATTCAGGCGGCAGCATAAATGTGAATTTTACAGGATTTCTGATCCGTATCATAGTGTTTCCGGTGTAGGAATGGTTTGTGTCAGGATCAGAGCTTTCTTTATCAATGACGATAGTAACAACAAAGCAGTCTCTGGTATCGTAGTAATTTCCAAAGTAGGCTTTCGATGTTATTTCGTCAAGGATGTTCTGGTCAAAATCAGTCAGAACATATTCATAAGGGTATCGTCTTGTTGATGAAACATACGGAACAGAACTGCAGCCGAACAGTTCTTTTTCATATTCTGTTCTTCCGCAGAAGACCATGTATTTTTTGTCTGAAATATATTTTTTTATTTCAGCAGATATTTCTGAGTATTTTACATGTTCTTTTCCGAAAAGGTGTTTAGATATTATTTCCGGAAATTCGCGGTCTGGATCGTTCATTCTGCTTGTGTAATCTTCCTCTACGACTTTGTATATTTCTGATTCCATATAATCCGTTTCACATGGAGTAAAATTTTTTCTGTATTGTTTTCCGTTTTTCATAACGTATTCTATAGTTATTGTGTCTGAACTGTCATAGTGTAATTCGTCGTTGTGATCCGCTGAAAATATATTATAATCTGAACGGAAAGTTTTATTTTCATTGGGGCTGGTATAGCAGTCTGATTCTGCAGTATCTTCTGAAGAATTTCTGAGATCGTTATTCAGTTCTTTGTGAAGATCAGTTATAAGTTTTATTGTTTCTTTATCTGTGTATGTATCTGAGAAAGGCTTGAATTCTATTGTTGCTTCTGCTACAGCTCCGGCATGAGGAACATAGTAATCTGCTCCGAATGCTCCTGTGTTTACATATGCAGTGAAAAATGCAGCCGATACGGCAAATCCGGCAAGAGGAAGAATAAGCTTTCGCGGAGACTGTAAAAAACGTATTTTCCGGTTATTCAGAAATGTAAGAATAAAGAAAATGCTAAAAGATACAGCAAGCGACAGTAACAGAAAAGCCGGAAAATTATCGAAGTATGTTTTTGATTTTTCCGTTTTGCAGAACAGATCTGCGAGATATGAAACAGCTGCTGCGGTCAGGCAAATATTTACTGCATTGAAAACGAATTTAACAGGGAGAGGACTTCCGGATTTTTCGGATTTTCTGCCTTTGAATATTATAAAGGAAGCAGCACAGCAGATAGCTGACATTAAAAGACAGTTTATCACGCGTGATATATTGATTTCAGTAATTTCTATGCCCAGAGAGAGAAAACAGTCATAAAGAGCATCAAGCGGACATAAGCACAGTGATTTATAGGAATAAATTACTTCATAGTAATCTGACACTGACGTCTTTATATTTTCGGTTGATTCATGCAGCAGATAAACTGAAAGATTTGATAGTATGAGGTGTTCTATACTTTCAAAAACTGTGCCGCAGCAGACAGTTATAAGTACGGTAAAGGAGTATAAAAACAGCATAGCTGTCAGAAGCGTGACCTCAAAGTTTAAAATATACGTGGGGTCTGGTACGCAGTATAAATGCATGCCCAAAAAATGATAGTAGTATTCGTTACTGGTTTCTGTCCGGCTCCATGACAGTATCAGAGGCAGAGTGGACAGTATCGCAATAATGTAAGGAAGAATATATGTGACAAGCCCTGACAGAAAATCAGCAGCAAAAAGCTGGTTTCTGTTTAAAGGAAGCGACATAACAATGTCTGATCCTGACTTCCGGTGAAGGTAACGGAATGAAAATAACGCTGTAAATATACCGGAAAGCACTGCGACTGCAGTGATGAACAATGAGAGTTCAGAAAGATTAAAATAAAGTGCAGTTGTCTTATCTACGTAAACATCTTCATTCACAGTGGAAAGATACTGATTGTCCAGATCCCGTAATAACAGGAATAATGGTATTCCGGAAAACTGAAGTATAAGATTTATGATGAATATTTTTCCGTTGTTTTTTATATTCAGCCGGAATTGCTTTGAAAACGGCGATGGTGTTTCCGGACTGAAGGAAATTGTTCTCTTTTTCATATAATGCTCCCTTCATGTACAGTTTATTATCTGATGATTTCAGGACCGGAACCGTCTTCAGCATATTTGTACCATTTTACTTTTTCAGTTTCAGCCGATTCCATAAATTTTTCATAAAGGTCTGAATACCCGGCAGGGAGGAAAAGCTGTAATGTACATTTCCCCAGAGCCGGATTCGGTGTTTCCAGACCGAAAACAAAACAGTCACTGACATCAAAATAGTAAGGGTAATATGCTTTGGAAATTATTTCATCCAACAGTTTTTCATCATAATTCTTTACCAGGTACTCTTTTGGATAATTATCGTTGCATGTGATGTATCTGTGAAATCTTTTTCCGTACAGTTTTTCGGTAAAGTCTGTGCTTCCGCAGAAAAGCTGATAGTTATGGTTTTTCATTATGTCTTTGAATGACTGGCTGCAGTCATTCAGTGAACGCATTGTACGGTCGGTATCAGATAAAAACAATTCTGATTTTGAATAATCAGTAACGCATGGAACGAATTTTCTGGAATACTCTTTACCGTTTTTTAAACAGTAAGTTATTGTAATAGTATCATCTGCAGTACTTACAGAATTTTTTTTATCGTCAAAATCTGTTCGGAATAATTCAATATCAGGATAACCGGATGCATAGTTATTCAGAGCATCAGGATCGGTTAGTGAGATCCTGAGATCGTTGTTGAGTTCACGGTTTAAATCTGTTATTTTTTTCAGATCATCGGCATCGCTGTATGTGTTGTCTCCGAGCTGTCCGTATTTTTCCGGCCATACAGGTAACTGAAGTTTTGCTTCAATTATATCTGAAACGTCAGGGACACGGTAAGCTATACCGAATCCTTCAGCATTTATACAGGTGATGTACACGATAAGTGAGAGGAGTGCTGCTGATACCGGACAGATCATATTTTTCACTGCGTTATTTAGCGTAATACGTCTTTCTTTGAAGAAAAACAGAACGGTAAATACTGCAAGCGAAAACAGAAAAGCAAGAATAATGCTTATGATATCAGGTGCTGTGAAGTCCTGTTTGCGGAGATTATAACCAGGAGATACGGAAAAAAATATTCCGGCGGTAAAGCATATTACGACAGCGTGGAAAAGTGCAGTTACAGCTATACTTTTTCCGGTGCTTTCCGCTTTTCTTCTTCTGAAAATAAATAAGGCAGCAGTAAAACACAGCACAGCAGCAGCAGTACACCAGATCATCCAGTTGATCCATTCATATTTATCGATTAAATAAAAGTATTCACTGCTTTTATTATAACTTGTGAAGGCGTGTAAAAGTGCTCCGGCCGGAGAAATACGCTTAAAAGTATATAAATGATCGACAAACTCTTCTTCTGGTATAAAACTCCCGATGAAACTTCCCGTCGATGTACACAGAAGATAAATGGAAACATTTGTGAGAATCAGATATGCGACGGTATCGGTCAGTTTTCCGCAACAGACGGAAATAAGCACTGAAAAAGTGTAGACAAACAGCATAGTTGCTGGAATTTCGTATTCGAACATTGAGTGAGTAGTAGTATTGAGATTGCCTTCATAAGTGACGACCGGTGGTATTATGAACTTATAGATCTGGTCAGACTTAAGTGCAGAAAGTGCGGCGGCTGTCAGCAGTATGATAATTATATACGGAACAATGCAGATGAAAAGTCCCGAAAAGAAATCAGCAAGAAACATCTGTGTTCTGCTAAGAGGAAGAGACATTTCTAGATCAGTTCCGGATCTGTTCTGAAGATAGCTGAAGGTTTTTAATGCAATAACCGATCCGAAAAGCATGGCCACAGCTATCATTATTCCGGCTGAATAATCAGTGACTTCTGAAAAAAACTCATGTTGCTGATATGAAGAGTAACTCTGTTGTCTCAGGTATAAGGAATAAATGTGCAGTGGTATACCCATCAGCTGAAGTAAGATGAATATGATAAATAATTTTCGGCTTTTTTTTAACTGATATAAAAATCGTCCCGCAAACGGACTTTTTACAGCCTGCGTTTTGTTTCCTTTCATACAATACCTCCTGTTCCTGGCTCTCAGCGTGGATTCTTTCTTTGATTCAGCTTTGTACTAAGTGTACTACATCTGTTAGTACACTTAGTTTAACACAGTCTGAGTGAAATGTCAACAGTTTTGAGTACCCTGGTAAAAAAAAGATACCGGCGTGTCGCGACACGCCGGTACTATTGGTAGTGCACCGAAGGTGCACATTTTATATTATCTCCGTTTGCTCGTTATTTTTCTTCTGAAGCATATAAAATTCTTTCTGAGTTTTTATTTCCGCACGAAGTTCCTCTTCAGAAGGCAGATACAATTTATATTTGGAAGCAAAAAGCTGCTCGTTTCCGTGTAAAATGGAGTACTTAGCGATATCTTCATCGGTATCAGCGCAGAGAACTATTCCGAGTGTCGGATTATCATCATCTCTTTTTTTCAGTTCATCATACATTCTGATATACATATCCATCTGGCCAACGTCCTGATGAGTTATCTATAATTCCGCATGAATTTTAGACTTACACCTCAATAGTAGTAAGTGGTATTTTATAAGGCACTTTAAACTTAAAAATATCGTATATAGCATTTGCCTCTTTACGAGATTCCTGTGGTAT
>Ga0247610_10000115_pt1 | contig 129033 bp, 117 predicted proteins | sample 174DNAGHGhighgp2_FD_193483 | JGI IMG/M metagenome (GOLD analysis project Ga0247610, IMG submission 193483) | Sheep rumen microbial communities from Palmerston North, Manawatu-Wanganui, New Zealand - 1742 DNA GHGhigh gp2 | ecosystem: Host-associated > Mammals > Digestive system > Stomach >... | reverse complement strand
CCTTTACCTGGTGAGCCCATCGGTTGCGGTGTACGAATACCGGCAACAACGTCTTCACCTTGTGCATTGATTAAATATTCACCATAGTAAACGTTTTCACCGGTTGCAGGGTCACGAGAGAAGCAAACACCGGTTGCACAGTCATCACCGGCATTACCGAATACCATCGTTTGAACGTTAACAGCTGTACCCCAGTCACCCGGAATATTATTTAATTTACGGTAAGTAATAGCACGGTCAACCATCCAAGAACCAAATACGGCGCCAATACCTGCCCACAATTGATCCCACGGATCTTGCGGAACAACTTTACCGATTTTTTGACCGATTTCTTTGTATTGATTTACTAATTCTTTTAAATCTTCAGCTGTTAAATCTGTATCAGACTTATAACCTTTAGACTTTTTCATATTTTCTAAAGCTTCTTCATATAACTCTAAATCTGCACCCAAAACAACGTCTGAGAACATTTGTAAGAAACGACGATATGCATCATAAGCAAATCTTTCGCTACCTGAAGCTTTTGCTAAAGCCTTAACTGTTTCATCATTTAAACCTAAGTTTAAAACAGTATCCATCATACCTGGCATGGAAACTCTTGCACCGGAACGAACAGAAACAAGCAAAGGATTTGTTGCATCAGCAAACTTTTTACCCATAATTCCTTCAACATGTGCCAAAGCTGTACGAACTTGATCTTTCAAATCAGCCGGATAAGTTTTGTTATTATTATAATAGTATGTACAAACTTCTGTTGTTACTGTAAATCCCGGAGGAACAGGCAAGCCAACTTTGTTCATTTCTGCTAAGTTAGCACCTTTACCGCCAAGGAGGTTTCTCATAGAGGCATCGCCTTCAGCTTTGCCATCACCAAATGTGTATACCCATTTACTCATGGTCTATCAGCTCCTATTAGCTTAAAATAAGTTAAAACAACCGCACACAAAACAAAAAACTATCGTTTTGCGGCGGCAGAACGAAAATTCTGCGCTGAATCTATAACAAAGATTTAGAATATTCAAGAAAAAAATGAGCTAATATTATTTTAAATTCAGAGAGATAGCTTTTAAATATATTATTATAATTTTACCACTGCACTATGACGATATCCCGTCTGATTTTCATATCTGTAAGAAAAAAACAGTTTTTCACCGCAAGCTGTACAATATGGACAAACATCTATTTGTTCCACACCGCTTTCCATAAGTTGTTTTTTATTTATTCCTTTTAAATCCACGAAAAATTTTTCGTCTTTAATATCAAACAAACCCTGCGGATTCTCTACTGTTTTATACAGTTCATTATAAACATCAACACCCACATTATAACACTTTTTACAAATTGCCGGTCCTATAACAACTTTAATATCTTTTGGCTTAAAGCTATATTCATCAACTAATCTTTCAATAGAAACTTTTGCCACTTTTTGCGCTGTACCGCGCCAACCGGCATGCGATATCAGCGCCACATTATTACAATAAAAAACAAGTGGCACACAGTCCCCGAAATTCATAAAAGCAGCATTATTTTTTTCTAATAAAAGACCGTCTGTTTTATCATAAAATTTTTTAGATGAAGTTACTTTTTCAATATTTATTCCATGAACAGGTTGATTGGTTGCCGGAACAATATTTAGATATCTTTCTAATATTTTTTGATTAGAAGTCATATCTTCTGTTTTAGAAAATAAGCAAAACTCTCTTGTTGTAAAAAAGCAATCTATTTCAGAAATTAAATCTGAACGAACAACTTTTTTACCCGCTATTTCATCAAAATAAAACATTATTCCGCTTTTTCTACTTCATCAGAAAGCCATGTTGAATTTTTAATATTGCTTTCTAAAAATTCCCTGTGTGCGGCAATATCTTGTTCAGTTAAAGTAAAAATTCTCGGCTCTCTGTAAACTCTCTTTATTTCACCGACAACACCGTCTTTTATATTATGAATATCTTTGTTTGATAAATCCATTGTCGGCTCTGCGCCGCCTAAAAGTTCAAGATAAACCTCGGCTAAAAGTTCAGCATCAAGCAAAGCTCCATGAAAAGTACGTGCGGAATTATCTACATTAAAACGTTTACAAAGTGCATCAAGATTATTTCTTTGCCCCGGAAATTTATTTCTTGCTATTTCTAAGGTATCAACAACTCTATCCCATTGATATTCTTCAAATCCGGCACGTTTTAACTCGTAATTTATAAATTTTATATCAAAAGATGCATTATGCGCTACTAAAATACCATCATCACCAATAAAATCTACCCATTCTTGTGCTATATCAGCAAATATGGGAAAGTCTTTCAAATATTCTGTTGTTAATCCATGAACTTTAACAACTTCTTCCGGTACATCTCTTTCCGGATTTATATATTGGTGATATGTTTTACCTGTCGGAATATGATTAATCAATTCCACAGCACCTATTTCAACAAGTCTGTCTCCGGTTGCCGGATCTAAACCCGTTGTTTCCGTATCAAAAACAATTTCTCTTAAACTATTCATTATCATCTATACTTTCTATTACATAAAAAAGTTCTCTTCTTAATTTTTTTATATTTACGCCGGTATTTATTATAAAATCAACTTTTTTTCTTTTTTCTGCCATAGGCATTTGCAATTTGTTTATTTTATAAAAATCTTCTTCGGATATATTATCCCTTTTCATAACTCTTTCTTTTTGAATTTTTTCATCAACATCAGCTAAAATAACATAATTAAAATATTTATTCCAATTCATTTCATATAACAAGGCAACATCAACAAAAACAATACCATTATTCTTACTTTTTCTTATAATATGGCGAAGTTTTTTTCCTAAAAACGGGTGAATAAGATTTTCCAATTCCTTTAATTTCATAGGATTATCAAAAACAATTGTTCTTAATTTTCTTTTATTAAAAACATTATTTTCAAAAGTTTCCGGAAAGAATTTTTGTATAATAGATAAAAATCTTTTATCAAAATATAAATATTTAACCCATTTATCTATATCATAAACAAGATACCCTTGCTCTCTTAAAATATTGGCAAGAGTTGTTTTTCCGCACCCTATTGAACCGGTTATAGCTGTTAAAATCATTTTTTCCTCTTTTCCTTAATATACACATCTTGAAAAATGTTTGTGTATAAATATATCATCTAAAAGAAATATACTAAATAATCACCATAACCCCAAAAAATAAACAATACTTATTAACATCTTTTAAAATTTTATACCTTGCTGTTAATATTGTTTATAAGTATTCTTTTTCCACAAAATATATTTTTTAGCAAAATTTTGATTTAAAAACAAAAATATGGATTCCTACACAAGCTTTTAAACAACCCATTAAAATATGAGTATAAAACTGTTCTTAAAAACTTATAAACAAATCTAACAGGAATAAACAAATAACAATAAATTTTTTTTAAATAATTAGATTAAAAAAATCCCTGTGAATAAAAATCTGCCCTAAATAACCATATAATTTTCAAATACGATTTAAATTGACATATCAAAAAAATATATGTATTAAAAATACATCAATTTTTGATTTTCAAATTCACTTACCAGATAGGTTTATTTTCCATGCATTTAAAAGATTTAAAAGATAAGTCTCCAAAAGAGTTACTTAGTCAAGCTGAAGAACTGGGTGTTGAAGATGCTTCTTCAATGCGTGTTCAAGATTTAGTTTTTGCTATAATGAAAAAAGTTGCTGAAGATGATAATGTTATCTATGGCGATGGTGTTATAGAAGTTTTACAAGATGGGTTTGGTTTTTTACGTTCAGCTAAATCAAATTATTTGGCTTCAGCTGATGATATTTATGTTTCTCCTCAGCAAGTTAAGCGGTATGGATTGCGTACCGGTGATACAGTAGAGGGTGAAATTAGAGCACCTAAAGAAAACGAGCGTTATTTTGCTTTAACAAAAATAAATACAATTAACTATGACGATCCGGAAAAATCCAAATTAAGAGTTAATTTTGATAACTTGACTCCGCTTTACCCGACAGAAAAATTAAATTTTGATATAATCTGCGGTGAAAAAGATTATACTACTCGCGTTATTGATTTAATTTCTCCGCAAGGTAAAGGTCAACGTGGTTTGATAGTTGCACCGCCGAGAACAGGTAAAACGGTTATGCTTCAAAATATTGCGCATGCAATTGCAACAAATCATCCTGAAGTTTTTTTAATTGTTTTATTGATTGATGAACGTCCTGAAGAAGTTACAGATATGACTCGTTCTGTTAAAGGTGAAGTTATATCATCAACATTTGATGAACCGGCAACCCGCCATGTTCAAGTTGCTGAAATGGTTATAGAAAAAGCTAAACGTTTGGTAGAAAATAAAAAAGATGTTGTTATTTTACTTGATTCTATTACCCGTTTAGGTCGTGCTTATAATACAGTTGTACCTTCATCAGGTAAAGTTTTAACTGGTGGTGTTGATGCTAATGCTTTACAACGTCCGAAAAGATTACTTGGTGCAGCGCGTAACGTTGAAGAAGGTGGTTCTTTAACTATTATAGCAACAGCATTAATTGATACCGGTTCAAGAATGGATGAAGTTATTTTCGAAGAATTTAAAGGTACCGGTAACTCCGAAATTATATTGGATAGAAAATTAACTGATAAGCGGTTATTCCCGACCATTGATATCACCCGTTCCGGTACACGTAAAGAAGAACTTTTGGTTGATAAAATGACCTTAAATAAAATGTGGCTTCTCCGTCGTGTATTGATGCAAATGGGTATAACAGATGGTATGGAATGGTTGCTTGATAAACTCCGTACCACCAAAGATAATCAAGATTTCTTTGATACTATGAATAGTTAATTTAAACACTGTATTTAAAGAAAAACAACGCTGCTACATCAACGTAACAGCGTTGTTTTTTACTAGTTTAATACATCTAATCTTTCAGGGAATATCAACCCGTTCTTTTTTTCTCCAACCAAGAATTTAATTTTTGTATTCTTGTTTATATCTCTTATTTGAGGATATTTGGAAGGATATACACCCAATCGACCTTTTTTGCATTTTACAATATAAATTGTGTTACCATTTAAAGTTTCAACATTCCATTCTGTTATAGGTTGCCAAATCTCTTTTTGGTATTGAATATTTTTCTGCTCTATTCTTCTATTGGTCTCATATTTTTGCATTTGCTCAACCTCTGTATACATAACATACATTAAAGTAAATATAGATAACAGAGAATAAAAAATACATCTGTTAAATTTACTATCACTAATATGATAAAAACTAGAATCTTCCTTAGTTTTATTAAGTTTAAGCAAATAGGAAATATATGAACAAAAACGAACCAATAACAAAGAAACAATAAAAGCAAAAAATAAACCTATAATATATTCTGTTCCCCATTCTTGTTTTGAAACAAATAATGATGTTATTCCTAAAAACAAAGAATAGTTAATAAATCCCCAGCCTAAAGAAACTCTAAAACTTTCTATTTGCACGCTTGCTGTACCCCAACAAGAAATACTCCAAGAAATAGCAACAGAAATGATAAATGCAAACCAAAAAATAGTAGAATCATACTCAGAAGAAAGAGTAACACATAAGGATAAAATAACCGAAAGAACTAAAAATAAAGTTTTCCAGCTACTGTAATTTTTAGAAGCAAGCCACTTGGTGGTCTGGCTTTTTAAGGATAATAATGTTTTTTTCATACTAATAAAATTTAATTGTGAATAAAATCGGCTTCATATTACATAAATTTTATAAAAAATCAAGTAAAACCTTTTCAACTTCTTTCATTGTAAAGCAGATATTTTTTACATTTAGGCCTCTAATTTTATTTATATATTCCTCATTATTATACATTTTACTGCCTAAAAAAGCTATAACATCTATACCGGCTCTTTTTGCAGCCGTGATACCGGCCACAGAATCTTCAATGATTATACAATTTTCTTTTTTTTCACCCATCTTTTCAGCGGCAAGTAAAAATATGTCAGGTGCAGGTTTTCCATTTTTTACCATATCAGCTGCAAATAAATTACTCTCATTAAAATATTTATTCCAAAAACCTATGACTTCTAATTTAACAATTGTTTTTTCCATAATACCGCCGGTTGCAATACATTTTTTAGGTAGTTTTTTGATAAGGTCTTCTACGCCGTCAAAAACTTCCAATCCATCACGGCGCATAGTATCCATATCCATTTTAACTTGTTCTTCCCAAAAAGCATCATCTGTAATATATCCCATTTTATCAAGAATTTGCCTTTTTATAGGATCGCCTGCTCCGGCGAAATATCTATTTGCATCTTCAAAACTCCAGTTAAGATTAAATGCTTTATTAACGCCGATTTGTCTGTTTTTAATCCATATTTTTTCGCTATCGGCAATAACGCCGTCAAAATCAAAAATAACTAAATTCTTTTTCATTAAAACCTCTCTTTTATATATCGCATAATATAAAAGTTTAAATAAAAGTTTAATTTGACTAATTTTAATGTGTTTGTTAGATAATATTTGAGAGGTTATAAAATGGATAATAAAACAATATATGCTTTATCAACGGTTTTTGGTAAATCCGGTGTTGCGGTTATTCGTGTATCCGGTCCTGAAGTATTGAATATAATAAAGAAAATAACAGATATTGATATTAAAAATATAAAGCCGAGATATGCTTATTTTACTAGTATAAAATCTCTTGATAATAATATTTTGGATAAAGCTTTAGTTTTATATTTCAAAGCTCCTCATTCATTTACCGGTGAAGATGTTGCAGAAATTCAATGTCATGGCTCAAAAGCTGTTTTAAACAGTGTATTTAAAACGCTTTCATCTTTTAATGATGTTCGTTTAGCTGAGCCCGGGGAATTTTCTAAAAGGGCTTTTTATAATAATAAAATGGATTTAACAGAGGCAGAAGGTTTAGCTGATTTAATAGATGCAGAAACAATTGAACAACAAAAATATGCTATTAAACAAATGGAAGGAAATCTTAAAAATTTATATTATTCATGGCGAGAAAATCTTTTAAAAGTTTTATCATATTTGGAAGCTTTTATAGATTTTCCGGAAGAAGATATACCTCAAAATCTGCAAAATGAAATTTTAAACACTGTATTTAAAACCAAAGAAGAAATTAAAAATCATTTATCCGGCAATAATGTTAACGAACGGCTTAAAAATGGTTTTCGTATAACAATTACCGGTGCTGTTAATGCCGGTAAATCAAGTTTAATAAATGCGCTAACTCAAAAAAATACAATGATTGTTTCGGATATTGAAGGAACAACGCGCGACGCTGTTGATATAAATTTAGATATAAAAGGATATCCTGTTGTTATTACTGATACAGCCGGTATTCATCAAACAGAAGATAAAATTGAAAAAATAGGTATAGAAACGGCCTTGCAGCGTGTAAAAGAAGCTGATATTGTTTTGGCATTATATGATGCTTCTATAGGATCATTTGATGATTTTCAGCTTCCTAAAAATATAAATAATGTTATATATGTTGCTAATAAAGCAGATAAACTTAGTGATAAACAAATAAAGGAAATAGAAAAGAAAAATCACTGCATTATATCTGCTAAATATAATAGTGGAATTGATTGTTTAATTGATAGAATAACGGATATATTAAAAAATAGTTTTTCCTCATCTTCATCCTTCTTAATAACAAGAACGAGATATAGAGAAGCTCTAGAAGAATGCTTAAATAATCTTGAAATTTTTTCTCTAAATAAAGAAATAGAACTATCTGCCGAAGATATAAGAATGGCATGTCGTGCAATCGGCACCATCACCGGTAATATAAAAGTTGATGAAATATTAGATAATATATTTGGTAGTTTTTGTATAGGTAAATAAACGGTGTATTTAAATGTAAACTAAGTAAAAATCGGCCTGTTAAGATTATAATTTTCAGACTTTGTTAAATTTAGAAAGTGAATATATTTTTTAATTTTGTTGTTGGTTTTATCGTCACTCTGTTGTTGCATGCTATTTATTAAACAATCTATAAACATAAAAATCTTTTTACTGTATAAATAAGAAAAATTTTCATTTTCCAACAATAAAAACATAAAACAAATTTCTTTTTCTTTTATGAGATAATTGTTATCCTTTGCGATAATATACTCCAACATTCTTAAAAACATTTCTCTGACAAATCTGAAACAAAAAATGTTTTGTTTTTCATCTCTGTATAAAAGATATGTGCAAATATCAAAGCAATATAATTTATCATCATCAGATTGATCTGAAAATATTTTGATTAAATCAAATAAGTAATAAAAGTTTTCTTTGTTTATATCTTGTTGCGATAATATATCAAACATAACATCTAAAATGCTGTCTTTATCTATTATTACTGTTTGATATCTTGTTTTAATAGATTTTAACATGTATCGTTTAAATTTTCTTAAAAGAGATGAGCAACAATATCTGGGATGAAAACACAAAAAATTAAGAACATGAATAATTTCCCAGTGTAAATCAATGAAGTTAGGCATTAAAAGTATCAATTTTTTACAAAGATCCATAAATTCATAGGTATTAATATCTTCTTTAAGATATGCATCTAATATTCTGTTTACCCAACATATATAATTAACCCGAAGTTCAGTATTACTTTTATTATAATCAAACCGCATTATTTTTCTAAAAAGACTTTTTCTTATTGCATTAAAATTATTTTTTAAATGAGCAATTTTTATGTGTGATATAAAATTATCTAATATCCGTAATAATTCAAAATCTGCACAAATTGATGTTGTTTCACGTGAAACGTTTGCAATTTTTTCGCCTATTTTCAAAATAATATAATCATTAATGTAATGCTCTACACGAAAGTCAATCAAGTTAGATACTTTCAGAATATTTTGTATATCTGCCTTATTTATTTTTTGATGCGTTATAAATTTTTCAACGATATTCTTTATGTCTGCAGGTGTTAATGTAAGAGTTTTTATATTTATAATATTTTCCGTTAGAGACAGATCTTTTATGTTTGAAAAATATCTTTTTACAAGAATTTCATCATATTTGTTAAATATCTTGTTGTTTTTGCATCTATTTATAAGACTATTATACTGTTTTTTTACAGCGCTATTTTCTATACATTGTTCATTTAACATTAAATATTCTCTTTTTTTAGTTGTATAATATATAAAAAATATATTAAAAGTTTTATTTGTCAACAAATAGTTTGATTTCTTGTATGTAGATTATTCTTGAAAAATAGAAAAAAATAAATAAAATCACTGAAAAACAAATAACAGCGAGAATATAAATGAATGAATTTGATGTAATAGTTGTCGGTGGTGGTCATGCCGGTTGTGAAGCAGCGGCAGCGGCAGCAAGAGTTGGTGCAAAAACAGCTTTAATAACACATAAAATAAATACAATTGGTGAAATGTCCTGCAATCCTGCTATTGGCGGACTGGGAAAAGGACATCTTGTCAGAGAAATTGATGCCTTAGATGGTTTAATGGCAAGAGTTATAGATAAGGCAGGGATTCAATTTAGAATGCTTAATGCATCAAAAGGACCGGCTGTACAAGGTCCAAGAGCTCAGGCTGACAGAGATTTGTATAAAAAATTTATGCTAGAAGCCTTATCTGATCAAGAAAATTTAACTATTATAGAATCTGCTGTTGAAGGACTTATTATTGAAAATAAAAAAATTAAAGGTGTTATAACTGATAATAATGAGAAATATTTTGCTAAAGCCGTTGTTTTAACAACCGGAACTTTTCTTAACGGAATAATGTTTGTCGGTCAACAAACCTCTATTGGTGGCAGAATAAATGATGTTACTTGTAAAGGTATAACAGCGTATTTAAAAGATGCAGGTTTAGATGTTGGGCGTCTGAAAACAGGAACCCCTGCCCGTTTAAATGGTAAAACTATTAGGTGGGACGAGCTTGAAGAACAAAGTGGTGATGAAAATCCGATACCGTTTTCTTTTTTAACAAAAGAATTAACTCAACCGCAAATAAAATGTTATATCACTCATACTAATGAAGAAACTCACAAAATAATAAGAGATAATTTTTCCAAATGCGCTTTGTTTTCCGGTTTAATAAAAGGCGTTGGTCCGCGTTATTGCCCTAGCATAGAAGATAAACTTGTAAAATTTGCTGATAGAACCAGTCATCAAATATTCTTGGAGCCGGAGGGGTATGATACGGATGTTGTTTACCCGAATGGTATATCAACATCTCTGCCGGCAGATGTCCAGGATAGTTTTATCCATACAATAAAAGGTCTGGAAAATGTAGAAATCTTAAGATACGCATACGCCATAGAATATGACTATGTTAATCCGATGGAACTAAACCATTGTTTAGCTGTAAAAAAAATAAAAGGATTATACCTTGCCGGTCAAATTAACGGTACAACCGGTTATGAAGAAGCCGCAGCACAAGGTTTGCTTGCCGGAGCAAATGCCGGATTGTTTTCCTTAGATAAAGAAGAATTTTTCCTTGATCGCAGTGAAGCATACATAGGTGTTATGGTTGATGATTTAATTACAAAAGGAGTTGATGAACCTTATCGTATGTTTACTTCTCGCTCCGAATACAGACTAAGTTTAAGAGCTGATAATGCTGATATGCGATTAACCGAAAAAGGTCATGATGTTGGTCTTGTTTCTCAATCTAGATACAGTGTATTTAAAGCGAAAAAAGAAAATATTGATAAGCATAGAGAATTGGCTAAAACAACATTTTTAAGCGGTGAAGAAATCGATACATATAATATTCCTCTTAAGAAAGAGGGTGAAAAAAAGTCTGTATTTGTTTGGTTAGGCTGTGAAAATGTTTCACGTGAAACATTGCTGAATATTTTTCCGGAATTTTCTGGTATAACAAAAGAATCGCTAGAACAAATTTCCATAGAATCTAAATATGCCGGTTATATGAAGCGTCAACAAATAGATATTGATATATTTAAAAAAGACGAGAAAATTAAAATACCGGCAGATATTGATTATAAAAAAATCGGTGGTTTATCGCGGGAAGTTGTTGCAAAATTAGATAAAGTTCGCCCTTTAACTATCGGGGAAGCAACGCGTATTTCCGGAATTACACCTGCTGCAATTATTGCAGTGCTGGGATATTTAAAAAATAATAAGTAATGATTTTTAATGTTCATAACTGAATTTTTTTATACCAAAAATTTTTTGCGATCATAATATCTATTTTATGATAAATCAGATAGAAAAAATAGATGTTTCACGTGAAACATATACAGATTTAGAAACATTTCAAAATATGGTTTTGGAATGGAATAATAAGTTTAATTTAATAAGCAAATCATCAGCAGAAGATATATGGAACAGACATATTTTAGATTCACTTCAATTGCTGAAATTTATAAATGATAAAGCAGAAAAACTTTATGATTTTGGTTCCGGTGCCGGTTTTCCGGGTATGGTTTTAGCAATTGCAATAAAAGATATTTTTCCAAATTTAAAAGTAAGTTTAATGGAAAGTATCCGAAAAAAAACAATATTTTTGAATGAAGTCAAAACGAGGCTTAATTTAGATGTTGACATATATAATGAAAGAGTAGAAAATCTAAAACTGCCTAAAGCCGATATTATAACTTCACGAGCCATGGCTTCTTTAGAAAAATTATTAAATTATGCTTATCCTTTTTGCAAAAAAGAAACAGAATTACTCTTCTTAAAAGGAAAAACTTGGGAAGATGAAATAAAAACAGCTTTAATTAAATGGAAATTTGATTATGAAGCTTTTGAAAGCATAACAGATAAAGATGGCAAAATTTTATTTATAAAAAACATAAGGAGAAAATAAAATGGTAAAAATTATATCCATAGCAAATAGAAAAGGTGGTGTTGGTAAAACAACAACAGCAATAAATATTGCAACAGCTATGGCAGCCATTGGTAAACGAATTTTAATTTTGGATATGGATCCGCAAGGCAATGCCACCACTTCTTTGGGTGTAAATAAAAGCAAGTGTCTGTTTTCAACTTATGATTTAATGATAAATAATTGTAAAGCCGAAGATGCTATTATAAAAACAGAAATAAAAAAATTTGATTTGTTACCGTCTTCTCCGGCATTGGCTGCCGCCGAAATAGAGTTAATTGACTTTAACAAAAGAGAATATGTCCTTAAATCTGCTTTAAATTCTATCAGCTCTAAATACGATTATATTTTGATAGATTGTCCGCCATCATTAAATTTGATTACTATAAACGCTCTTGTTTCTTCTGATTCGGTTATTGTACCGTTACAGAGCGAATTTTTAGCTTTGGAAGGTTTAACGGATTTAATAAAGAATATCAATATCATAAAAAAGAATTTTAATCCGGCGTTAAATCTGCAAGGTATCGTTTTGACAATGTTTGATAAAAGAAACAATTTAAGTCAAATGGTTGAAAATGATGTTCGTAAATATTTTGGGCAGAAAGTTTATAATACCGTTATTCCGAGAAGTGTGCGTATTTCTGAAGCACCTTCACATGGTGTACCGGTTTTAATTTATGATTTCAAGAGTGCCGGGGCAAAAGCATATTTGAATTTGGCCAAAGAAGTCTTAAAAAGAGAAAGGGAGTTATAAGATGAATTCAAAAACAAAATATGGTTTAGGTAGAGGGCTTGAAGCTTTATTAGGGGAGGATGATTTTAGCCTTGATAAAATAAATACGGAAGATTTGATAAATTCCGGTATCAAAATGGTAAAAATTGAAGACTTGATGCCAAGCTCTTATCAACCTCGTAAAGATTTTAATGAAGAAGCCCTAAAAGCTCTTGTTGTTTCAATTAAAGAAAAAGGTGTTTTGCAGCCGTTATTGGTTAGAAAAAAAGAAAACAAATATGAAATTATAGCCGGTGAAAGACGTTGGCGCGCTTCCAAAATGGCTGGTCTAACAGAAGTTCCGGTTATTGAAAAAGAATTAGATAATCAAGAAGTTTTAGAAGTTGCTCTCGTTGAAAATCTTTTGCGTGAAAATTTATCTGCAATAGAAGAGGCTGAAGGTTTTAATCGCTTAATTTCTGAATTTTCGCATACTCATGATGCTCTTTCTCAAATAGTTGGTAAATCCAGAAGTTACATAACAAACTCTATAAGATTATTAAGCCTTCCTAAAACTATTCAGGAAATGGTAAAGAATAATATCATCAGCGCCGGTCATGCCAGGGCTTTAATCGGTTTGAATAATGCTGAAGAGATAGCACAAAAAATTATTGTAAAAGGCTTAACGGTGCGCCAAACCGAAGATTTGGTTAATAATATTAAAAACAAGACCTTAAATCCGAATGTTAACAAACCCAAAAAAGATCCGAATTTAAAAGAAATAGAAAAAGGCTTAACCAAAACAATGGGTATGAAAGTAAAAATAAATACCGGAAAAGATAATAAGGGAAAAATTACAATTGAATACAAAAATCCGTCAGAGCTGAATACTATTTTAGAATTGCTGGAGCGGAAGAATCAGTAAAATTGGTCTAAAAACAAAAAATCGGCATAAAAGCCGATTTTTTTATGCTCAGAAGTTTTTTGTTTATTTTTAGAATATCTAATCGTTTTTATAAAATTATATGGCTCACGGCTTAAAAAATAGGATGTTTTTTAATATGTTGTTTTGCCGCTGTTTTTTTTATCTTAAACACCGTATTTAAAAATAATTTTAAATTTTTCTAAAAGTTCCTCTTTGTCATCTGTACACCCATTTTCAAACCACTCTTTTTTCAACACATCCATATAGGTACTCATAAATTTTTTGTTAGCACCGATTTTTATCAGGTCCGCACCGGTTAACGGAAAAACAATTTTCTTTGCGGAATCCACTGTATTTAAAATTTGTTTAATTTCGTTAATATCAGTATTATCTAAGTTTAGATAAAGACACAGATCTTTGCAAATGTCCTTTCCATACTGGTAAACTATTTTATTTATTGATACACTGTCTTTAAAGTTTTTAGCAGTAACCTTTGCTCGGCATAAATCTAAAAGGTATGCTTTTTGTTCTTTATTTAATCTGAAAATAGATGCCAGACGTTCTGCTCTTTTGGTGGTTGGTTCAAATAAGATAAATATGCGTCGGATAATATTTTTCTCTAAATCAAGTGCGTAAACAATTCTATCGAGTTTTTCTAGGTTTTTAACGTCTTTGGGTGGTGCAATTAAAAAATCTAAAACGCCGTATTTAAAGACAAGTTCTAAAGCTCGTGCAGCATAGGGAGCCATTATAATCTTAAATAATTCTTCTTTTATTTTTTCCTGCGAAACTTTCTGTAAAAGATGTTTATTTTCTATGCAGCCTTTTAAGGACTTTTTATCAATTTTTTTACCAAACATGGCACAAAATCTAAAAAAGCGCATAATGCGAATAGGATCTTTTTCTATTGTTTTTACAGGCTTGCCTATAAACTTTATAACCCCGTTTTCCAAATCTTTAATACCATCAAAGTAATCAAACACATTTCCTTGTTCATCTGCATAAACGGCATTTATTGTCAAATCACGTTTAGCGGCATCTTTTTTCCATTCTTCCTGCGAGCCGTCTTCATCTGTGCTAAGGCAGGTAACCTTAAAAAAGCTTGTGCGAATAATAACACCCAATGTAAAAAACTGTATGCCTATAGGAACACAACGGATATCTTCCTCATCACACATATCGGAAAATTCCGAAGGAGATAAATCCGTTACAAGGTCAATATCTGTACGACTGAAACCGGCGATTGCATCTCTGACCGCGCCACCGACAAAACGCAGAACCCCACCATGAGTTTCAACTAATTTAAATAAAAACAAAATATCATCATTAGTTATAAGCTTTTTGGGAGAAATGTAGTTAGGATGAAACATTTTGACCTCATTTTTCTGTGGTTAATTTTTCTTAATTGTACTTTATTATAAATGTCTTAATTATGATATAATAAAATGAAATTTATTGAGGAAATAAGTCATGAAAAAATACATTACATTGTTTTTTGCAACTGTTCTTTCTTTTCCGGCATTTGCCAATACTGTGCCGACAGAGTTAGGCGAATACAAAGATTGGACCGCCTACTACTATACAGAAGGTAAAAATATTGTTTGCTATATGGCTTCAACCCCCAAAAAAGACGAAGGAAATTATAAGGTTAGAGGGGATATTTATGCAATTGTAACCCATCGTCCGGCAGATAAAAGTTATAATGTTGTAAATTTTGTTGCTGGATATCCTTATAAAAAGGGCGCCAGCGTTGTTGTAAAAATCGGCACAACTGCATTTAATAATCTGTTTTCAAATGGCGAAACAGCTTGGGCTCCGGATAATATAACAGACAAAAAACTGGTAGAAGCAATGAAACGCGGCGAAAGAATGACTGTTGAAGGTGTTTCTGCTCGTGGAACCAAAACAAAAGATACCTATTCTTTAGCCGGATTCTCCGGTGCATATAATGCCATAAGTACTAAATGTAAGTAAGGACATGGTTGAGAAAATAGAATTAACCAATCTTAGTAAAGAAGAACTTACTGCCGAAATACTCAAAATCGGCGAGAAGTCTTTTCGTGCCAAACAATTATGGCAATGGATATATTATCGCGGTGTAACTGATTTTGAGCAAATGAGCAACCTCTCTTTAGCCCTAAGAGAGAAACTTGCTGAAAGATACACAATTACTCGCCCGAAAATTGTTGATGAACAGCTATCCGTAGATAAAACGCACAAATGGTTATTAGAATTTTCGGATGGCCAGCGTGTAGAAATGGTTTATATTCCGGAAAAGGATAGGGGGGCTGTCTGTATTTCAACCCAAGTCGGTTGTGCTATGGGGTGCAAGTTTTGCCATACGGGAAGTCAAAAACTAACCAGAAATCTGACGACGAGCGAAATTGTCGGGCAGTTTATGGTGGCAAGAGATGTATATAACGAGTGGCCGAGCCCGACAGATGAAGTCCGCTATCTGTCAAATATTGTCGTTATGGGAATGGGCGAACCGCTAAATAATCTTGATAATGTTGTAAAAGCTTTGAATATTATCACAGATAACGAGGGTATAGCTTTATCACGTCGCAGAGTAACAATGTCCACTTCAGGCATTGCCCCGAAGATAGTTGAAGCAATGCAGCGAACAGGGGTTCGTTTAGCCATTTCTTTGCATGCACCGAATAATACAATTCGCTCTCAAATTATGCCGATAAATGATAAATTTAAAATTGAAGAAATAATGAAAGCGTGTGCCGAATATCAAAAGGGCGACCACAGTCGTTATATAACGTTTGAATATTTACTGTTAAAAGGCATAAACGATAGCGAAGATTGTGCCAAAGAGTTGGTTAGTCTCTTAAAAAAACACAAACTGCGTGCTTTATTTAATTTAATTCCGTTTAACCCATGGCCGGGATGTGATTTTATGCCCAGTGAAAGAAAAACAGTTGAAGCTTTTTCCAGAATTTTGGAAGAGGCTGGTTTTGCCGCGCCGATACGCGTTGCCAGAGGACAAGATATTTTAGCCGCCTGTGGGCAACTAAAATCTAAAAAGAATATATAATTTATTTGCCGTCTATTTTGTGGTCTAACCTCATTTCATCAACACCGATAGGGTCTTGATGAATTAAAATTTGACTGTTCGGATAAGCTTCTAAAATCTTACATTCTACAGAAGAACTTAGCTCATGTGCTTCTGATAAGGATATTTCGCCATCCATCTCTAAATGTAATTCAAAATAATAAGCATCTCCTAAGCTACGGCTTCTGAAATCATGCATGCCATAGACACCTTTGCAATTTTTTACAATTTTCTCTATATTTTTTCTGATTTCGCCGGGCAATTCTTTATCCGTTATCATTTCAATAGCTTCTTTTGCTAAGGCATAAGCGTTATAAAGCAAATAGGAAGATATAAATAAGGCCGCGATAACATCAAAATATACAAATCCGAAGAAATGCACCAATAAAAGAGATATAACAACCGCAGAATTTGTTAAAAAATCAACCGTATAATGAGCACGATCCGCTTTTATGGCAAGAGATTGAGTTTTATTTGCAACATAGGTTTGGTAAACAACTAACAAAAATGTGGCAAAAATACTGAAAAGCATTATCCAAACACCAAAACTTGTTTGCATAATTTCAACCGGATGAATTAACCTTTTTATACCATCTGAAATAACAAAAAAACCGGAAACACCGACAAAAACGGCTTGTAATAGGGCGCTTAAAGCTTCTGTTTTGCCGTAACCGTAACGATGATTACTTGTTGCCGGCTTTGTTGAAAAATAAACAGCAATAAAAGAAACCATTGAGGCAAATAAATCCGTAATACTATCTACAAAAGAAGAAAAGACGGCCAAAGAATCTGTTTTTAAAAAGGCATAAAACTTAATAAGCGCCAAAAGTATTGCCAGAGAAACACTGGCAACAGCGGCAGATTCCTTTAAGAGATTATTTTGTTCTGATTGTGTCATCTTTTATTTTGTCCCATGTTTCTTGAGATATTTCAAGATATTTATCTTTAACATATTTGGCAAAAAATTCTAAATGCTTGCCATGAGGTTTGTTTATAAAGTCATACTGAACATAATAACGATTGTCTTTAGACTTATAGAAAAGAAGGTTGATGAAGTTATTATTTTCAGACTTTATATTAAGTTCGGCAATTTTTTCCGCATTAACCTTATCAAAAACATTTTCTAAATAAAGGTTAAGTAGTTTTTTAACCATATTCATAACCTTGGCATTATCGGTAATGCTGTTATAGCTGATAAATCTGCCGAAACGTAAATTCCATAAAGAGCTGTATGTCCACGCATTTTTATCAAGTGATAAATCATAAAAATCAACTTCTGCCAACCATATTTGGAATTGATTGTTAAGCCGTATGTAAGCAGCCTTAGAACCGCGTCCGATATCTATATCATGCCAACCGATATCAAAATTTTCTAAAACATTATTTTTTTCATCAAACAAAGAAAGGTTTATCATCGGCGAATTTTCATCTTTTAGTGAAGAAAAACCGAAAAACTTCATATCTTCAATCTTATCGGATTTCTTCTCGGAAAAAGTCATATTATTGAGTGCAACAAGAAGTCTGAAAATACGTTCCTGATAAACCGGCAGATTTGGATACTCATCAAGCATCCAAATACCGTTTTTGCGAACAAAAGTTAATGTTTGCGAATGGTTTGAAAGTTTTATGGCAGATATTTTATTTATATATTGGCCAAAATCCTTAAAAACAGGCTTATCTTCATATTTTGATATAGTATTTTCATTGTCTGTATAAACAGTTATGCCGGCCAATAAAACTAAAACTAAGACGCATAAAAACAGCTTAAACAGTTTTTTATCCCAAACAAAGATGTTTTTTATAAGAGATAAAGACAATTTCTTTTTACGTAAAACAAAGAAGCCGAGGATTAAAAGGATAAGGATGGAAATAAAATAAATATTGAAGAACTTAACCTTGATTTCTAAAGCTTCTATATTGTTGTTCGCATTTATACGCAAAACACTCAGTTGCTGGCGTAAATCTGCCATTTCGTTTCTGATTTTACCGATAACGGCTAATTCATCCGGAGTGAAATTTTCACGCTCTTCAAAATTTCTCTTAGCCGTAATTTCTGTTAGTTGTTGCCGAACACCATCTATTGCCTCAAAAATATCATTTTCTTTTAATTTGTAGCGATAGGTATTGTTTTTCCGCATTTTATCCACTTTATAAAGCGGTCTCTTCTTAAGGCTTTTGCCTCTTAAGCTTATTAAATCATCATTTTCAGTAAGATAATCCAATGCGTTTAATACAAAATTACCGTTATCAAAAAAAGGAACATTATAGGTTGAATTCAAAAAAGTCCTTTCTTTGGTCCAAAATGAATCATAAATGAAATCCGTATCTGCAACAGCAATAATATCAAAAGGTTTATGAGGATTATTACTCAAAATTTCTGCCGCAATAACAATAGGGGAGTTTAACGGCTTAAAAGCAGCCAAAACTTCTCTGGGCGATTTGTTTTTCTTAGCAAAATCCGCAACCATAAGAGATGCAATAGAACTGCTCTTTATTAAAGGAAAGAAAGAAACAGCTTTTTCATCCTTTGGTAAAATCATTGAGGCGGATGAAAATAGAATATTGTTTAATTTATAGGTTATCCGATGATTAGGATTAAGCTCTTGAGCCGTTGTCTTAAATTGCAATAAATCCTGCGTAAAAGAGGGATTCTTTTTATAATTTATTGTTTCATCAACAGTTATAGAATTATTAAAGTCAGCAACAACACCTGTGTCGTAAAAATCTATATTCCAGTAATCTGCCAAACCGGAAAGATTTGATGAAACAAAAGCGCCACTAGCCGGAGAATAAATACGAGAAGCATCATCAGCAACATCTAACAGCAATAGAATTTTATCCTGTTTCTTTATTTTTTCAACCAATTCATCACTAAGGGCATAAGGATGCACCAGCATAAATACGTCAAATTTTTCATCTAAATCTTCTATTTTGTTAATTGTTTTTACATTATAAAGCTCACCGATTTTATCCATTATTTCCCATCTTTTAAGGGTAACACCCTCTTGGCGAACATTTCCCATAACCGGCAACGAACTTAATAACCCTAAAGTCTTTTTCTTATGTCCTAATTTGTAAATATTTGTTGTAAAGTCTTGCTCAACAAAAGGCAGTCTTTCTACTGAAAAGAAAGGAATAACGGATTTGTTTGTTAAATTATCTGCAAAAACAATACCAAATAAAGCATTTTGATTAATATCAATAAGCGGAATGGGCTGCAAGCCATCGGCGATAGCCTTGTCTTCTATCTTATCTAAAAATTGCGGCGTATAAATACGATAATCAAAATAGCCGTGGCCATAAGTTTTATATTGTTTTAACAGTAGTTTGATTTGGTCAAAAAAGACACGAACTTGCGGGTTTCTCTGCCCTAATATCGGCGAATAATATAATTTTGCGGTAATCGGGCGATTAAGCTTCCGTAAAATATTTTTGGTATTTTTAGTTAAACTGAGGTACTTTTCTTCCGTAAAATCATAATTGATTTGCCTTAAAAGGTTGTTTGCAATAACATTTAAGGAAAAAAATCCGACAAACAGCAATAAAAGTACAATAAAGCCGTGTTTTAGGCTGGATGACGATATAATACCGGAAACACCCTTTGTTTTTAAGCTTATAACAACAATGGAAAGCAAATTGAAAAAGATGATAAGAGAACCGAAATATATAATATCTCTAAATTCTACCAAACCTCTGCTTAGTGTATCAAAATGCGCCAAAAAGCTAAAGGATATGATAGTATCAACAATAACATCACTAAAGAGCTCTCTTGCCCAAAACAAAACATAATCAAACCCGCTCCAGAAAAACAACAAATTAACAAAAACCGATAAAACAAGAGATATAACCGGATTTTTTGTTAAAGCAGACATTGTTTGTGATATGGCAAGCATGGCTCCGGCAAGAATAAAACAACTCAGATAACCGACAAATATAACCATATTATCCGGATGTCCGTAAATATTAACGGTAATCCAGAAAGGAAAAGTCAATAAAATGGAAAAAATAGCAAAAAACCACGAGGCAAAAAATTTACCCCATACCAAACAAGGCAAGCTGACAGGGGTTGTTAATAATTGCACAATACTTTTAGAGCGAAATTCCTCAGCCCAAGAACGCATAGATATACCGGGAATAAATAAAAGATATATCCACGGTTGATAATCAAAAAGGCTCCAAAGGTTTGCCTGATCATTAACAAAAAAGTGTCCGAAATAAATAGCACAAGAACCGCTAAGCAATAAAAAGCTGATAAGATAGACATAAGCCAAAGGAGATAGAAAATAGCGCAAAAGCTCGTATTTTATAATCGTTTTTATACTATTCATGAGCCTTCTCCTCTTGTTTTGTTAAAAACTTAAAAGCCTCGCCTAATGTCTTCCTTTTAGTTTTCTTTAGAATTTCATCTAATGAGCCCAAAGCCGCTATTTGTCCCTTATTTATCAAAATGATTTTACTGGAGATATCTTCAGCCTCATCTAGCAAATGGGTAGAAATCAAAATAGTTTTATCTTTGCTCATTTTCTTTATAAGCTGGCGCATATGGTCTTTTTGATTAGGGTCCAAACCATCTGTCGGTTCATCTAAAAGTAAAATCGGCGGATTTCCGATTAAACTGGCAGCAAAACCAACGCGACGTTGGTAACCCTTTGATAAAGTTTCAATTTTTTGCGTTGCAACATCTTCAATTTTAGCAATTTGCATAACGCGGTCTAATTCGTCTTTGTATGTTTTTTTTATTTCTTTTAAGCTTAAACTTTCAGATGGTACCAAATTAAGCTTTAATTCAATAAAATATTTCAAGAACAAACTAACAGACATATCGCCATACATAGGCGCACCTTCCGGCAAAAAACCAATATCATGCTTTGTTAAAATGTCATCCTGTTCAACATTGTTACCATTAACTAAGATTTTGCCTCCTGACGGCGCTAAATAACCGGCAATCATATTCATTAAAGTTGATTTTCCGGCACCGTTAGGACCTAATAAAGCAATAATTTCTCCGCAGGATGCTTCAAAAGAAATATTTTTAATGGCCTCAATCAAATCATAATGTTTAGAAACATTTTTAATTTCCAAAGAAAAAGGCGTTTTTTTTGTATTAGGCTTCATAAATTTCTCCTCCCGGAATAGGCTCGGATACACCCGTTGTTTGCGGGAATGTAATTGGTAAAGAATAAATCGCTCGTGCACTTAAAAAAGCGCGAATTTCAGCATTTACCGTTTCTGTCGGAATACCAACTTCCCGGCTGTTAACAACTTCTATACTGGGAACTCGTTGCCGAATAAATCTTATCAAAGTCGGATTATTGGCTCCCTTACCGCAAATAATAATTTTTTTAGGCAACTCCGGCAAATAAAGACATATAGAATAACAAATAGCCTCAGCCACAAAAGCGGTTGCCGTTGCGGCTCCGTCTTCTAACGAAAGCCCCTCTAAGTGCTCGGCTTTATCTGCAAAAATACCGGTATAGGCGGATTTTGGCGGAACTTTGGCAAAAAACTTATGGTGCATTAAAGAATTAACAATCTTCTCGTGTACTTGCCCCATAATGGCTAAACGTCCGTTATAATCATTATCCATATGTGCATGTTTAGATGTCCAGTTATTGATAAAATTATCGCCCGGACCACAGTCAAAGCTGATAAACTCGCCAAAAGAACCAATCCATGTTATATCAGCCTTTCCGCTAATATTAACATAAGCAACAGGTTTAATTTCATCAACAGCCATAGCATTAAAATAAACCGAAGATATAGGCGTACCTTGCCCTCCACAACATATATCCGCATTACGGAAGTGTGTAACCGTTTTTATACCTGTTTTTTTAGCAATATATCTGCCATTACCGAGCTGGTAAGTGTATTGAATGTTTGGATTATGTAAAATAGTTATACCCTCTATTCCGACAACATCAATATCTTCACCGCTTTCTGCAATAAAATCCTTAATCAACTGGACATAAAAATCAGAAACTTCTATATCTACGGCTTGTAATTTTTCTTCGTTATCATCAACATCTCTCTTAAGAGCCAAAATAGCGCGAATATCCTCTTTCATTTTATCAGGATATGGTACAACATAGGCCTTTTTACGCTCTAAAATATCTAAACCATCTGTGCGTATAAGAGCTAACTCAACGCCACCAAAGGTAGAAGTACCCATCAAGCCAAGACAGTTTAATCCTTTTATGACCATATAAAAAATACCTTTTTTTATTGCAATATTATTTGATTATGCATACTATTATTAAGCTTGATACGTTAATATTTGGTATAAATAAAGAAAGGACAAATGAAAGCAAATGACACAATTTAAATCAGAATTTTTGAATATTATGCAGGAACGCGGTTTTTATAATCAATGCACAAACGAGCAGGGGTTTGATGAATATCTTGCTGATTGTGAAAAGAAAGGAACACCTGCTGTTGGTTATTTAGGTTCTGATCCGACGGGAGACAGCTTGCATGTTGGTCATATTGTGCCGTTAATGATGTTGCGTTGGTTTCAAAAATGCGGACATAAACCATTAACACTGGTTGGTGGTGCAACGGCGCGTATCGGAGACCCTTCCGGTAAAGATAAATTGCGTCCTTTTTTAGATGAAGAAACGTTGGAAAGCAACAAGAAAGGGTTGAAAAAATCCTTTATGAAGTTCTTACAATTCGGTGACGGCAAAACTGATGCCGTAATGGTTGATAACTGGGATTGGTTTAAGGACATAAACTATCTTGCCTTTTTAAGAGATATCGGAACATGTTATTCCGTTAACAGAATGTTGACCATGGATAGTGTTAAAAGCCGCTTGGAACGCGAACAACCCATGTCTTTTTTAGAGTTTAACTATATGTTGCTCCAAGGGTATGACTTTTGTGTATTACTTCAAAAATATGGCTGTCGTGCGCAAATTGCCGGTGCCGACCAATGGGGGAACATTGTATCCGGTACAGAGCTCGGCAGACGCCGTTATGATACGGAATTGTTTGGTTTTACAAGCCCGATAATAACAGATTCTGCCGGTAAAAAAATGGGTAAATCCGAAGGTAATGCCGTTTGGATAAATGAAGAAAAACTTTCCGCATACGATTATTTCCAATATTTCAGAAATATCGGAGATGCCGAAGTCGGTAAGTGTCTGCGTATTTATACGGATTTACCGATGGATGAAGTTCGTCGTCTGGAGGCTTTGCAAGATAAGGAAATAAACGAAGCTAAGAAGATTTTAGCTTTTGAGGCAACCAAAATCTGCCGTGGAGAAGAAGAAGCCAAAGCCGCTTTAGAAACGGCAACAAAAACCTTTGAACAAGGTTCTGTTGATGACAATTTGCCTTCGGTAGATATCAGTGCAAATGAAATAGGCGTTTTGGATGCGTTTGTTTCATTGGGTTTTGTTACGAGCAAAGGCGAAGCGCGCCGTTTGATAAAACAAGCCGGCCTGAAATTAAACGATAAAGTTATCACCGACGAAAATTATACAATTACCAAAGAAGATATTGTTAATGGCAATATTAAGCTTTCTCAAGGAAAGAAAAAGCACGGTCTGATAAACTTGGGCAAATAAGAAGTAAAAAAACTCCGCTTAATTTTAAGCGGAGTTTATAGTTTTAAACAAAATCAGTTTTTCGCCGTTATATCAATAAGCCTATCCAAATTTTTTATTTCTTTGTTATCATATCCTTTGGATTCCGTCTTTTTACTATCATCAGTCTTCTTTTCAGATTTTACCTCCGGCTTAATAAGCTGCTCAAACATCTTATTCATTTGTTCCTGATCAACAGTAGATGGCAATCCCTTATTTTCTTCCTGCTTTGTTTCTTTATTTTCTTTTGAGGGTTCCTTCTTGCTGTCATCTTTCTTTTTCTCAGCTTTGTTCAAATCTTCAAAAGATTTAACGGTATCTTCAATAAACTTATCCGGTAACATCTTCTCTATCATATCAGAAGTCGTTTGTGCCGCAATAAAGAATTTAGATTCTTTTAGAATTCCTTTCTTTAATTCTTCCGGTAAAACAATTTTGACAATTAAAAAGCAAAAACCCAAGATAAGCAATGCTCTGAATAAGCCAAAAATTAAACCAAACAATCTATCCATAAAACTAAGCGTGCTTGTACGAATACGTGCAATAAGTTTATCTGTGCTGATAATCCAAATGGCATAAAAAACAGCCATAATCAGTAAAAAGACAACAATTTGTGCTAAAATCTGGCTGGAAATATACTTTCCAAACCACGGTAACATAAGAGGAGAAAGATAAACCACTAAAACAACGAAAAGAGCTAAACCCAAAATGGATAAAACTTCTTTTACAAAGCCGCGAATAAACGCAACCAACATGGAAATTGCAAATCCGATTAAAATAACAATATCTATATTATTTAATGGCTCCATAAGTTTTCCCCTTAACTAAATCTGGAAATTAAACGTTGAACATTACCGATTTCATGGTAAGACATTCCGGTAATGATTTTGGCTTTTTTATCTTTACTGAAAGAATTTGGAATAATTGCGTTGGTAAAGCCGAGCTTTTGTGCTTCCTTTAGGCGCAAATTCGGTTGGCTTACGGCTCTGATTTCTCCGGACAAACCGATTTCACCAAAAACAACCATATCAGCCGGTAAAGGCTTATTTGTCATGGAAGAAATAACAGCCATGGCAACCGCCAAATCTGCTGCTGGTTCAGATATTTTTAAGCCGCCGGCAATATTCAAATAAACATCATGCGTACTGAAATTCATACCACAACGGGCTTCCAAAACAGCTAAAATCATGGCTAAACGATTGGAATCCCAGCCGACAACAGCACGTTTGGCGCCGGCATATCCGCTATTACCGACAAGGGCTTGAATTTCCACCAAAAGAGGTCTTGAACCTTCAATTCCCGCAAAAACACAAGAGCCGGAAACACATCCTTGCCTTTCTGCCAAAAACAGAGCAGACGGATTTTCTACTTCAACCAATCCTGTATCTTGCATTTCAAATACACCGATTTCATCTGTTGCTCCGTAACGATTCTTAACGGCACGTAAAATACGGAAATGATGCCCTCTGTCGCCTTCAAAATATAAAACGGTATCAACCATATGCTCCAACACACGTGGGCCGGCAATTGCCCCTTGTTTTGTAACATGCCCGACCAAAAATAGCGTAAATCCTTTACGTTTTGCAATTTTAATCAATTCATAAGCAGCAGCGCGAACTTGCGCAACACTTCCCGGTGTTGATTCTACTTCATCAAGATACATTGTTTGGATAGAATCAATGATTACCAAAGAGGGGTTTTCTTTTTCAAGGGTGGCAATAATATCTTTTACATTGGTTGTGCTCGCCAAACGAACGGGCGCATCTGCCAAACCTAACCGCTTAGCACGAATGCGGACTTGGTCTATTGCCTCTTCGCCCGAGATATAAAAACAGCTGTTTTCTTTGAGTTGATAAGCCATACCGGCACAAATCTGCAACAATAATGTAGATTTACCGATACCGGGGTCACCGCCGACCAAAATAACCGAACCCGGCACCAACCCGCCGCCGGAAACACGATTTATTTCAGAAAGATTTGTGACTAATCTTTTGTAAGTTTGGCTTTCACCGTTAAGAGAAACAAAATCAATCTGTTGACCTTTCTTTTTAGAAGAAATATTTGAAAAACCCTCTGAAGACGACTTTTCCTCAACAATAGTATTCCATTCACCGCAAGAATCACATTTTCCCTGCCATTTCGGATAAACAGCACCACATGATTGGCAAACATAATCAATTGTTGTTTTTTTAGCCATATTATTTCTCCACGGTAATTGGTCCTTTAGAAGAGCCTTCTATAAATTGGCGTACGTAGGGATCATCTGTTTTATCCAAATCTTTAACCGTTCCGTACCAAATAATCTTTCCTTGATAAAGCATGGCAATTTTATCGGCGATTTTGCGAGCAGAGGTCATATCGTGTGTGATGGTTAAAGTAGTTGCCCCCAAATCTTTTGCCGATTCTATAATCAAATCATTGATAACATCAGCCATAATCGGGTCTAAGCCGGTGGTCGGCTCATCAAAGAATATAATTTCAGGACGCGTAATAACCGCTCTTGCTAAACCGACACGCTTCTGCATACCGCCGGAAAGCTCGGAAGGATATAAATCAGCAATATCAGCACCAAGACCAACCTGCCTTAAAACTTTAATAGCTACAATTTTAGCTTCTTTTTTAGATATACCTCTGTTTTGGATAAGGTCAAAAGCAACATTCTGCCATACGGTCAAGCTATCAAACAAAGCGCCACCCTGGAAAAGCATACCCATTTTGCTATGCATATTTTCTATAATCTTCGGATTTTTTTGAACAATTTCCACATCATCTATTTGAATAGAGCCGGAGTCCGGTGTTAATAAACCCTGAATGCATTTTATTAAAACGGATTTTCCTGTGCCTGAACCACCGATAACAACCAACGATTCCCCTTTGTACAAATCAAGGTCAACCCCATCTAAAACGACTTTTCTTCCAAAACTTTTGTGAAGATCTCTGATTTTAATTTTTATTTCTTTTTCCATAATAATCCCCCTTATCTTGAGAAGAACATTTCTGTGATAAGATAATTGAATATCAAAATCAAAATAGAAGATGAAACAACGGCATTTGTTGTTGCGTTACCGACACCTTGCGCACCGCCTTTAGATTTATAACCGTGGTAGCAGCCCATCATGGAAATAATAAAGCCGAAAACCGCCGCTTTAACCAAGCCGGAAACAATACCGATAACCTGTAAATCTTCAAAGGTAGCCGTGATATAATTAGCCGGGTTAAATCCCAATTTATAAACCCCAACCACATATCCGCCGAAAATACCGATAATATCACCGATAAAGACCAACACCGGTAAAACCAAAAGACCGGCCCACAAACGAGGTGATACCAAATATTTGAAAGGATTTGTTGAAAGAGTAACTAAGGCATCAATTTGTTCTGTAACGCGCATTGTACCGATTTCCGCAGCCATTGCCGCACCAATTCTGCCGGCAACCATTAAAGCTGATAAAACAGGGGCTAATTCTCGCGTTACGGAAATAAGAACAACGGAAGCAATAACGCTTTCAGCCTTAAAACCTGTAAATCCGGAATAGGTCTGCAAGGCGATAACCATACCGGCAAATAAAGTTGTCAAACCGACAACTGGCAAAGAATAGAAACCGATATCCAAAACTTGCTTAAAAAACAGCTTAAAATAAAAAGGAGGAACAAAACAATGGTATATTGCTTTAACAATAAAAGCGGTCAAATCGCCTAAGGAAGACAAAAATCTTACCAAAGGCTTACCCAACGCTCTTAAAAAAGTTTCAATAAAGTTTCTCATAAATTCAGCCTTTCATTATTTTTATAATTATATCATTAGCATAATTAACTTATTATGCTACTAATTTTTGCAATAATTTTATAATTTGTAGAACAATCAAAGGCGTATAATTTTATTTTAGGAACGGATACGCCCAAAAAATCGCAATATTCTGCCTCCGGAAGGCGCTCAACATCTTCTCTTTTTTCTAAAAGTTCTACACAGAGAGTTATTTTTTCTGAGTTTTTATTGTTAAAAGGGATAATTCCAATCCCACGGACTTCTAATTTTCCTGCAATTTCTTGCGGGGCTGAACCATATAAACAGTTGTTAATAACATCCAAATTAACGTAATCATCAGAAACCAATAAAGCATTGTTCTGCATAATCATCCTCAGTGCTAAATCTGATTTTCCGGTGCCGGATTTGCCGATAAAGAGAATACCGTTATGTTCGTAGCTGATTAAGGTTGCATGGATGTTATTCATTTAAAAATTGCCTTTCTAAACGCTGTTTTTTTTCTTGAGAAGTTGTTTCTAATACAAAAATCCGATTATTACCGGTTGCCTCAATAGAAATTTTCCATAAATCCTTCGGCAACAACGGGGATATTTTTTCCGGCCATTCAACCAAGCTGACGGCAGAATAAAAAGCATCTTCAATATCTAATTCATAAGCTTCTTCCGGCGACTTTAAGCGATACATATCATAATGATAAATATCAAATAAAGAGGTTTCATACGTTTGCACAAGCGTAAATGTCGGGCTGGGAATATCTTGAGCCGAGGTTAAATGTTGAATAAAATATCTGGCAAAAGTGCTTTTTCCTGCCCCCAATGTTCCATACAAAGCAAAAACATCACCTTTTTGGGCAATGTCCGCAATTTTTTCAGCCAAAGCTTTTGTATCTTGCTCGGTAAGACACGTTATTTTTTTTTGATAGTTAATCATTTAAACCAAGAACCGAAATTAAGAAAACCGCCATCCGGTGAAGAAGATTGTCTTTTGATGGTAAAATCGTTTCTACGGCTTTTAATATCACGCCAGTCGGCCGGTGTATAGAAAGTACCTTGCCATAATCCGGAACCTTCATTTTGTGCCATAATCTCATAGGGCTTATATATGTTTGTTTCTCGGGTATTAGCTAGTCCCCAACCGGAACTTACCAAGCCGGCACCAATATCATATTCTCCCCAAACACAGGTTGCCAAATCCTGTCCTTTAGGCTCAATTTTAAGCAAGTAGCAATCAATGGGGTTTGTATCAATCCAATTTCTGACCCAAGAAGCCGCGGCTTCACCGCAATTATAAGAACTGCCGTTTGCATCAGAACAAAGTTGGTCATTATCCGGTGCATCTACCCCATACAAGCGAACATATCTGCCATCAATATAAAAAACATGTGCATGAATAACCGTTGCACTACCGCTGATTTTAGGATAGGCTGCTAAATTAACACCTTTACTTCTCTTCTTTCTTTGTTTTTTTGCTATTGTAGAAACATCATTTGCTTTTTCAACTTGCGGTGTTTCTTCTGCAAAGGATATGTTCTCATCATCTGCAGAAGGATTTTTTGTAACAAGTAAAGCATAAGCCAAGCCCATAGCCAATAAAGTTATCCAAAAACTGTAAGTGGGAAGATTTTGTTTGATAGCTATATAAGCCAATGTTATACCGAAAATGAAAACACAAAAACCTAAAACCTGCAGTACTTGCTGAGTGTTACTTGTCATCATAGCACCCCAAATAATGAGAATTAAAGCAAAAATACCGCAAATTAATCTTTTAGCTACCAGCATATTTTCTCCACACAATATGTTTCAAGAATATTATTTTATACTAATCGTAAAGGTTTGGTAAAACCTCAGCCTTTTTCTTCTCTCCATAATGGATTTTATCAACTTTTTTTAAAATTTCAATAAATTTAGCATCATCAAAATAATCAGTACTATCAGCATACAAAACCTTATTAAGTGATGAAAGACACTCGGAAAAAGTTTCATCTTTGACAACGCGCGAAATATCATTAAAATTATTTATATTTTCCGGATAATACTTGTCAGCAGCCCAAAGAAGTAATGTTTCTTTGGCTTTTTTGTAATCGTGGTCTTTAATGGCACGAATAACGGCATTTCTTTTGGTGTGATTATTTTTATTAGGAATAAGACTGCGATAAATAACGAATAATACTATTAAAAGTGCCAAAATAAACGCTAAAAGATTGTCTTTTACTAAGCTTAAAATCTTTTCAATATTTGTTGTTTTTGAAATTTGGGTAGGTTGTTCTTTAGGCTTATCATTAGGAACGACATCAGTCTCTGGCTTTTCTTCCAAAGCCGGTGTTTGTTGTTTTGATGTATTTGTTACTATATCGGAATTAGGTAAAACAAACACGTTTTCTTGTGGCAGAATAGCCGTTTCTGCCTTATGTGTACGAACATTAAACCAAGAAATTTTTGTTTCCGGAATAACAAAATTTCCGGGTTTTGTCGGGATGTAAACATTGTTTATCTTAGCCGAAGTAACCAATTGTCCTTTTACAACTTGCTCTGAAACAACAGGTTTTTCAGGATATTGATTAAATCCTTCTACTTCCGGAAATGTTATTTGCGGCATCATGCTTTCAGTCATCCCATAAGCAGTTAAATCAACCGTTCTGCTTATAGCTTCTCCGACCTTAAATCCATTTTTAACCGACCAATTACCGGATAATTCCAAATTATTTACCGGAAGCCAATTTAATCCCGAAAAACCGGCAGGAATAGGTCTGACGGAAATAGTCTCTTTCTTTGTTTTCATAGGTACGGGAACACGTTGCCCGAAAACATTTCTGAAGTTTACCCCAAACATGGCAAAGTCATCATCAAAGTTTGGAAAGCCGAAATCAGTATTTTTTATATAATAGCCGTCAAAATTAAACTGTGGAAGCTCTATATCTCCGCTCTTTTGCGGAAACGCTGCAAAAGCATAAGTAACAACATTCATTTTTTTATGATTGATGGTCTCTTGTCTTACTTGCGGTTGAGAGAGAAGAGGAATAATAATCCAGTTATTTTTGGATTCCTCGCTGACATTTATAGCTCCGTCTTGTATGCCGATACTGTCATAAATGTTAACAAAAAGAAGAATTTGTTGCTGTACATAAGGGTTTGTATTATCCGTTTCCAATTCTATTTGAAAATAAGGAGAATTTGTGTTTTCTCTGCTGTCTGGAACATAAGCAATATCAGTAACCTCTTTAACTTCTATGGTCTCCCCGTTTGAAATAACATTACCTATTTTTACCGGTGAAATCTTTATTTTTCCTGTTCTAAGCGGCTGCAGTCCTAAAGTCCATTTTTTAGACTGACTCATATTCCCGTTAATAAAGCGAATTTGCTGAGAAGATGAGTTAGACACTATCCTGAAATCTCTTTTTAACGGTGTTAAATCCGGAGTAGCATCATCAGAACCGGAATAATCTATTGATAAAAGCAAAGTGTCACCCGCAGACATTACCTTTTTATCAACGTTAATGTTAACTTCAACCGCGTAGGCATTTAATGCCTTAAAGCAAAAAAACAACAAACAAATAAATCTAGTTATTTTCATCATGGTATCTATCTTTCCTATATTCTTTTTTGATAAACTCTCTTAAAAGGCCGCCGACATCTTCGGGAATTTCCCGGTATCTGCGTTGCAAAGCTAATGCTTCTTCATTATATTCGGTATTATCATCTCCTTGTTTAGCATTCATGACTTGTGCATCAACCTCTTCTTCTTGCATTTCGGAACCGTTATTGTCTTCTCCGTTCTTGTTTTGGCTTTTTTGTTCATCGCCTTTATCATTATTAGCTTTATCCGGCTGATTACCTTGTTCTTCCGGCTTCTGATTTTGGTTGCTATCAGCAGTACTTTGTTGATTTGATTTGTTATCTTCTTTGTTTTTAGCATCCTCATTATTTTGCTGAGAATTTTCTTCCTTCTGCTGGCTATCATCTTGCCGGTCTGATTGTTGTTGCTCTGACTGTTGCTGATTTTGGTTCTGTTCATTCTCCGAATTATTTTTATCGGAAGAATTTTCTTGAGATTGTTGCTGTTCGTCATTATTTTGTTGAGAATTGTCATTATTCTCATCTTGTTTATTTTGCTGATCAGATTGTTGCTGGTCTTTATTCTGATTTTGGTCTTGATTACTTTGATTATCTTGCTGATTTTCGTTATTTTCGGAATTGTTTTGTTGATTTTGATTCTGATTTTGCTGCTGCTGTTGCTGTTCATCTTCACACTTCAAAACAGACGGGTCTGTTTTCGCTTTTTCAAATAAATCCTCTAAAACTTTTTTATTGTAAGAGGCGTCCTCATTTTCAGGATTAAGCTCAAGCGCCTCACTAAACATCTTAAGTGCTTCCTCATATTTGCACATTTTGGTTAAAATAACCCCGCTGTTATAAAGATTTTTATCTGTTTTTTCTTTAGAAAACTCTTTTAAGGCTTCTTCACTTTTATCCATCTTATAAAGAGTTATGCCTTTCCATAAAGAATTATCAAATTTACCCAAAGCCTCTTCATATTTCTGTTTTTCAAACAACGAGAGTCCTTCTTGGTTATTGTTTAAGAATAAACCGGCTTGTGCTTGTAAAGAAAAGCAGCATAAAAACAAAATCAGTAAACCACGCCTGAAAAACGGCATCATACATATCAAACAGAGAAAAACCAAATAATAACCATAATCCAAGAAAGTTGAACGCAAGTTTTGACTAAGAGCGACTTTATCCTGAGTTTCTGTTTTAATTTTGGTAATAAGTTTGTTTAAATCCGGATTCTTTATACTCATGTAAACACCGTTTCCCTTTTCTGCCAAAAGTTGCAATTTTTCATTTCCGGAAAATGATGCATCAAAGATATTGATATTGTATTTTAATTTTGCTGCCTCTTCTACCTTTTTTAAGGCCAAATCAAACCGTTGACCGATATCCGAAGCAAATAAAATGATATTACCACTGGAATATCCCGCGGATTTAAATCTTTCAACAGCTAAATCAATAGCACGGTCAAGCCTGTCTCCTTGGTCCGGTACAATATCAGGTGTAATTTGTGGCAATAAGCTTTTTATTATTTTGATATCATCTGTTAACGGGGTAATAACATACGGTTCTTGTGAATAAACTTCTAAACCGAATTGTCCTTCCGGTAGATTATCGGCGATATCGGAAATAATAAATTTTGACCGCCCCAAACGAGAAGGTGAAATATCTGTCAATTGCATATCTTGCGCAAGACTAAGAACTATCATTGACGGATTTTCAATAACAAACGTCGGTATTTCAATCTTTTTCCATGTAGGTCCCGCCGCCGCGATAATTGCCGCAATCAACCCGGTATAAAAATATTTACCGATAGATATTTTTTTATGATTCCCTTTATCTGACAATAAAAAATTCAGCAGATTTTTATCGCAAATATTCTCCCAAGAAGAGGATAAATTTTTTAACCCTATTTTCTTGAAATAAAAAATAATCGGGAGAAGCAAAAATAGCAAAACCCACGGGCGTAAAAAATGAAAATTTTGTATAAAATCAGTCATTTAATTTACTCCTCGGGATAAAAACCAATAAGGCAATCAATAAAAGAGCAACAAGCAACGGAATATAAAATAATTCACGTATTTCTTGCACAACATTTCCTTGTTCGTTTTGCGGTTCAAGAGCATCAATGCGTTGGTAAATATCTGCCAGAGAATTTAAATCTGTTGCCTTAAAATAATTACCTTTTGTTTTTTTTGCTAAAGCTTTTAAGCTTTTTTCATCTAATTCGTTGTTTCTCAAGCTAAATAATGAACTCATAAAACTGGCCGCCCCACCGACACCGATTGTATAAACTTTAATTCCCTCTTTTTCAGCCAAATCTATCGCTTGCGCCATACTAAGTGAGCCGTCATTATTTTCTCCGTCAGTCAGCAAAATAATCACTTTGTTATTTTTTTCTTTCTCATCTCTTAAATTTTTTAAAGCAATACCCAGAGCATCACCGATAGACGTAGAATTACCGGCCATACCGGCATCTGTATTAAGCAAAATATCTTTAACGGCTTTTTTATCAAAAGTAAGTGGCGCTTGCAGATAAGCTAACGTGCCAAATAAAACCAAACCCACTCTATCTTCTGTTCGCTTCTCAATAAAGGCACTAACCACAGCTTTAACCGCAGACATTCTGTCTATCCTTCGGTTATTAACGGCGAAATCCGGTTGTTGCATAGAATTTGAAATATCAACAACCAGCATAATATCACGATTCTCAGCTTTAAGATGAAAGGGTTCTCCGGCAAATTGCGGGCGTGCAGCGGCACATACCAACAATGCCCAAATAGCATAAAGATAAATAAATTTTATGGAAAAACGCCAACGGGTATTTAATATCGGTGAACGGATATGGTCTGCGTGCTGTTTAATATTTTTCAAATCTTCCAAAAACGGAACTTTTAAGGCACTACCATGTAAACCCCGAATTTTCGGCAAAAAGAAAAAAGTGACAACCGGAACAAAAAGTAACCAAAACAACTGAGGATAGAGAAAATGTGTCATAAATTTACTCCTATCCAATTTTTACAAAATTCTTTTAATTCTGAGGCTGTTTCGTTACTATATAATTTATCTTTTTTATCCATGAATGGAGCATAAACCAATAACTTTGCCGCTTTTTCGGATAACTTATGCCCTGTATGTTCGTTTAAAAAAGCTATCCATTCATCACCATAAAGCACGCTGGCATTCTTAAATTTAACATTGCAAATGCGCCGTAACAATTCGGAGATTTTAATGGCGGCATCAACCGGAGATTCTACTTCTATTTTTTTCAGCTTATTAAGGGCATAATATTTTTTACTTGTTTTAATACTCCATGAAATAAACTTAAATAAAATAAAAAGACAAACAATACTTCCGAGAACAATCCACCATCCGGCGGCCAACGGAAAAGCAGAAACGCCGTCAGGAATATAAATATCATGTATTTCCGGTAGATTATTCATCAATATCCTTTCTAAAAGCTTTCTACCATAAATTTAGGTCAAAAAGTCTTAAATATCAAGAGAGATGACTAATATATTGTTTTACGACCGATTTAAAACGATTCGCGGCTTTCAAGTAAACATCTTTCTTGAAATCAACAATGTTTTTAACGGCAAAATCAAAATCACTCCACATATAGCTCTTAAATTCGGGATAGGCCGTTTTTGTGTTTATTTCGCCCTCATCTCCGGTAAAATAAAACAAACAAAAATAAATATCTTGCCCGCAAGTTGTCAGCCCTTTTTTCTTGAACTTTTGTTTAACGCTCTCCGGAAATTCATATCTGTTTGCTTCCTTATCAGCAGATATAAGTTTCACGGAAGTAATGCTCATTTCTTCAAAAAGCTCTCTTTTAGCTGCTTGTTCCGGCGATTCTCCCGCTTCTATACCCCCTTGTGAAAACTGCCAGGCATCTTCCGGTGTATCTATTCGGTTTCCCAAGAGTATCAATCCTTTTTTGTTAAAGACTATAGCGCTCGCGCAACGTCTGTATAACAAAGTCATGATAGCCTCATTGTCTGTCTGTTTTTGAATACAAAGCTAAGGCTCTGACCAAATCAAGCGCACGAATAAGTTGGTAGTCTTCCAAATCTTCTTTGCTCTTTGCTGTTTTTTTAGGGGCGTTTTTGCCGTAATCACTATCATTTTTCAATGCATTATTAAGCTCAGCCTCACTAATGTTTAATGCATAGGATTCTAATTCTTCAACCTTTGCCGGTTTAACAACGATATCCGGTTCAATACCCTTAGCTTGAATAGAACGACCGGATGGGGTGTAATATCTGGCGGTAGTAATACGCATAGCCCCGTAATCTCTTAACGGAATAACGGTTTGAACAGAGCCTTTACCGAAAGATTTTTCACCTAAGATAATTGCGCGGTGGTGATCTTGTAATGCACCGGCTAAAATTTCTGAAGCCGAAGCGGAACCCTCATTAATCATAACAACGACAGGTAAATCCTTGGCAATATCCCCTTCGTTTGCCATAAATTTAACGGTGTCTGCCTCATTACGAGAACGTGTAGAAACAATCTCGCCTTGTTCCAAGAATAAATCTGAAACGGCAACGGCTTGGTCTAACAAACCACCCGGATTATTTCTGACATCAATAACAATGCCTAAGAAATTATTTTTGAGCTGTTTTTTAGCCTTTTCAATTGCTTCGGTAATAGCCTTATCAATATCTTCCGTGAAAGATGAGATACGAATATAGCTGATGGCATCCTCTTTAATTTCACTTTTAACAGACTGAATCTTAATTTCCTGTCTGGTAATTGTAAACTCTAAAGGCTTTGAGTTAGCTCTTCTGACAGAAAGTTTAACTTTAGTGCCGATTTTACCCCTTAACTTACTGACAGCTTCATTTAATGTCATCCCGACAACAGTTTCTTCATCAATATTTGTAATGTAGTCACCGGCCTTCATTCCGGCTTTAGCCGCCGGTGTATCGTCAATCGGAGAAACAACCTTAACCAATCCGTTTTCCATGGTAACTTCAATACCTAAGCCACCAAACTTACCCTTTGTTTGTTCGCTCATATAATTAAAGCTTTCCGCATCCAAATAACCGGAGTGAGGATCTAAGGATGAGAGCATACCGTTAAGGGCCGATTCTATAAGTTTTTTATCGGAAACTTCTTCCACATAAGACATTTTTGTGCGTTCCATAACCTCTCCGAACAAATTTAAAAGTTCGTAGGTATCAACATCTTCCTCTTTCTTCTTGGCGGCATGTACGTCGGCAACACTAAAAAGAAATGCAGCAAGCAAAGAAATGAACAATAACTTATTTTTTCTCATCTTTTTTCCTATCAAATAAAATTAACCGGCAATCCACGGGGATGGATTTATGGGGTGTCTATTTTTCCTTATCTCCACATAAAGCTTTGAATTGTTAGACTTCGGCATTGTTCCGACCGGCTCTCCGGCCAACAACATTTGCCCGACATCACAATCTATTTTGCCCAATCCGGCCAATAAAGAAAGATATCCATCTCCATGTTCTACAATAATAATGTTACCATATCCTTTAAATGGACCAGAAAAAATGACTGTTCCATCAAAAAGAGCTGTAACTTGTGCTTCTGAACGTGTTTTATAAACAATACCCTTAGAGGTAACACCTTTAGATATAAGTTGTCCGTAATCAGTAACTTTTGTTCCGCTGACCGGACGATGTAAAGAACCTTTTGCCCGAGCAAATTTACCACCCTGAACCTGCTTCTTTATAGAAGCATGTGTTTTGGTATCAACAGTGTGTGCTGCGCCTGATTTCTGCATTTCTTGTTGTCTTTTTAAAGCAGCAAGACGTTCGGCTTCTTCACGCTTCTTTCGGGCAATTTCTTTTTGTCGTTCCAGTTCTTCCAATAATTCTCTTAAATCGTGTGCCTTAGATGTTAAAGTGGCGGCAATTTTTTGCGATTCGGCGCCTTTAGCTTCCACTTCGCGGCGCATTGCCGTTTTCTTAGTCATTAAGCGACGCATCTCAACTTGTTGTTGTTCCAATAAACTTTTTTGTTTTTTTGCTTCTTCAAAGGTGGATTCTATTTTGCGCTTTTGCTCATAAACATTTTCCAAATCAACTTTAAGCTTTGCAGATTTTTGATTTAAGAAAGGAACTGTTTCTCTTAACAAAATAGCGCTACGAATAATATCTATCGGAGAAAGCGGCTGTAAAATAACCGATTCGGACGGATTAAGAGACATATTTTGAAGCGCGGCAATAGTCTGCACCAAAGAATTATTTTCGCGCACAAACTCAGCTTCTTTAACAACCAAATCTTTTTTCAACAAAGCAAGATTTTCTTCCAAATCAGACAATTTTTTTTCATTGTTTTGTATTTTCTGAGCCAAAGTAATGATGGTTTTATCTATTTTAGATAATTCCAAATTCAATTGGATAGCCTGAGCCTGTAATCTCTTAGTTTCAAGAGTCTTTTGTTTGGCCTGTTCTTCTACTTTTTTAACATCACTTTCAGATATATCTTTAGCATAACTCAAATTGCAGCAAAAGCAATTAAGCCCCGCAAACAAAATGGTTATGCTAAAAAATAATATCTTTTTCATTAAAGTCCTTTATTTAACAATGAGTGAATTACCGGTCATTTCAACAGGTTTTTCAATATTCATTAAGTCCAGCAACGTTGGGGCAATATCTGCTAAACGGCCATCTTTTAAGGAAGAAACCTTTGTTTGTGCATTATACAAAACGGCCTGAACTTTCCCAACCGTGTGTGCGGTGTATGGTGCACCTGTATTTTCATCTACCATTTTTTCAACATTTCCATGGTCTGCCGTAACCAGTAAAACACCGTCAACCGACTTAATGGCGCGCATAACCTTACCCAAACATTCATCAACACAGCCGACAGCTTTAAGTGCAGCATCCATAATACCGGTATGGCCGACCATATCGCCGTTGGCAAAGTTGCAAATGATAACATCATACTTTTGTTTTTCTATGGCATCTGTTAAAGCCTCTGTTACCTCATAAACACTCATTTCCGGTTTGAGGTCATAAGTGGCAACTTTCGGACTGTTGATAAGGATTCGCTCTTCACCTTTGAACTCTCTTTCTTCACCACCGTTAAAGAAAAACGTTACATGTGCATATTTTTCCGTTTCGGCGATTCTAAGCTGAGTAAAACCATGATTTGCAACAACTTCGCCAAAAATATTTTTAAGAGCCTCTGGTGCAAAAATTGTTTTCATAAAGCGATTATGGTCAACAGAATATTCAACCATACCGACCAACTCGGCAAAATGAATAATCTTCTTTCTCTCAAAACCTGTGAATTCCTTATCACCTAAAGCATAAAGAATTTCGCGAGCTCTGTCTGCTCTGAAGTTTATCATCAAAACAACATCACCATCTTTTGCCCCTTTATAATCGCCGACAACAGCCGGAACAACAAACTCGTCAGTAACGCCGTTTTTATAAGAGGCTGTAATCGCATCATTTGCGGTGGCAAATCTTTCGCCATCTGCCAAAACAATATTGTTATAAGCCTTTTCTACTCTATCCCAGCGTTTATCTCTGTCCATTGCATAGAAACGACCGGAAATCGTAGCAATTTTTACACCGGACAAATCTTTGATATTGTTTTCAAAATTTTCTAAGAAATCTTTAGCTGATTGCGGTGGCGTATCTCTGCCGTCTAAAAAAGCGTGAACATCTGTTTTAATACCATTTTTGTTTAAAATACGACACATGGCTTCAATATGAGACTGGTGTGAATGAACACCACCCGGAGACATTAAACCCATCAAATGACAAGTACCTTTAGTTTCTTTAAGTTTATTTATCATTTCAATGAGTGTCGGATTCTTTTCAAGAGAGCCGTCTTTAATCGCCAAATCAATTTTAGGTAAATCCTGCATAACGACACGCCCGGCACCCAAATTGGTGTGTCCGACTTCAGAATTTCCCATTTGTCCGTCCGGCAAACCGACATCATAACCTGATGTTTCAACAAAACAGTGTGGATAATTTTGAAGTAAATAGTGCCAATTGGGTGTATAACCTTTCTCAATAGCGTTATCATCTGTTATTTTTTCTCTATATCCCCAGCCGTCCAAAATCAACAACATTACAGGTTTTTGCATTTTTATATCTCCATTTGTTAAGTATTATTCAAAAATATAAACAAGCTTAAAACAAAAAGCATTATATTTATCCATATTTTTTTAGGTTATAAACAATATAAGTCTTGTTAAGACAAAAAGATAGCTTTATATTAAAACAAAAGAACAACTTTTTGGGAAAAAGGGATGAAATTATCACCGATATTTTTGTTGCTGGGTTTAGCGCCAATAACTTGCTATGCCGGCGCGTTGGAAACAGATTTTGATTTATCATTGAATAATTACTACGGCTACACGGATTATGCCAAACCATATAACAAGCTTTATAAGCAAAACAACTTAAATTCATCTCTTAATCTGTTTGGTAGAGCAACCTATGAATTTAATGAAGAATACAGCACTTCGTTAATCGGCTATTTTATGATAGATTCTGCTAAGGAAGTGGAAAACTATAACCAAGGAATTTGGGGAGAGGAAGTTTATGCCCTAACCGAAACCCCTTTTGGTGATATTTCAGTCGGTCAAGATCAAAACGTTGCCTATAAATTCGCTGTCGGTGCGCCGAATGCAAGTAAAATCCATATCAATAATACGGAGTTGGTAAATTTCATAAATAATCCGAACTGGTATAAAAAAGGGCATAAGGTATCTTATAAAACCCTAAATTCCACCTACATAAACACAGACGGAGCCTCACTTAAAGCAAACTACATAACGCCGGAATTTGCCGGTATAAAACTTGGCATAACCTATGTGCCGGAAACATACAGCCAATCCGGTTTAATATCTAAAAAAGCTGATTATAAAGATAAAAGTGCTTATATTTTGGGTGCATACGGTGCGTGGGATATTTTAGATTATGAGATAGAAACATCTTTAGGTTTTGGAGATTATCACAAAAACGATAAAGAATATTCTGCCGGTATCAGCGTATATCGCAAAGGGTGGACAATAGGCGCCTCATACCGCAAGACGGAAGTAAGCAGTCATGATTATGCGCTAAACAAAGAAAATCTTTACGATTCTTACAGAGAAGGGCGCGCCTACAATGTCGGGGTAAGCTACGCGTTTGGCCCGTTAACAACGGGTGTTGCTTATTTTGATTCTAAGGCAAAAAACAGTGATAATCATGATGAAATCATAAGTTTCTCCAATAGTTATCAATACAACAAATACCTGACCTTTTCTTTAACAGCCGCTCATTTGCTTTCTAAGGGCGAAGATAAGGACATAAAAAACAGCTCAAAGGGGTATGCGTTCATACTCGGTATGGAGATAGATTTATAATGAAGATTAACATCGTTTCAAAAAATCCGGTTTTTGCAGAAGATTTACGCCAGCAAATAGAATTTGCCATCAAAGATGCTGATGTCAGCACAGATTTGCCAGACGATAGAACAACACTTCTCTTAGTTGATGAAGATGATAAAAGTATTCCAAATATTTTAGGTCAAAATACAGAAATACCGGTCGTGCTTTTTTCCTCAAAAAAGGATGCATCTGATTTTGCTGACATCGTTATAAAAAAACCATTAAAATTAAATTCATTCCTAAAGGCACTTAAAGAGGAAACACTAATACCTAAAGTTCGCCGCAAAGAATGCCTGATGTTTAAAGAATACAGTTTATATCCTGTTAAAAAGGAAATATTTTCTTCTCAAACCCAAAACACAACGAAGCTGACAGAAAAAGAGGTTGATATTATAAAATATCTGTATCAAAACGCCCCACAAATAGCGAGCAAAGAAGAATTACTTGAAAAGGTATGGGAATACAGCACAGATGCTACAACACACACAGTAGAAACGCATATTTATCGTTTGCGCCAAAAAGTTGAAAAAGACGGTAGTTCTCAGCTGATTATCACCGAAAATAACGGATATAAGTTAAACGTCTGATTATCTTGCCAACCCGAGCGGGGTAAAGGTAAAGCGAATATCTTTCCATTTGTCATAATCTGAGCCACTTTGCTTTGCCAATACCTTAAAGACACCATGAACATCTTGAGCAATATGAATAGCACGCTCGGCACTATCCGCTAAGGCTGAAAAATAAGTATCGGAGCGATAGCGCTTCATATCTTCTATGTTAACGGATTTAATTTCACCCTCTTTAGTCAAGCTGACGTTAATAATAACCTCTATATTGCGGTCATCTTTACCACCGGCTATTGTTTTCCAGGATTCTTGAATTTTTGTTTTAACAAAATCTATACCGGAAACAGATAACTCGCTAAAGTATGAGCCTTTGCTGTTACCACCCTCAACACCCATATTGTTGACTGGCTCATTGTATGGAATTTGCGCCGGTGCATCTCTGTCGCCGATTTGTTTTTGTAAATCATCTGTTGCTTTAAACAGACTTTCCAGTGGGTTTTTGCTATTAACCGTCGGTTTTGAATTACCGGTACTTGCCGGTTTGCTATCCTTCTTCGGCTCCGGTTTCTTTTCCGGCTTTTTATCCGGTTTTATCTGTGGTTTTTTCTGCGGAATAGGGGCAGGCTTTTTCTTTTCAACCGGTTTTTTATCTTCTTTGCTCGGGTCTTTCTTAGATTCTTCCATCTTAGGCGCATCTTCAATTAAAGATGGAGATTTTATTTCCGGCGTTTCAACTTTCGGCTCCGGCGGGGTTTCCTCTTTAACTTCGGGCTCCGGCTGAGCTTTTTTCTGAGAAGCCTGTTCCTCAATAGGCTTTTCTTTACGAGTAGCCGGTTTTCTTTCTTCACCGCGAACAGCCAACTCCGGCAAGTTTGTCATATCAGATATGGTAACGTCATCAAGATTAACCATAATCGGCGGGGTATCATCAAAATCATGTTTGCTTGCAAAATAAGGTATATCAAAAATACATAGCAAAAGAATTGCTATGTGAAAAGCCACTGATTGATATAGATACTTATTTTTCATCAATAGTCTTTCTTTAGTTTATTTTTTCCGAGCCTCTGTTTTAAGCCCGACCTTGCTGAATCCGGCTTCTTTTAGCATAGCCATAAGCCCGATAACACTACCGTATGCAGAATGAGCATCGCCGGAAATAGTTATGGTTACATCATTGTTTTCGCCTTTAATGGCCATAATTTTATCAATAATGGTATCCGGCTCAATGACACTTTGTCCGATATAATATTGTCCCTCTTTATCAACGCTGATGTTAATTGATGTTTCCTTACCGTTTAACGTGCCGCCACCGACTTTTGGCAAATCAAGCGGAATACCGGAAGTCATAAGCGGTGCTGCGACCATAAACACCACCAAAAGAACCATCATAACATCCATAAGGTTTGTCATGTTGATATTAGCATTACGCCGGCTGGGTCTTCTTTGGACTCTTCCATTAACAATCATTATTATTCTCCGGCAATATCCGCGCGAATAGCGGTATCATCAATTTCACGTGACAAAATACTTGAGAACTCAGCCAAGAAGTTTTCTAACTTTTTGGCATAGCGCTCAATATCAGAAGTAATAATATTATAAGCAACGTATGCCGGAATTGCCGCTATCAAACCAAAAGCGGTGGTAAACAAAGCTTCGGCAATACCCGGTGCGATAGAGGTTAAAGAATTGCTTTGTGTCTGCGCAATGGCGTTAAAGCAAGCGATAATACCCCAAACCGTACCAAACAAGCCGACCAACGGAGCAACCGAACCGGTGGAAGCCAAAAAGCCTAAGTGATTATCCAATTCGTCTAATTCTTTATCCATAGAAACCATCATCGCTTTTTCTATACGTTGTTGTAGGGAAACACCTCTTAAACCACGGTCTGTTTTGGATTTCATAATATTTGTACGGCGCCACTCCTTCATTGCAGCAACAAACATGGCAGACATCGGGTCTTGCGGGTTACCGATAGAGTCGTAAAGTTTATCTAACGAACCACCGGACCAAAAACGCTCCTCAAACAATTTAGAGAGTTTTTTAACCTGACGGAGAGTGTTAAATTTTTCAAAAATAATTGCCCAAGACCAAACGGATGCGGCAATCAAGCCAATCATAACGGCTTTGGTAATCAAATCAGATGACCAAACCATTGCCCACATAGAGAGTTGGTTGGCAGCTTCACTAGCAACTTGTGTATCCATTTTTTCCTCTTTTCAAAATCAATGCATAGTATGTTAGCCTAAGCTTTACCATATAATTTTAAAGAATCAATTAACCAATACAAAAAAAGAGCTGTTTTTTGGGGGAAAGCCCAAAAAAACAACTCCGTTAGTTACATAGTGCATTTATTATCAAAGTTCCGAACCCTAAAGCGAGTACCAGAACAACACAAACTATAGCCACCCAAGTTACTGTGCCGATAACGGTAAAAGCAACAATATTTGGGAACTCATAAGCTTTTGTCGCGTAATAAAACACTATTAAAATAAACAATAGAACCTTCCATGCCATGAAACCACAGCTATGAATAAATTCTATCAAACTTGGGATGAAAAGCCACCCCGTGTACCCTAACTTGGTATTCAACCAGAGGAGAAACCAAGTTGTTAAACTAGCCCAAATTATGGACCAGATTAACTGCATTACCCACTTCGGCATATCTATATCTTATTAATAGTTTTCACTACTAAATATACCACATTTTTAAAGGATTTACAAGCGGATTCGCACGCGGTCAAACTTAGTAGGTAAGCATATATTTTCTTTGCGGGTCCGGATTCTCCGGCACTTTCAAATTTTCATCCCACTTCATACGTGCAGCGCATTCTTTGCTGTCCGTTGCCCAAATACGACATTTATTGATATCAATATCCGGCACGCCGACCAAATTATAACAAATATCGCCGGATGTACGGATAAATTTCTCTTGCGAGCCGTTTTCCGGAATATTTGTAAAGATAAAGGCAAAAGTTCTGTAAGGATAAACTAAATTAAGCGCAATCGTACGAATTTTTCTGTTTAAGGTTGATTTTAACGTAATGCTGAAAGAACAAGCCGGTTCTCCTAAAGCGTTTTTGGTTATTCTAAAAGTTCCGTTTGTTACGCCGATGAGAAGATCACCTTCAACGGGCGGCAGTTTTTCTTTTTCTACCTCCGGAGTCTGCGCTATCTGCGGGTCTGCATTTTGAATAATATTAGCCGTTTGATCTAAAGCATCATTAAAATCTTTAATTTTAGTGATATCACGGTCTGTTTCGGAGTAATCACTAAAAAGTTCGTTAAAGAGTGCTTCATCATTGTCAGCCTCGCTTGATACTGATGAATTACCGGAAGATGCCGGCATATCATCATCAAGAATTTGTGCTACCGCAACAAAAGGCAGTAACACAAAACTTAAAGCAAGAAACAGAGCAGAAACAGAGCTTTTCATAAGCTGTCCTTTTTAGTTAATATCGGTTAAAGTCTTATCAGAAGTACCTAGGTTCTCAACAATTTTACTGATAACCGTGTCAATGTCAGAAAGTTCATTTTCCTGAATTGATTGGTTTTGAGCAGCAATTTCTGTTGCTGAAATATTCTTAAATTGACCGAAATATTCAGGATTTGAGGTGTTAACTAACTGGAACAAGGCCGTGCATTCGTTGTTTTCAAGCCCCTTTGTGTTTATATTGTCAACATTACGCGCAATATCACAAGGAGAAACAGTATAAGCGGCATTACTCAACATTAAGTAGCACTTTTCGTTATTAACGTGTCCGCGAACGGAAATCTGCTTGTCGGCACCGAAAGCATTAACGGTAACAGCTGTCTGTAAAGGCTTTGTTGTTGCATCTTTGCTCATGAATTCTCTTTGTTGTGCAATTTCTTCCGGGCTGAGTAAAGTCTCTAAATAATGATCAAACTTAAAACGCTCATCAACAACATCTTTCCATGCCAAATTAACGGTAAAAGATCTGAAGTTTATAGATGTTCTGTTATAAAGGGTTACGGTATAATCGCAACCGGTAACGATTCCATCATCCAAAACAGGGTTGATATCGTGAACCTTAAAGATAACCGCGTCACTACGTGTGGTTGCCTCTTTCTCTGGAGTGGCTGACTTATTTTCAACAGCGCGAGCCGTTGTAGAAGCCAAAGCAACACATCCGAACAGTAAAACAGATAAAATCTTGGTTGTTTTTCTCATCTTAAACCTCATAAGTTTTTGTTTATGAGGTCATAATAAACAAAGATAGTTTAATTTTTGTTAATGCGGCAATTTTTTATTTAATTTCATCCATTTTCTTTTTCAGGCGCAGAAAATCAGCCCAAGATTTTGCTTTTTGAGCAGAACTGCGCAATAAATAAGAGGGATGATACGTGGCTAAAACAGGTATATTCTTATTATCGGTAACATAATCCAACCACTTACCTCTTGTTCTGGAAATAGAATCAGGATTATCCATCACCGCTTTAAGTGCAATTCCCCCTAAAAGTAATATAAAATCCGGCTTGATGAGGTCAATCTGCTTTTTTAAAAACGGAAGACATATTGCTATCTCGTCATCAGTCGGGGTACGATTCCCCGGTGGGCGCCAGGGAAGAACGTTTGTAATATAGCAACTTTCTCTTTTAAGCTGTATGGCAGCGAGCATTTTATCTAATAATTTACCGCATCTGCCGACAAAAGGTTTTCCCATCCGGTCTTCATCAGCCCCCGGAGCTTCGCCGATAAGCATAACTTTTGCATGACTATCACCATCGCCGAATACGGTAGAGGCTGCCGTGTTTTTTAAATTACAGCCGTCAAATTTCATAAGAATATCTCTTAATTCATCAAGAGACGTGGCTGAAGCACAAACATCACGAGCATTTTTTAAAACCGCAGAAGTTGGGCTCGTGGAAACGGTGGCTGTTTTTGTTACAGTTTTGGGTTGTGCAAAGTGATTTTCCGTATTTAAAAGACAAACATCCTCGGCGCAAGTTTCTGTAACTCCCGCTAAGATGTACCAATCTAAAGCTTCTTTTATGTTAATTTGTTTATTCATTACTATCAGATTATATATATTACACTTTTTATTGCAATATAAAGCAATTATTTACACAAATATAATAAATTTAGTTTAAAGTTAAGAGAAAAATGTTAAAATGCATTAAAACGATAGGAATTTGACGAGAAAATGTTAAAAGTAAGCTATATTATAACACTATTAAGCGGTATAGGCATATTTAACTCTTGTACGGGTAATTTTATAAACCTACAAAAGTATCAAGACCAGTATGCCGAAGTTCAGAAAGTGGATTCTGTCTATGGAAACTACTTAGCCGGCCGTGTGGCTTTAATACGTCAAGACTACCAAAATGCTTCTAAATACTACATCAAGACCATGGATAAAGGGTATGTAAGCAATGACGTTTTAAGCAAAACATATATGATTCTCGTTTCACAGGGAAAAATTGATGAAGCTGTAAAATATGCTAATCTTGCTCGTGAAAAAGGGGATAAAAATAGTTTTATAGACGTTATCAATGCAGTTCATGCCTTTAAGAACAAAAATTACAGATTCTCTCGTAGTCAAGTTAACGAAATAAAGGAAAAAACATATAAAGAGTTGATTGCCCCGTTATTTAATGCATGGAGCTTTGTCGGCGAGAATAATTATGAACAAGCGGTGGCGGAATTAAAGAAAATATCTGAAACCGAAGAAATGAAAACGGTTTACAAATTACACCGCGGTTTAATTGCCGAATATTTTAACCGTAATGATGAGGCAGATACCTTTTACAGCAGAATTATTAAAGATGAAAAAGTGGATATATCTTTCCGCGCTTTGCAGTTAATAACAAATTTCTTAGTGCGTCAGGGGCAAAAGGATAAAGCGCTAAGACTTATTGCTAAATATTACGGCTCCAGCAATATGAAAGAAATGCTTTCAAGCTTAAATGAAAAAATAAGAGAAGGCAGCACCAAAACAGAACCTATTGTTAAAACGACAGATATCGGCGGAAGTGAAGTTTTCTTGGAAGTGGCTCTTTTATTTAAATCAATTCCTTCCGGTTACGAATACGCACAGATATATATGGCAATATCTCAATATCTCAATCCGGATAATGATATAGCTAAAATTGCTATGGCGGATATCTTGGAAGATCGTGGTTTATATAGCGACGCAAACAGATATTATGATGCGATAAGTAAAAAATCCGAAATGTACTATCCGGCACAAATAAAAAAAGCGGATAATTTGACTGCGGAGAAAAAATATGATGAAGCAGCCAAGGTCTTAAAAAAACTCTTGCGTGATAATCCTAAAAGTTTTCAAATTTTATTTAATTTGGGCGACATCTTAAGGATGAGTAATAATCAACCGGATGCCATAAAATATTATAACGAGGCGATACAGTCTATTTTTTACGAAAGTGAGAAATACTGGCCGGTATATTACGCCATAGCTGTTTCTTATGACAGAAATAACGAGTGGCCGAAAGCCGAAGAAAATCTTGAAAAAGCCCTAAAATTAAGTAATCGTCACCCGCAAGTGCTGAATTATTTGGGTTATAGCTGGCTTAAAAATGAAACGAATACGGATAAAGCAATTGCTTATATTTTAGAAGCGTACGAAAAAGAGCCCAATGATGGCGTTATTATAGATAGTCTTGGTTGGGCGTATTTTAAAACCGGAGATTATCAAAATGCGATTCTCTATCTGGAAAAAGCTTCAGAGCTAAACCCTCAAAATGCCATCATCAGCGATCATCTTGGTGATGCATATTGGCAAGGCGGGCGTAAAAATGAGGCTGTTTTCTTATGGAAACAGGCCTTAAAGCAAAAAGAAGAACAAGAAGAGCTTAACAGACGAAAAGTCAGATATAAAATAGAGAACGGACTAAAAAAGACAAATGCTTTGCAAATTCAAGATAAAGCGCTTAAGGAAAGTCTCCATAGCTTAAATGATATAACTGAATAAATTTTCTGCAGTTTGCTATTTTTTGTACTGTTCAATCAGCCTTTTTAACTCAGAAGACCATTTTTGTACCAATTTTTCATCAGGACATTCTACTCTGAGCTTGATAACCGGTTCGGTACCGGATTTACGGGCAATTAAATTGCTATCTTCGCCAAGCTCAGACTTAGCTTTTTCAAGAGCTTCTTTAACATCCGTATGTTCAACGCTTTCTGCCATATATTCTTTATTTGAAAAACGGATATTTTCAATAATACAGGGATAAGGCTTAAAAATCGGGAAAATTTCGCTCATTTTACGCCCGTCCTCCAGATAGGCCAAAGAAAGAACAATGGCTGTTGCCAAAGCATCACCGGTTTTGGCATAATCGGAAATAACAATATGTCCGACCAATTCGCCACCCAAACTGGCACTATTTTCTTTCATTAAATCAATAACATATCTTTCGCCGACTTTACTTCTAAGCAGATTGTAGCCGTTATCTTTCATATAGCGCCCGAGTCCTAAATTAGACCATTCTGTACTGACAACAATGTTATTTTTAAGCTGATTATGTTTTTTCAAATATTGCGCCAAGAAACAAAGTAATTGGTCCCCGTCTATGGTTTGACCTTCGTTATCAACCAAAATAACCCTGTCGCCATCACCATCAACAGCAATACCGAAGTGAGCGTGTGAGCCTTTAATTGTTTCAGCTAATTGTTCCGTATGTTGTGAACCGCAATTTTGGTTAATGTTGTAGCCATCCGGTGAATTATTTATTGTAATAACACCGGCACCTAAATCCTTGAATACTTGCGGTAAAATATAGTAAAAAGAGCCGTTTGCACAATCTATAACAACTCTTAACCCCTTCAATGCGTTGTAATTTGGGGCAATTCGGCGCATATCTTCCATATATGCATCAACAATATTATCATTTTTCTTGATTCGCCCGAGGGGGGAAGGGCTTTTAATTGGTTGTTGGTTGTTATCATTTTTGGTATTGTTGTTATTATTTATTCTTTTTTCTTTTTTATTAGCTAAAAGCCCTTCAATTTTGGCATAAAACTCATCAGGAAATTTATCTCCGGACGCGTCTATAAGCTTTATGCCGTTGTCTTGATACGGGTTATGAGATGCGGTAATCATCAAAGCCATATCAACTCCTAAAGACGGTGTTTTTAAGGTAACCAAGGGTGTCGGAACAATGCCGAGAGAAATAACAGAAACACCGTTTGCCGTAAAACCGGAACTAAGAGCGGCTTCTAACATATCCCCGGAAACACGTGTGTCCTTACCGATAGCTACACGCTTATTTTTATGACATACTTCAGAGGCTAAAACTTCTGCCAAATCAAATGCAAACTCAGCATTTATCGGGTATGTGTTTGCTACACCTCTGACACCGTCTGTGCCAAATAATTTTTCTACCATCTACCAAAGCTCCTAAACAATATTATGCTAAGAAAATAGAGCCTTAAAACGGATATTGCAAGAGCTTCGGTCAAGTTATGGTCAAATTACATGATGTATCTTAAGCCAACATAGACTTCTTGGTCGTTAGCATCTGATTTACCGTTATGGAAAGTAATCTCACCAACATCATAGTAACGATAACCAACATCAAGATTTAAGCGATTGGTAATTTTTGCAGACAAACCGCCACCCAAAGACCATGTAAAATTATCGTCTTTAGAGCTAAAGCTGGTGTTTGCAATCTTATCACGATATCTGGTTTTGTTATGTGTGTAACCGGCACCGGCATCAACATACGGGGTAAACCAGTAATAAGGGAAGAAATCGTAATAAAGGATAAACATAAGGGATTGAGCTTGAAAACGTGCTTCAGAAACACCAATCACTGTTTCTTTGTTTTTTCTTCTCCAAAGATATTCCACTTCGGCTCTGATGTGTTTATATCTGTAACCGAGAGCACCACTTGCCAAAAATCTCCTCTTATCAATAGCGTAATCAGAAAGATTTGTGGTATGGTTATTATCAATGTGATACTTTGTCGCACCGGCACGAGCAGCAAGGTAAAATCCATCACAATCGGCTTGAGCCGCTTGCACGGCAAAAAAAGTAAATGCCGTTAAAAGGATTAAAAATATTTTACAGTTTTTTGTCATAAATAAAACTCCAATTGAAAGTCTTTAAATAAGTTCATTAGACAAAATAACACAAAATTTAAACAAAACAAGCAAAAAATTCAAAAAACGTAAAAAAAATTAAAGACACACCCTTAAAAGCTAATAAAATATTGATTTTTTAGAAGGTAAATGCTAAAAATCAAGACACGGTGGTCGGATAGCTGCGTCAATAACATTGATGAGGAAAGTCCGAGCGTCTTGGAAACAGGGTACCGGATAACGTCCGGCTGGAGAAATCCAAGGGATAGTGCCACAGAAAATTACCGCCAAATTCATTTGGTAAGGTTGAAAAGGCGAGGTAAGAGCTCACCGCAGATGTAGTAATATATCTGGCAAGGTAAACCCTATCTGACGCAAGACCAAATTAGGAGAACGGTTTTCCGTATAACGGAGTGTTTCCACTCTGCTCCAGAGGTAGGTCGCTTGAACGAGCTGGTAACGGTTCGTCTAGATGAATAGCTATCGCTTAGAATCTTCGCTTGCGAAGCAAATGATAAGTACAGAACTCGGCTTACAGACCACCTAATTTATTTTGGGAGGATTTATGCAACATACTTTAGAGAAAAAAGTTGAAATCAAAGGGATAGGATTGCATTCCGGTTGCGAGTCGCTACTTGTTTTAGAGCCTGCTCCGGAAAATTTTGGCATACAATTTGTACGCAGCGATTTAAATGAAATACCGATTCGCGCCTTATATTCTCAGGTTGTTGACTTAAGAAATTGTACTTGTATCGGTACATCTCAACAAAATATCGTCAGCACAATAGAACATTTAATGGCAGTTTTGAGTATTTTGGGAATAGATAATGCTAAAATTTCCGTAAATAATCCGGAAGTACCGATTCTTGACGGTAGCGGAAAAATATTTTTGGAAATTCTTGAAAAAGCCGCTTTAAAAAAACAAACAGCAAAACGTAAATACTTGAAGGTAAAAAAAGAAATATCTTTTTCTGATGGTAAAGGCGGGGATATAAAATTAATACCGGCTGACAAGTTGCATATAAAGTTTGATATTGAATTTCCATCCAAAATTGTCGGACACCAAACTTTTGATAAAGACATAGATAGAGAAATTTTTACCAAAGAGATTGCTCCTTGTCGCACGTTTTGTGAAAAATACCAGGTAGATTATCTGAAATCTATCGGTTTGATAAAGGGGGGGTCGCTGGAAAATGCTGTTGTTTTAGACGGAGAAACGCTGCTTAATCCGGAAGGTTTTCGCCTTAAAAACGAGTGTGTAAACCATAAAGTTATGGATTGCATTGGTGATTTATACACCTCAGGCTACCATATTTTAGCAAAAGTTGTTGCCAATAAAACTGGACACTATCATAATAATGAGATATTAAAACAATTGTTTTCATCAACGGATAATTATGAGATTTTATAAGAAGGGAGAAAAGCTTTGAAAAAGTTTTTATATATATTGCCGATAGTTGCATTGATGTTTGTGTCAGCTTGCTCAAGTCATAGCAAGGATGATGAAGATGCTGATAAAAGTGCAGAAACACTCTATAACGAAGCTTATAAATATTTAAAGAAGACCTCTTATCAAAAAGCTGCGGAAACTTTTGATAAGGTTGAAATGGAACACCCTTATTCAAAATGGGCAACAAAGTCTAAGTTAATGGCTGCCTATTCTTATTACAAAGATGAAAAATATGATGATGCAATAGTTTCTTTGGATAGATTTATTCGTCTGCACCCGGGGAACAAGGATATTGCCTACGCTTATTATATGAAAGGTATTTGTTATTATGACCAAATTGCACCTTCACAGAAAGAACAAATGTCTTCTAAAGAAGCGTATGAAGCTTTTATGCAGGTTATCACAATGTTTCCGGATAGTGAATATGCAGAAGATGCAAAATCAAAATTGGGTTTAATTGAAGACCACTTAGCCGGACATGAAATGAGTGTTGGGCGCTACTATCTGCAAAATAAGGAATATATTTCAGCATTAAACCGCTTTACAATGGTAACGGATAATTATTCAAAAACAGCACAAATTGAAGAAGCGCTGTATCGTGAAGTTGAGATATACACCATTCTCGGCTTAACAGCGGAAGCAGCAAACAAAGAAGAAATTTTAAGCCAAAAATATCCGGATAGTAAATGGACATCAATGGCTAAGAAGTTGATTAAAAAGGAAAAATAATATCCTATGTTGAAATCTCTATCTATCAGAAATGTTGTTTTAATAGACAGTCTTGATATAGATTTCTCTAAAGGTCTTGTTGTTTTTAGCGGTGAAACCGGTGCCGGTAAATCTATTTTATTAGATTCTCTCGGGCTTTTGCTTGGTAATCGGGCAGAAACAGGGCTTATTCGTAGCGGTACGGATAAGCTGTCCGTTACAGGTGTTTTTGAAGTTTTACCGCAAAATGCAATATATGCTCTGGCAAAAGAATATGATTTGGATATTGACGGCGATATTATTATTAAAAGAACCATAACTGCCGATGGTAAAAACAAAATCCTTTTTAATGACCAAATTATAACCCTAAAGCTATTAAAAGAATTAGCGCAAAATTTGATAGAAATTCATGGTCAACATGATAGTATCGGCTTGCTTAACGCCTCAACACATGGGAATATTTTGGATAACTACGGCGGGTATGAAACTGAGCTTAAATCGGTAAAAAACACCTTTGCGGATTATAAAAATGCCGAAAAAGAGCTTAAAAAGGAAGAAGAGATTATAAATAAAGCCCGTGAAGACGAAGAAAACTTAAAGCACTGGGTAGCCGAATTACAGAAAATTGCTCCTAAAAAGGGTGAGGAAGAAACTCTAAAAATTCGCCGTAGTGAACTGATGAACGCAGAGAAAATTATTGAAAGATTAAATTCTGCTTATGCTAATTTAAATGGAAGCTTTTCGGTTATAGATAGCGTATCTAAGGCGCGCAACGCTATATCCAGAGCGAATGAAATCGTTAACAATAAATATGCGGAAATAGAACAAAATCTTGAAAATGCACTCTATAGCTTAAATGACGCAGTGGAACAAATAGAAGCTTGTTCTGCCGATATAAGCTTAAACCAAAATGAAGCAGACGACATTGAAACACGACTGTTTGCTTTGCGAAATTTAGCAAAGAAACATCAAACAGAGGTGGATTTGTTGCCGGAAAAACTTCAAGAGATGATAAATGCGCTAGAAAGCCTGCAAAAAGGAGAAGATAATTTAGCAGAGCTTAAAGAAAAAGTAGAAAAACTGCGAAATAAATATATTGAAGTAACTGAAAAATTAAGCAAAAAAAGAAAAGTTGCCGCACAAAAACTGGATAAAAACGTAATGCGGGAATTACCGCCGCTTAAAATGGAAAAAGCCGTATTTCAAACAAATATAACACCAAAGGCAGAGAAAGATTGGTCTGAAATAGGGTGGGATGACGTATGTTTTGAAGTTTCAACCAACCCGAATACACCTCTAGGTCCATTAAATAAAATAGCATCAGGCGGTGAACTTTCACGTTTTATGTTGGCTCTAAAAGTAAATTTAGCGCAACAAAGTGATCAGGAAACATTGATTTTTGATGAAATTGATAGCGGTATTGGTGGTGCAACGGCAGAAGCAGTTGGAGAAAGATTATCTCGTTTGGCAAGAAATGAGCAGGTTTTTGTTGTAACACACTCGCCGCAAGTGGCAGCCTTTAGCGATGAGCATTTTAAGGTATCAAAAGAAACAGTTGGCAATATAACCACAACAAAGTTAGAAAAGCTTGATAAAAAAGGTAAAGAAGAAGAAATAGCTCGTATGCTTGCCGGTGAAACAATAACCGATGAAGCCCGCGCCGCCGCTCAGGTTTTACTGAACAAAGAACCGCAACAAGTATTACTTTAATACCAATAATACTACAATTTACCCTGTCGTCTCTTTAATCTGGCTAATTTGTAACTGACAACGGATGTATCGCGGCCGGTTTTCGCCAATCTGTCATACATGCGCTCAATTTCCTTTTCAAGATAAGCTGTTTCTATATCATTTTCTAAGTCAGCTTTTTCCTCTTCGGAACCAAATCCTCTGGTTGCACTGACATCACGAATTATATCAATGATATCAGCATTAGAATTTTGCTTTCGCTTGATAAAATAAGGCAATTCGTACACTAATTCGCGAGAGCTTGTATAAACGTCGCCCTTATTTTTGTTGTATTGTGATTTTAATAAACTAAAAGCAACTTCCAGTTCAAAAGCATTATCTACAACGATAAAAGGTACCGGGTCAGAAAAACCTTTAAGCGAAATAGCCTTTAAAAATTCTAATAAGTGATGAAAGAAACCGCCGATATTATACAAAATAAAGGGCTTTTTCTGTAATAATCCGTCTTGCATGGCCACACAGTCATAAGCAAGCTCATCCAATGTGCCGACACCACCCGGAGCAAAAACCACAAAATCGGCATCTAAAAGGCGTTGTTTTCTTTCTTCAAGCGTTTTAGCAAAGATAACATTGATATGTTTGAGCATATCATCTTGAGAATCGTAAAGCTTATAATATTCTTCCGTTGTAATACCTTGAATAGGGAGGTCTTGATTAAGATGTTTTTCGTTCCATGCATCCATAACACCGTGCGCCACCGCACCCATAATGCCGGAGTTGGAAAGACCAAAGTCTAACTTAAATCCCATTTGTACGATTTTTTTACCGAGGTTATATGTTTCACGCACATAAATTGGGCTGTTACCGCCGCGCGAACCTCCGGCAACAAAAACACGAATACCGTCTTTCTTGTTTTCTTTAATAAAAGCGGAAAGTAAATCTTCTTTATCGTTAGTGTCATTTTGGTCCATGGTTAAATCTCCTCAATATCACCTTGTCTTTGTTTTTGATAAAACTCTTTGACAAATTCATCAAAAGTATCTTCGGCTAAAGATTTACGAATACCTTGCATCAGTCTTTCATAATAGCGAATGTTATGCCAACTGAGCAACATAACGGCTAAAATTTCATTACATTTTTGCAAATGGTGAATATAAGCTCGCGTATAATTACGGCATAACGGACAGTCACAACCGGCTTCAACCGGTCTGGTATCTTCTCTGTGCCGAGCGTTACGAATATTTATCGGTCCGTATTCTGTAAAAGCTTGAGCTGTACGACCGGAACGAGTTGGCATAACACAATCAAACATATCAACACCACGCATTACGGCACCGACAATATCATCCGGTTTGCCAACCCCCATTAAATATCGTGGTTTATCTTCAGGTAGCATATCCGGTGCGTAGTCCAAAACTTCAAACATCTTTTCTTGGCCTTCGCCCACCGCTAAGCCGCCTATGGCATATCCGTCAAATCCGATTTCTTTTAATTTTTCTGCAGATTCTTGGCGCAAGTCATGAAAAATACTACCTTGTTGAATACCGAAAATACCATAACCGTCACGATTATCAAAAGCATCTTTACTTCTTTTTGCCCATCTCATAGAGCGTTGCATGGATTTTTTTGCTTCTTCATGCGTGGAAGGAAACGGTGTACATTCATCTAAACTCATGGTAATATTGGAATCAAGCTTATGTTGGATTAAAATAGATTCCTCCGGAGTTAAAAAGAATTGTTTTCCGTCAATGTGTGACTTAAAGCTGACACCTTCTTCGGTAATTTTACGCAATCCCTTAAGACTCATAACTTGAAAGCCGCCGGAATCTGTTAAAATAGGATAAGGCCAATTCATAAATTTATGTAAACCACCGAGTTTTTGTACTAAGTCTGCACCCGGACGAAGCATTAAGTGATAAGTGTTACCAAGTAAAATTTCTGCCCCTGCTTCTTTAACGGATTCAGGTAACATTGCTTTAACTGTTCCGCAAGTACCGACAGGCATAAATGCCGGCGTATTAACAATGCCGTGTTTGGTATAAAGTTTACCTAAGCGTGATTTTTTGTATTTTTTTATAATTTCATATTTAAGAGCCATATCACTTTCCTAATTTTCTTTATAAATCTTACTCCAAAGAGGTATCTCATTACCGATACCTTGTTGTAATTTATCTGCTTCAATAAATGCCATTTCACCATTATCAAACATAACACGCAACCACTTTTTATCCCCTGTATAGCCGGTTACACGAACAGTTGTACCTTCTTCAACAACTTTGAACACATCAAAACTCTTGTCAGCACCATGCATGGCCGAAGTTTTTTCTGTTGTATGGTATAATTTTTGAGTGTCATAAACATCAACCGGAATATCAAAAATTTTAGCAACGGCAACGTCACTATATGCCTTTTGCCCGTTTTTATAAATAACAACTTCTTTAACATTAGAGTTGTCATTAAAGCTGTTTTTTGCAGAATTTAACGTCCATAAACCAAAGACCAACAAAAGAGCCAAAAAGAGAAGGAAAGGATAATACAATTGTATTCTGAGCAACTTTTGATAATTCCATTTTTTTACGCTCAATAAAGAAGCTTGTCCAAGCGTTCCTATATAGTTTTCAATATACGGCAATTCATCTTTTGAGGCGTACTCTTTGGCTAATGTTGCTAGAGTTGCAGCTTCGTCTGTTTTTCCCTCAGCTTCGTAAACCATGGAATTATGCAACAACAGCTGTAAATTTTCTTTTTTACCGTTTAGGCGAGTGATATTTTGAATAATTGCCTTAATGTTGGCAAAAATTGCAGTTACACCTAGAAAACCCTGTGTCCAATTATGTTTGGAAATATTTTTTATAATGCCACCGGCTTCAATGGGACTGCAATAATATATTTTATCAATAGCGGAATGAAGCAACACTTTACCGGTAACTTCCGTTAAGTGAAAAGCTCTTAAGTTGATATCTTCTTGCCCGTGCATATTACGAATAAGGCTTAAAGCATTCATATCCGGAAAATTATCTTTATCATAAATCATAGAAAGAAGGGTATATTTCAACTTACTCTTAGTATCTTTTAAGACTTCATAGGCAACGGCAATTTTTTGAAACATATCAACGGCACGCGGGTCTTCATTATGGTCCGGATGCCAAAATTTAACAAGCTCGCGGTATTTTTGGCGAAGAACGTCATCAGGAGTATCAAAAGAAATCTCTAATATTTTATAATAATCAAGTTTGTCGTAAGTTTGGTTACTCATAGTCATTCTCCGAAATAATTTTTTTAGCCAGATTGAATATATCAACGGCTGCCTCTGAAGAAGGATACCGCGATACGAGCAATTCTTTATTTCTAATCGTATCACGAACACGTGTGTCAAAACGAACAATTCCGAATAATTCCGGAACAGGAAGCCCGCTTTGATCTACGGCTTTATAAAGTTCTTTATATATTTTATATCCGTCCTCAAAGGAATTTACACGATTAATTATTAAATTACAATTAGCGGAAATATGGTTTTTATGCATAAAACGGATAAATTCAAACGTTTTGATAAGGTCTGCACTTTGCTCTGAACACATAAGAAATAAATCATCTGCAAAGCGACACATTTCTAAATTTTTTGGGGTTGAATCAGAGCCCAAATCAATAATGGTGTAATCATAACTTTCGGAAAGAATATTCAAATCATCCATGAAAATACGTATTCTTCCCAAAGATAACTCACTGAAATAATTATTTCCCTGCTGAGCTGTCAAAATATTGAAGTCTTTATTTTTATAAGCGGTAATTAATTGATTAAGTGTCTTTTTCCCCTCTGCGTAATCCTCTAAATAAAGCGGGTTATGAAGTTGTATGTAGGAACTTATATTGGAAAATTTGCCATTACCGTCAACCAATAACACTTTTTTATGAGACTGATTAAGGGCATGAGCTAAGCTTAAAGCACACCATGAGGTACCAATCTGTTGAGCGCCGGAAAAAAATACAAAAACACGATGGTTTGCATCTCTTTCCAAAAAAAGACGCTTATAAACCAAATCAAAATCTTTATCCACAGCACCTCCGGATTTATAAAATTCTTTAGATTGCCAATAAATTATTTTTTAATATAATAACATTATATTTAAATAGCAAAGATTCTTTTAAAGAGGGGTTATAAATGAGGTTCGTTATTTTATTTTTGTTAAGTTTTCTATTTATATCAACAACATCAGCCGTTACTATACAAATGTTCGGCCAAAAAGAAAATGGGTTCAGTCAGCCGAAATATATAACGGATTTTATTGACAAAGCTGAGAAAGATAACCTAAATCTCGTAATCCTTGCTGATGATGACAATTTTCCGTTTTCTTCCATAGAACAAGGTTCTGTTTTCTATAAGATATTTGAAAATGCACCCAAATTGGCTCATGCCGATATAATGTTTACCTATCGTAAAGGGAGGTATGATGAAAAAGCGATTGCTTTTGAGAGAGGAAAAGTTGATAACATAAATGCAATTTTCGGCGTTTATTACAAAGATCTGCCATATTCTGTCAATCGCTATGTCTATCCTTCTTTTATGTATAACAACATTTATATCATTTCGGCGTTGCAGAATAAAATAAACATAACCGGCAAAGATAATCTTAAAAATTATAAAGGGATCAGAGTTTTAAAAGATAAAGTTGCTGATATTGCGGAAAGAGATTATGCTGAATTAAATATAAGAGGGGTTAAGGATTATCCGACAGCTTTTGAAGAGCTTTTAACCGGTAAAGCAGATTATATTGCCGCCAGCTATTACCCAAGCTTGATAGAGGCATACAAATTAGGCATTAGGGATTTTATCGCTTATAGTCAGGAGCCTGTTTGGAAATTACCCTTATTCTTGCGCGTCCGTCCGGAAGTAATGCGGCACCCTCGTATGGAAAATTTTGTAAGATATTTGAAAAGTTCATCATATAAAAAGGCCAGAGATGATGCTTTTGCCGAGCTTATTGAGGTTTACAAAAATAACACAAGAGGTATTGTTCCGCCAACATACATCAGCGTTGTAAAAGAAGAGCCTGAGAAACAACCGGAAAGCGAAGAAAGTAACGTAACAGAAAGTGTTTCCGAAAATTCAAGTGTGACAGAACAACAAAAACTTGAAAATTAGAATTTAAAAGTATAGCATGCAAAAAGATTAGGGAGAAATAAACATGGTTCTTTTAGTTCATCATAGTATATCACCGCAGTCACGGAAGATACGGTTGATTATGGCTGAAAAGAAAATGCTTTTTGTACTAAAAGAAGAAGAACCGTGGAATATTTCACCGGATATTGCAAAAATAAATCCGTCCGGAGAATTGCCGGTACTTATTTTTGATGGTAATGTTATTTCCGGCAATAATGCAATTACCGAATATTTGGAAGAAAGTAATCCTCAATATAAACTTCTTCCGGAAGATCTCAAAGAAAGAGCCGAGGTTCGGCGTATTTGTGAGTGGTTTGATGTCAAATTTTATAATGAAGTCTATAAATATATTGTTGCCGAAAAGATAATAAAGAGATTTCAATATAAGCAAGCCCCAAACTCCAAGATATTAAAGGCAGGATTAAATAATCTTAAATACCACATGGAATACATAGACTATTTAGCAGACAGAAACAACTATATTGCCGGTAAAAAACTGAGTTTAGCGGATTTAACTGTTGCGGCACATCTTTCGGTTATAGACTATTTGGGTGATATTTCTTGGTCAGAATATAAAAATGCCAAACTTTGGTATGCAAAAATAAAATCGCGCCCGAGTTTCAAAGATATATTAAAAGACAACATCAAAGGAATTTATCCCTCTGAAAACTATGCTAATTTGGATTTTTAACATGAAAAAACTATTCTTGAGCATAATGATTTTACTTTTAGCCGCATGCGGTGGTCCGAAAGGTCAAGTCGTTTTTCATTGGGACAGATATAATACCGGTGGTATAAAGTTTGCCCGAGATCATTCTGAATGTATGCGTCAAGCGGAAGCCTTTAAGTTTTGGCCTAATTTTAAAAGCTGGTTTTATACTGAAGAACAAAGGTACAATACTGTTGTAAAATGGCATAAAGAGCATGGTATTTGGGCGAGTTTTGTGCCATATCCGGGGGCTATGCCGATTTTGGTAAATTCCGTGCGTGATGATACAGACTCGAGCCCGAGAAAATATCAAAAATGTATGTTGCAAAAGGGGTATGTTGAAAGAACGGCAAATGTGCCGGAAGCAAGTAACCTGTTTGTATATAAACCTCAGAGTGTAAACCAAGATGCACCTTTGGATAGCACATATCCTTAATTATAACTGCCACCGATTGCTTTGTAAAATGCGACAAGATTTTGTAATATGTCCGTATTACTTTCAATGAGCGCTAACTCTGCATCCAAGAGGTTTTGTTCAGCCATGGCAACATCTGTAAACTCAACTAAACCGTTTTCATATTTTTGTTGCGTAAGATTAAAAATGTTTTTCATCTTTGATAAGGTAATTTGTTGATGGACATTTCGGCGATAGGTTTGTTCTACGGCAGAAATGGCGTTTTTAAGCTCAATCAGAGCAGTTAAAAAAATCTCATTATAATCTAAAAGATAATATTCACGCTGATGCTTTTGAACCTCAATATTATTGGCGAGCTGGTTCCAATTCCAAATAGGTAACAAAAGGCTCGGTGAATATCCGTAAACTTGGCTTTCCGTATTAAAAAGAGTGTGTCCGCTGTTAGATAAATAACCGAATGCTGCGCTTAAATCTATTGTCGGATAAAGGTTGGTAATAGCTGTATTAACAGCGGCATTTTGCGCTTTAACATTTGCCTCCGCTGCCAAAACATCCGGACGCGTTCTGATAACATTAAGCGGTAGGTTATAGAGTTTTTTAACATTGTATTTAAAGGTTTTGGTAGTGATATTATTACGAGTTATATCTAAATTAATCGGTAATTCGCCTGGGATTACGCCGGAAAGAACAGCCAAATTATTTTGGTAAGTTGTTATTTGTAAATCTATTGCCGGAATACTTGTACGTGTTCTTTCAACCGTATATTGTGCTTGATTAAGTGCCAAGTCGTCCTCTGTTCCGGAGATATGCTTGTTTTTAACGGTCTGTAAAATTTCGTTTTGTAAGGATAAATTTTTTTGCGTTATACGTAACTTTTCCTGAGCTTCACGTAGTTTTATATAGTTTAGCATAATTTCGGAAATAAGTGACACATCTGTATTGATAAGCGAATATCCGCTGTTCTTCACAAATTCCGAATATTGTTCGGAAATATATTGCCCTTTTCCCCAAATATCAATTTCCCAAGAAACATCAAATCCTATCTTAAAAGCATTTACGTTTTCGCTGAAATTATGAGCATTGTCTGCCTTGTTAAAAGAGTAATTCCCTTGGGCGTTAAACATCGGAAACATTTGTTTTGATTGTATGGCAAGCTGATAACGTGCTTTTTGCAAGTTTTCAATTGCTTTCTTGCGGGAAAGATTGTTTTTTAATGCAAATTTGAGCAGTGTATTTAAATCTTTGTCATTAAAAATAGGGAGCTCATCAATTTTGGTAGTTTTACGTTCAATATGCAAAACATCTTTGATTTTCTCGTCATTGATAAAAGGCTTTGTGTCATAATCATATCCAACCTTGCACCCACACAGCAACAAAAGATAAAAAAATAAGAAACATCTAATCATTAACCTTCTCCTTTGAGTTTTTAAGAGCAGGTTTTGTTATCGGGTAGAAATGTTCTTTTATGTTCTCAAATAACGCAAACAATGCCGGTATAAAAATAATACCGATAAGGGTTGCAATAATCATTCCGAAGAAAATGGGAACACCGATAGCAATTTGCGAATTAGCGCCGGGTCCGGTGGCAATAATCATCGGGAAAACACCGAGAATAAACGTCATAGCCGTCATCAATACGGCACGAAATCTCTCCTCTGCACCCTTTTGTGCGGCTTGCACAATGCTATATCCCTGCCCACGATAATTTTGAGTAAATTCAACAATCAAAATCGCATTTTTAGCTGCCAAACCAATTAACAAGACAAGTCCGAGTTGCGCATAAATACTTAACGGTAAATCAAACAAATGAAGTCCTAAAAAAGCGCCTAAAATGGCAAAAACCGTTGAGAACATAACCGAAAATGCCAACATCCAACTTTCGTATTGAGCTACCAAAAACAAGTAACAAAAAACAATTGCCAGAGAAATCAAAATACCAATCAAACCCTTCGTTTCCGATTCTTGTAAGGAAAGACCGGTCCATGCAATGTCAAAACCTTTATCTAAAGTTTTTTTAGCGGTATTTTCCAAGATATTCATAGCATCACCGCTACTGACCTCCGGCTTTGCTTGTGCGGTAATATCGGCAGATGTATAAAGATTATATCTGTATATCATTTTCGGCGCAATTTTTGTTGAGATATCAGTAAAACTACCTATTTTTATCAAATCACCAGAATTTGATTTAACGTAGAGATTATTGATATCATCTATGCTATTTCTGTAATTATAATCCGCCTGCAGGATAACACGGTTAATCTGTCCGCTAAGGGTGATATTATTTATATAAAAAGCACCGAGATTGCTTTGTAAGGTGTTAAAAAGGTCGGCGATGGAAACGCCGTAAGACAGTATTTTGGTGCGGTCAAAATCTAAATAAAGGTGTGGTGTATCTGCCCTAAAGGTGCTGAAAGCATAGGTAAGGGATTTTTCATTGTTAAGTGCTGTCAAATATTTTTTTAGCGCTTGTTCCAGTTCTATGGGGGTATAATTGGTATTTTTGGCGATAAGCTCTAATGTTAAACCGTTACTTTGTCCGATTCCCGGTACGGATGGAGGGGCAAAAAAGTTAAATTGCACACCTTTTAATGAGGAAAATTTTAGAGTAAGTTGTTGAGTTATGGCATCAACAGATAAAGATTTATCAGTTCTTTTACCCCAATCTTCAAGTCCGATGACACCTAAAGCGACATTTTCTCCGCCGCCACCCAATAAACTGTATCCTGCAACAGTAACAACATATTTTACGCCTGTCATTTTTAAGATTGTTTCCGTCATATTTTTAAGCACAATATCGGTCTGGCTGATACTGGCAGTACTGCTTAATTGAATATTTGCAAAAATAATCCCTTGGTCTTCTTCCGGAATAAAAGAAGTTGGCGTCAGCTTAAAATATATGCCAATAACAAGCATAACCGTCAGTATAATACTGATAGTTATTTTCAAGTGTTTTGAAAAAAAGCCGACAAAGTGAACATAAAAGCGGTTAAAAGCATCTAGTTTGTGATTAAAATAATTGAAAAAAACGGGCAGAGATTTTTGTTTTTTCTCTTTCTTTAGAAAAATGGCACAAAGTGCCGGGCTTAATGTTAATGCGTTAAAAGCCGAGAAGATAACGGCGGTTGCAATAGCCACCGCAAATTGCTGATAAATTTTTCCGGTTATTCCCGCCATTAAACCGACAGGAACAAATATGGCAAGCAAAACAAATGTCGTAGCAATAATGGCACTGCCGATTTGCTTCATTGCTTTAACCGCTGCATCATAAGCTTTGAGTTTTTCATGAAACATCAGATATTGAACGCGCTCAACCACAATAATAGCATCATCAACTACCAAACCGATAACCAATATCATTGCGAACAATGTTAAAATGTTAATATCAAAATCTAAGAGGTAAATAACGATAAAAGTTGCAATAAGTGAAACCGGAATAGTAATAAGCGGGATAAGAGTTGTTTGAATTTTTTGCAAAAACAAATAGGTAACCAACACCACCAAACTGAAAGTAATAAACAGTGTATCAATAATGGCTTTAACCGAGGCGCGCACAAAATCCGTTGAATCATAAGCAACGCTTATTTCCATACCTTGAGGAAAGGTTTTAGATAAATTTTCCAGTTCCTTCCTGACATTGAGCATTGTTTTTAAAGCATTGGTGTTGGGCGTTTGATTAAGCGAAATAATCACCGCCGGCGCATTATCAAAGGAAGATTTGATATTATAAGAATCTCGTCCTAATTCAATTTGAGCAACATCTTTTAAGTAAATAACGCCACCGTTTTTATCGGTTGCGACGATAATATTTGAAAAATCTTCCACGCTGTTTAATAAACCCTTGGCTGTCAGATGAAGGACAAGATTATTTTTTTGTGTGCTCGGCGCTGAGCCGATACTGCCGAGGGCCGCTTGAATATTTTGTTTTTGAACGGTTTGAATAATATCTGAACTGCTTAAACCTAAAGCCGTAATCTTGTTGATATCAAGCCAAATGCGCATACTGTATTGTGGTCCGAATATTTGCACATCACCAACCCCGTACAAACGTGCTAAATTGTTTTTAATGTTAGTATAAGCAAAATTGCTGAGATAAAGTTCATCAAAAGAATTATCGTTAGAACGTAAAACGATTAACCCCAAAATATCCGCATTTTCAGAGGAAATATCAAGGCCGTCTTGGATAACTTCATCCGGAAGTTCACTATTTACCTGTTGTAAACGATTTTGAATCTTAACCTGAGCAATATCGGGGTTGGTGCCGATATCAAAGGTAACCGTTAAGGTATAAGCTCCGTTATCATCAGAAGTGGATGACATATAGAGCATATCTTCCAAGCCGTTCATCTGGTTTTCAATAGGAACGGCAACCGTATCCACCAATACGCCGGCATTTGCGCCCAAATAATTCGTTTTAACGGTTATTTGCGGCGGGGTGATATTCGGAAATTGCGAAACCGGAAGAACCTTAATTGCTAAAAGCCCTAATATAATGAGAACAAGAGATATAACAATAGCAAAACGCGGTCTGTCTATGAAAAATTTAGAAAACATTCGTTTCTCCATAAACTATGATTTTATGAGATTAAAATGAATTTTTGTCTGTGGGGGGAGGTCTGCTATATCATCTAAAATTATGACATCATTCGGCTTAAAAGAATTTCTTAAAATGTATTTATTTTCTTTTTCGGCAAGAATTTGCACCGGTTCAATGATGATTTGCCCGTTTCTGCCGATGGGCAGATAATTTCCGTCAGCTTCCATTTTAACTAAATTTCTATCAATAAAAACACTGTCTTTAAAGGTTTCTGATATTTCAACGGTTACAAAGGCGTTCGGCAATAATTCATTATCTTTGTTTTCAAAATAAGCGTAAACGGCCAGTGAGTTTGTCGGCTTATTTATTTGGTTATCGGTATATTTAATGTGACCGGCGTATTTAAACGGTTTACCATTAGATAAAATTAAATTTATAACGCTGTCCTTAAAGGCGGTCCCTTGTTCCAGATGTTCAAGATATTCCTTATCTGTTAAAGAGAAAACAACGCGGATAGGGTTGGTTTGCACGATATTGAGCAAACATTCTCCGTTTGGGGTAACATAATGACCGTGACTTAAATTAAAATTACCGACCAAACCTGCAATAGGCGCCGTAATTTTTGTATAATTATAATTTACTTCAGCGAGATTTTTATTGGCATAAGCACTTTTTAGCGCCGCATCCGATTGCAGATAATTATTTTGTGCATTTTCAATATCAATAGCTGAAAAAGCTTTGGTACCTGATTTTTGTACACGTTCATAATAGTTCTTATTATAATTAAAAGAAGCCTCTGCCTGTAAAACAGAGGCATTTGCCATATCAAGCTTAGCTTTGTATTCAGAATCTTCAATGGTTAGCAATAAATCATTTTCTTTTACAATTTGTCCCGGTTTAACGGATATTTTATCCAAATAGCCGCTTAGATAAGGGATAATTTGTACCTGATTTATTGCTTCCGTATAGCCGACATAATTACGGGTAACGGCAATGTCTTCGCCTTTAATCGGGAGAGCTTTAAGTGTAACTGTTTTTTGTAAAACATCCGAAACATTTTTTCTTAAGTGCCAATACAACAAACAGCTTAAAGCCAAAGAAACAAAAACCAAAAAGCCGATGATAAGTTGATAAATATGACGTTTAAAGCTCTTACCCATGATATATCCTTAAAATCTGAAACAAATTCGGAAAATAGATAATCTGCTTTAGCTCTTATTCAACCCTTACTGCATAAGTTCTATGGCTTTTGTGATTTTTTTTATGGAGTTAAGTTCTATTTGCCGAACGCGCTCCTTAGAAATATTGTACATTTTGCTTAAATCGTCCAAAGTAATCGTTTTATCATATAATCTGCGCTTAAAAAGAATATCTTTTTCACGCGTATTCAACACATAAAGAGCTTGGTTAAACATTTTTCGCCGATATCTGAGCGTTTCTATATGAGATAAGCTTTCTTCCTGATTGGGCTTATTATCGGAAATAAAATCCATCAATTCGGTGGTGCCGTCAGAATCTCCGTCAACAACGGCATTTAGCGATCCGTCATGAGATTTAAGCCGCATATTCATATCTGTCACTTCTTGAACGCTGACATCTAAGGATTTGGCGATATCGGCTAAGATATGTTGTGAAAGCTCTCTATCATCAACTAAATTAAGCTTATTTTTTATTTTACGCAGATTAAAGAATAATTTTTTCTGGGCGGCGGTTGTGCCTAATTTTACCAAAGACCACGAATTTAAGATATATTTTTGCACGGATGCCTTTATCCACCATAAAGCATAGGTAGAGAAGCGAAAACCTTTTTCCGGCACAAATTTATCAATAGCATATAATAAGCCCACATTTCCTTCTGATATCATTTCGCTGACGGGTAAACCATAACCCCGATATTTTGAAACAACCTTAACCACCAACCTAAGATGAGATGTGATAAGCTTATAAGCGATAGCTTTATCTTTTGTTCTTTGGTATTCCAAAGCCATTTCATATTCTTCATCAGGCGTTAAGATAGGAAATTGTTTAATAGAATGAAGATAACGTGTAAGATTTTCTTCTGGTGTAAAGTCAAGTCCGTTCAGAGTTCTAAGTTGAGTGCTCATACTTTTTCTCCTAATAGTTGACCAAGCGCCATAATATAAACATAAAAAATTTTCCACAACCTAGACAATAGTTCTATTGCGGTAAGACTCTTATGTAGAATTAAAGAAAGAGAGCAAAACTAAAGTTTATAAAGGCGAAGCTTTTCCAAAAGCTCCTTCATATCATCCGGGAAATCAGCAGAGAAATTAAGACGCTCTTTTGTTCTCGGGTGTTCAAAACCTAAGGAATAAGCATGCAAAGCATGTCTTAAAAAGTTATTGACATAACTTTTCAAAGGTTCGTTTAATGGAATACTGCTTTTTTTAGGTTTAACATAAACATCATCTCCTATCAAATGGCAACCGATACTGGAAAGATGAACACGAATTTGGTGTGTTCTTCCCGTTTCCAGTTGGCATTTAACAAGGGATGCGGCATTTTTGTAGATTTCAATCGTTTCGTAGTGCGTAATTGCGGATTTTCCACCATTTAAAACCAAAGCCATTTTCTTTCTGTCATAAGGACTACGGGATATATTTCCTTCAATAGTGCCGGCCAAAGGTTTAGGAACATTGTAGCAAACAGCATAATATGTTCGCTCAATTGTATGGAAAAAAAATTGTTCAGCTAAATTGCGGTGGGCAATATCATTTTTAGCCACCACCAAAACACCGCTTGTGTTTTTATCAATTCTGTGAACAATTCCCGGACGAATAACCCCGCCGATTCCGGATAAAGAACCGCGACAATGGTATAATAAGGCATTAACAAGTGTGCCATGAGATACTCCGGCAGCCGGATGAACTGTCATTCCGGCAGGTTTGTTAACGACAACAATGTCATCATCTTCATACAATATATCCAAGGGAATGTTCTCAGCTTGAGGTTTTGCCTCTGTCGGTTCGGGAAGAGTAATTTGGTAAATATCACCTAATCTGGTCTTAAAGTTTTTATCCAAAATACACTCATCATCCGCAAAAACATATCCGTTTTCTATCAAACGTTGCACTTGTGAACGAGAAAATTCGGAAATCTCATCAGCAATAAACTTATCAATCCGGGTTTTTGCCAAATTATCTGGAACAGGGGAAGTATAAAAAATTTCATTATTTTTATCGGTCATCAGCGTTGCATTAAGTATATTTTCACAAATTTAAGATTAAATTACTACAAAGATATCCATAAATCAAGAATATATTTAGGACAACAAAAGATATAAAATCAAGGAGATAAGTAATGGCTGATAATGAAAATGGCTTAGATTCATTTTTATCAACGGGCGAAACAAAAAATGTTGAAAACAATAAGCCGGCGGCTCAGCAAGAAGTAAAACCGACGGAAAATTTCAGCTTAGAGGATGAATTTACAAAACTATTGAATGATTTTATTTCTCAAGACAGTAGCAGTTCCACTCCAAGCGAACCGCAACAAACCGCAACAAACACACCGAATGAGAGTATGGGAAGCGGCTTGGATGGTTTTATGACACAAGAAACCGGGTTGGATAGCTTTAGTTCTTCGCCATCAGAAGGGGATGGTTTGGACAGCTTTGCATCTTCATCATCTGAGGGTGATAATCAGGATAGTTATAACTCTCCGTCGGAAAGCGGTGGTTTAGACGGATTTGTTTCTTCAGAATCAGGCGAAGAACAATCTCTCTCTGATTTCCAAGATACCGATTCGGGAGAATTATTAGATACTTTGATTTCTCCGGAGGAAGAATCTGCTGAAACTTCGGAAGAAGGCGGATTAAAAGCCGAAGAGCAGGAACTGGCTCGGGCGATAACCAATTTTAAAGACGGTGTTGAGGCAATGGCAAGCAGTAAAAATTTAAGAATGCCGCAAACAGATTATAATGAAACAATGCTTGAACCGAACTATAAACCGAGTGTTGGCAAAAAAATAGCACAATATTTATTGGATTGTTGGGATATCATCAATAAATATGATCCGGAAAATATGAAAAGACTGTCTCCGGAAGCCGGAGATGAAGAATATCTTTCTTTTGCGGAAAGTTTAAGCGACACATATATGCAACTTGCAATAATTTCTTATGTCGAAATTCTGATAAATTTGGAAATATGCGAAACAAGCTACGAACAGAAGAAGGAATTAGCCATTAAAAACAGGATAAAAAGAGAACTTTATGAAGAATATATGGAACTTCAAGAAAGAAAAAAACTGTTTATTGAAAAACTTAAGGAAAAGAATTTCCCGATAGATGCAGATAAACTTATCAATAACTATTTTCGCGCCGCACAAAAAGACCCGGATGGTTCTTTTGAGGCCTTAACTAAGAATCCGGCAATGTTTTCGCCGATACAGTTTGAAAAAATGCACCCGAAATTTTTCGGTTTGATAAAAGTAACCCCGGAAGACGGTATAAAAGCAAATCAAAAAATAGGGGCATTTATTAAGAAACTAAAAGTATAACATTTGGCGGTTTTAAAGTGGACAAAATTTTCTTTTGATGGTATGATAGAATAAATAAAATCAATGGAGAAAAGCAATGGCTGTGAAAGATAGTGACGTTGAAAAAATTAATCGCATGAGCGAAAAAGAAATCATCAACGGTGCAGAAAGTGTTGATTTATATAGTTTCTTTGGAGTTGACTGGAAAGCAAATGCTGCAGAAATAAGATCAGCTTACAGAGCATTAACCTTACAATATGACCCTGACAGACACGCGGGAGATGCCAGTTGCGAACAGAAATTCCAAGCAATAAATAAAGTAAACGAAATTTTATCTGATAAGGATAAAAGAAAAAAATACCATGAATTCTACGAATGCTACATCAACACAAGTGCCGGTTTTGCATCACTAAGCGGAGAAGGTGTAGATTGGGCCAGCTATAATGCTCCCGATCCGAATAATCCGGATCCCTCAACGCGAGAAAATCCTGAACCGCCGACACCGGATAACCCGGAACCGCCGACACCGGATAATCCCGAACCACCGACACCGGATAACCCAACAGAAGGTCAAGCGCTTTTTGAATCAAATGCTTATAGCGGTTTTGAACTTAATAATTTGCATAAAGATAAGAAGAAAAATCTTATCCCGAAGGGCGGGTTGGATGCAAAGCCCGTAGATTTTAAAAGAACAGAAAAGCTGGAACTCAAAGGTGACGACATTATGAAAGACCTTTGGCGTTTATGGATGCATATCTGGAAATTATGCCTCGGTAAGACTGTTGATTGGTCTTTGGATTTACTTAATTTTGGCATATATGAACCTTTTCAAAAACATAAATTAGCCAACCAGGCAAAGGAATTAGAGAAAAAAGATGCCCGTTATTATGGCGATAAACTGTATGAAACCTACTCTAAAAAAGCTATGAAAAATGCCGGTTTGTTTCAAAAGTCTTTTGATGAGATAATGACCAATATTGATAACCGAAAAGCAGGCTTGCCGGAAACATGGCGTACATGGCGGCAAGAACCGAACTTCTTTGAACGTCTTGTACAAATAGAAGCGCGCGCCACTGCCGATCCTAATTCTAATGAAGCAAAGTTCTGGGAAAAGTTTAAAACAACTCCGGAAATTGCGAAAAATATGTTTGAGAAAGAAGTAGATTTGCGGTATTTGTCCATACATATTGCGGCATTAGATGAAGGCATTAACAATCCTGATGAATACAAACTTCCTGAGGATGTTTCTAAAAAAATAAAAGAAATGGAAACAATTTTGCATAATGAAACAGATGCCCAGAAGATTAAAGATAAAATTAAGGAAAAAGTAACAGAGTTACGTCCGCAGGTAACGGGAACAGACTATGTTAACCAAAAGATAACTGAAAAATTAGATAAAATGGAGCGGGTTGTCATTGGTCCGGAAACAGATACTCAAGCCTTAAAGAACAGTTTTAGAAAATCTATAGGCGAAATTAAAGAGATTAACCCTGTTTCTCAAAGAATAGAAGATGCCAGCAAGCTTATCTATGACAATTTAATGCAAAACATTGAAAAAATTGCAGTAACATATGCAAATGATCAGGAGGCTATGACTACCAACATTTGTGGCTATATGACCCACATGTTCACGGCTGTCTATGATTTAGAGAAAACTTCTAAAGATTTCTTTGAACATAGAGAGGATATAACAGAGAAAATAAAGGAAAAAACCGGAAGAGGTACCACATATAAGAAAACAGCAAACGAAAAATTGACTACCGCTAAAGAAGCTATAGATAACTTTGTTTTCAATGGTCGTGAAGTAGGTTCAATCCGTCGTCCGGCAACCGTACGCCATAATCCTATTGCCGAAGATAGAACACAAGTACAAGAATTTATTAAAAATGTTGCAACAGAAAGAAGACCCTAGATGAAAAAATTGAAGAAAATGTTGCGCTTTAGCATGATAAGCGCACTTGTATTAGTCGTTTTTATATTTATTTTCCGTGCATTATTCCGTTTAATATGGAATTTTGATATTTTAAGCTGGGAACCATACCAAAAAATCATTGATTTTTGGAATAAAGGGGGGAATTTCAATACGACCAAAGACTGCAGTTTACTGGCCGGTTTGGTTCTTATGCCGGTAATTTGGCTTATAGCCAGCTATAAACTGTATAAATACGGTCTAAAAAAGTTTTTAACCGTGCCTATCATTAAATTATATCGTAGATTAACCAGACCAAAAAATATGGAAGTAGAACATGTTACTATTAAAAATTTAGGTTCAAAAGATAAAACGCTGGATGAAATTATCGCCGATAAAATCAAAGAACATGGCGAAAGCACCGGTTTGGGACATACATCAAAAGATTTAAGACAACAAATTTCTGCAAAAATCGGAGAAAACGAAAAACAATAATCACTTGTTAACTAATCCATGCTTATAATCAGAAAATAAAAAAACTCGGAGAATAATTTGAGACCACTGCTAATAATATTTAAGACATTGATTATAGGCTATCTTTGGAGTATCGTCTTCATTGATGGAATCCGAGTTGTATTACTTATAAATTGGCATTTTGATATTTTCTTAAAAGAACATTGGCACCTCTTAAGCTATAAATGGAACAGTGGTGCGCCGATAAGCAAATCAGAGTTAGCGTTCTTTTTAATAATTGTCAGCTCTATACCGCTATGGTTTGCCGGTTGGGTAGGTTTATGTCTGGTAAAATGGGAAAAGCTCTTAAAACGAATATTCCTAAGCCCGCTGTATTTATTCAGGAAATTGACCTTAAAGAGAAAGGCTCCGGTTGTTATAAAGAAAAAATCTATTGTTGAAGAGGTAAAGACTGTACAAAAGGCACCTGTTATTAAAAAAGCTCCGATAAAACGTCCGCCGTTACCATCAGCAACATTGATGCAATCAAACATCAACAATAACGTAGCATCTGTTTCATCTCGTCCGGCTTCGCCTTATACGGCGGCAAGCAAAAAGAATCCGGAAATGCCCACAAATCACGCTCTGTTTAATTTTGATGAAGATGATTTTGATTTGGATTTTGATTTTGAAAAGCAAAATAAAACGGAAATTGATGATTCTATCCCATCCGCTTTAGTTGTTGATGAGCCGGAAGTTATTGATGTTAAACCGGAAAAGGTTACTGTTAAGTCTCAAGAATCCGAGACAAGTCATAAATCTGAAGCTCCTAAAAAAACACAACCGAAAGCAAAAGCACCGGCTCCTCATGCGGATTCGCCGGTTAAAGAATCTCATACGCCGGTTTTGGATATTCTTAAGCAAAAAGGTTATGATGTTATTCCGGCTGCAATCATTAAAAACACAACAATTGACTACGTAGCCGTGTCTCAAAAACAGTTGATTTTATGCTTGGTTGATAAAGAAGTTGGTGATTGGTTGGCAGATGAGGAGAAATTTAATGATGAAGAGCCGTTATGGTTCTCCGAAAGCAGTCACAGAATATCTCCGGTACGCAAGATGGATATAGCCAGAGATATCTTAAAAACAAAATTGGCTGTATCAGACATGAATTATGAAATTATATCTTATGTTATCATTCAATCCGGAAACATTATCAATGCCGAAGATATGTTTGAAATTTGGGATAATATGAATATAAATGTAACGCGTATAAATCGCGGTAGTCCGAAAGAAATCCGTCTGTTCTCAAAAGTGATAGATAATTGCGAAGAAAGAACAGATAAAAGTAGTCTTGAAAAACTTAAAAAGCTTATCCGTAGCTTAGCATAATTTTGTAGAGGGAAAAATGACGAAAGAAAGAGGTAGAGAGTGGGAAGAATATGATAACGCCGTGCGGTGGATGGCAACAACATTTATTATAGCACTTGTTACCACCATTGTTTTGGCGTATTTGGCACAACCGCTTACTTTTTTAATACAAAAAGGATTATCTAAAGAAAATACGGATATTGCCATAAGATTCTTAAAAAAATCATTTTCGGATCCGGGTTTTTTATATGACAGATATATCAAATGGTTTAAGCAGGTTATAAGATACCATGGCGAATTTAGGCTCAGTTTATGGTTGCCGATATTGCCTATAATATCTTTTCCGCTGATATTAGCTATCGGTGGTATCAAGTGCCCGTACAAGTTTCAATCAAATGTTCATGGTTCTGCTCACATAGCCACTTTGAGAGATATTGAGAATATGCCTTTATTAGGCTTTGATGGTTTTTGTATGGTTGTCGGCAGATTCCAAGGAAAATTACTTAAATTAAAAGAAACACTTTCAACCTTATGTTGTGCGCCTCCTGGTACCGGTAAAACTGCCGGTGTGGTTATTCCGACAATTTTTAATTCAGAAGGTTTGAGTATTATCGTAAACGACCCGAAGCCGGAGTTGTGTTACAGCACGACAGGCGCCAGAAACAAAGTAGGACCGGTGTTCGTTATTAACTGGGGTAAAGAAGATAATCCGGAAACCGGAGAGTATTATCCGAGCTGGAATCCGCTTTCTCCAGGGGCTTTACCGGCACCGGGACCTGAACGCGACCTGTATATTGACTCTATGTGCAATACTTTAGTTGAAGATCCTAAAGGCGGTGGTGATGCGTACTGGTCACAATCCGGTCGTAGTGCGCTTTGCGGTTTAATACACTTTGTAGCTTCTAAATGTGAAAAGGCTTTAGCTAACGAGCGCTATATCCAAAAAATTTATGAGGGAACGCTAACGGCTAAGGATAAAGAAGAGTTAATAGAACATTACACCGAAATGCAAGGCGGAAACCTGCGTAACAATGCGGCTCGTGCCATTGCGGACATTCAAAGTGACAGTTTAACCATAGAAAATTATTTGCCTATCGGTACATGGAACTCATTTCCTGAAAAATGGATAAATCATGAACCCTGTATGGCGATGATTTTGGAGTGGATTACCACCGCCCAAATTGAACAGAGTAATGAAATTAAACGCCGTATGGACGAAGGTGACCAAATGGCGGCGATGGCCGACCTTATGGGTGATTTGTTGGATGCGGCTGTTAATGAGGCCAACGACTATGGTTATTCACGTCGTTGCGTAACGGAGCTCTCAGGTTTACGTGCTAAACCGGATAAAGAGCGTGGTTCAGTTCTTTCAACCGCATTTAACGGTATTCGTATCTTTAAAAACGCAGCGGTTGTTGCGCGTACCAGCTTTTCTGATTTGAAGTTTAAGGATTTGCGAGGCATGAAAGACCCTGTAACCGGCGAATGGAAACCGATATCCGTATATCTTTCCGTTAACCAGACAGATGCTCAAGCTTTAAACCCGATTAGCGCGGTATTTGTAGATTTGATGAGTGCTTACTTAATTTCAAATCCTCCAAACTCTGTCAACAAAACGGATGGGAAAATGGGACCATTCCCGACATTGTTTGTGCTTGACGAGTTTCCGCAAATGCCTAAATTAAAAGCGGTTATTGACGGACCGGCGGTTGGTCGTGGTCAAAAAGTGTCATACCTTTTAATCGGACAAGATTTAGGCCAAATTTCCGGTAAATATGGTAAGGACGATTTGGAAACAGTTATCTCTACAACGGCATGTAAAGTTATCTTGTCACAAAACAACGAGCAGACAGCTCAACGTTTTTCTAAGATGATTGGTAATAAAACCGTTCAAACCACCTCTTATTCCAGAAATGAAGGCGGTATCAGCAATAAAGACTTTAATCCGTTTTCTAAAAACGTTAGCTATCAATTGCAAGGTGTTTCCGCGATTAGTACAAATGAATTGTTAAGCTTACCTATGCTGAAACAAGTTGTCTTAATGCAAGGTGCGATAGAAACGCCGATTATGGCAGATGCGCCACGTTGGTACTTAGATAAAAAGATGAAAGCACAGGCAGCCCTACCGGCAGCCCCGAATGTTCCAGACTGGATTGTTGCACAGCGTACGGATGAAAATGAGGATATTCTTTCCAAACTTGGAATAGATTATGATCCGAATGCAGAAGAAGAGAGTGAATTTGAGGAAGACGAAGCCTAAAAAAGCACAAGAAAGCAGAGAATTATCTCTCGTATCTGTCTTAAAGAGCAGCACCAAATTTGTACTACTCTTTAAGCGTACGTTCTTGTTATGGTGTTTAGGAAACTTTGCCTTTTTGTGTCTTTTCAGCTTTATACCAAATGGCTGGACAAACTCTTTAAGCATTCTTTGGTTGGTAGCATATTATGTTTTTTGGTGTATTTTTGTGAGATATATGCAACAACATATGCCGTATTTTTCGTTAGTGCGCATTTTTAACGGTCTAATACCGGTCAGCAAGATAATGTTTATCAACATAAGCATATATTTGCTCATCATCATAATACCGTTTATTCCGATGTTTATGGGTTTTCATGATAAATATGTGGAGTTTTTTGAGGGGTATATGGGGTTGATAGCAAGCCATGATTCAATGACCGGAACAACACTGTTTTACATTTTTATGCTCTTAATTTCGCCCTATACGATATTACGCCCTTATTTAGCGTGGATAGCATCTTTAATCGGAAAAAGCCGTTCTATTGTTGATGCCTATAAAAGAACGCACCACAATTACTGGAAGTTTGTCGGTTACGGCGCCATGATGAGCAGTTTATTTATACTTTCATACTACATAGATAACATATATGACGTAAATACAATGATTTACATTGGCGCTATTCTTCCGGTATATTTCAATATCGTATTTATAAATATCTACAAAGTTTTCTACAAAAGAAAGCCTGAAATTAAGCCAACATTTGATTAAATTCTTCTTCTGATATAACCTTAACACCGAGTTCCTGAGCTTTTGAAAGCTTAGAGCCTGCGCTTTCGCCGGCAATAACATAATCTGTGTGTGCTGAGACTGAGCCTGCAACCTTAGCCCCGACAGAAAGAGCCTTGTTTTTTGCTTCACTGCGTGTCAGAGTTGTCAACGTGCCGGTAAAAACAACCGTTTTTCCGAAAAGAGGGGAATCTGTTGCAATAACTTCATCAAAATCCTGTACTTCAACAACCGACAAAAGCTTTTGAATAACCACAATATTATGCTGTTCCTTAAAAAACTCTACAATATCCTTAGCCATTGCTCCGCCGATACCGTCAATACTGATGAGCAATTGAATATCTTGGTTAATCATCGCTTGCATAAAAGCATTAAAACTGTGGTAATGCTTAGCTATCAAATATGCGGTAGCGGCGCCGACCTGTCTGATGCCCAAAGCATAAATAAACTTTGGTAAGGATATGTGTTTACTGTCATTGATAGCCTTAAATAAGTTTGAAACGGATTTTCTTCCCCATCCCTCGCGTTGCTCTAAATTTAAGGATTCTGCAGTGGAAAATAAGTCAGTAGGTCTGTTTCTTTCTTCTAAAGTAAAGATATCATAAGGTGTTTTAATAATTTTTTCCTTATAGAAATCTTCAATAACTTTATCGCCTAAACCTTCAATATTAAAAGCCTCGCGTGAAACAAAGTGTTTTAAGCGCTCAACAGCTTGTGCCGGACAAGAAAGACCTCCTGTGCAACGGCGAACAGCCTCGTCTTCCTCACGAATAGCATGCGCGCCGCATTCCGGACAAACTGTCGGAAACTGAAATTCCGGCAAATCAGTCATGCGCTTTTCTTTTAAGACGTCAACGATTTGGGGAATAACATCACCCGCTCGTTGAATAACCACCATATCGCCGATTCGTATATCTTTACGCTTAATTTCATCTTCATTATGCAGTGTTGCATGAGAAACCAGCACACCTCCAACATTGATAGGTTCCAAATCTGCGACCGGTGTAAGCGCACCGGTACGTCCGACCTGTATGCGAATATTGTTTAATTTTGTGATAGCTTGTTCTGCCGGAAATTTATGAGCAATAGCCCAACGCGGTGTTCTGGTTAAGAACCCTAAGCGCTTTTGCAATTCCAAATCATTAACTTTATAAACGATACCATCAATATCATACGGCAAATCAGCTCGTTCTTCCATAAGTGATTTGAAACTTTGAATAAGCTCTTTTTCATTATGGCAAACTTTGTTATAAGGATTAACCGGAAAACCGAGACTTTTAACAAATTCCAAAAACTCAATCTGGCTCTTCCAAGTAATATCGGAAACATCACCCCAAGTATAAACAATAAAACTTAAGTGTCTTTCAGCGGTAATTCGTGCATCAAGCTGTCTGAGAGAGCCGGCAGCGGCATTACGCGGGTTAGCAAAGGTTTTTTTATGTTCAACTTCGTTTTTGCTGTTTAAGGCGAGAAAATCCGCCTTAGACATAAACACTTCGCCCCGAACTTCAAGCTTCTCCGGTACGGTTTTATCTAAAAACAAAGGAAATCCGGCAATTTCTTTTAAGTTTGCCGTAATATCTTCGCCGATTTTACCGTCTCCTCGGGTTGAGCCGCGAACGAATATTCCGTTTTCATACAAGGCAGAAAAAGACAAACCGTCCATTTTAGGCTCGGAGGTGAAAACAATATCATCACTACTGTTTAGGAAACGTTTGATACTCATAACAAAATCAGAAACTTCCGTCTCATTAAAAATATCAGCCAAAGAGAGCATGGGAACGCTTAATTCCACCTTCTTAAACTCACTTTTGACTTTTGCCCCGATACGTTTAGACGGGCTGTCCGCTCTTATCAAATGCGGAAATTTTGCCTCAATAGCTTGATTTTGATGACGCAGACGGTCATAAGAAGCATCATCTAGGTATGGCTCATCATTTTGGTAATAAGCAATATCTGCTTTTTCTATTTCCTTTGCCAAATATTCAAGCTGTTTTTTTGCCTCATCTTCCGTCATATTTTTAATATCAAGCATAACTATCTCCTTTTTGCATAAGTCCATCATACAAACAGAGCGCAGAGTTGTCATAAAAAAATAAATAATATATGCAACTTTTTGTATCAAAAATATATTTTCGCAGAAAATTTTTGTTGCGAAGTTTAATATTTTTAATTATCATAACACCCGTAATTTTAATTTTTTATTGGAGGTAACCATAGCTACAGAAAATACGAATGCGCCAGTACGCGAAGCAGACGGACCACGCATAAATCAGGATATAAAAGCCAAAGAAGTTCGTTTAATCAATTATAATGGGGAAAATTTAGGCATTGTCCCGCTAAAAGAGGCCTTGCATATTGCCGAAGATGTCGGTTTAGACTTAATAGAAATCTCCCCGCAAGTTAATCCTCCGGTTTGCAAAGTATTAGACTATGGTAAATACAAATACGAATTACAGAAGAAGAAAAACGAAGCTAAGAAGAACCAAAAGGTTGTCAACATAAAAGAGCTTAAACTCCGCCCGATGATTGATACGCATGACTATGAAGTCAAGCTGAAACAGGCAAAGAAGTTTCTATCTCAAGGAGATAAAGTTAAGTTCACCATGCGCTATAAAGGTCGTGAATTAAGCGCCAATGATATGGGTAAAGAGGTTTTAAACAAATTGCTGGAAGATTTAGAGGGAATCTGCAAAGTAGATTCTGAGCCGAAACTTGAAGGCAAACAAATGTCTATGATGGTTTCTCCGGCATAGTTTTGTTAAAAAGGAAATAAAAAAGAGAGGTTTATGCCTCTCTTTTTTTAAACTTCTATCATTTGAGACAAAGATGGCAGATAAAATTCTGCAAAGAGTCTTAAATTACTAACAAACAAAAAAGGCATTCATTATGAATGCCTTTTTTGTTTATTTAGAAACAGCAAGATTAAGCGGCATATCTCTTTGCCATAACAGAAAGCGGTATCGGCTTAATCTTATCGGCATTGCCGGCAGCACCAAAGGCTGTATAACGGGCAATACAAACTTTCTTCATTTCTTCAATTGCCGGTTTTAAGTATTTACGAGGGTCAAATTCTTTCGGATTCTCTGTAAATACCTTACGGATGGCACCGGTAATGGCCATACGGCAGTCTGTATCAACATTAACTTTGCGAACACCGGCTTTAATACCGCGAACAATATCTTCTACCGGTACACCGAATGTTTGCGGAATAGCACCGCCGTAAGCGTTGATTAAATCTTGTAATTCTTGCGGAACAGAGGAAGAACCGTGCATAACCATGTGTGTGTTCGGCAATTTAGCATGGATTTTTTCAATAACATCAATCGCTAAAATATCGCCGGTCGGCTTGCGGGTAAATTTATAAGCACCATGAGATGTACCAACAGCAACAGCTAAAGCATCAATATTAGTTTCTGCTACGAATTTTGCTGCTTCATCAGGGTCTGTTACCAAGCGCTTTCTATCAATAACACCCTCTGCGCCGTGACCATCTTCCTTATCGCCTTTACCGGTTTCTAAAGAACCGATAACACCGAGTTCTGCCTCAACGGAAGCACCGACAGCATGTGCGCGTGCAACAACTTCTTTGGTAACTCTGACGTTATATTCAAAAGATGAAGGAGTTTTGCCATCAGCTTCCAAAGAGCCGTCCATCATAACCGAAGAATAACCGTTAACGAGTGCGGACTGACATATATCAACAGTTGCACCATGGTCTTGGTGTAAGCAAATCGGCAATTCCGGATACATTTCAATAGCAGCAGCAATCATGTGACGAATCATCGGATCGCCGGCAAATTTACGCGCACCGGTAGATGTTTGGATAATAACCGGAGCGTTAACTTCTTTAGCTGCTTCACAAACAGCAATAACTTGCTCCATATCATTAACGTTAAAAGCCGGAACACCATAATTGTTCTCAGCAGCATGGTCTAAAATCTGACGCATAGAAACTAAAGGCATATTATTCTCCTTAAATACTTTATTATTAAATCTCATAGCAAATATATAAATTTAGCTGAGATTTGCAAGCAATTTTTGTAATAAAAACAGGTGTTGTGCGTTTAAAACAAAAAAAACTCGCCCAAAGGCGAGTCTTAAAAAATTATAATCTTTATGCTTTAAGCAACTTTTTCTTCTTGCTTTGCAAAAACGATAACATTATCAAGCGAATTTGTCTTTTGAAGTGTACATCTTCCGCTGGCAATCAGCTTATATCTGTCAAGCACCAATCCCCCACGGATAGTCGGCTTGAGCTCACAATTGCCACGAACAACACGCCTAGCATTAGCCTTTGCAAACGCTGTTCTTTTTGTTTTATCACTAATTGTTGCCTTAATCATACTTTATTCCTTTCTTATTATTGACATAATAAATGACAGGTATTTTCATTTTTGTCAATAATTATTTTGGAGTTTCCCTGAAAATATTTTCATTTCGTATATATAACAGCTAAAAATTAAATTAAAGTAAATAAGATTTGAAATTTTGTCCAAAGGGGTGATATAAAAAAAGAACCGCATTTGCAGTTCTTTTTAGTGGCGGAGTGTACAGGACTCGAACCTGTGCATCCCTATTCAGGATGACGGATTAGCAATCCGCTGCATTACCGCTCTGCCAACACTCCGTAACTGAAAGCTTTTTATAGTAACTTTTTGCTATCGTCAATATTTTTTTTATAATTTTCTTAAAATTGTTGTTTATTGCTTGCTTTTTTGTTTACCACATTTTAAACAAATTATAATATATTGCATACAAAGAATTTTATTTGGAGAAAAAATATGGATCATGAATACGATTATATTGCCAATCTGAGCGCTGATGAAAAAAGAATTTTCGTAGAAAGCTTTTGTTGCATGGTTTATGCAGACGGCAATGTGGCTAAAGAGGAAATAGAGTTCTTAAAAGGTATCGGTAAACTCTATGGTATTCAAGAGCAAGAAATTGTTTCTATCTTGAAAAATATGAAAAAAGAAGCCGTTATGGAAAGAGTTGCCACCATCACGGAACGCACCAAAGCCTTGCATTTGGTAAAAGAACTTTGCTATTTGGCCAATTCTGATACCGGTTTGGATGATAGAGAAATTGATTTCATTATTGATGTTGCCGAGAAGGTTAATGTTGATAGTGAAAAATTAAAACAAATCAATAAGTGGGTTTTGGATAAGATTGTTCTTCAAAAAACCGGAGAAATTATTTTAGAAACAGAAAATAAATAAAAATGATACTATTAAAGCCGGCAATTTAATGCCGGCTTTTTTGTAATAAAAAATCCGCTGATTAGAGATAATCAGCGGATTTAATAATTTAAGCGGAGCGTGCCTCTTCTTCAACCTCAGTCAAAGACAAAGAATCGCTTGGCACATCAACATGCCATATCTTTTTGGCATATTCTATAACCGCTCTGTCACTTGAGAAGTAGCCAATTTTTGCCACGTTATAAATAGCCTTCTTTGCCCATTCATTTTGTTTCAAATAAGCTCTTTCTGCATTCTTCATTGCTTTATCAAAGGCTTCCAAATCTGCCAAGACAAAGAAATAGTCACGATTAAGCAGTTCATCAAAAATGGGCTTAAACAAAGTCGGAATATCTTTTTCACAAAACATATTTGAATTAACTGCATTCAAAATGCGTTTAACATATTCCGATTCTTCATAAATCTTGCGCGGGCTGTAGAACGGGCGCATTTTCTGAATTTCCTCCTCTCTTAATCCGAACAGGAAGAAATTGTCTTCGCCGACATTCTCTCTGATTTCAATATTGGCACCATCATACGTACCAACGGTTAAAGCGCCGTTTAGAGCAAACTTCATATTGCCTGTACCGGAAGCCTCAAAACCCGCGGTGGATATTTGTAAGCTGACATCTGCCGCCGGAATAATGCGCTCGGCAACGGAAACCTTGTAATCCGGAACAAAGACAACCTTTAAGGCATCTCCGACTTTCGGATCATTGTTTACCACCTTAGCAACGTTATTGATGAGTTTAATAATCAACTTTGCAAAGGTATAAGACGGCGCAGCTTTACCGGCAAAAATATATGTCTTCGGGCAAATCGGTCTGGCATGGTCTCTGACAATCGCCAAATAATCACCGATGACCTGTAAAATAGCCATCAACTGCCGTTTATATTCGTGAATTCGTTTAGCCTGTACCACAAACATACTCTTTGTTGAAATAGCAACATTACAACGCTCAAGAACATGCTGTCTTAAAATTTCTTTATTGATTTTCTTAATCTTACAGAATTTATGTACAAAATCGGCATCTTCGGCATAATCCGTAAGCTTTTCTAACATGGATAGATGTGTTATCCAGTCCTTACCGATTTTATCCGAGATTAAAGAAGCTAAGTAAGTATTAGCGTGCAATAACCATCTTCTCGGCGTGATACCGTTTGTTACGTTGGTAAATTTCTCCGGCCACAACTCATAAAATTCCGGAACAAGCGAAGTTTTAATCAACTCTGAGTGAATCTGTGCAACACCGTTCACGGAGAAAGAACCGACAATGGACAAGTTTGCCATGCGGATAATTTGATTGTCATCAATACCGGAAACAATGGAAACCTTTGAAAGCTTTTCTTCATTGTTGCCGAATTTCTCTCGGGCAAATATCATAAAGCGGCGGTTGATTTCGTAGATAATCTGTAAATGTCTCGGTAAGAATTTGTGGAAATATTTGGCCGACCATGTTTCTAACGCTTCAGGTAACAAAGTGTGGTTTGTATAGGCAAAAACTTTGGTCACAATATTCCATGAATCCTCCCACTCCTGTCCGTAAACATCAAGAAGCAAGCGCATCATCTCAACAATGGCCAAAGCCGGATGTGTATCATTTAATTGAATACAAACTTCTTTCGGCAAATTAGCAAAATCATTGTTCCGCTCTAAAAATCTTCTGAAAATATCTTGAATAGCGCAGGAAACAAAGAAATACTGCTGTATAAGTCTTAAAGCTTTACCGGATTCTATGGCATCAGAAGGATAGAGAACTTTGGAAATAGTTTCCTTCTTAATTTTATCTTCAACCGCTTCAATGTAACCGCCGTTGTTAAAGATATCAATATCAAATTCATCATCACTCTTAGCCGAGAATAAGCGCAGATAATTAACGGCCTTTCCGTCATAGCCGACAATCGGGAAATCATAAGGAATACCATATAAAATATGTGTTCCTGTCCAAACATAAGTATCTTTGTTATTAACGTCCTTAAAAGTTTCAACATGTCCCATGATAGGGATATTAACTTGTCTATCTAAGCGAACCAACTCCCACGGAGAATAGTCTGAATACCAGTTATCAGCCTGTTCAACCTGCCAACCGTTCTCAAATTTTTGCTTAAATAAGCCGAATTGGTAGTTAATGCCATAGCCAAATCCCGGAATACCCAAAGAAGCCATGGAGTCCAAATAACAGGCCGCCAAACGACCTAAACCGCCGTTACCGAGGGCAGGGTCATATTCTGTATCAAAAAGCTCTTTCAATGAAAAATCCGGAAAATCATCAAGCTTAATATCTTTAAGAATATCATAAAGACCAAGGTTGTGTAGATTGTTTTCCAAAGACCGACCGATGAGGTATTCAATGGATAGATAATATACACGCTTTGTAGATTTTTTCTTATTATAACGGGCCATGGTAGCGTAAAGCTCATCCATGGCAAATTCACGTACGGCAAGTGATATAACATACAAGGCTTCTTCCTTTGTTAGCTCACAAGTACGTTTTCCGATAAAATATTTAATATAGTGCTCAATAGAAAGTTTAAGCCGAGCTTTTTTCATCTCATCACTAATTTCTAATTTCTGCTTTTTCAAAACACAATCTCCCAGATTTTAAACATTCGCTAATATTCACAGTGACTATAGTGAAATATTTTGATTTTTCAACCATAATATAAGATACTTTTTACAAAATAAAAATAATGTTTGGCATTTTTTTAACAAGTGTTGTATAAATATTGTAATATGAAAAGAAACAGAGGGAATATAATATGAAAAAACAAGTTGTTATGGGAGTATTATGCGCAATAATGGCTGTTCACACAGCAAATGCGGATACTTTGGAAGCGGCATTGGCAAAAGCTTATGAATATAATCCGGCGCTAAAAGCGGCTCGTGCCGGTAAACAAGCGGTGGATGAAAATGTCGCATTAGCAAAATCCGGTTACAGACCGACATTAAAGGTTAACGGCGGCTATACTGACACCAAAAATAATTCTAATGCGCCCTCACCATACAAACCGACATACGGTTACAACAGAACATTGGCGGCCACCGTTTCACAACCGATTTTCAGCGGTTTCAAAACATTAAATTCCGTTAAATCAGCAAAAAGCTATGCAAAAGCCTCCAGAGCCTCTTTAATGGCGACGGAACAAGCTGTTTTATTGGAAGCCTCTGTTGCATATTTGGATGTATTGCAAGACGAAGCAATTGTTAAATTACAAAAGAATAACGAAAACTTATTAAGAAAAGAACTTGATGAAACCAGAGAGCGCTTTAAGGTTGGCGAGGTTACCACCACTGACGTATCGCAAGCAGAAGCAAGTTACGCCTCGGCTCAATCGCAAAGAATAGCCGCAGAAGGCAATTTAGAGGCATCAAAAGCTGTTTATAAACAAATAATCGGTACCAACCCACAGGGCGTGAGTATTCCGAAAGAAATAGAAAAAATGTTTCCTCAAAGTTTAGATGCGGCTTTAGATTATGCCAGAAAGCACAGCTATGCCTTAGAAACAGCCCGTCAAACCTTAAATGCTAAAAAGCATGATGTCAGCACCAGTAAAGGCGACCTGCTTCCTTCCATAGATGCGTACGCGCAGGCCGGACGTATAAAAACGCAGAACTATATGTTGGAAAAGAACCCGACAAATAATGAAGTTGAATTAGGAGTTAATTTCAGTGTACCGATTTACAATGCCGGCACCAGTCGTGCTAAGATTCGCCAAAGTAAATATTATCATTGGCAAGCACAAGAAAACCTGCTTAATACGGAAGATGCCTTGCGGGCAGATATTACCAGCGCTTGGGAATATTTAAGCGCGAATAAGGCCAGAATAAATTCTGCAAAGGCACAAGTTAAAGCTTATCAAGTCGCATTGGAAGGTGTACGTGAAGAAGAGGCTCTCGGTAACAGAACGGTTTTGGATGTATTAAACCAGTACCAATTCTTATTAAATTCTGAAGTGGAAGAAGTGACAACCCGTCATGATTATTACGTATCAGGCTTAACATTATTGCAGGCGATGGGTAAGTTAACCGCAAAGGACTTAAACTTGAATGTTAAATTATATGATGTTGATGCCAATTACAATGAAACAAGCGGAAAATGGCTTTCCACAGATATTAAGAAATAAAGGAAGATAAGATGGCAAATAAAACAATAGATGAAACAACGGAATTGCTGCGCCAGAGTATAATAACATCTAAAAGCGCTAAACACTGTATCAAAGATTACAGCGGTGAGGTTTTTGAGTTAACGGCAGATATGCTTGTGGAAGGTCGCTATTTTGATAAGACACAAGCTAAGGAACTTTCCGGGATTGCCGAATGCATATTACAAAAATATACCAAGTTGCTTTCGCTTGCGAAATAAATTTAATGAGAGCAAACACGCGCCACAGTCAAAATATCAACAGATTTAGCACCTGCTTTTAATAGTATCTTTGTACATTCTTTTGCGGTAGTTCCCGTTGTGTAAACATCATCAATTAAGACGATTCGTTTTCCTTTAATTTTTAGCGGATTAGTTATCTTAAAAGTATTTTTTACGTTGGTTTTTCTTTTAGTGCTATCACACAAAGACTGCGGTTTTGTGTATTTTCTTTTTTTCAACACGTTTGGCGCCACAGGGATAGACCATAATTTAGATAATTCCATAGCTAAGAGAGCGGATTGGTTGTATTTTCGCTTAATTAAACGAAGAAAATGTATGGGGACCGGTATAATCAAATCAATACCGGCTTCTAAAATATCCTTTCCTGCAAAATCAAGCCAACGAACAAGCAATGGTATATTCTCAACACGGTCAGCAAATTTAAAGTCCAAGATAATTCTTTTGGAATACTCATCATACTCTATTGCAGAACGGCAAAGGCGGTAGGGGGCTTTCTTATTTAAGCAAGCAACGCAGGAAAGCCCCAAAATATCATCTTTATGTCCGATAAGAGGTTTACCGCAACGTTGGCAATAGGGCTTAATAATAAAAGAAATATTATCAAAACACTCTGAACATAAACTGTCTTTCTCATGAATAATCTTGCCGCAAGACAGACACCTTAACGGCAAAATAAAATCAACTAAATTCTTAAGACAGTTTATAATTGAGAAAGACATTTTGTTAAGTCAGAAAGATTATCAACAACAATCATCCCGGAAGATTCTAAAAGCTTCTTTTTTTCTTGCGGGGTAGTAATACCTCGGCAAAGAATATCCGGCGCTAAACCAAAGTTAATGGAAAGAGAAGTCGGATCTTCTATCATCAGAGCGATAACCGGTTTTTCTTTAGTCATTTCAGCATAGACATGAGCTGTTTCTAACTCATAATTTCCTCCGATACCACCGACCAAGACAATCGCTTTTGTATTTTTATCGGCATTAAATTTTTTGATAATATCGATAAAACCGGTTCCGATAATAAAGTCATCACCTAAACCGACAACAGTAGATTCTCCAAAGCCTGCTTTGTTAAGTTCTAAAACGACTTCATAAGTTAGTGTTGAAGAGCGTGAAATAATTCCGATATTGCCTGATTTGTGGATATTATCCGGAAAAATTCCCATATACGATTCATCAGGTGTGATAATTCCCGGGGTATTTGGTCCGATTAAGATGGTTTTCGTTTTTGTTAATTTATGACGAATTTCCATCATGTCGCTGACAGGAATACCCGAAGTAATAACAACAATCAAATCCAATTTGGCATCAATGGCTTCTAAAATTGCGGCTTTGGCTGATTTTGCCGGCACAAAAATAAGAGAAGCCGTTGCTTTAGTTTTTTCTTTAGCTTCTTTCACGGTATTAAAAACAGGCACACCCAAGTGAGTATCTTCTTTTTTATTCGGGACAACACCGGCAACAATATTAGTTCCATACTTAATCGCACGTTGAATATGGAAAGAGGCTTGCGTACCGGTAATACCTTGAACCATAATTTTTGTATTTTTATCTACCAAAACAGCCATTACAAGTCCTCCTCAATAGCTTCCTTCAACATACTTAATCCGGTGTATGTATCCGGTGCAATTTTAAGCGGTAAACCAGATGTCTGCAAAATATTTATGGCTTCTTCTTTGTTGGTTCCCTCAAAACGTGCAACAAGCGGAATATTCAGACCTAAATCATTAGCGACAGCAATAATGCCGTCAGCAATCAAATTACAACGGGAAAAACCACCTAAGATATTGATGAAAATACCGTCAACCGTAGGATTCGTCATAATTAACCTGATACTTGCGGCAATTTTATCTCTGTCAACACCACCTTTAAGGTTTAAGAAACATGCAGTTTCCAAATTTTGTTTTTGTGCTTCATTGATAATATTAAGCGCTAAACCGCTACCATTAGTAATGATACCGATACCATTATCCAACTCCTTATACTGAAAACCGTATTTAGAGGCGGTGGATTCGCGTTCATCAATACCGACTTCATCACTTAACTTCAAAATGTCATTATGGCGATATAATGCATTATCATCAAACATAATTTTAGCATCAAGAGCCCAAATACGCCCGTTTTTTTGAATGCCGACTGGATTTATCTCTAACATGGTTGCATCATTGGCATAAAAAATTTTTAATGCCTTATTAAAAAATGATTTTAATGAAGCTACATCACCGGCATATTTCATAAAATCAATAGCCTTTTGTAAAACGGCATTTGTAATGGTTTTATGGAGACCTAAATTTATTTTTAAAACATTTTCGGTGTTTTCTATGGACTTATCTAAAATATCCTCATCATCATTTTCTTCAAGAGGCATAATCAACAACATAGCGGAAGCAGAAATTCTGTCCGACACAATACCCAGATAGAATTTTTTTGTGGCTTTGACATATTCCTCAATATAAACTCGGCTGACAAGACGACCTTTTGCATCAGTTTGTCTTGTTACCAATGTGTTTTCTAACATTTCATCCGCATTTTTAGCAACATCATCAATATTTCTTACTAGACGAATGCCCCCCTGCTTTCCGGCACGTTTATCTAAAAATTTTCCGTTACGGCGAGCACCGGCTTGTATCTGTGCCTTAATAATCCACGGACCATCCGGAGATACTTTCAATGCAGCCGCTTTTGCTTCCATCGGGGTATAAGCAATCATCCCAGCAGGAATGGAAATACCAAAATTCTTAAAAATCTTTTTTGCCTGATATTCATAAATATTCATACTGTTACTTTCCAAGCGACTTTGCGGAATAGTATTTAATCTTATCAACCATAGAGAGCATTCCGCTGCGTCGGTTTGGAGTAATATGCTCTCTCAAACCCATTTTATCAAAAATTTCTTCAACATCAATATCTAAAATTTCTTGTGCAGGTTTATCTTTGAAGATTTCTAAAACAACTGCAATAATCCCACGAACGATAATGGCGTCACTATCACCTTCAAAATAAATATGAGCTTTTTCATAATGTGGAATAATCCAAACTTGAGATTGGCAACCGGGCACTTTCCACTCTTCCGTTTTTAATTCATCACTGATATGCGGTAATTGTGAACCCAACTCAATAAGATACTTATACCGGTCTTCCCAAGAGTCTAAAAATGAAAAATTATCAATCAGTTCATCAATACTCATCACAGCAACTCCAACATCATCCTTGCTTCTTCACTTAAACGTTCTAAAGACCAAGCCGGTTCCCACACAACCTCAACTTCAACTTTACCAACCCCTTCAACGGTAGCTATCGTATCGGCGACTTGTTGCGGCAAAACACCGGCTACCGGACACCCCGGCGCTGTTAAAGACATATCAATATGAATATCACCGAAAGGTTCTTGATTTATCTTATAGATTAACCCGAGGTCATAAATATTGATAGGTATTTCCGGATCATAAATTGTTTTAAGTGCCTCAATAATATTACTCATTTCAGCATTTTTTATACCGGGTTTAAGCGTTTCACCGGCATAAGCTTTATAAACCGGAAGCTCTTCAGTATCATCAACACTCATTGCAGATAATAGCTGCAATTCGTTTTCATCTTCTATTGTTAAAGGTTTTGTGTTATCTTCTGTCATGGTCGATTACTTAAAAAATTCTTTTGCTTTATAAAGCGCTTTAATAAAGATATCAATATCTTCCTTAACGGAGTAAATACCTAAAGATGCTCTCGCCAAAGAATGATAGCCAAGTTTGTTAACAATCGGTTCTGCGCAAAAATGACCCGTTCTGATAGCTACTCCTTCTTTTCCTAAAACAAAAGCTAAGTCTTGCGGATGAATGTTGCCTAAGGCAAAAGAGAAAACGCCACCCTTTTCTTCAGCCGTACCTAAAATTTTTAGCTCCGGCACATTAAGCATTTGTTCTGTTGCATATTTAGTTAACTCTTTTTCATAAACCTCTATTTCAGAAAAATCAAACTGCATAACATATTGTAATGCGGCACCTAAACCGATAGCTTGTACAATAGCCGGTGTTCCTGCTTCAAAACGCGCAGGAGGTTGAGCAAAAGTTGTTTTTTCATAACTGACATTTTCAATCATGTCGCCACCAAATTGATATGGAGGCATACTTTGCAATAAATCATATTTACCGTACAACACACCAATACCGGTCGGCCCGTAAACTTTATGTCCGGAAAAAGCAAGAAAATCACAATCAAAATCACGCACATCAATTTTTTTATGAACAGCGTACTGGCAAGCATCAACAAGTACGACCGCACCAATCTTATGCGCTTCTTCGCATATCTTTTTTATCGGAAAAATTGTGCCTAAAACGTTAGACATCGCTGTTACGGAAACAATTTTAGTTTTTTCATTTAAGGCGCTTGTAAATTTTTCTAAATTAAAAGCACCGTTTTCTTCCAAATCAAAATACTTTATTTTTGCGCCGGTTTTTTGGCACCACTGTTGCCATGTAACCAAATTGGCATGGTGTTCTGCAACAGAAAGCAAGACCTCATTGCCCGGTCTTAAATTTTGCGCTCCGTATGTTGCTGCCACAAGATTGATGGATTCAGTCGCGTTTCGTGTAAAAATAATTTCCTTATCACTTTGTGCATTGAGAAATTTTGCCACAATTCTTCTTGCGTTTTCATAATTTTCCGTAGCTCTTTCCGAGAGCCAATAACTCCCGCGGTGTACATTGGCATATTCTTCCAAGTATGCTTCACGGATTCGCTCTAATACAGATAAAGGTTTTTGTGCAGATGCGGCTGTATCAAGATAAGTATTCCGCTTACCCTCTATCATCCGGCTCAAATTTGGAAAATCGTCCCTGACTTTATAAGCATCAAACATTGTATATACCTCAAAAAATTAGAGATAAGATAAAACCTATCTCTAATTTTTTCAACTTTAAAATATGGCGTTTTGTTTTAATCTATAATCATAGCCGTAAATTCAGCCTCAGAAACAACATGGTCGTCAACCATAGCAGTACCCTTGAAAACAAAAATATTGCGTCGTGCCTTAATTTTTTCAACATGCATTCTGAGTTGATCGCCTGGTTTAACTTGTTTTCTGAATTTAACCCCATCTATTCCCATAAACAATACATTGCGTTTACTTTCGGCATAGTTTGCATTTTGAGAGACAACAACGGCACCTGCTGTTTGTGCCATTGCTTCAATTTGCAGAACACCGGGCATAACCGGATTATTAGGAAAATGTCCCTGGAAAAATTCTTCGTTCATCGTAACATTTTTAATACCGACACCTTTTTCGCCCGGAACTTCAACTTCCAATCTGTCAACCAACAAAAAGGGATAGCGGTGCGGCAACATCTTCATAATTTCTTCAATAGGATATACCTTAACATTTTCAGCCATTAAATTATCTCCTTAATTATTTTTTGCTATTTTTCTGTAAAAAAGCAACTTGGCGCATAAAATCTTTAAACGGAACAGTAGGCGTTCCCATAACAATTGCCCCCGGTTCAATATCTCTCATAACACCGGACTGCGCACCCACCTGAGCACCGCTACCAATATTTAAGTGGTCAGCAAAGCCTGTCTGCCCGCCACAAACAACATAATCACCGAAAGTGCAACTACCAGCAATACCTGTCTGTGCAACCAAAATGCAACATCTGCCGATACGGTCATTATGCGCAACTTGTACCAAATTATCAATACGAGTTCCATCACCGATAATGGTATCATCTAAGGCGCCTCTATCTATACAGGTATTAGCACCGACCTCAACATCATTACCGATGATAACACGACCGATTTGCGGAATACGTTTGTGCTGCCCATTAACAACCGAAAAACCGAAACCGTCTCGCCCGATTCGTGCGCCGCTGTATATGTAGCAATCATTCCCCATTAAGCAATAAGAAATTGTAGCATTATCATCAATACGGCAATTATTACCGATTTTACAACCATGACCGATAACGGTATTGGCATTGATGGTGCAATTATCACCAATTGTAACATCATCTTCAATAATAACACCGTGCCCGATATAGCAGTTTTTCCCGATTTTAGCCGTTTTAGCAATATGGGCATCTGCTTCAATTTTTGCCTCAGGTTTTACTTCGGCATAAAAAGCGCTGACCAAATCTATAAAAGCTAACTTTGGATTATCCGAAACGAGGGTAATAACCCCTTGCGGAACGAGCTGAGCCAGCTCTTGAGTCGTAATACAAGCCTTAGCCTTGATTTTTTCCGCCAATGCCTTGTTTTTCTTATCATAAAAGAAACAAATATCATTAGAACCGGCTGTTTCAATAGAGCAGACATTTTCTATCTGCTCTTTTTCTACTCCGTCAGTAAGCAATTCAGCTTTGGTAATATCAGCGATTTCCTTAATGCTTTTAGACCCGCTGTATTGATAGAAAATTTTATCAGCCATAATGATTGCTCCTACTATAAACTTGTACCGAAGTTCAAACGGAATACTTCTGTTTCATCATATTTTTCTTTAACAACAGGGAAACCGAAGTCTATATCAATTTTACCCATCGGTGAAGTCCATTCAAAACCGAAGCCGACAGCAACACGCGGGCTTGAGCTGTAGTTAATGTCTGCATTGTCAACATGATCCGGTTTACCGGTTGTACCGACATCAACAAAGGTACGACCTCTGACACCTAACTCGTCTAAGCCGAGCGGGAACGTCAACTCGGTACCACCCCAAACCATCCAGTTACCACCGAGGGCATCTTTAGTATATTTATCACGAGCACTGATACCGCCTGATTCAAATCCGCGCATGGTGTTTCCACCTAAGAAGTATCTCTGTCCTAAACGAACATCTTCGTTGCCGTAACCGGTGACATATCCACCGTTAATGAAGAACTTAAATGTATAGTAGTCAGATAGTGTGTAGAATTGATAAGCTTTTGCATCAAATTTTAAGTACTTATCATCACCGCCTAAGCCGGAAATGTCATTACCGAAAGACAAATAGTAACCTTCACGCGGTCTGATAACGCTATCGCGCTTATCATAAACAATCGTTTGCCCGATAACGGAGTCAACAGCATTTCCTTCTTCGCGTTTAATATATTTTGAAGCAGAATGGCTAACATTCTTAATCTTGTCTTCTTTTAAGGTATAGCGTACATACTGGCTTAAATCATCCGTATAATTCCAACCAAAACGTACTCTACCGCCGTAAGTGTCCATATCATAATTACTCTCATCTTGGTAGTCTTCAGTCTGGAAGAATAAATCCGTGCCAGCGCTTAATCTTCTACCCATAAAGTATGGTTCCGTAAAACTGAAGCTATAATCGGTAGTCTTCTGAGATTTACCGGCATTAAGACTAATTTGCTGACCTTTACCCATAAAGTTGTTCTCGGTAATACCGGCTCTGACCAATGCACCGTTAACTGTTGAATATCCGACACCGATATTAAAGTAACCGGTAGATTTTTCCTCAACATTTACATTGATGTCTGCCTTATCATAATCTACGCGCTCAGAGTCAATATCAACCTTGCTGAAATAGTTCAAACGTTCAATGTTCTTTCTGGATTCTCTAATCTTGGCAACGTTAAATACATTACCTTCAGAAATACGAAATTCTCTTCTGATAACTTCATCAAGTGTACGAGTGTTACCGGTAATGTTAATACGGTTAACAAAGACTTTGGCATTTTCTTTGATATCAAAGACAACGCTCAACTTACCGTTTGCTCTATCTTTATGAATATTCGGAACAACTTCAACAAAAACAAAACCTTTCTTAGATAATTCCTCAGTTAACTCATTAACTGTTTTTTCAACTTCATCAGAATTATACCAGTCACCGCTCTTAAATGTAACGTATTTATACCATTTTTCGGCATTAACTTCCGGAACTTCTGAGTTAATCTTTATATTATCAACCTTATAACGTTGTCCTTCATCAACCGTAAAGTTTAATACAAAGGAGGTCTTATCTCTGGATAACTCGGCAATAGCGGAAACAACGGCAAAATCAGCATAACCGTGACGGTTATAGAAACGTCTCAAAAGCTCTTGGTCATAATTCATCTTTTCGCGGTCAAAGTTTTCTGAGCTTGAGAATAGTCTGTACCAACGACTTTCCTTACTCATAATTTCGCCTTGTAAATCACTACTTGTATAGTGTTTATTGCCGATAAAGTTGATGGTATCAATTTTAGCTTCAGGACCTTCTTCAATTTCAAAGATTAAATCTACGCGATTCTCCGGTTTTTCAATAATTTTCGGCTCAACGGAAACACCATAACGTCCGGCTCTCTTATAAACATCTAAAATGCGCTGAACGTCTTGCTGTACTTTTGCTTTGCTGAAAACTGAACGCGGAGCGGACTGTACTTCCGATTCTAAAATTTTATCATCAATCTTATCATTACCATCAAAAGCACGAACACCGATAACAGGATTCTCTTTAACATTAATAATCAAATTACTACCTTGTGTATCAAAATTGATATCACTAAACAAACCGGTATCATACAAACGTTTCAGAGCTTCGTTCAACTCATCACTGGATACGGCTTTGTTTGTGTTAATTCCTGCATAAGACAAAGCTGTCTCACGTTCAACACGTTGCAGACCGTTAATGGTAATGTTTTTAATCGTTCCTTGAGCCATTGCATTTGAGCATATCGCTAAAGACAATAAAGAAATTCCTGCTAATTTAAACCTCATTTTACAATCCTTACAAGCTATTCAAACCATCTTGTTATAAGGTGTTTAATATCGTTCCATGTTGCAAACACCATCAAAAGCAAAATGAAACCAAGACCAACCTTAAACAAATAATCTTTGATTTTTGCATTAAGTTCACGCCTTGACAATATTTCTAACAAATAAATTACAACATGTCCACCATCTAATAAAGGGATTGGGAATAAGTTTATTAAACCCAAGTTTACAGAGAGCAGAGCCATGAATGCTAGAAAGTCCCAAAAGTCTCTTGTCCGAGAGATATCTCCGGACATTTCGGCTATTCTGATAATACCACCGACATCCTCTCCGGAGCGCTGTCCGGTAATCATTTGCCCGACACCGCGAAGAGTTAAATCAGTAATATTGTATATTTCCATTGCAGATTTTGAAATGGAATTGCCTAAATTGAAATTATCTTTGACAATATGAAAATGTTTGGCATCACCTTTTATGCCAATCATTTTTCTTTTTATCGGTTTTTCTTTTTCGTCAAAAGAATATTCCATTGTTTCTAACGGTATAACAAGTTCTATAACATTGTCATCTCTTTGTATTTTAACTTTAACGTCATCAATAGCCGCGCTGACTTCCTTACTGATATCACCCCATTCGGATATTTTATGACCGTTAATTTCAAGTATTCTATCATTTTGTATGATACCGGCACGTTGCGCAGGGCTGTCTTCTAAAACTTCGGATACAACAGGCGGAATGTCATAACTACCTAAGAAGAAAAATAATCCGAAATAAACAACAAAAGCAAAAAGATAATTAAACAACGGCCCGGCAACGGCAATCGCCAGCTTTTTCAACGGAGTCTGTGTAATAAATAAACGCTTTTGCTCATCTTTTGAATATTTGCTTAAATCTACTTCTGCAGTAGATGAAGATGCATCCGCATCTCCTAAAAATTGACAATATCCCCCCAACGGAATAGCGGAAAGTTTCCAAACAGTACCGCCCTTATCGGTTCTGCTCCATAATTCTTTACCAAAACCGATAGAAAAAGCGCTAACGGCAACACCTAATTTTTTTGCAACAATGAAATGCCCAAACTCGTGAACGAAAACAAGTATCCCTAAGAGAATAAGGAAAGGAACAATATAATAGATTATGTTTAATAACCACTCCATAACTTTTTCCTATCAAACTATTCAAACGAAACGAGCGTGAAAAAACAATAAACAATAGGTGCGGCAAAAATTAACCCGTCAATACGATCAAAAACGCCGCCATGCCCAGGGATAAGCGAGCTACTGTCTTTAATATTAAGATGTCTTTTTATCGCCGATTCTACCAAATCGCCGATTTGTGCGATAAAAGCAACCAAAGCACCAAGCTGTGCAAACTTAAGTTGTTCTTTCATCGGTAACGGCAAGTTCAAAATACTTTTTGTAACGTACATATAGATAAAGCTGACAGCTATCGCTAAAATAACACCGCCGATAAGGCCTGACCATGTTTTATTCGGGCTTATGCGTGGGGCAAGTTTAGGTCCTCTTAAAGATAGACCGATAATATAACCACCGATATCAACACTCCATACCATCAGAATAAACCACAATGTCATAACAAAACTACCTTTTTCACCGGATATGCTGCCAAATGAATCAAACAAATAGTACATCCAATATAAAGCACCGACACCGACAGCAATATAAGGTGCCCCTAATGTAACTAAGTATCTGTGCTTCTCATCTTTTGCTTTTATGTAAACAAAAGCAGTAATGGCTAACAAAGATAAAAACAGGACAACGCTGTTAAATATAAGTAAGGAACAACCCAATGCAAAAACATAGCAAACCGCATATACATTTGCGCGGTTGTTTGGTACCATGGCGGACCATTCCCATGCGAGCATTGTGCCCACTAAATAAACTAAAATATCAACATAAGGGTGACCAGATCTCAAAGCACCTATCACAAGCGGAATCATAACAAGTGATGTTAAAACTCTTTTTTGTAAAGATGTAAGTTTAACTTTTTCCATAACGTCTCTCCCTGTTTTTAAACTTTTTAATAATATCAGACAGTTCCTCTATACCAAAATCCGGCCATAATGTGTCGGTAAAAAACAATTCGGTATAAGCAATCTGCCATAAAAGATAGTTGCTGATACGCTGCTCACCGCTGGTTCTGATTAAAATATCCGGATCCGGTATTTGAGCAGTATAAAGTAACGAAGAGAATTTTTGCGCCGTAATATCATTAATGTCAAGTTTTTTATCTAAAACCATTTGTGCGGTTTTCTTAACAGCAGATAAAATCTCTTGTCTTGAACCATAGGATAAAGCAATACATAAAGTCAATGCCGTATTATTTGCAGACTGATTTTCTATATATGTCATCTGCTCCCGGATATCGCTGTCCAACATATTTCTTTCGCCGATAAAACAAATACGGACATTGTTATCCATAATTTCCTTAAGCTCTTTATTAAGATATTCTCTTAAGAGCTGCATCAATGTTTTAACTTCGTCTTCTGAACGTTGCCAATTTTCCGTAGAAAAAGCATATAATGTCAGATATTTTACTCCGGAGTCTTTCATGGCGCGTGTAATCTTTACAACATTTTCCGCCCCTTTTTTGTGACCAAAATTTTTAGGGAGATTATGTGCTTTCGCCCAACGCCTGTTTCCATCCATAATAATGGCAATATGATTGCAAGTGTTCTCTTCCATGATTCTATACTTGTAAAATATCCTTTTCTTTTAATGCGTACAAATCATCAATTTTCTTAATTGAATCATCTGTAATCTTTTGAATATCGTTATTGTATTTCTTTTCATCATCTTCAGAAATGAGGTTATCTTTTTTAAGTTTCTTAACTTCATCCAAAGCATCACGCCGAACATTACGAATGGCAATTTTACTCTGTTCTGCATATTTTCCAGCGATTTTAACCAACTCTTTTCTTCTTTCTTCGGAAAGCGGCGGAATAGGTATGCGAATAAGTTGCCCGTCAGAAACTGGGTTCAATCCTAAATCCGATTCCCTTAAGGCTTTTTCAACAGATTTAGCCAATCCTTTATCCCACACGCTGACAGATAATGTTCTGGCATCCGGCACGCTGATAGTGCCGACCTGAGCAATCGGAACCGGACTTCCGTAAGCCTCAACCATAATGTTATCCAAAAGGCTGGCATGGGCGCGTCCGGCACGCAAACCGCCAAAATCGCCTTTAAGCATATCAATAGTCTTATCCATACGAGTTAAAGTATCTTGTTTAATTTCATTAAAATCAGTCATGATTTCCTCACTTTACTAATGTATATTTCCCCTTACCGCTTAAAGCATTTAACAGAGAGTCTTCATTTTCTTGCTTAAAAACAATAATCGGGAGATTATTTTCTTTTGCCATAGATACAGCCGTAATATCCATAACTTTTAGGCCTTTTGCAATAACCTCATCAAAGGATACCTCATCATAGCGTTTAGCTTTAGGATTCTTTTTCGGGTCACTATCATAAACGCCGTCAACCTGTGTTGCCTTAAATAAAGCGTCACAACCTGTCTCCAACGCCCGCAAAGCAGACCCCGTATCTGTTGTAAAATATGGGTTTCCGGTACCACCGGCAAAAATAATGACATTTTTTTGTGCCAAGAGCCTTTGTGCGGTACGATAGCTGTATGTTTCAGCAACTTGAGGGATGGCCAATCCGGATAGAATTTCTGCCGGCACACCTTTTGCCAGTAAGGCGCTTTTTAAAAACAGAGCATTGATAACCGTAGCAATCATTCCTGCTTGGTCAGCAACAGACCTGCTAACATCTTTATTTTTATTATTAACGCCACGATAAAAGTTTCCACCGCCGATAACAACACATAAAGAAATATCTTTGGCATAAACTTTTTTAATGCTTTCGGCAAAAATATTTAAAACCTTCTCATCAATACCGCATGGTTGATTACCCATCAACCCTTCGCCGGAAAGTTTTAACAATATCCTTTTATAAGTTTTTTTCATCAGTCCCTCTCTGCTGATTATTTGACAGTATATTAAATAAATAAATCGTTAATGCAAGATAAAATGCACACCTAATTGAAAATAAGTTGAAATTTTTACTCATTTATTTAACATGAAAACAATTTTAGGAGAAAATAAATGTCAGGTAGTATGGTTTATATTTTAAGCGCTGTTTTTGGTTATCTTGTCGGTTCAATACCATTTGGTTTGATTTTAACCAGATTGGCCGGTTATGGCGATATCCGTAAAATCGGTTCAGGAAATATCGGAGCAACAAATGTGTTGCGCACCGGTAATAAAACATTGGCATTGCTGACAGTATTGTTAGATGCTTCCAAAGCAGGTATCGCTGCCTTGGTTGCCGGAAAAATGGTGGGGTATGAAAATGCGCAAGCCATCACTGCTTCTCTGATAGCCGGTGCTTTTGGTGTTATCGGACACAATTTTCCCGTATGGCTTAAATTTAAAGGGGGAAAAGGTGTTGCTTCAGCGTTCGGCTTTATTTTGGCAACCTGTTGGCCGATAGCGGTTATTGCATTGTTTATCTGGTTGGCAATGGCTTTTACCTTTAAATATTCTTCTCTTTCTGCATTAACTGCTGCGATTTTTGTGCCGATACTGTCATTTTTCTTGGCGCCGTCTATGGAATATACGCTTGTATATACGGCAATAGTTATACTCGTTGTTGCTCGTCATCATGCAAACATAAAAAGACTGCTTAACGGAGAAGAAAGCAAAATTAAATTAAAAAAATAAGAAGAAGATAAAGTGAATAGAGAAAAACTTATATCATATATTCAGCTTATAAACACTCAAGGCATCGGGCCGATAAATTTCAGACGTTTATTGGCTCGTTTCGGTAGTGTTGAAAAAGCATTAGCAGAGGTTTCTCAAAAAAGAGAAATCTTTTCCTATAAAAAAGCTGAAGAAGAGGTGATGACGGCAGAAATTAAGCATGTACATCTCATAACTTTGGAAGATGAATACTACCCTTATAACCTAAAACAAATAGAAGATTTTCCACCGATACTTTACGCCCTCGGTAATGTTGAATTATTAAAAAATGATAATGCGCTAGCGGTGGTTGGTTCCAGAAAGGCATCATTAAGCGCACAGCGTTTATCCACCCAGATTTCTTCTGAATTAGCATTAAGGGATATTGTTATTGTATCAGGAATGGCAAAGGGGATAGATGCTGCCGCTCATAAAGGTGCTTTACTTGAAAACGGTAATACAATTGCGGTTTTGGGAACAGGGATAGATGTTGTTTACCCTAGGGAAAATGAAGAAATTTATAAGAAAATTACCGAAAAAGGTCTTATTTTATCGGAATACCCGTTTCACACCAAACCGCAGACGACAAATTTTCCCAGAAGAAATCGTCTGGTTTCCGGTTTAAGCAAAGGTGTTTTGGTTATAGAAGCAGGACTTCACTCCGGCTCATTGATAACGGTGCATCAAGCCTTAGAACAGGGACGAGATGTTTACGCTGTTCCCGGCGCGCCTTATGATGACAGATGTGCCGGTTGCAACCTTTTAATTAAAGAAGGCGCAATACTGGTAGAAAAGACAAAAGATATTTTAGATAATTTTAATTTTACACAGGTTAAATTTGCGCCCCGTAAATTGAAAGAACCCGAAACGGGCAATTTATTTGAATATTCGCTTGACAATAGCGAAAATAATTCTGATATTTCAGAAAATAAAGATGAATATTCCGAATTATTATCTCTTATTTCAGAAAGCGGGGAAGATATTGATGATATTATACGCAATATTAATCTTCCTGCAGAAACTGTGATGAGAATGGTTGTGGAATTGGAATTAGAAAATAAAGTTATCCGCCTGCCGGGCAATAAGATAGCTAAAGCTTAAAAGAGGTTAAAAATATGAAATTAGTTGTTGTTGAATCTCCGGCGAAAGCCAAAACGATTAACAAATATTTGGGAAAAGACTATAAAGTTTTAGCAAGCTATGGCCACATCAGAGATTTACCGAGTAAAGACGGTTCGGTTAATCCGGATGAAGATTTTAAGATGGTGTGGGAACTAAGCTCAGGCGGTAAAAAACGCTTAAACGATATTATAACGGCATTAAAAGATTGTGATACGTTAGTCCTCGCGTCCGACCCGGATAGAGAGGGAGAAGCTATTGCATGGCACATTTTGGAAGAATTATCATCAAAAAAGAAATTAAAAGATAAAAAAATTGAGCGCGTTGTTTTCCATGAAATCACCAAGAAAGCAGTAACGGAAGCAATTAAAAATCCGCGTCAGATTGATGAAAATCTTGTTTCCGCCTATATGGCAAGACGTGCCTTAGATTATCTTGTCGGTTTCACATTATCTCCGGTACTATGGCGTAAGCTACCGGGTTCCAAATCTGCTGGGCGAGTTCAGTCTGTTGCTCTGCGTTTAATTTGCGATCGAGAGATGGAAATAGAAAAATTCAAACCCGAAGAATATTGGACGATAGATGTTGATTTGGCAACCAAAGACGATTCGCTTATTCCGTCACACTTAATCAATTTAGATGGCAAAAAACTTGAAAAATTTGACATCAACACCAAAGAAAAAGCCGAAGCTGCTAAGGCAAAAATTGAAGCGCAGGATTTTAGTATTGCGAAGATAGAGCGCAAAAAAGCCAATCGATTTCCGGCACCGCCGTTTACAACCTCTACCTTGCAACAGGAAGCCGCTCGTAAATTACGATTCCCTGCAAAGAAAACAATGCAGGTTGCTCAAAAACTATATGAAGCCGGATATATTACCTATATGAGAACGGATGCGGTAAACTTATCAGAAGAAGCAATTGCCGCCTGCCGTGAGGCAATCTTAAAATATTTTGGTGAGGCATATCTTCCCAAAACTGCCAAAGAATATAAAACAAAATCTAAAAACGCTCAAGAAGCACATGAGGCGATTCGTCCGGCAGATGTGATGAATACGCCCAAAAAGATGGAAGAAAAATTAGATTCCGATTCGCACAAGCTTTATGAATTGATATGGAAACGTACGGTTGCGTGTCAAATGCAACCTGCCGTATTGGACAGAGTTGTTATAGATTCTGTTTCCAAAGATAAGAAAATTTTATTGCGCGCAAATGGTCAGGTAATAGCCTTTGACGGCTTTTTGAAGTTGTACCAAGAAGGCAAAGATGATAGTGATGAAGATGATGAAAATCGTCTTTTACCGAATGTTGAAACCGGTGAAGATGTTTCTAAAAAAGCAATTAAGCCGGAACAACACATGACCACCCCGCCACCAAGGTTTACGGAAGCAAGTTTGGTTAAAAAATTGGAAGAATTGGGTATCGGTCGTCCGTCAACTTACGCATCTATTATTGCCGTTTTACAGGAACGCAAATATGTTAAAGTGGAAAAACTCCGTTTTATTCCGGAAGATCGCGGTCGTATCGTGACCATATTCTTGGAGAACTTCTTTAAGAAATATGTTGAGTATGATTTCACGGCGCAAATGGAAGAATTTTTGGATGACGTTTCTGCCGGTGAAATGCAATGGAAAAAGCTTTTGAGCGGGTTCTGGACGAAGTTTTATAACACTATTCAGTCTGTTCAGCCGTTGCAGGTCAGCGAGGTTATCAATAAGATAGATGAAGTTTTATCTTATCATCTGTTCCCACCAAGAGAAGACGGTTCAGACCCACGGGAATGTCCGGAATGTCATAAAGGACATTTAAGTATAAAACTGGGCAAATTCGGTGCATTTTTAGGTTGCTCAAATTATCCGGAATGTAAATATACAAAGCCTTTAATGGATATTAAAGATGAGGAAGAACAATCCGGTGAAAAAGCACCTGCGCCGGAAGATAAACTTTTAGGTGAGCATGGTGGCTTAAATATTTACTTAAAGAAAGGTCCGTACGGATTCTATATTCAATTAGGCGAAGATGCCACAGCAACAACGGAAAAACCAAAGCGTATTGCTTTGCCGCGATTCTTAAATCCGGAAGAGGTAACCTTTGAGCAAGCCGAAAAATTGGCAAGCCTGCCGTTTGATTTAGGGGATGATATCACGGTTAATATCGGCAAATTCGGGCAATATATCAAACAAGGTAACAAGTCTTGTTCTTTAACCGGTGAAGATAATATTTTTAACATCACCAAAGAGCGCGCCGAAGAATTGCTTAAAGGTGCAAAACCGAGAGCGGAAGCCAAGGTTTTGGGAATGCACCCGCGTTTAAAACAAGAAATACAATTAGCCGTTGGTCGTTATGGGCAATACATCAAGTGCGGTAAAGATAACTATCGGATTCCGTCCGGTCTCCGCGGTGGTGAAATCACCCTTGATGATGCCATAAAGGTTATTGATAACGGCAAATAAAAAAATCCGCAAGAGCTAGGCTCTTACGGACGAAAGAATTGATCACGAACGGTTGCTTTCGCAATTTCATCTGCTGTGTAATCGGAAAAAACGAGCAAATCTCCGCGATGCTCAAGATAATAGAAAATTCTTGTTTCACCATCCCAATGCTCTACAGTATACGCATTATCCTTAATCCAACCAAGATGGGTAGACGAGAGATGTGGTGTGTCCAAATGGTGATATTGAAGAATTTCCAATGTTGTAGAGAAGAGATGACGCTTGTCGTTAAGCAATTTGATGTCTTTTTTTGTTGCGGCACGCACGTTAGGTAAATCCGTAAAATGGTTTTTAACCCATGCTTTAACCTCTTTGTCTGTAAGACCCCAAACTGCATCTCCTTCATACAGAGATGAAATGCTGTCTTTTGTCAGCGATTTCAGATAGACGACGGTGTTCTCATCAAGAAAAATCCCGACCAGATGGTCCTTTTCTTCAATCAAAACATCTTGCGTAACTCTTACCTTGTTGTCCTTCGGATAAAGATAGAGCAATGGCAATGGCGTTTTACCGCACATACGGTCAAGATAAGCACGTACTTCCTTGACTTCAGGGTGAGTGGCATCCCAAATTTCAAATTTTTCTTGTTGTGTCATAAATAATAAGTTTTTAATTATACATATAGAGATAGTAATTTGTTTTGTGAAAAGGATTATAAACACCTCGTTTCTTAAAGTAAACAGGTTATTGAACACAAAAACGAAAATCGTTAACTTAAATTTAGCATATCCCCATATAGGCTATAAACGAGCTGGAAACGGCTCGGAGTCTTAGAAAACTCTTAATCATCTGCGGTGCTGGATATAGTATCGTCATATTGTTAGCTACAAAGTGTGGCAACAATAAATATATCCCCGACATGAAAATGGTCGGGGAGGTTCTAGCGTATGTTCAGAAGCTCTTTAGCTTTAAAGGCTAAAACGGTCATTTCAGATGGTATGATTTTCTAACTCTCCGATCGCCTTGCTCAGGCGATTTTTTTTGTGACTTAAACTAAGGAGATTAGAAGATGAAAAAAAATATTTTATTAGCAGTTTTCTTTTGTAGTGCGTGTGCAACGTCCACTCCTTTATATACAGATATGAATGGTGTAACAGTATATGAGGCACGGTGCGATACAAACTTTCTCTCATTAGGAAATTGCTATAAAAAAGCAAGCGAGGACTGCCCATTTGGTTTTGATGTTAAAGATAAAGTTGCTAGTGAATGGGTTGCTTCAAGAAAATTAATTTATGCTTGTAGGCAACCAAATGCTAAAAAAACAAACTATAGACAGACAAATTATAGATACTGAAAAGAGGTAGAAAATGTATAGAGCACTCTTTCATGCTCAAACAATAAAAGCAACGGGAAAAATAGCTAACCATTATTCTGAAATATGGAATAATGATTTTGTTAAGATAATTGTATTTATCATAACTGTTTGTGTTATATTATATGTAATTAAGCGACTGCAAGAGATTGGCAATGAAGTAAAAAACAATTTGAAAGAAAATATTGAAAAAAAGAAAGAAACAATAAAAAAAATAGTTTTAATCTCAACAGATAAAGAAATTAGTAATAGACAAATGGATAAGCTTTCAAAACTTTTTTTCTTAAAAAAAGAAAGGGCATTAACAGAGAAAGAGTTTGAAAATCAAAAAAACAAAATTATGAAAAAAGACAACAAAGTTAAAGAAATCAGTAACAGACAGATAAGCAAATTAACAAAGCTCTTAAATCTCAAAAATGCAAGAATATTAACTGAAAAAGAATTTGAAGAACAAAAAGCTAAGATTATGCAAAAATTAGATTACAAATAATTAACCCACACTGCCCTCAAGCGATATATCTATCAGCTTCGCCGCCTCTATGGCAAATTCCATCGGCAGTTTTTGCATAACCTCTTTGCAGAAACCGTTAACGATAAGGCTGACCGCATCTTCTTCGGAAATGCCGCGTTGTTTGCAGTAAAAAAGTTGTTCGTCGCTGATTTTTGAGGTCGTTGCTTCGTGCTCCAAAATGGCAGATTTGCAAGCATTTTCAACATATGGAACAGTGTGCGAGCCACAGGTTTTTCCAATGAGCAAACTGTCACATTGCGAATAATTACGTGCGCCGGTTGCGTTTTTGCCGACTTTAACCAACCCGCGATAAGTTTGGTCGGAAAATCCGGCAGAAATACCTTTAGAAATAATCCGCGAAGTCGTATTTTTGCCCAAGTGAATCATCTTTGTACCGGTATCTGCCTGTTGATGGTTGTTTGTCAGCGCCACAGAATAAAATTCGCCTTTGGAATTATCACCTTTCAAAACGCAAGACGGATATTTCCACGTTACAGCCGAGCCCGTTTCTACCTGTGTCCAGGAAACTTTAGCGTTTTCACCGTCACAAAGCGCGCGTTTGGTCACAAAATTATAAACGCCGCCCTTGCCGTCCTTATCGCCCGGATACCAGTTTTGCACGGTAGAATATTTAACTTCCGCATCTTTATGAACAACGATTTCCACAATCGCCGCGTGAAGCTGATTTTCATCACGTTGCGGTGCAGTACACCCCTCTAAGTATGAAACATAACTTTCTTCATCTGCTACAATCAGCGTACGCTCAAATTGTCCGGTATTTTTGGCATTGATACGGAAATATGTGGAAAGTTCCATCGGGCATTTAACCCCTTTCGGGATATAAACAAAAGAGCCGTCCGTAAACACAGCGGAATTAAGCGCCGCAAAAAAATTATCTGTATAAGGCACAACCGAGCCGAGATATTTTTTGACGAGTTCGGGGTAATCTTTAACCGCTTCGGAAATGGAACAAAAGATAATACCCTGTTTTTTAAGTTGTGCTTTATATGTCGTTGCCACGGAAACACTGTCAAAAACAGCATCAACCGCAACCACACCGGCAAGTGCCTCTTGTTCTTTTAAGGGAATGCCGAGTTTGTTGTATGTATCCAACAACTTCGGATCAACCTCATCAAGGCTCTTCGGCTTAGCAGTTTGCTTTGGCGCTGAATAGTAAAATAAATCTTGATAGTCAATCTTATCATAAGTCACTTTTGCCCATGTCGGTTCTGTCATGGTAAGCCAGTGATGATAAGCCTTTAAGCGTGATTCTAAAAGCCATTCCGGCTCGTTTTTCTTTTGAGATATAAGGCGGATAATATCTTCATTTAAGCCTTTTGGCGCAATATCCGCAGCAATATCGGTTACAAAGCCGAATTTGTACTTATCGCCGCTTTCATCAACAATTTGGGGTTTATTATCCATTATCCGCATAATCCTTTCATTAAATGATTTAATTTTATAAGCCAAAGGTTTATAAAAATCAAGCCGATAATATAGGCCAGTTTAACGAATATTTAGTTATTTTGTTTTACAATAAAAGAGTTAACAAAGGAAAGTTTTATGAAAAAAGTTTTGGTCATATTAGCTTTATTACCGTTACTTGCCGGCTGTTATGCTTGGAAAGGCGGTATTCCTTTGTATAATAGTCATGGGATAGGATATACAGCCAATCATATAGAAGTGCAAAAAGGGGATACCCTTTACAGTATATCCAAACAATATGAAGTTCCTTTAAGGAGTCTTATAGAAGAAAATAATCTTTCCGCACCATACACGTTAAATGTCGGGCAAAGGTTACGTCTTCCGAGACGGCAAACCTACACGGTTGCAAAAGGTGACACCCTTTACAGTATATCCAGAAAATATGATGTAGATATAACATCATTAAGCAAGTTAAACGGCTTAAGCGAGCCGTATGCTATAAATGTCGGACAAGTTTTAGCCTTACCGAGCAGTGTTAATGTAGATAAACATTATGCGGATGATACGCATGGTGTTACAAGCAGTTATTCCTACAAAAAAGGTACTTCAACAAATAAAAAGACGGCAAAAAACAATGCTGCAACCACCAATAAAGTAGCCTCAGCGCCGGCAAAAAAACAAATAGCAAAAACAGCACCGCGCAAAACAGTTTCAACATATCGTAAGAGTAAATTTATGTGGCCGGTAAACGGCTCGGTTGTTTCTAATTTCGGTGTTGTCGGCAAGGGACGGCGCAATGATGGCATAAACATCAAAGCCGCACTTGGTACAAACGTCAGAGCGGCAGATAAAGGTGTTGTGGCTTATGCCGGAAATGAGCTTAAAGGTTTTGGTAATTTGGTGTTAATTAAACACGCAGACGGTTATATCACCGCGTATGCGCATAATGATAAACTGTATGTAAAAAAAGGACAGACGGTTTTGCGTGGCGAAAAAATTGCAACAGTCGGCAGTACCGGCAGTGTTAATACTCCGCAATTGCATTTTGAGGTGCGTGCCGGTAAAAAAGCGGTTAATCCGCGCACATATTTACCCTAAATCATTTAAATAAAATCTATTTTTTGCTAAAAACCGCAAAATTTCGTGGTAAATCTTAGAGTTTTAAGTTGTATAGCTGTTTTTTTTGCCTTAAACTCGCCTAAGCAAAATTAATTTTGAATGGAGAAAAATATGTTTATAACAGAAGCTATGGCGGCGACTGAGGCTGCAGCTGCGGCAACAGAGCCAAGCCCGATGGCAGGTTTTATTGTCCAGTTGATACTGGTCTTTTTAATTTTTTACTTCATACTGATTCGTCCTCAACAAAAGAGAATGAGAGAGCATGAAGCAATGCTTAACGCAATCCAACCAAAAGATGAGGTTATAACCGGCGGTGGCATTTATGGCAAAGTGGTTAAAGCCGAAGGAGATATCTTAACGGTGGAAATTGCTGAAAACGTAAAAATTAAAGTTTCCCGCTCATCCGTTAAGGACGTGGTTTCTGGTAAAAACAGTAAATAATTTCAAAGAGAGATACAAATGTACAAACTATCATTACAAAGAATAATCATGATTTTGGCAGTTTGCTTAATCGGTATTTTTTATGCCGTACCAAACTTTGTCAAAGATGCAAAAACAACATTGCCGTCATGGTGGCAACCTGTAAATCTCGGGTTAGACTTGCAGGGTGGCTCAAGCCTTTTGTTGGAAGTTGATTTGAATGCTGCCTTAAAAGACAGAATGCAAAGCTTAGAAGATTCTGCTCGTGCCGCATTAAAAGATGCTCGCGTGCGTTATCAAAATATCAGCTCCGGTGCAGACGGCTTAAGAGTTAAAATTGAAGATGCTAATGCACGTTCTAAAGCTATTACACCTTTAAGAAAGATGGATGAAGGTTTAACTGTTTCCGAGGCAAACGGCACTTTAGTTGTAACTTATGACGAGCAAGCCTTAAACCAAATCAAAGCAAAGTTGGTTGATCAATCCATTGAAATCGTTCGTAAGCGTATTGATGAATATGGCACAAACGAACCGATTATTCAAAGCCAAGGTTATGGACGTATCTTAGTACAATTACCTGGTATTCAAAATCCGGAAGAAGTTAAAGTTCTTTTAGGTAAAACCGCAAAGATGACATTCCACTTGGTTGATAGTTCTACCACTGTAACAGAAGCAAAGCGTGGTAAATTAAAGAGCTCTTCACGTATTATTCGTGGTTCCGGCGGTGAGCAATATGTTATTGTCAGAAAGCCTGCCGTTGGCGGTGAAACATTAACTGATGCCGGTGTTTCTTTCCAAGATGGCGCCGCTGCTGTCAGCTTTAAGTTTAACAACTTAGGTGCTAAGAAGTTCGGCGAAGTTACCAAAAACAATGTTGGCGAACAGTTAGCTATCGTTTTGGATGATGAAGTTATTTCCGCACCGACAATTCAATCTGCAATTACCGGCGGTTCAGGTGTTATTACCGGTAACTATACATCAGAGAGCGCACAGGAATTAGCATTGTTACTCCGTTCCGGTGCTTTACCTGCGCCATTAAACATCTTAGAAGAAAGGACAGTTGGTGCCGGTCTTGGTGCAGACAGTATTAAAGCCGGTGTCTTTGCCTCCATTATCGGTCTTATCGGTGTCATCGTATTCTTGCTGTTAGCCTATGGCTTATTTGGCTTATTTACATCAATTACCGTGTTCTTAAACTTGTTCTTGATGTTAGGTGCCTTAAGTGTATTTGGTGCCACATTAACACTTCCCGGTATTGCAGGTATCATCTTAACAATCGGTATGGCAGTAGATGCAAACGTTCTTATTTTTGAACGTATGAGAGAAGAAGTTAAGAACGGTCGTTCTATTAAAGACGCCATTGAAACAGGTTTCACATTTGCTTGGGGAACAATTATTGACTCTAACTTAACCACCTTAATTGCTGCTGCTGTGTTGTTCTACTTTGGTAGCGGACCGGTTAGAGGATTTGCCGTAACATTAGCAATAGGTATTTTAACCTCATTGTTTACATCTGTTACGGTAACACGTTTAATTATTACAGCGTGGTATAATCGTTTCAAACCAAAAGCATTACCGATTTAATTTAGAAGGAATAATAAAATGACTATGTTAAAATGGATTACAAAAGATACAAATATAGATTTTATGAAAGCGCGTAAATTTACGTATGCACTTTCTGCAGTCTTGGTTATTTTATCTTGTTTAAGCATATACTTCAAAAGCTTTAACTTCGGTATTGACTTTTCCGGCGGTGTGCTGATGGAGATTAAGTCCGAGCAACCGATTAACGTTGAAGAGATTCGTTCTAAATTAAGCGTTTTGAAGTTAGATGAATTAAATTTACAAACCATCGGCGAAAAAGGTGATGAGTTGATGATTAGAGCTCAAGCCGAAAATGCTGATGAAGAAGCACAAAGAAAGGCCGTTGTTGATATCAAGAAGATATTAGGTAGCAGCTATGAATACCGCCGTGTTGAAAACGTTGGTCCGCAAGTTGGTGACGAACTCAAAATGGCCGGTATTATTGCTTCTGTTTTGGCGATGACAGCAATTGCCATTTACATCTGGGTACGTTTTGAGTGGCAGTTTGCTCTTGGTGCGTTGATTGGTTTGTTTCATGATATTCTCATCACGGTCGGCTTATTATCGTTCTTCCGTTTTGATTTCAGTTTAACAACGGTTGCGGCAATTTTAACTCTTGTCGGTTATTCAATAAACGATACGGTTGTTAACTATGACCGTATTCGTGAGAATTTGAAAAAATACCGCAAAATGCCGCAGTTAGATTTGTTAAATAAGAGTATCAATGACATCTTTTCTCGTACGATTTTAACCGGTGTAACCACATTGATTGCGGTATTGCCGTTGTATTTTTGGGGTGGTGATGCGCTTGCCAGCTTCTCCTTTACAATTTTTGCCGGTTTGATAATTGGTACATATTCTTCAATTTATATTTGTACAGCATTCTTAAATCTGTTTGATTTACGTGCTGTTGAGCATAAAGACGAAGATAACTACTTTGGCTCTATCGGCTAATAAGCCTTAAAAAGAGCAAAACACCCCGAAGCAATTCGGGGTGTTTTTTTAATTATACAGATTATTTTGTATGTGATTAGGCATCATTTTAGGCGGGGTTATTTTACATAAAATCCGTGTTTCTTGCGGTTGTTCTGCACGCTTAAAAACTTCCTCGGCAAAAGCCATTTTAGCAATGTGGGTAATAAACAACGGTCTTTCTAATTTGAGTTTGCCGAGAGTTTCTTCCAATGCTTCAAAGCTATCGTAAATTGTGCCGACAAAGACCATATTTTCTCTTAATCTGTCGCGTTCTTTTCTGCTCATCTTATTTTCCTCATAACAATAAAACCAACAAGCAAAAAAGTATGAAATAAAAAAATTTTTTAAAGCTCTAAATATTGCTATATTGACAGCATAACGTTACCCGATTCGGTTACATCATAAACTTTTGGTGAATAAGGTCATTGTGGTGATTTTTAACATCATGTGAAACAGAGACATAATGTTTTTTATGCCAGCTTTCCGCCACAAAATTGATGATATCCTTATCAATATCAGAAGAAGCTGTTTCATTAAAATGATTAGCCAAATCATAAATGATATAATTAGCGATATTAACCTTGTTCATAGGCATATTCCTCCTTTTTTGCAATAGATATAAATAGCTGATTTTGCAAAATAAAGGTTTTATAAAACTAATGTCTATGTTTATAAGGGGCTATTTATACTGGACAGCCGGCATTTAAGCCAAAAGTTTTACATAACGCGTTTTGTTTTTTCTGCTTTACTTTTGTGATTTTTATTTTATCCTTATTTTCGGATAGGGTGTTCCTGTCTGGGGTGTGGAAACCTCATTATCTGCGTCTTTGTGTAAGACGTTAAATTTTACACGCCAACTGGTTATTTAACTAAATGACTGGAAGGCGGTAAAATAAGCCTTGCGGTCAATATGCCGCACTATTTCAGATAAGTAGTTTCCAACTTCCAGTCGCCTTTCCGGCGACTTTTTTGTTATAGAAAAAAGGAAATGGGACAATGAATAGAAAGATGTATAATCAAGATGGACGGTCAATGATAGAAATGCTTGGCGTTTTGGCAATTGTCGGCGTACTTTCAGTAGCAGGAATTTCAGGCTACTCCAAAGCAATGCATGAATACCGTATTAGTAAAGTTATCGCAGATTATACTTCTATCTTAAATTCGGTTTTGACGCTTTCTTCTTCTATGAACAAAATAGCGCCGGATGCAGCTAAAGGTAAACGGTTTAATCTTGCCGAAATCGTTGAGCAAGCAGGGTGGATACCGGTAAATTGGCTACATCAAGGAAATGCCCTTTACGACGGATATTTTCATCGTCAGGTAAATCTGGAATATAGAGGAAAATCGGGGGGAGGGTTTATTTTTCTTATTTACATAACCGAAAAATCAGAAAATAAAACAGAATCTAAAACGGAAGATATACGTTTTTGCCAACGAATTATTTCTGATTTTGTAATGCAATACTATGATTTACTGCGCGTTGTTACAATGTATGAGCCGGGGGGATCTGGTTCAACGCACTTGGGATACGGAAAAGATTATTGCGGCGGGGAAAATATTTGCTTAATTTCACGTACACCAGATGAAATCTTAGAATTTTGCAAAAGTTGTACCAATAACAAAAATTATTGTCGTTTAGGTATTGCCATTCCATAACAAAAAAGTAAATGAATTTTTGCCAACCGGCATCCATTCGCAATCAGACACTCAAATTTTACCCTTAAATTATCCCAGCTTCTTCTTTAAAAGCTCATTAACCACTAGCGGATTCGCTTTGCCTTGAGATTGCTTCATCACTTGTCCGACAAACCAGCCGAACAAACCGACTTTTCCGCCCCGATAAGCCGCAACATTGTCCGTGGCTGAGGCCAATAAATCATCAATCAATTTCTCAATAGCACCAGTGTCTGTCACCTGCTTTAAGCCTTTTTCTTCCACGATTTTATCCGGATTTTCGCCCGTTTCCGCCATAATGGCAAAAACATCTTTGGCGGTCTTGCCGTTAATAACATTGGATGTAATCAACTCAACCAATTTACCGAGATTTTCGGCAGAAACAGGGGAGTCCTTAAGCTCTAACTTCTTCTCGTTAAGCATGGCAAAGAAATCGCCCATCAACCAGTTGGCAACCTTTTTGGCATCATGCCCTTTTGCTGCTTTTTCAAAGAAATCTGCTGTTTCTTTGTTTTCACAGATAACCGAAGCGTCATAAGCGGTTAAACCGAGTTCCTTAATAAAACGTGCTTTTTTAGCATCAGGCAATTCAACCAATTCGCTTTTGATTTTATTGATGAATTCATCACTTAATACGAGCGGTGGTAAATCCGGCTCCGGAAAATAACGGTAGTCATGAGCAAATTCTTTCTTGCGCATAACTTTGGTAGTTTGCGTTGCCGGGTCAAACTGTCTTGTTTCCTGAGCAATATCGCCGCCGGCTTCGTATGTTTCCACATGGCGCTTGGCTTCCGATTCTATTGCCTGCATAACAAACTTAACACTATTAACGTTTTTCATCTCGCAACGGGTACGCAACTCATCAGAACCATACGGACGAACGGAAACATTAACATCACAACGCATAGAACCTTCGTCCATATTGCCATCACAAGTGCCGAGATAGCGCAAAATAGAACGTAATTTTCTTAAAAAAGCACCTGCCTCGTCAGGAGAACGAAAGTCCGGCTTGGTCACAATTTCCATTAAGCCGACACCGGCACGATTAAGGTCTATAAAACTCTTTGTCGGAGACATATCGTGTATTGATTTGCCGGCATCTTGTTCAATATGCATACGCTCAATGCGAATGGTCTTGGTTGTTCCGTCCGGCAAGTCAATATCTATCGCCCCTTCGCCGACAATCGGGTATTGGAATTGCGTAATCTGATAACCCTGCGGTAAATCTGCATAAAAGTAATTTTTACGCGAAAATTCGGAATATTTATTGATAACCGCATTTAACCCTAGACCGGTTTTAACCGCCTGATGTACACACTCTTTGTTAAGTGTCGGCAACATTCCGGGCATACCGGCATCAACAAAAGAAACATTTTCATTAACATCATCACCAAACTCTGTGGAGGCACCGGAGAATATCTTAGACTGAGAAATAATTTGGCAGTGTATCTCTAAACCGCAGATAACTTCCCATTTTCCTTTTTCTGTTGTGATTATATATTCTGCCATCTCTTTACATCCTCACAAAATTTGCACCACGCTCTAACTGGTAGGCGGTCTTAAAAATAGTTCCTTCATCAAATGCTTTGCCGATAAGTTGCATACCGAAAGGTAATCCGTTTTGAGATAACCCGATGGGCAAGCTCATAGCCGGTAACCCCGCCAGATTAACAGAAACGGTGAATACGTCATTAAGGTACATATTTATCGGATTTTCTAACATCTTCTTATCGCCAATGGCAAAAGGCTCAATCGGACTTGTCGGCGTGAGTAAAATGTCACACTTCTTAAAGGCTTCGTCAAAGTCATTTTTAATAAGTCTGCGAACTTTTTGCGCCTTAAGATAATAAGCGTCATAATATCCGGCAGAAAGAACGTATGTGCCGATAAGAATACGGCGTTTTACTTCTTTGCCGAAACCTTCGGTGCGGGTATTGATATAGAGCTCATCCAAACCATTACCCTCTTTGCGGTTACCGTAACGAACACCGTCATAACGAGCCAAGTTGGAAGAAGCTTCCGCCGGCGCAATGACATAGTATGTCGGTAAGGCGTACTTTGTATGCGGCAAGCTGACAGAAATAATCTCTGCTCCGGCATCCTTTAAGATTTGTGCCGCTTTATCCCAATAATCAGATATTTCTTTATTTAAACCATCCGGGCGATATTCTTGCGGAATACCGATTTTAAGCCCTTTAATATCTTGCCCGATAAATGCAGTAAAATCCGGTACGTCAACTTTTGAAGATGTTGAATCTTTAGCATCATAACCGGCCATACTGTTAAGTAATATGGCGCAATCCGTAACATCTTTAGCAATTGGTCCGGCTTGGTCTAAAGAAGAAGCAAAAGCAACGATTCCGTAGCGAGAGCAACGACCGTATGTCGGCTTAATACCTGTAACCCCGCAAAACGCTGCCGGCTCACGAATAGAACCACCGGTATCCGTACCGGTAGCTGCCGCACACATCTTTGCCGCTACCGCTGCTGCCGAACCGCCGGAAGAGCCGCCGGCAACAAGCTTTGTTTCTTTGCTCCACGGGTTAACCACCGGCCCGAAGCAACTTGTTTCATTACTGCCACCCATGGCGAATTCATCCAGGTTAAGCTTACCTAAAAACAATGCCCCGTCATTAAGCAAATGCTCGGTAACGGTGGATTCATATTGTGGCACAAAATTATCTATAATGTGAGAACAAGCTGTCGTGCGAACACCTTTCGTGCAAAATAAATCTTTAATACCGAGAGCGATTCCTTCCAAAGGACGGTTTGTACCATTGGCATATCTCTTTTCTGCCTCTTTAGCTTGTGCTAATGCTAAATCCTCAGTTGTGGTAACATAAGCATTATACTTGTCGTTATTCTTCATTTTTTCAATGTATGCTGTTGTTAACTCAACAGGGGAAATTTCTTTTGCTTTTAATTTTTTAAGCGATTCGCTAATAGTTAAATCTGTTAAATCGGTCATAACCTTACTCCACAACCTTAGGAACGACAAAATAACCAAATTCTTTTGCCGGCGCATTTGCTAAAACGGCTTCACTCATATGCCCCGCTGTAACATCATCTTCACGTAAAGTAAGAGATTCGTTATTAACCGAAACAAGCGGTTCTACATTATCTGTATTAACTTCGCCGAGTTCTTCTACCCATGCTAAAATCTTATTAAATTCCTGTTTTGTTTCTTCCAGTTTATCCGGCTCAACTTTTAATCTGGAAAGAAAGGCAATCCGTCTAACGGTATCATTATCAACAGCCATTGTTATTCTCCTAAAAACTTCTCAAGTTTTTATCACGAATACCGTTTTTTGCAAGCACAAATTTAAGAAAAACAAAGAAATACGAGGAAAACCGATTTTTTTTACGAGATTTTATATCTTTTTTTCCTATACTGAACTAAAATTAGGAGAAATATAATGTTTGTCGTTAAAGCATATAAATACTTAGAAAATATTTGGTTTAAGCAAAATGAAAAATTACGCTTTTTACTCGTCGGCGGGTTTAATACGGCGGTGTCTTTTCTGATATATTGTGCTTTTCTTTATATTACATCCGGACGCGAGCAATTATCATTGTTTTTGATGAACCTTATCAATATTAACATCTCTATTACGACCATGCGTTACTATGTATTCCGTAGCCATGGTAATTTCTGGAAAGAGTATGTCAAAGCATTTTCTTCCTACATTATGCTGTATTTTATAAACACTGGCCTGCTGGCGTTTTTTGTGAAGGTAACGCATATAGCAGAAACATTGCCGGCAGATAGTATCTGGTTGCTTGTTCCAAACTTAAATAAAACCATAGCTCAGCTTTGTTCAGTTGTTATCATTACTTGCTTAACATTTTTTATTCATAAATATTTTTCGTTTAGAAAGCAAAAATAATGGGACAACAGCTTAGCTTGAATATAACGTTATCATTATTGATAGGGATTTTCACGCTTTACATTTTAAGCGCAATAGGCTTCATATTTGGCTTAAGCATAAATTTAAGCTATATTCTGATTGCCGTGGTTTGTGCAATTTATACCCCCGTAAAACTATGTAATTATAAGCCTAAAGAAACAATTATTTCACTGATAATCATAGTCTTGCTGATATTGTTGTGCGGATATATTTCCGAACAAATAATGGATATGTCTAACGATGGACAATGGTATCATCAAACCGGAATTATATTCCTAAAAAAAGGTTGGAACCCGATATATACAACGGCAACATCATTTTTACACCAAAATTGGAATGTAGAAATAAACGGTTTGGAATACGTGAACAGTTACCCTAAATTTGCTGAGATAGTTGCCGCAAATATCTTTTATTTAACCGAAAACATTGAATTAGGGAAAATACTCAATTTCCTATCTTTAGCTATACTCGGTTTTTACACTTTTTACACCCTTAAAAAATATTTATTTAAAAATAATACTGTTATTGCGGTGGTATTCTCCATACTAATGGTGATAAATCCGGTTTCACTCGCACAAATGCATACTTTCTATGTAGATAATCTTGTGTATGTTTATTTTATGCTTATGGTATTATCGCTTATTGATATTGAATGTTCAAATTATCTAAACAAAACAGCTTGGCTTATCTTAACAATAAGCGCCATTATTTTAGCAAATATCAAACTCGTCGGACTGATTTATGCGGCGGAAATACTGTTTTTTTATGGTCTTTATTTGTGGTATTTTAAAAAGAAAAATACCGCAAAGATATTAAAGAAAACAAGCTTGATTGTTGTCGGGTTGTTATTGGTTTGTGCGGCAAATCCGTATTTTACCAATATTGCACAAGGTAAGCATATTTTATATCCGGTTTTTGGCTCTGATACGGCTGATATCATGGAACACAATATGCCAACGGAATTTCACAATAAATCAATGGCGTATAAATTGTTTATGTCAACATTTAGCAAGGTGGATAATTCATTTGCGGAATTTAAATCTTTAGACAATAAGTTAAAACTTAAAGCTCCTTTTACAGTCAAAAAGGAGGAGCTACCATATTTAAGATTTTGGGATGTTCGCCAATGCGGTTTTGGTGTTTTATGGAGCGGTATTTTAATTTTATCTGTTCTGCTGTCATTTTTCATTAGGTACAAAAATAAAAAAGATAAAAGCACCGGTCTTATGGTTTTAGGTCTCTTAACTCTAAGCGTGTTGCTTAATTTGGAAAATTGGTGGGCAAGATATGTGCCGCAGTTTTACGCTATACCGATACTGGTTTTAGCGCTGTACGCATCAAATGCTTCATCAGCAAAACAAAAGTTGATAAGCTCTATATGTTGCTTAATTATCTTTATAAACTCGGCTATTAGCTACAAAGAGATAAGTCTGGCAGCATTAAATTTCACAGAGCAAAAGCAGGTTCAACTAAATAATATGGAAAAAATGAAAAGACAGCCTGATTTTATAAAAAATCTTGAACAAAGTAAAATAAGAGATGACTTTTCAGCAACAGTCTTATTATTCTTGGATAAATATGGAAGAAAATAAGATGGAAAAATTAAACACAATATACAAGTTGTTAAAAATAGACCACTATATCAAAAATTTGGTCATATTTTTACCGATGGTTTATTTAGGTAATATATTTTCTAACGAAGCAATAGAAACGCTGAAAGTTTTTGTAACCTTTTGCTTAATGTCATCGGCAGTTTACATTTTTAATGATATTAAAGATCTTGAGAAAGATAAAACACATCCGATTAAAAGTCTTCGTCCGCTTGCGCAGGGAAAAATATCTGTAAATAAGGCCGCCATAATTTTAGCTATATTGTTATGCTTGGCAATATTTGCCGGATTCCACATTGTTAAGGCAAGCAATTTATGTATTTTGGTATATTTTATCTTAAACATATTTTATTCAACGATACTTAAAAAGATAAAGTTTGTTGATATGGCGTGTATCAGTATCGGGTTCATCTTAAGGCTGATGGCCGGGTTTTATGCCGTTGCTTTACCTGTTTCATTTTCCTCAGCGTTAATGGTGTTATGCACGTCAATGTTTTTTACTTCATCTAAGCGAATTTTAGAATATAACTTACTATCACAAATGTCTGAACGGCGCTTATCAATGCAAGGGGTAGATATTAAAATCCTGCACAACATACTGCTGACAAATTTGATTTTAGCCATAGCGGGATATGGTCTGTGGTGCTACGAAAGCTTTTCTGGTAAAATTTCTTTAATTCTGACAACGATTCCGTACATCTTATTCATGCTAAGATTGTGCTATCTTGTAAGCAAAAAACAAAACCATGATGACCCGATGAACTTTATTGAAAAAGACAAGGTAATTTGGCTACTGTTTTCTATTTATTTCTTGCTCTTGTTTGTGGCAATAATTCCTTAAAACTATTGCTCAAACAGAGGCAACCCTTTTTCCATTTTAGCTTTTTGCGATTCCATAATGGTTGCAATATTTAAATTGCCGCTTCTAAGCATGGCGCGAACGGCACAGCCACCTGTAACATTAGGGTTAGCAAATAATGCCTCTGCTTGTAATTTTCTGGGCGAACCAACAAGGTTTTGATGAATACAAGCCAATAATCCGTTAGCCATCAAATCATAAGCCATACTTTCGCTCATACCGCTTGATGCCGCATATTTCGCCATAGCGTTAATCGCGTCATTAACATTATTGGCATGGATGGTAGAAAAAACCAAGTGCCCTGAAGTTGCCGCTCGCAGGAGTTCAACTGCCGCCTCCGGCGAACGGATTTCACCCAAATAAATATAACGCGGTTTAGAGCGAAGCGCAGATTTTATGCCTTCTTCCCAAAGTCCTTTCGGGGGAGTCGTTTGTTTGCAAAGTCCTAAGTCGCCATTTTGTGTTTGATAAATACCATCCAAAGGCATTTCTATCGGGTCTTCAATTGTAAAAGCATAGCCGCCTTCTGTTTGCAGATATTTTTTTATTAACGCGGATATTGTTGTGCTTTTACCCGTTCCGGTTGCGCCGGACAATAAAATTAAACCGCTTTTATCAGCCAAAGACAAAAGTTGACGATAAATACCCAAAGGAAGTCCGAGTTTCTCCACATCCGGAATGGTTGTCGGCATTTTGCGCGCACAGAATTGTTCTCCCTCCAGAGCAACCGTGCGCTCAATACGATAATCGCGTCCTTTAAATTTTAATGAGTAACTGCTGTTTTCTCCATCATATTTTTCAACGACTGCGGCAATAAATTCCTTCAAATCGGTAAAATTAGCGATTTTCAAACCGCTGTTACTCTTTCCGCTCCAAACATAGCAAGTTTTATCCGGTGTAATGTACAAATCAGAAAAAACAGTTTCGTTTGTTGTTTTGGGTGGAACATTATCTTCCGCCGGTTTAGGTTGCACTCGCCCCTCTTTGTGCAACAAAGCAGCACTACTCTGAACAGTTGGTGTACGGACTTTTTTTGCTGAATTATCAGCATTTTCATCAGGTGTATCTTTTTTATTAAATAAACTCATTGTCATCTCCATAAAAATTTATTTGAGTGTAGTGCGGATTCTTTAATATTTAGTTATTTTAAGAACAGATAAAAGAGGCAAAAGGTCATCATAAGAGCGACCTTAAAAAACACATAAATTATTGACAAAATTTTTTTCTACGGTACACTGACAGCACTTACGTATAATGATGATATTATTTTGTTGATTGGTCAATAATTGGGTCATTAAAAATAAGTAGATTGCTTGTCTGTTTATCTAAAGATGCAGAGTTCCCCTTGCAGTTTTATCAAATTTGCTCCGAGGTGGACCGGAGAACTTTCAAAATTTAAGATTATGAATCAAGAACTGAAAAATTTTCTCAGAAAGAGAAAAGAAAACTATTCCTATCTGTTCATGATTTTGGACATTAGGAATAAGCAAGCACGGTAAATGCGCTTTCCAACAACAAAAAGCTCCCTTAAAGGGAGCTTTTTATTTTAATTGGAGCGGGCAATGGGATTCGGACCCACGACATCAACCTTGGCAAGGTTGCGCTCTACCCCTGAGCTATACCCGCATCACTTAACGAGAGTGTTTTATAACATACTTTTTTATTATTGCAAGAAAAAAGTTTTCAGTTTTGCATTTTTTATTTTAACACTATGATTTTTCACTTTTAAAATTTGTGGTAAAAGCTCAATCTTTTAAGGATTTATATACCTTTGGATTGTAGTATAAAGCTATAACGAATTAAAGGAGGAATAATGGAAAAAAATAAAAAAAGACAGGATATCCGAATAGAAAAAGAAGCTAAAGCCTTAAAGAAGAATTTGGAAAAAAGAAAAAAACAGGAACAGGAATTAAAAAAACTCAAAGAAGATAAAAACAAAGTTTAAGAACGAAAGGATAAGACAATGGATAAAATAAAAATCATCGGTGGCAATACACTAAACGGACAAATCTATATCAGCGGTGCTAAAAATGCTGCATTACCATTAGTCTGTGCCTCACTTTTAACTAAAGAAAAAGTAACCTTAAAAAATGTTCCGGACTTATCCGATATCACTTTTCTAAACAGCCTTTTATCATATATGGGATTAAAGATAGAAGAAAAAGAAGAAGTTTTTGATTCTCACCTGACTAAAACATATACCTACCAGGCAGATGACATTAAGGAATTAGTTGCGCCGTATGATTTTGTTCGTAAAATGCGTGCATCTTATTATGTGTTAGGTCCGTTATTGGCGCGCTTTCACCACGTTGAATTTTCTTTACCTGGAGGTTGCGCTATTGGTGCTCGCCCGATGGATATTCATTTAACATCCTTAGAACAGATGGGCGCAAAGATTGAAATTAAAAACGGCTATGTTATTGCAGATGCGCCCAAAGGCTTAAATGGTGCGCATATCATTTTTAGTAAAGCATCCGTTGGGGCAACATGTAATATTCTAATGGCGGCTGTTTTAGCTGATGGTATTACCAAAATAGAAAATGCCGCCAAAGAGCCGGAAATAGGTGATTTGATAGATTTACTGACAGCCATGGGCGCTAAAATATTCGGTCGTGGCACATCTATTTTAACCATTGAGGGCATAAAAGAACTTCATGGTGCAACACATGCGGTTATTGCCGATAGAATTGAAGCCGGTTCCTACGCGGTTGCTGCCGCAATTACTAAAGGCAGAATAGAATTGATTAACGCGCATGCCGAACACTTACAACAGCCACTACGTGTTTTGGAAAAAATGGGAGTAGGTGTGGAAGAGAAGGAAAATTCCGTTATTATAGACGGGCGTAACAAAACAATTGTCGGCGAAGATATTTATACAGATTACTACCCTGGGTTTCCGACAGATTTACAAGCACAATTTATGGCTTTAATGACAGTTGCTGAGGGGGCATCATTGGTAACGGAGAGCATTTGGGAAAATCGCTTTATGCATGTGCCGGAACTTTGCCGTATGGGAGCCAATATAAATATTCACGGACATGCTTCGGCTATTGTTCGCGGTGTTAAAAAGCTTTCCGGTGCTCCGGTTATGGCAACAGATTTAAGAGCTTCCTTTGCCCTTGTTTTAGCCGGACTTGTTGCTGAAGGGGAAACCATTGTCAACCGTGTTTACCACTTAGACCGTGGCTATGAAAAGTTGGAAGAAAAATTAAAAGCTGTCGGTGCAAATGTTGAGCGTATCAAAGAGGCTGATTAAATTTAACCTGCTCTAAAAACGCTCTGATTTTATGGTAATTCCGACAAGATTTTAGCTCTTGCGCGTTATATATATCAAAAGTTCTATATGCCTCATACGCTTCAACAGCACCGGCGCCATAAGGTGCACCATGCCGCTGTAAATTAGATATACCGACAAATATAAGCCCGAGCCAATAATCATTCATGAACATTTGTGCACGCCTACCGGCAGATTTATATTCATCAGACTTTTGAAATTCTGCCAAAGTTACGCGGCTTTCTTTTAATATTCTGGCGCTTTTGGAAACGCTGTCCGCTCTGTTTCTATAATCGTAAACGGGAATATTCATCACGGCAATAAACGGATTATGAGCGTAAGCCTTAAAAACAAAAGAGATATCCTCTCCTATGCCGTTATTAAAAGTAATATTATACTTGTTAATGAAATCCCTAAGGAAAAATCTGGCTCTCACACCGCCTTCATCATAAAATAAATCGCTATAAGCATCCTTTGCATAAAAAGGGGAAAACAGGGCTAATTTTTCCAAAGAACGATTTGGGTATCTGTTAATGTCTAAAACAAACTTAGCTGCTTCCTCGCCCTTAGTTTGCTTAACCCACTCCTTGTCATAAACATCATAGAAATTTGTCAGCAAAACATCCGGTTTATCCTTTTTTAAATAAGGAATTGCCAAATCAAAAGTATCAGGCTCAATCCAATCATCATCATCAACAAAAGTGATATATTTGTTAGATGCGTGTTTAATGCCTGTATTACGTGCTCCGGCGATTCCCTGGTTCTTTTGGTCAATAATTTTTAGGTTGGAATGCTTTTGGGCATATTGTTGCAAAATATCCAAAGATTTGTCTGTTGAGCCGTCATTAACGGCAATAACTTCAAAAGTACCGGACTGTTCAAAGATACTGTCTAAACACTGTTTCAAATACTTCTCGGCATTATAGACCGGAATAATAACGCTGATGGTTATACGATTTTGATACCAATGCCATGTAGCCAAGGTTGCAGCAACTAAAACAAAGACTACCCACAATATATTTTTAATTTTTCCGGCCATATCAACGTCCCTAAATTATAAAATTTTCAGTTGTTTGTATAAAGGTCTATCTGTGCGGATATTTAAATAGTGACAGCCAAAGCGTTTGCAAAAATTCTCCATATTTTTCCTTTTATCCGCAAAATAGTAGTAGTAAGCGCGCTTAAAAGTTTCCGGCGAAGAGTCAAAAACCAATTTTTCACCATTATATTCTGCCGAATACTCTCCGGATTGCGGTGGTACTTCTTCAATAACATCATAAATATCAATACAATATATCTGGCAACGTTTTGTCAGTGCAACTAAAGCTTTTAAGGCCGTAATGTATTTAAAATCACTCAAGATAAATAATGTGGCGTGACTTTTTATGGCAAAACGCAATAATTGCAGAGATTCGGTAATGTTAACGTTTGATGTATCTTCTTTGGCAGATTGTATGGCATCCAAACTTGCCTCGGAAATAGCATTAAATATTGCCATCAGATTTTTTTGGTTGCTTTGCGGTTTAAAGACTTTTGTTTCTTTACCCGTGCACAAGATAAGTCCGAAACGGTCTTTATTGGTTAAACTTTGCCAACCGAGCAATGCTGCCAATTTTGCTGCTGCAACAGATTTTAATTCTTTCTTAGTCCCGAAAAGCATGTAAGGAGAAAGGTCTAAGATAACATAGACTTCACGATCCTTTTCTTCCGAAAATACTTTAGTATAGGTATCATTTTTACGCGCGGTAACACGCCAGTCTATATCACGGACATCATCACCGAAACCATACGCACGGACTTCTTCCAATTCCATACCGCGCCCCTTAAAAGCAGAGCGGATATCGCCGACTTTATCAGATGTTATATGGTTGTGTCTGCGCTTGATATAAGGCAGATATTTTTTTTGTTCAATCAGCTCGGAAACGCTGACATAAAGCCCGTTTGTTTTATTCTCTGAAGTATTTTCTTTCTTAAAGAACATCAGTTGAGCCCCTAAACAAAACACTACGGCAGTGGAACCAATTTTAGTAAAGAAGTTATAATATCGTCTGTGGTAATTCCCTCGGCTTGCGCCTCAAAGCTTAAGATAATACGATGGCGCAACACATCATAAATAACGGAGTGGATATCTTCCGGTGTCACGAAATCTCGGCCGTCAAGCCATGCATTGATTTTGGCACATTTATCAAGAGCAATGGTGGCACGCGGGCTTGCTCCGTATAAAATTTTATCTTTTAATGAAATATCATATTTAGCCGGTTGACGGGTAGCAATAATCAGTTGTACCAAATATTCTTCCAATGCCTCGCTGACGTGCATGGAAAGAACTTCACGTCTTGCTGCCAAAATATCTTCTATGGTAATCTTCCCAACCGTTTTATTAAATTCCTGCCAATCTTCGTCTTTTTCCTTAACATTGATTTGTTCGGAACGCACTAATTTCAAGATTTTATGCTCTACATCAGCACCCGGTTGACCAATTTTGATATACATTAAGAAACGATCCAGTTGTGCTTCCGGCAGATTATAGGTTCCCTCTTGTTCTATCGGGTTTTGTGTTGCTAAAACCAAAAACAGCTCCGGTAATTTATATTGATTTCCCCCGACACTGACTTGTCTTTCCGCCATAGCTTCCAATAAAGCGGATTGAACTTTTGCCGGCGCACGGTTAATCTCATCAGCCAACACCATATTAGCAAAAATAGGACCTTTTCTAAATTCAAATTCACCGCGCTCGGCAATATAAATATCGCTACCGGTAATATCGGAAGGCAATAAATCCGGCGTAAATTGGATTCGGTTATAAGTTGCTTTAATACATTCGGAAAGCGTTTTAATTGCCTTTGTTTTAGCAAGTCCCGGCGCGCCTTCCAAAAGCGCATGACCATCAGCCAAAAGCGTAATAATTAACTTCTGCACTAAATCTTTTTGCCCGATAATGCGGCTATCCAAATATTTTTGCAAACCGATTATTTTATCTTTAACTTCGCTCATCTGTGCCCCCAAATGTTTTATTTCTGTTCTAAAAATAAATAAAATACTTTTCAATAAGAAAATATACGCTATAAAGCTATATATAGGGTTCTAGGGATAAAAAAACAAGAAAATTTATAAGATGAGTAACATTTTTGATTTTAACGACGACGATGATAATTTAGAAACCGCGCCCGTCTATGATAATATCAGCGCATTAAAACCAACACCGGCATTTATGGCAGACCTTAATCCGGAGCAAAAAGAAGCTGTTCTAAAAACAGAAGGACCATTACTTGTTTTAGCCGGCGCCGGTACCGGTAAAACAAAAGTTTTAACCACACGCTTAGCCTATATCTTAAATAACAATAATGTACGCCCGTGGAATTGTCTGGTGGTAACATTTACTAATCGTGCCGCAAACGAGATGAAAGAACGTGTTCGCCAGTTTATCGGTGATACGGTAAATTCTGTTTGGCTCGGCACGTTTCACAGCATTTGCGTTAAAATTTTGAGAAGATATCCGGAGTTGGCGGGATTAAAGCCAAACTTTACCATTTTGGGTGAGGATGACCAAAAAAGAGTCATCAAAAAAGTTCTACAAGATAACAATATTGATGAAAAGCAATACACCCCGCAAGCCGTGTTGGAAAAAATTTCCCGATACAAAGACAAAGGCTTTGGGGTGGAACGTTTTGAAAACGAAGTAAAAAATAACATCACCGCCTTTATTTACAAAAACTATCAGGAACGACTGGTAGAATTAAATTGTGTGGATTTCGGTGATATTCTTTTATATGTCTTAAAAATGCTTATGAACCCGGAAAATAAGACAATATTGGAAGAATACCAAGAGCGTTTCAGATATATTATGGTTGATGAGTATCAAGATACAAATGTCACCCAATATCTCTTATTACGCCTGCTTTCGCAAAAATATCGTAACATTTGTTGTGTCGGAGATGATGACCAATCTATTTATTCATGGCGTGGTGCTGAAATTGAAAATATTTTGAAATTTAATGAAGATTTCCCGGAGGCAACAACGATTCGTCTTGAACGCAATTATCGTTCCACGGCAAATATTTTAACCGCGGCATCAGCCGTTATCAGCCACAATTCAAAACGTTTGGGAAAAACATTAAAGGTTGCCGAACATAGCCCCGTTTCCGGCTGTGAAAATGAAAAAGTAAAAGTCATCAGTACATATAGCGGAGATGATGAGGCAAAATACATTGCAACGCAGATAGAAAATTTACATTATGATGGAACAGATTACGAGCAAATGGCTGTTTTAGTGCGTACCGCTTCGCAAACGCGTGCCTTTGAAGAAGTCTTTATAAAAGAATCAATACCCTATAAAGTTGTTGGTGGCTTGAAGTTCTATGAACGCGCGGAAATCAGGGATATGCTGGCCTATTTTCGGTTGATTTTACAGCCGAGTGATGACTTAGCTTTTGAACGTATTATCAATAAGCCGACCAGAGGTATCGGCGAAAAAACCATAGATAAATTCCGTGACCGCGCCAAACAAGACAGAATTCCCTTATATCAAGCTATGTGCAATATGTCAGAAGAAGGTTTATTCAGCGGTAAAACCAAAAATGCAATAGATTCGTTTATCTCGCTTATGAACGAATGGCGTAAAGTTATGCAAGCGATTCCTTTGGGAGAGTTGGCAGAGCAGGTTGTTGATGAGTCCGGCTATATGGCAATGCTTGAGCAAGATAAATCTGTTGAAGCCCCTGGGCGCATTGAAAACATCAAAGAACTTATCAATGTGATGAGTGACGGTGAAATGTATCCGAACTTATCAGAATTTTTGGAGCACGTCAGCCTTGTAATAGACAACGAATACAGTGATAACAGTAATAAAGTCATTGTTTCCACACTCCATGCCGCCAAAGGCTTGGAATTTGATGCTGTTTTTCTCCCCGGCTGGGAAGAGGGTTTATTTCCGCACCAAAAATGTTTGGACTGTGGAGATGATGGCAGTATAGAAGAAGAACGTCGGTTAGCTTATGTTGCTATCACGCGTGCCCGTAAACACCTATATATCACAATGGCATTTAATCGCAAGCTTTACGGACAATGGCAAAACAATATGCCATCCCGATTCTTAAACGAATTACCACCCTCTTGTATAGATTTGATAAACAATACCGGCTATGCCGCTCCTAAAAAACAAAACAGTTATAGTGGTAGCTATGGCGGTGGTAGAGATTATTATAAAAATAGTGATGATGGCTATAAAAACAGTCGTGGTGGCTATCGTTACGGCGGAGGCTATAAAAAGCCTGAAAAACATGGCTATTTTGATAGTTACGAGAGTGCCGCCTATGATGAATATGCAGATTATGATGAAGATAACTACTATAATCAAAGACCGCAAAATGACTATTTTTATCAAAAGAAGAAAAAGACTTCTCCGCTTATCGGCCTTAGAGTCTATCACGCTAGTTTCGGCTATGGGTGGATAGTTGATGTTGACGGCGAAAAGTGCGAAGTTAATTTTGATACAGCCGGCAAAAAGAAAATCATGGCAAGCTATTTAGAAAAATGCTAAAATAAAAGCCCTGCAAGATACAGGGCTTTTTTATGAGATTCTGCATAAATTTAGAACATATAACGGAGTCCTAAAGAAAACTCTGTTAAATGATCTACATAATCATTGTCAATTAAAGGAATGTACCTTCCCATCCACCGAACAGCCCAATTATCGCTTAAATTAAATTGAAAACCTAAGCCTAATCGGGCACCTAATGAATTCTCATCTTTTTTACGAGAAAAGGAGGATAAGCTAGCATTATTGATATCAATCTTATAATCAAAGAAGTATTCAGCCAAGCCCAATGCAAAAAGTATATCAAACTCTTGGGATGCATGCATATGAAGAATGAGGTCAGCACCGGCTGCCATATATTTTGCAGATATTTTAGCATCTTCGACGTTTTTTGATTCTTCACCGGAAAAATCTAAAAAAGCCTCAATGCTTAATTCATCATGAGGTTTTATACCAAGGCGTATTCCTAAAGCTTTGTAATCCTTATCAAAAACATCTTTTGGAGAAAACTCAATCCCTTCATATTTTGCATTTTTCTTAAAATTTGCCTCACTCGCAATACCATCAATACCTAAAATAAATTTTGTATTATATTTGTGAGTATCATCTCTATAAACTTGTTTTTCTTCGTATCGCCTTGCATCAGCATTTGTCATTTTTCGGTAGCGAGGTTGCTCCATTTGATAAGACGGTTCTTGATATGTTGAACTTTGCTGATATTGCGGTACTATCCTGTAATATTTGCCGTCTTTATAATACCAATCATCCGCTTGCGCATTATTAAAGGTCAAGACAGCCAAAAGACCTGCAAGTAAAAAATATTTTTTCATCTCAAACTTCCTTTCTTCAATAATCCATAAAGAAAAAGCCATCTTGACAAGATGACTGGAAGCTGAAAACTATGATTAGAATAGCGCGGTATATTCACCGCCAACGGTTTATTTTACCGCCTTCCAGTCCCAGACTGCAAGGCAGTGTAAAGTTTCGTCTTACACATGACGCTAATCAGAGGTTTTCAGACCCCAGAATGTTTGTCTGACATTCCAAGTGTGAGATTAGAACATATTGTTTAATATATGGTAAACACGAGTCCTTATTTATAGAATAGGTATTTGTTTTTAATTTATAGAATAGGTGTTCGCTTTTAATTTATGGCAGGGTATTTGTCTTTATCGTCATGCTGAACTCGTTTCAGCATCTCAGTAGTCCTGCCAATAAAAAAACTGAACCACCATTTTTCTGTTATTACTCTATGTGCCATTACCTTATCGTCATGCTGAACTCGTTTCAGCATCCCAGTATTCCTGCCAATAAAAAACCGCTATGTGGGGAAATAGCGGTAAGGGGTTTGTTAAAGTTTGATATATATAGGGGATTTAATTTTTCTTCTTCTTATACCATAATCATATCATAAAATTTGCACCCATGCAAGCAGAATCTTTAAGAAAAAGTTAAAAATTTAAATTATTTCAAATATTTCAAGAAATTTTACTCCGGATTCTATATTTAAATACAAAAAATAAAGACTCCGTATTTTAAAAGCCAAAATATATTTTAAAAAGAGCACCTTAATTTAAATAAGTGACTTTAAAATAATAGATACGCACCGGAAAGACAATTTTTAAAATGCATATAAACAATGGTTTAGGAAAAGGGTTTTTAAAAAGGTGGAAAAGGGCGAAATTTTTTTTAAAAAAAGTGTTGACTTTAGAAAAAGAGTATCATATAAAGCGTTTCACCGACAGGATAGCGCAAGGTCGAGAGAGCTTGAGAGCTTTCTGCGGGAAAAAATCCGGAAGGATTTAGTTATAAGAAAATAGTAAAGAAG
>Ga0247610_10000114_pt1 | contig 129594 bp, 115 predicted proteins | sample 174DNAGHGhighgp2_FD_193483 | JGI IMG/M metagenome (GOLD analysis project Ga0247610, IMG submission 193483) | Sheep rumen microbial communities from Palmerston North, Manawatu-Wanganui, New Zealand - 1742 DNA GHGhigh gp2 | ecosystem: Host-associated > Mammals > Digestive system > Stomach >... | reverse complement strand
TGGAGTTTAAAAAATATTCGCTCCAAGGATCTTGCAACTTTAGAGAAATTAGGATTTGTACCTCAAAGAGCTGTTAAGATATCTTGATTAAGATTTTTCATATCCGTAAATAATTGAATGATTGTGTTTAGAAACCGAATCTACCGGAAGGTCAAGAAATTCAAATACTCCATCGGGATCCAGAAGCATTGTATCTTCTATATCAGATTTCGAAGCAAGATCTATAACCTCACATTTATTGTGTTTGGTAATTTCACTGCGGAGCATTTCCCAGTCGCCTTCCTGAAACTTACTGATATCATCACTGTAGCTGTCAGTATCATAACACAAAAACACGGTCCATTTAATATCACTGTTTTTACTGTAACATCTGTTATGAAACCAAGGTGCTGAATTTGACACCTGCGATACCGTACCTACATTATTTTGCTTTATCAGAACTCTTTGATTTTCAGAAAAAATAACATAGTACTTTTCACCAGTGTCAGAATCACGTTTTTCTTCAAACGAATATTCAGGATGTCTGGAGTTAAAATGCCTTAACATCACATTATAAAATACTTTTTCTGTTTCTCCTTCAAAAACAAACGCAACTCCGGAAGAATAATTTTCATTCATAGCAATTATTCCTCCATATAAAAACGCAGCAATTCCTTGCTTTCCATATCTCCAGACAGCAGTTCAAACAGATATTCACCTGCAGACATTCCATTATCTCTGGCAAGACTGATGAACTGTCTTATTTTAGTGCCCTTAATTCTTTTGAACAATGCAGTTCCTTTATCATCAGGAACGCCAACATAAAGCCTTTCCGGCTTTATATACTGAATCAGGAACGGCGAATGACTGGATATTATCATAGATGTATCTTCAAGTACTTCATCAAGAAATTCCAGTAAGTTTTTCAGCAGTTTAGGATGTATACTCGTCTCAAGTTCTTCAACTCCGATCAGACTCATTCCACGGGAACTTGCAATAAATACGTTAGCCAACAGCCAGAATATACGTTTGGTACCGGTTGACATCCGGGTAATATCGACTGGCTGATTTATATTCCTGCTTTTTATGAATACGCGATAGATCTCATCTCTTATTCTAAACGGAATATTTTCTGTCTCTTCTGTTTTTGAGTCAGAATCTTTAGCAGTTATACGAACCGGAATAAGTGATGCCGAATTCGAAGAAATTGAGTACGGCTCTACAGATATTTCAGAAAACTCGGGAAATAAAGTTGTTACAGCTTCAACAAACAGATCATAATTATCCGGATCAAGCTGTTTCAAACGATATATGGCTCTCGGAACATCACGATCATCAAACGCGATAAGATCATTACCGTCTTCATCTCCTATATACTCGATTGGGAAAGGCTGAAAACGATCTCTGAGATCAAGGGAAGAACAAACTCTGTAATCTATGTGTCGAATCGCATCTATAACAGGGAAAAGCGGTATATCGACTATCAAAGACAATACATCGACTGCAAGCTGGGAATCATTAAAAAGAATATTTCTGAAAGCATTAGTATTCTTGTCCTTACGGTATTTGCCTTCTTCTCTTTTAAGATATGACGTATATTTAACGCTTTCATTCGGACGGGCTTCTATTTTCTCATCCGTTATTCTCTGCCCTTTTCCATCATCACGATACCAGGCAAAAGAATAACTGTATCTTACAAAACGGAAATCAGTGTCTTCCTGATTTTCAAAACATACTTCAAAATAAAAATCTTCGCCTGCAAGCGAAGTGTTTATTGGAATGCCTCTTACGTAACGCATCATTGATCTGCGATCTTTTTCATTGGCTGTTAAGAACTTAATTCCAAAATCAATCGCTTCCAGTAAATTAGATTTACCATAATTATTCGCCGAAACAATCGCGATTATATTATTCATTTCTATCTTAGAACGCTGAAGATTTTTAAATCCTCCAACAGTTATACTCTTTAATTTCATTTTGCACCTCCGTATTCATAGTATAGCATCTTCAAATACCAAAGTCAACTTAAAAGTGTGACTTATTTTGAAACCGCAGTATTACCATACATTTTCAAAATCAAGATGCATTTATTTGTTAATCACCGTAACACCAAAGGCACTAAAGCACGTCACTTCATCCTGAAATTTTTGTTGTTATCGGAATAATCCAAATACGCTATAACGTGATGAAGTCGGAGCGTTCTTCAGGTAATCAATAATCTTGGCGGCTCTTTCTTCAATCTCAAGTGTTTTAGATGTTTCAGGCTGTTTTTCAAAAACAGCCTGATCACTCTCGCGCTAACCATCTCCACAATGCCTATGAAAACGAACCGTAAAACCATAAGGCTCACGCTTGAAATCGACTTTTACTCCTGCTTCTGTACAAACATCATAGATTCTCTTTCTCCAGCAGTTTCTTAAACAAAGCTGCTTCCCGCTCAGTGTATCTTTTGAGTTTATCCTTACTGGATCCAACCCTAATATATCTCACTTCTTTATACTCTGCTGGTATAATTCTTGCAGCGGGTATTGTAAGCACGACAACACGATTTTCATTATCTTCATCGAAATCTCACCTTAGCGTAATCCCCCCGCTATTGTTACTGCCTCGTCTGGAAACAGCCCCATTCTCTTTCAGTTCACTGTTACACACTGAACTGTAGCTTGGCGAATATAAACTTCAAGTCCTTATTTTATACTGAAAGTTTTTCATCCATCACAACTGATTCCTTCCGCTTATCCTCCTCCGATTCTGTCAGATGATTATAGATTGCTATAACAGGAATGTAGATATAGCAGAGTCCCTGAAAAATGTCTTCATAAGTGAAGCTGATAAGTGCATCAGCTAAATTCGTAACCCATTCGGTGACGAGGTCGATGGCAGTGACTTTGAAGAAACCGTCCGGAAGAAGAGTTGCATTACCATTTGACATGTGATATGTTCCGGTATCTTCATCAGTATAATTATTCGGACGATCATAATTCTCGCTGTAACGTGCTTCAAAATAATTTCTCACCTCGTCTGCATTTTTGTTATCATTAGAAACTATCGCAGAAACCGTAAATACCGTCAGCGATAATATTATCATTAAATCCGAGAGCACTTTAATATTTTTTTCACTTCTGTATTTTTTCACAAGCATAACCACTGCTATAATCACACACAGATATACTGTTCTTACATCAATAATTACTGCTAAGGCAGCAAACACCAGAGAAAAATACTTTATGTGCCCTTTTCCAAATACAAAATAATATAAGGCAAAAAGTGTACAGGCAAACGCAAACATCAACGCAAGCGACAGCACCTCACGATCTGAACTCTTAAAAAGCATAGACGCTAAAAGAGTCAAACAAAACATTGCAAGAATTTTCTTTTCAGAATCAGACAAACGCTTAATCAGCAAATACATTGCGAGCGAAATAAGCAGCAACGCAGCAAAATACATGATCTTAAACACAGTCATGAAAAGATATTTATCCGGATAAAGTCCGGAAAGAAGTCCGAAGAAACGGCACGGTCTGCTACCTACTGCGCCTGTTTCCGCTGTATAGTACATATACATTCCTGTTGTGACGGAAATAGCCGATACTACAGGCTTTGTAACCAGCGCTATGTTCAGCAGTATAGTCAGAAAAAGATATTTATTACAGAACAAGTCAACCACATTCAGAAATGTGGCCGAAATTTTTTTCAGTATATTGTTCTGCTTTATTATTTCAGAATTATTCATATTTCAAATATACTCCCCATTATACAGGTAATACGTTCATCAGACTGTTATACAATCAGATAAACACCGGTAAGATATACATAATTACCAGCGCTGTCAAAGCAACAAGATTGAAACAAACCGATGCTGTTCTGGCAATCCAAGGTATCTCAGCAATATCTTTTCCGCGTTTTTTCATTATGAACAATACCGCAGCTGCTGCAAGTCCGAACAGCGAAATAACAGCCCCCTTAATAATCGTCGGCGGCATAAATGTCATATTGATCTCACAGTGACCATCCGGAAGTTTCACAGCCATAAAGGCTCCGTTCATAACCGGTATTATCTCTGCTTTGTTACCATTTACCTTTGCGTGCCATCCGTCAAGGTATTCAAGAGGCAGGAAAAGATAATTGTTTCCGTCAACATCTGCTGTCATATCGAGTCTGTTATCAGCAGCTTCGTAATATGAAACTGAAGAATTCTCATATTTTTCAGCAAGCTTTGCCATGGCATCAAGATCAAGCAGAACGAGCTGCAGATCATCAATTTTATCAGAAGAAACAGAAATGTATATATCCACATCTTCGCCCTTATCAAACCCAGATATGAGATTCACTGTATTTTTAGCTGTTCTTACATTTCTCGTATTTTCAGTTTCATCAAAATACGGAAAAGTAACTTCGCGGTCATTTACAGTAACCAGGTAAGTTCTGCGCGTGCAAATATAAAGAAGAGATGATGAATCGGCATGTAGCTTATAATGATATACATACTGATTATTTTCTTCATCAGAATCAATCAGCTCAGCCTCTGAAGGAGCAACAACACTGAAAATACGCTTATCATTATCAGAAAAAGCTTCAGCCACCTGAATCTGATGGTCTGCCGCAGTTATTTTTTCACTATTGGTATCGAGTATTCTCTCATCCGTAAGCATACCAAACGGTAAAGTATAATTCATATCATATATGTTATAGTCACCGACTGAAGTATACTTTGTATAGGCATTCTCCGGAACATAAACATCACCGTATGTTATCACTTTTTTGTCATTAAGAACCGCATCACTGAAGTACGTGCCTCCGGAATCAAGATTTGATGTGTAATTATTATCATACCCCAAAGCCGCAACCTCTGTGAAAAAATCTGCCACAGATTCCGTCATAAACTGCGTTATCGAAGGTATTCCAAGTACCATCGCATAATTTCTTGACAGACATGGATAAAGAGTTTTTATTCTGGAAACATAATCATTCTCAAGCTGTGCGTTATTTCGTATATCTAAAGAATCATGTATAAATTTATCTCGCATTACATAATACGAAAAGTCATCCTGTCTTAAATAATCAGTGGGTGCTATAAAACATACAGACGCAACAGTCAAATGTATCATTGTTACGATACAGAAAACTCGTTCTCTTATTTTCTTATTAAAGAAGCATATTACAAGTACATATAAAATCACATTTATAATAAGCAATTCAGGAAGTCCGTAATAGGATACAGTACGTCCTATAATTCCATATTCAATAAATGTAGTGTAAAGGTTTATACCAATAACTATACCAGCAGCAGCCAGCATAGCAGCAACTGCACCTATAACAATTCGATTACTCTTTGATTTCACCTGTAATACCGGTTCAGCACCATATTTACTCCAGACATATGCTATAAGATCAATTCCGGTAAATGTAAGCATAAATGCACATCTGAAAGGAAAATGCACATATGAACCCATATGCCATAGAAGATTAGTTCCTTCATTTAACACAGGCATAAGCATGATGAAAAAAATATAGAGTTTGAATATGGTTTCACGTGAAAGCTTTCTTTTTTTCAGAATAAAGCTTATAATCAGTATCCCAAACAAAGCAACTTCAAGTTCTGTATTAAAAAGCATAAATAATTTCTGATGCTGAAATTCAGAAATTGAAAATCCGAATACAGCAAGTATATCAAAAGAGCCAGCAGTTCGGCTGAGTTTTGTCCATTTGAGCACAGCCGGAAGTAAACATACTGCTGAAACTGCTATAGAAATAAATGTCGTCAATCCTAGTCTTGCAGCAAAACTCCTTCGTCTGTCCTTATTTTTTTCAGTAAAACTCAAACCAAACGAATATAACAAAATAAATACAAGAACCATAAAACTCATATATTGGCATGTAACCAATTCATAAGTTAAAAAGATTAAAAAAAGTTTACATTCACCATTATTAAACATAAGCTTCAACGACCATATCAATACTGGCAATAACGCAACTGTCTCTATCCACCATATATTAGTATAGAATTGAAGAATATATCCGGAAAATGTATACATCATACTCAACACTACATGAATCAGGAGCGAAAGATTATACGTTTTTTTGAGATAAAATGATATACTCAAAGAAACCAGTACAAGTTTCATCATCAGAAGCCATGCCAAGAAATTAAGTACATAATCAGGCTTCATAAATAGAAAAAACCAATTTAAAGGCTGCAATACTACATACTGAAAAGTACTTGTCATATCCATTCCAGCGCCTTCTATCCAGTCAAAAATAATTGAATCTTTTCCATGAAAAATTTCAAAGACGCGGCTATAACCAGATACATACCCCTGATTCATATCATAGTAGGCGATATTAGAGTTTCCGAATGGATAAACCCCTTTTATTACATATACAATCAACAACATTAATATTGTTAAGACAGCAGGTATAATTATATAGTTATTTTTTTTTAAATAGTTTTTCATAATTCACCAACATCTCTTTAACAGTATATTATTTCAAATTATCAATTTTTGATATTTCAGTTTCATTAAGGTTTTCAAAATTGATACGTTCTTTTTCAATCACTAAAGGACGTCTTGTAACTCTTTTTATTGCGCTGGAAAGATACTCGCCTATTATCCCTATAAATAAAAGTTGCAGTCCACCAATAAAAAACAAACCTATCATTATAGGTGCAAAACCAAAATCAAATGTATACCAATGAATTAATTTATTTATCAAATAATAAACAGCAACAACAATACTGCCAAGAGACATTATAAAGCCTAATGTACTAGCCAGATGTAACGGAACATGCGATGTCAATACTAATGTTTCAATTGCATAATTATAATACTTAAGAAGTGAATACGAAGATTTTCCTGCTTTTCTTGACGGCTTTTCAAAAGGTATGTACTTTATATCATATCCAAGTTCAGGACATAAATATCTCGTAACAACTATGTACTCGTCCAAACTTTTCAGCATATCTACAACAGACCTATCATATATCCCAAACCCAGTAACATTAGCTTCCACCTTAATATCCGAAAATAAAGCAATAACTTTGTAGTATGTTTTTCGACACCGATTCATGAAGACAGGGCCATTTCCGCTTAGATATTTCCCCATAGCGACCTTATAGCCTTCTTCCCAGGCGTTTATATAGTCTGGAATCAAAGCAGGCGGATCTTCAAGATCCGAAGCCATAGCAATAACTGCATCACCACTAGCAGAAAAAATAGCATTTATAGCAGAACGATCAGGTCCATAATTCGCCTGATTTAGTATTACTTTCACTCGTTTATCCTTGGATGCAATCAAACGTAATATTTCAGCAGTATTATCTGTTGAACAGTTATCTTCCATTATAAATTCCCATTCGTAATCATTAAACTTTGACGTTTGCTGAATTATCTGATCATACAACTCTTCTATATTTCCAGATTCATTATAACAAGACATGCAAATACTAATTTTTTTCACTTATCTATTCTCCTTATCTTTGAATGCCCAGAATTTATTCAAAATAAAATTTATAGGAATAGTTATTATTAAGTTTACAGGTGGGGCGAACTTTTTATTAAGATGAAAAATCGATACTTCTACCCATAGAAGTATCATACTGAAAAGAGTAGTTCCTCCATAACTAATATACGTTTTAATTAACCGCTTTAACATACCGCTTCTTTTATTATGATCATTTTTAAACACAAAGTGATCATTCCAAAAAAAAGCATTTGCAATACTTAAAATACTGCCTATTATACTCCCTAGAATATATAAATCAGCATTTATCCATAAAATAAAATAATAACATAACCACGATACAAAAGTATTTGATATCCCCACCAAGCCAAATTTAACGAATTGTATCACTAACTGATTTTTGTCGCAAGAATTAAATTTTCGAATTTTTTGGTCAAGACCATTCATAATTATCCTTTTCATTTGTAGCCTGATATTCCTTTGCAATAAATAATATCTTATCAGCTGAAACCAAACTTTGGGCCAATTGTTTTTAATCGATTTTATTCTCCACAACGAGCATTACATCAATCTCATTTACCATCAGTAATGAAATTTCTTAACATCATCTCTGAAATGATTATCTAAAAACTTCTTTAGATAAATGAAGAAATGTCAGCTTAAAAAGACTTTTAATATACCCTAATATAAATTTAACCATCTTTCTCTTTGTTTTTCCGTATATTCTTTTTTCAAATTCAATCGGTATTTCTCCAATTTTAAGATCAGGCCGATTAATTCTTAATTTTATTAATACTTCTTGCAGTACATCAATATTTTCATTGTTTAAACAAACTTTTTTCAGTTGATCTGTATAATACATTCTATAGTCTGTTGATATATCTCTCGCTTTAAAACCTAAGGTGAGTCTGAATATAAAGTTCAATAATCTAGACATTAGTATTGAAGTTAGCTTATCATGAGTTTTGCCGCCTTTGACATATCTTGAGCCTATTACCACATCGCATTTATCATTAACAAATTTCTCAAACATTAAAGGAATATAATCCGGATTATGAGAACCATCCGCATCAAGTATCAAAAACAACTCATTCCTAGCATTTATAATAGCATAATTAAATGCATCCGCGAAACCTTTTCCAGGTTGATTCAAATATCTTACATTATATGAACTACAAACATCAGCAGTATTATCCAATGCTTTATTGGAATCTACCACAAGAATCTCATATGGTATTGCAATAGTTTCAAGAGATTTTATTATCTTAGGTAATAGCAACCGTAGATTTTCTTCCTCTTTGTAAGTTAGCAAAGCAACGGTTATATTTTTAAAACTTGATTTTAAAGTACCTGTATTAATCGTTTCAAATGCCATAATAATATTTCTCCTCAATTAATCTCCAGATGTTTCATGCAATAATCGATATAGTATTCACTGTCTTTATATTCTTTAATCGATTTAAAATAATTCATTGCATTACTATAATCTTCTTTATCCAACATAACAAATGCACATCTTCGACAAATATCTTTATCAAGATTAACCTTTGAATCAACTTGCGTTTTTAATAATATAGCTACAATTAACAACAAAACCAAACCGCTCAAACGAAATACGTAAATCTTGTGAAAGCTTTTTGATATCTGATTTTTTTGCTTTTCGTTCGTTGCTTTTTCTAACTTTCTTCTTCCATAACGTGTACTAATTTTATCTAAAACTAAGAAAAGAATAGAAAATACTATTATGTTTTGAATTATATCAATATATCTATTATAAGTTAGTATATCTCCAAAAATGAAATAATCGTATTTATTCATAACTGATGTTTCATAGTTAGCATTTACAATATAAAAGGCAATGACAACAGCCAAGCAAAGAAAAACAAATAAATTAGTCCAGCTTAATACAACCACAACCTTTTTCAGAATTCTGAATCTTTCTGAAATGGTTATGCTTTCTAAAATTTCACGGAGTCCATAAAGTCCTATTAACAACGTTAGCAGTATTGGAAATATGTGATAATCAGTCAAAAGTGTATTAGCATTAAACATGAACACACACAGAAAAGCAATCAAAGCAACACAATCACCAATTCTATTATTCTTTTCATTCAAAAAAGAAACAAGTGCTGGTATCATATATAACGCACAATAGTAATGTGAAAACGGAGATGCAAATAAACAAATCAATGTCAAAGCACTTATTTTTTCCCAATTTCGCTTGCAAACTACTGAGCAAATCAACAAGTATATACATAATATATATCTACCTATACCTCTAAAACCTTGAGCTAAGCTACTAAAGTGATAATAATCCAAACTCGACGATAATGTTAATCCATCTGAATATCGATAATGTTCCATATTCAAAGACATATTTTTAATCCATAATGTGATATTGTCGAATCCTCCTTTAAAAGCAAGGAATGGTAATAAAAGCAGTATCACCCCGTAAATTGCTGTTCTTATCGCATCTTTATATCTTTTTTTTATTACCAGCAAAAAACCAAAAACAGCCGGTGATATTTTAAATGCAAATGCTAATCCTAAAGATATTAAAGCAATTTCTCTTATAAATGAATTCTGATTATCATATTGAAAAACAAATATAATTAAAAACAACGCGGCTAATAAAGTAGAATTTCCTCGTTCAATGGTAAAAACAGTTGGTACACTAATTGTAATAACAAATGCAACCAAGTTTTTTTTCATTTCTCCGCCATGAACGTACCCTTTTACAAGTGAGAATAAAGTCATCATAATGATACATATGGTTAATATATACATCATCATAAAAGCAGGCTCTCTACTCATCTCTAAAAATCTATTTTCAGAATAATACTGCTCAATATTAACAAATTTTGCATATGGACGAAAGAAAAGATAATTGATTGGCGGATATGCTTTCTCATGTAATCCCGTATAAAATTCGCAATTATAAGGATCTCCCGAAGCGCTATACCCAACACAATTAACAAAATCCGCAATAAAGTCATTGAAACTATTAAAAAATATTTTTATGCCGCCAGCATCAATGCCAAAACACAGGAGGTCAATTACCCAACAAACAACAGCAATAATAGAAACAATAATAAACGTCCATTCTATAAATTGAGTACTCTCAATAAGATTTGATACTAACTTGAATTTGTTTTTTATTTTTTCTTGCATAAGCCACCCTATTTAATACAATACGAAACATTAGTTCTAGTATCTCATTATGTTCATCATTTCTCTTATTCCGGAGCTGAAATCATACTTCGGCGACCAGCCAGTATCATTTTGGAGCTGAGTTATATCTGCACAAAGATACCTTACCTGTTTATTAGAAAACGGGACAGCGCCATAATTGATTGAAATCTCCGGAGCAACTTCTTCTTTTATTATCTCAGAATACTCCTTTAGTGGTCGTGCTTCACCACTTCCGAGTACATAAACTTTTCCGTCTCGTCCCTTATCTCCCAGTAAAACAAACGCCCTTGCGGCATCACGGCTGTATAAATAATCCCATAGCTGAGTCCCTGCTGTCAGCTTAGGTGATTCTCCTTTTTTTAGCGTTCTTATTATCATTGAAATCAAGCTGTTCTCACCATCATGCGGTCCGTAAACACTTAGTACACGAACCCAGATATGTTTAAGCCCTTCCTGTTTAGCTAATTCACGAGTCATTAATCCAGCGCACAGTTTAGCATAACCATATCCCATTTCCGGATACACTGGAGTTTCCGGAGTAAGTTTAACACTTGATCTTCCATATTCAGCCTGAGAACCTGCTCCTATAAATGTATGGCAGCCAAATCTTTTTGCCATTTTGACAGCATCCAATGAATATCGCACATTTGCATTCTGCAGATACATATCATTTCTGCCCTCTCCGGATGCACCAGCCCACGCAAAATGAAAGAATACATCATACTGTTTTCCAGTATCATTTTCTACGTCCTTTATCTCAGAAAGATCTGCATATTTTATTATAATACGTGAATCCAAAGGAATTACTGAATTCCTTTTTGACTCTTTACGAGTAACAACAAGTATTTCAATATCGTTGGACAACAATTCGTCTATAAGCGCAGTGCCTATAGCTCCGGTTGCTCCGGTAATAATTGCTCTTTTCATTATCATAACTAGTATCTCTCAATATCTAATGAAAGCCTTATTTTATTGAGTTATTTCCAATTCATACACTGCTCAAGTTCATCACGATCCAGTAGTGGAACCATGTCATGAAGCGGACGACTTTCCATCTGCCCGAATTTATTCATAAAATTACTCTGCTTTGGCAGTATCTTTTGACATATATCAGTTTTAACCCGACATATCACAGGTCCATCGTGTTCAAGGACCATATTAACTTTTTCTATAAGCTGACTTTCATCTGTTATTTCGACATCAAATATACCAAATGCCTTCGCTATCTTATTCATATTCGGAAGTGTCAGACCAGATTCTTCAGTACAGCCTGTCAGATTTCCTTTAAAATTACCGTTCTGAGACTGATAGATCATACTATACCCATTATTGTCTGCAACAAATATTTTTATCGGAAGATTATATCTTTTTATAACTTCAAGTTCCTGCATATTCATAGCTATGCTTCCGTCACCAGTAACGCAAATCGTTCTTTTCTTTCCTGATCCCAGGCAGCTTCCTATCGATGCCGGAACATCATATCCCATAGCAGCCATACTTTTATTTAAAAAAGCACGCTGATTTTTCTTCAAACGTAAACTTTTCATGCCTATATCTACACTTGTTCCAGAACTGGTAAACTGGTAAATATCTTCAGAAGTCATGGTATCTGACAACGTTTCAAATAAGCGATATAAACTTACAAAGTTCTTTCCAGGCTCCTGTTCAGGAATCATTGCCGGATATTTATTTCTAATCTCATTGCAATGATCAATCCATGAATCCATATTTGAATGAACTATCTTATCTTTGTTTTCTAAAACCATATCAATAAATGTGCCGGCATCAGATACAATTTTCAGCTGTGGATGCAAACTCTTCTTTTCCATTTCATTCGAATCAATATCCACCATAACATGAAATGCATTTTTCAGGTAATCCGCATAGTTATATCCGGAATTAAGTAAGCTCAATCTTGTACCAATCGTTAAAACAAAATCGGCGTTTTGCAATATAAGATTTGCTGCCCTATCGCCTACAACATTAGGTCTCCCATAGAATAAAGGATTTTCATTATCAATAATATCTACGCCATTCCATGACACAAAAGCTGGCGCTTTTAAAAGATTAAGTAATTCATGAGATTTTTCCACTGCATGCGCCAGTCTTACTCCGTTTCCAAGCATAATTGCCGGTCTGTTAGCCTTATTGAATTCTTCGATTACTTTCATCACTTCATTATATGAAGGATATTTTTTCAAAGGTTTTTCGATAAAGCCATCAAGAGAATCAACATCAACGTCAGTTGCTTGTATATCTAACGGGATATCGATCCATACCGCTCCAGGACGACCTTCAACGGCCATATACGCAGCTTTTTCAAGCTCATATTTTATTCTATTCTCATCTGATATCTGAACAGCATATTTAGTATACGGCCTGACTATAGATATAATATCAACTTCCTGAATCCCAAACTGTCTGATATTCTGATTCCCAACTAAATCTGCGCGTTTAGCCTGACCTGAAATAAAGATGACAGGAATTGAATCCATATAGGCTCCGCACAATCCAGTTATTGCATTAGTACCGCCCGGACCGCTTGTCACTAGACAAACTCCATATCCTTCTCGTATTCTTGCATAAGCTTCGGCTGCGATAGAAGCGCCCTGCTCATGTAACATGAACACTCCCTCAACTTCTTTGCTGCAACCTAAGGAATTGTTTAAATGCATTGCGCCGCCACCAGTAACACAGAAAACTTTATCAACGCCTAAACTTTTTATAAACTGAATAACGTAATCAGAAACTTTCATATTATATCTTTTATCCTCTTTTAAATTTCCAACATGATCATAGATCAAAAATACTGTTCGTTAAAAAAGCGATATTCATTTTATTGCTTACAGTGTTTTTTAAGTCAAGATACATTTCTTTTATTTCTTTGTTTAATTCATCCCAATTGTTATCAGGATTTAACGTAGGAAGATTTACATCCGCATAACTTTCATTATAATGATTTTTAAAGCCATCAAATCCGGACACGTAAACATTTTCTGCCCCGATTTTATTTAACAATCGAAGTGTTATAATAACAGCATTGTCAAAATGTTTCCATCCTCTTTTTACAAGAGTATTATAATTTACTATGATTTCGTCTTCATCCGAACTTGTTTTAATATTTGAAAGAAGTATTTTACGAACTTTTTTTAGCTGATCCGGTCTGTAATTCATTGCGTAATCATAACGTCCCGGATTGATAAATATAGCATAATCCGTATTATAAGCAGGATTCAGAGCATTTACTGCAATAGTAACAGGATTTTCTTTTACAATAAACGCATGGATCTTTTCTTTTTCCAGGTCTACTGATTTTCCTGGAGCAATCAACAAAACTTTTCTTCCGCTTACGATATTTCGTAATTCTGTTATAGAATCAGAGTCATCTACTATACGGCTTTGATTCTCAATATATTTATTCTCAAGATTATCATAATCGTATTTTCTGCGTTCTTCAACAGATAACGATTCAATAATAGAACGCATATCACGAGCATTTGTTCTGTGATTATTAAGCAAATATGCAATGTTATTCACATGGCACTGATACATTCCGGCAATAAAATAAGGAGTTGAATAACCCCAGGTATACTTCTCATGATAACCGGTCATATAAATATCTATTGCGTCCATAACTGCATTCAAATCATAATTACCATACTGCTTACGGTTAAGATAACTTGTCATCAATTCTGTAGTTGTGTTGCCGGCACCTCGACCCATACCACATAAGCTTGAATCTATCATCATAACACGTTCAGTATTTTTCATAATATCAATAAAATGAATACCAAGTGCAAAAGCTAACTGCTGATTGTTATGCGCATGAAATCCTAAACTAATATTAAAATTAAGTTTTTCATTCAGAATCTCTGCTATATGGTCCAGATCATCAAAAAACATTGCTCCAAATGTATCAACAATAGATACAGATACTGGATCAAATTCATTCATGCATTCAGCAAAATCTAAAAGATCTTCGTCACTATATGCAAGGGTATTGGCCGCCTGAAATAAAACTTTATATCCTTTTGCACGTATCTTCTTTCCAACTTCAATTCCATCTCTGTGCTTTCCATGCGGAAAAACTACTCTGATAGCATCGATTGATTTACCATTGTATTCAGGAAGTTTATCTGTATCATATCTATCCCAGTCAATCATAGCAGTATACAATACAGAAGCCTTTTTATCCATAATGTATGGCTCTATATCTTCAGGAGTTTCAAAATAGGAAGATCCTTCTTTGTGAGGAGAGTTTTTCAGCCATCCTACTTCTATCACATCTACCCGTGCTTCCTGCATTTTTTTTATTATTCCTCTGATTGCTGCTTCTCCAAAATCAGAATTAGTAATATATGCCCCGTCACGTAAAGTACAGTCAAGCAGTTTTATATAATTACTCATATCCTACATCTCCATATAATTTCCTATATCTGTTTTAATGCATCAGTTATCACTTTCGCCATATAATCTATCATATCATCTGTCATTCCAGGATATACACCTACCCAGAATGTATTATTCATCACAAAATCAGTGTTAGTAAGTCCACCGGAAACTCTGTACCTGTCAGTACCTCTAATCTGGTCAAAACAAGGATGCTTTACAAGATTACCAGAGAAAAGAAGTCTGGTCTGAACATTATGCTCTTCAATATACCTGGTTATCTTATTACGATCAAGTCCGCTTTCAGGACGAACAGAAATAAGGAATCCGAACCACGACGGTTCACTGTTTTCAGCTGGTTCCGGAAGAATCAGCTTGTCTGACACAGATTCCAATGCTTTACAAAGTCTTTCCCAGTTATGTCTTCTCTTTTTAATGAATTCAGGAAACTTCTTAAGCTGCTCACAGCCTATTGCAGCCTGCATATCTGTCACTTTAAGGTTATAACCAAAATGGCTGTAGACGTATTTATGGTCATATCCAGCAGGGAGTTCACCGAACTGTCTGTCAAAACGATGTCCACATACATTGTCATGTCCACTCGGGCAGATACAGTCGCGACCCCAGTCGCGGAACGACAGAATCAACCTGTGAAGCAAAGGATCATTGGTATATACACAGCCGCCTTCACCCATGGTCATGTGATGAGGAGGATAAAATGATGATGCCCCTACATCACCCCACGCGCCTGTAAAACGCGTTTCACCATCAATAGTATACTTTGTACCAAGTGCATCACAGTTGTCTTCTACAAGCCAGAGGCCGTGCTTATCACAGAAATTCTTTACGGCCTTAATATCAAAAGGATTTCCGAGAGTATGAGCGATCATAACCGCTTTGGTCTTTTCAGAAAGCGCACCTTCAAGCTTTGTTACATCAATATTATACTGCGGCACAGTAACATCAACGAAAACGGGAACAGTCCCGTAATTGATAATCGGTGTTACGGTAGTCGGAAAACCGCATGCAACTGTGATCACCTCGTCACCCGGACGAATCTGCCTGTCTCCAAGTTCAGGAGCAGTAAGTACCATAAAGGCAATAAGATTGGCTGATGAACCGCTGTTTACAAGATGAGCATATTTTACACCGATCCATGATGCAAATTCTTTTTCAAATTCATCGGCAAATCGACCTGTCGTAAGCCAGAAATCAAGTGCAGCATCGGTAAGCGCCTGCATTTCCTTTTCATCAAAAACTCTTGATGCGTAGCTGATGCGGTCACCAGGCTTAAACGGTTCTTTTTTTTCTTTAAAATCGTGATAATAATCAGCAACAAGAGCTTTTATCTGCTCTCGAGCTTCCTTCTCATTTTTCCAGTTCGCCATTATAAATTTGCCTTTCTATATTTTAAGAAATTCGGCTATCTGTATGTCCATAACAGGACGGACAGCATCTCCTGCATTCCACGCCTTTGTCCAATCAACTACTTTTTCAACGGCCATGTCAAGATCCCAATGTGGTTTCCATCCAAAAGTTGTTTTCAGCTTTGAACAATCAAGCTTCAGAAAATTAGCCTCATGCGGACCACCGTCATATTTGTTTATCCATTTCAGATCTTCGCCCCAGTGCTTAACGAACATATCAACAAGAGCTCCGGTCTGAAAACAGTCCTGTTCATCCGGTCCTACATTGTACCATGATGCATATTTACAGTCTTCGTACTGCTTCTCAGCTATCATCAGATAAGCATAGACAGGTTCAAGAACATGCTGAAAAGGTCGTGTTGAAAACGGATTACGGACAACTATATCCTCACCTTTGACTGCAGCACGCACACAATCAGGTATAATACGATCTTTGGCAAAGTCGCCGCCGCCGATAACATTACCGGCACGGGCTGTAGAAACTGCAACTTTATCAGTGAAGAATGAATTTTTATAACTGTGAGTTACAAGTTCAGAACATGATTTTGAATTGCTGTATGGATCATAACCGTCAAGCGGTTCATTTTCACGATAACCCCATGACCATTCCTTGTTTTCGTACACCTTGTCCGTGGTTACATTAAGGAATGACTTTACTGATGACGTCTGTCTTACCGCTTCACACACATTAACTGTTCCCATTACATTAGTGCTGTATGTTCCGACAGGGTCTTTATAACTTTCACGAACTACTGGCTGAGCAGCCATGTGTATAACTATTTCAGGCTGATAAGTGTGAAATACCTCAAGTAAATGGTCAAGATCTCTGACATCACCTTTTATGTGCGTTATCTGATTTTTTATATCACACAAATCAAAAAGACGAGTTTCTGTTTTTGAGCAGCTGGAATAACCAATCACTTCTGCGCCGAAGTTTACAAGCATCACACTCATCCAGGAGCCTTTGAACCCTGTATGTCCTGTAATAAAAACTTTTTTCCCTTTCCAGAAATCCGGATCAACAAGTTTAATCATTCCCATATCTTCCACGGTGCATTACCGCTTGCCCACAGTTCCTCTAAAAAGCCTTTATCCCTCATGGTGTCCATACACTGCCAGTATCCGTGATGCTTATAGGCATTAAGTTTGCCATCACGAGCAAGCATCTCCAAAGGCTTACGTTCAAACACGAGTTTTTCATCATCGTCAAGATAATCAAATATCTCCGGTTCAAGTACCATATATCCGCCGTTTATCCAGCCACCGTCTTCCTTAGCTTTTTCCGTGAACTTTGATATCATTCCGTTTTCTTCTATTTCAAGAACACCGAAACGGCCGCCAGGCTGAATTGCTGTCATTGTAGCAACCGAACCTGAATCCCTGTGACTCTTCAGTAACGCATTTAGATCAACGTTAGAAACACCATCACCATATGTCATCATAAATGTCTCATTACCAACATACTTGTGAATCTTTTTAATTCGACCACCTGTCTGAGTCCACATTCCTGTTTCAGCAAGAGTCACTTTCCATGGTTCAACAACTGTATTGTGAATGGTCATGGAATTCTCACTTGTAAAATCAAATGTTACATCAGAATTATACATATAATAGGCTGAGAAATACTCCTTGATCACATAACTCTTGTATCCGCAGCATATTACAAAATCATTGAATCCGAATTCAGAATAGTATTTCATTATATGCCAAATGATCGGATGCTCGCCTATACCGATCATCGGCTTTGGTTTAAGGTGACTTTCTTCACTTATTCTTGTACCAAGTCCACCAGCTAAAATTACAACTTTCATATTTTAATCCCTCATAGTTTTATCTAACCCTATATATTGAAAACGGTCTGCTAAACAAAGTATCAACACCAACATAAGAGCACATACCATATTTTTGCTGAACTAACTCCTCAAACTGTTCTCTTGTAAGCTTATCTGACTGATCAGCTGAGAGTCCTCTTTGAGGCAAGCCGCCTATTGCGCCGTCTGCCGGTTCTTGATAAAACGAATAATCATCAATAAACCAGTATATTTCTTTTTGACTGTCAGACGGCTCCGGCATATTCAGAATTTTATCTCTCAAGTGATAAGAATATGTTATATAAAGCTGATCCGCATCCATAGAATACTGTGTAAAACATGTAACCAAAAAAATCTCAACATTAACAACAAATACGCAATCAGAGTCATCAATCAAAGACTGTATTGGCACACTTCCTTCTGGTTTCGGATAAAAATAATTGTAAAAGCCGACCATATTGGATGCTATACAAAGTACACTGCAGGAAAACGCCACCATAAAAATCGTAACCTTTTTATTCGTCAGCACATGACATAATACATAATATAATGCAACAACCACCAAAGAAATTACTTCCGGATAAATATTAAATATATACCTGTCTATACTCATCCACATCTGTATCACAGAAACTGTCAAAGCTGTCAAAAGAATCATCGCAGCAGAGGAAATCAGCATACAAACGAAAATCAAATCAACATGTTTAATCTTTTTCCAAAGTTCATGCAAAATTACTCCGGTTCTTTTTATCAGATTAATAAACCAGGTTTCTTTTCTGAACAGATAAAACAATGGCGATATAATTACTAAAACAACAACAACGATTATTAAGATTGCTATATAAGATACTTTTGGTACAACCTGAATCGTAAAACCAAATAATTCGCTCAGCATACAATTCAGGGTCATTTTTATCTGCCATGAAAGTGTAAGCTTAGTATCATCAATTCTGCCAGAAAACAGATGAGCTATTGTAGCCGGGAAAATCAGAAGCGATGCTGCAACTGAACCCAGCATGACTAAAGAATATACTATTAATTTCTTAATATCTTTTTTTAGAATATAGTATATACAAAAACATGCTGAAATACTACCTGCATAAGCAATATAGTAATGATGAGTCAGACATCCAAGCAGAGTCACCACAAAAAGTATTATCATGTTTTTCCTGGTGAATTGTCCATGGTACAGTTTCTGATGAAAATAGAAGGTGATAACTGAAAACATGGTATAAACACAGTACATACGTAAAAAAACAAATGTATTAACTGCGCCGACTGATAAACCATAAAATATACAGCCTATCAGTGCGACAATTTCAGAATTAGTCATTTCCTGAATCAGCTTATATAAAAACACCATGGTAACAATGAAAACAGCAATATTAATTGAAAAACCAAACCACGGGGAAAACTGTTCCGGGAAAAAAGAGCAGATTGTATGCAGTATATAATAATAAAAAGGCGGATGATAGTCATGCACCTGATTATAATTAACAGAATCATAAGAAAATCTGTGTTCCCTGTCAACCGTCAGATAATCACGCATAATGTCTGACGAAACCCATTTATCAATATTGATCAAATCTGTGTGTTCTGCATTCTGAAAAATAAACGGTTCATAATAACTGTTTGACAGTCCGTAACTCCACATCTCATCGGAATGATAGTCTCCCTTAAGATAAACAAAAGAATAAACTATTCTCCCAAGAGTAATCACAATTATTATAAAAAGCATCAGATATGATATTTTTTTTCTTTTGGAGTTATCAGCATTTCTGGTTTCGTTAATATCAGCCATTGTATCTAACCTTTCCGTGCATATTTTTATACATCATCAACCATTACATTATACCATAATCACGTTTTTTCTGCAATACTGGTCACAATTTTACACGTTTTTTTCCTTAACGCAATCAGCCTGTCTCTTTATTATAAAAGTACTTGTCAGTGAATAAAGTACCAGTAAAGCTAATGATATAAATGTTATAGTTTTAGCCTCTCTGAATCCCGGAGTTTCATAAGAAAACTCTATTCTGTTTTCTCCTGATTCAACAGCAACTGCGGTAAGTCCGTAATGTGCTTTAATTACCTCAGCATCTTTATCGTTAACTTTTGCAGTCCATCCGTCAGAACAAGGAACGCTGAAATAAACTATTCCTGGCTTCTCCATTGTTATTTCTGCCCTGTAGCCTTTAGAATCATATTCAAATTCTGTACATGCATCAGCACTTCTGTCATCACAGTCGGAAAAATATGTATCCTCATTAAGCCCTTCCAGCATTGATTCAGGCAACGGAGCAATATAGTCGCTGTACTGATCAATATCCTCCTTATCAAGTACAAGGGCACGCATCATTGCCAGTTTTTTATACTGATACTTGTTATCAGCATCAACATTTTCATCAAGATAATTTTCTAACGTTTCATCATCAATACAATAATCATAAACAACACCGAACGGAACAAAATGATCGTTTTTATAGATATAATACATTCCCTGTTTATCATACAAACTACAACCTGTTAAATCTACAGGCTCTAATTCGACATTAAGATCGTCTCCGGAAGAAGGATTAAATATGTATTTAACAGAAAGCAGTCCATAAATCGGATAATCGCTGTCTGAATACTTGCTTTTCATCATCCTCTTTTCACCTTGTATATTATAGTAAAACTCATCTATCTCATTCATTTCAATACTGTGAAAACAACCTGCATTCATTTTCTCCCATAATATACTGAAATTATCGTTACTATATTCAGAAACATGTGAAAATCTATATGAATCATTATCTTCAATATCCGGATAAAAGCCAATAGATGAATCATATAATTCCTGTTCTTTAAATTCCAGCTGTGATATAGTGTTGTTTATGAATATAATATTGGTAACAACAATAAGAGCAACAGTAACTGCAGTTATTTTTTTCAAAATTCCGTTGCACTGTTTTTTCTGATCGTAAACATATACAATTAAAAGAAATATCACTGCAAAAGCAATACACTGCCAGAACACCACAGGAATCGAACTCATAGAAAACAGTTTTATTTCTGTTTCCGGCTCAGAGGACTTATTTAACATAAGCGCTAATTTTTCCGATTCTTTGATAACTCTGTTAGGCAAACATGAAACAACTATCAAAGCAATTATACCAATCGCTTCAACTTTAATGCCGAATTTTAAATCATATGAATTATCAAGAGATTTTGCGGTAGCAAGGCACATAATTAAAATCGGCATGTAATACCAGCGTGCATAGTATTCTGAATTAAAAAGTGTAAAAGCACTGTTTAATCCGGGAACAAGTGCCATAATAGAACTTACAGTCAAAATAGTGGTAATCCAGTTATGTTTATTATTTTTTATAAAAACAGAAACCCCTGTTATCGTAAATAAAGGCAAATATAAGGATATGGACGCCCAGTTATGAGTCAAATCTTTTGATTTAAACAGCATACCACCTGACAGAGGGTCAGGCATCAGAAATAAGCTCTGAATTATTTTAGGAATAATTGTGTTGTCATTATAAGAAATTAAATCCACGCCGTATATATAATCACTTATTCTGTCAGTAGATGAAAGCACTTTGTATGTTGGAAGAAGAATAACTGCAGCGATACCCACACCCAGCAATGACTCAAAGGCAATAGTGAAAAAGCTTTTCGCAGAAAAAGCAAACTCTTTTTTTATACACTTTATTATATAATAAATTATAACAAAAACGACAATGCCAATAAAGAAAAAATAATTCGTTAATGCAACCAGTCCTACCATAAACGAAAAAAATCCGCGTTTATTATCAGCAACCAGCATTTCAAACGATAATAACAGGAACGGAAAGAGTGCAGTTATATCATGGAAAGTATTAAAAACAAGGCTGACCATCTGATAACCCGAAAAAGAATACATTAATGCTGCAATAAAAGAAACATTATTATTCTTTACAAATCTGCTGATATAAGCGAAGGCACCAACAGCGCCAACAGCTGTCTTAAATGCTATCATAACCGGCATAGCATAAAGTATAAGATCAGCAGACAGCCATGAAATAATCCAGAAAAATATGCTTCCCGTCATATAATAACTATAGGACGTAATAAAATCATTTCCAAGATCAGTGTACCAGTCCCAGCCAATTCCATAATTTTGCATCACATTGGCTGCATGATGATAAAACGGTATCTGCTGAAAAAAATAATCTCCGGCATAAATAAATATGCCGTGATTTCTTATCGCATCCGGCAATAATATCAACAGCATCGAAAAAAAAGTTACTACAAATAATGTACAATAAAATTTAGTTTTTGAATTCAACATGTTCGCTCCAATAATACTGCAAAATAATAGATTTTCGTTAAAAATCAAATAAGGACAGAATTCAATGAACTCTGTCCTTATTCTTTAAACTAAGTTATTTAATTATCGACTTCAAACAATCGAAATTATTACTGCCAAGAAGTAGCACCTGCAGCTGCTGATAATGCGGCACCTGGAGTTGTGTAAGCTGTCTTGCTTGTTGTTGTGTTAGGACGCTGATTTGGATAACCGCCAGCCCAGCCGTTTGTGATTGTAGCAGCTGCTGTTACAACGTTTGCAGTAACTGCAACATCCCATGTATAACCAGTACCGTTTAAGTTAGACTGAACAGCAGCAGCAAAAGTTGTTGAACCACCAGCTGCTGGTACAGTAGTGTTAGTACCTGTTACTGTGATACCTGCTGTTTCAGCTTCCTGAGCAACTGTCTGAGCAGCTGTGAAAACTGACTTAGCGTTAGCATTAGCTGAGTTGATAGCAGCCTTTCTTACCCAACCCATCATAGCTGGAACAAGGATAGCTGCGAGAACACCGATGATAGCGATAACAACGATAAGTTCGATAAGTGTAAAACCTTTGTAATTCTTTTTCATTTTAAATTTCCTCCTAAAATATAATAAGCCGTTTTTTAAACGTTCGATATTGTACTGAGTGAATCAGATTTCCATGACGTCCTGGAGTTCTGTTCGTTCCTCTCTGTACCTTATGTTCATATTATAGCACCATGTTTTTTGTTTGTCAACGAAATTGAAAGCCCAAAATGGAAGATTGTACACTTGTTCAAAATATCTAAAACTTAAACGATTAAGTTTCGTCTTTTTCATGCAAGCTGTATAGTTTGTGCATTATTATTTGCGGTTAACATTGAACAAAATCAGGCAGTAAAGGATGTTTTTGTTCATTCTTTACTGCCTGACCGGGTACATACTCGTCATCACAAAAAATCACATTAGGCTGCCTTAGTATAATCCATAATAAAGATCTTGCTGGCGATATTCTGAACCTTATCCAGAATCTCTTCTATTTTCTCCATAACCGAAGCAGAATAAACCACTTCACCGCACTGAGCACATTTGTAGCACGGAACATTTTCGATAATAACATAGCAATTATCGAGTTGGGCGAAATATGTATTCTGGGATTTTACTAAAGGATCCGATTTACAAAGTATACATCTCATCATTGTCCTTCCTTCTTGTTTTATTCGCCTTTAAGATATTTTTCTGTCTGGCGATCGAATTCTGAAATATACTCGCGATCCTGACGAACGCGAAAAACCTCATACTCTCTTTCCGCCTTGTCTATTGCTTCATTATGAGAAATATTACCTTTCCCGTTTAAAATATTTCTGCGATTGTTCCTCAAAAAGTGATCTGTTTGTTCCAGCCAGTGTTTCATACTCATTAAAACTTCGTCTAAGAGTTTTAGTTGCCCATTGACGAAAACGTGTTGCTTTCTTTGAGTTAACCCTATAGCCAACTGCAATTATTGCATCCAGATTATAATAATCAATCTTTCTTCGTACTTCCCTGTCTCCCTCTAACTGAACTTGTTCCATTTTGGAACAAGTTGAATTATAGTCTAATTCTTCTTCCTCATATATATTTCTAAGGTGTTTTGTAATTCCTTGAACATTTACACCAAATATATCGGCCATTGATTTAGTACTGAGCCAGAACGTTTCATTTTCAAAAACTACATTGACACAAACATTGGTTTCATCGATTTGATATAAAACAATTTTATGTTCATTACCCATTTCTTCTCCTCCTGAAATACAACATTAACTCCAAAACTATATATACCAAAATGGAAGGGCGACAAGGTTGTCACGAAGGTACAGTTTTTTTGTCGTGTAAACAGATTATGGCACCATGCCGTGCTTTTTTGTCAGGCATGGTGCCAATATATCTTGACATATGACTGATAAAAGTCAATCCATTCCCTTTCCGTATTTACGTAAAGTTCAAATGCCTGAACAATGTTGATTTACCAACCTGACGCGAACCGGTCAGCAATATTGCTTTGCAGTTTTTAGCTCTTCGCACAATTACAAGAGATATATTTCGTTTTATGGAATACAATAATCATCACCTGAACTTTATAATTTTTTGGCTAGTCCAAAGTACTACTTTAGTTTAATCGAATATTTTATATTTGTCAATAACTCTAATAAAAAAACCACCGTGGGGATGCACGGTGGTGAGAAAATAATTTTGATAATCGATTTAAACTTAGTTCCAGCCTGTAAGTGCACAGTTTAAAAGGGCACTTGGACTCTTAGTAGAACCGTCATATTCCTTATTGCCTGGCATAGGAAAACCACCTACGTTCTTATAGTTGTTTTCCGAATAAACGACTGCTCTTACTGTACCGTCTGTGATTGTTGCTGCCCACTTAGCATGAGAAACATCCTTAAGGTTTGCAGCACACTCTTCAAACGCATCTTTTACCTCAGTAGTAAGAACAGAAGGCGTTGAACATGTTGTGCCAGCAAACTCAATAGTAACCGGTCCATCAACACTAATACCGTTACGATCAAGGTCTGTCATTGTGATCTGAAGCTGAGTACAGATCTCACTTGCGTTATTGTTATAGGCAGTAACCCTTGATCTCATTACCCATCCCATCATTGCAGGAATAAGTATTGCAGCAAGAACTCCTATGATAGCAATAACAACAATAAGTTCGATGAGTGTAAATCCCTTAAATCTTTTCATTTTTTATTTCCCCTTTCTTATTTTTGACATACATACTACACAATCAGAACCATTTATCCCCGTTATACTGGTCTCCGATTGTTTAAATTATAGCACCGGCATTCAGTAATGTCAATAAATACTGTACATGATGCAATTGAGTTTGTTTATTGCCACCATGAATGATAAAATACTGTACTATAATTTATGCATTTATATTCTTTTGTACGTATCAAAAAAGAGAAAATAATATCGCTGTATATCAGCTCCACCCTGACTCTGCACAGTTCAGCAGCACGCTTTTTGTTTTTCCTTCTGCCTTATAATCTTTAGTGTTCTGATAAGGAAATCCTCCTACGTCAGTATAATTATTGGAAGTAAAGATTACCGCTTCAATAGTACTGTCATTGATTCTTGCCGCCCATTTGGCATTCGACATATCGGTCAGATTCTCATTAATCTTAGCAAGTGCATCCTTCATATTCTGCGTAAGAGTGCCACCATAAGTTACTTCAAACTTATCTGATGATTTAGAGCTATCATACTCCAGTATACATTCACCAGCAATAAAACCATCACCAGAACGGTCAAGGTCTGTCATGACGATCTGTAGCTGCGTGCATATCTCACTGGCGTTGTTATTATAGGTGGTAATACGTGATTTTTTAACCCATCCCATCATAGCAGGAACAAGAATAGCTGCAAGCACCCCGATAATCGCTATAACAACAATAAGTTCAATAAGCGTAAAGCCTTTGTATTTTTTCATTAAAACACCCTCCCCTATTAAACAAATGAATAATCCCGATGAATTTGCCGTTTATTTTATTATAACATATTATTTCAACAAAAGCAACGTATTTTATATTATATTTACATCCACGGATTCACCATTCAAAAGTAAAAGCTCCATGAAACTAAACGTTCATGGAGCTTTTACTTTTGGTTTATGACAAATTTAAAATATTAATCGCCTGAGTTAAGGAAACGATAGAATTCTATCTTATCCTGGCACTTGTCAAGCGCATCGCCTTCGTGGATGATGCCCATTCTTACCATACGAGCGAGCTCCTGGTCGAGACACATCATGCCGAACTGCTTACCTGTCTGGATAGCTGACTGAATGAGGTGAACCTTGTTGTCACGAATCATTGCTGATACGGCGTCAGTAACGTTGAGAATTTCCATTGCAGCTATACGGCCCTTGCCGTCAGCCTTAGGGATAAGTGTCTGAGCCATGATGCCAACGAGAACGTTGGCAAGCTGTGTTCTGATCTGAGACTGCTGGTATTCAGGATAAACGTCGATGATACGGTTGATAGTATCAGCAGCAGATGTTGTATGAAGTGTTGAAAGAACCAGGTGACCAGTTTCGGCCGCTGTTACGGCAGCTGTAACTGTCTCCAGGTCACGCATTTCACCTACGAGGATGATATCAGGGTCTTCACGGAGAGCTGAACGGAGCGCGCCTGCGAAGTCAGGTACGTCAGGACCGATTTCACGCTGGTTTACCATACATCTCTTGTGTTCGTGAACGTATTCGATAGGGTCTTCAATTGTGATGATGTGCGCGCTCTTGTTGAGGTTAGCGTAGTCAAGCATAGCAGCAAGTGATGTTGACTTACCTGAACCTGTAGGACCTGTGATGAGCACAAGGCCTCTTGGTCTCATAGCGAAGTCTGCAAGGATCGGAGGAAGTCCGAGATCCTCGAGAGTAGGAATGTCGTTTCTGAGAAGACGAAGAGCTATCGCTGTATGATATCTCTGACGGAATACGTTAACTCTGTGACGGTAACCTCTCTTTGTTACGTATGAGAAGTCGCAGTCAAGATGCTTGTTAAGTCTGTCACGGAGTTCTTCCGGACAAATCTTGTGAGCAATGTCAGAAATAGCTTCCTCGTCCATAAGATCATATGAACTGAGCTTTCTGAGATTACCGTTAAGTCTTACGACCGGCGCCATGCCGAATGTGAAATGTAAGTCAGAGCAGCCAAGTACTCTGGCTTCATCAAGTATCTTATCAATATCTATTAGCATTTTCTACAAACCTCCGTTTGATATTATACAGAATAAGTAACACGAACAAGTTCGTCGATAGTAGTTCTACCCTGCTGTACGAGTTCTGCAACGTTATCACGGAGAAGTTTTGTACCGTTTCTCTTGGCAGCTTCTTCGAGCTGTTCCTTGCCGGCACTTTCAGCGATAAGTGTTGAAATACCTGATGTACAGTGAATAATTTCATGAATAGCAGTTCTTCCCTTGTAACCTGTGTTGTTACACTCAGGGCAGCCAACTGCGTCATAGATCTGAACAGACTGATTAATGTGCATGAGCTGATTTTCTTCATCTGTTGACATTCTCGGACGACGGCACTTAGGACAAATGCACTTAACAAGTCGCTGAGCAACAACGCCGATGAGTGATGTAGCAACCATGTACGGAGCAACGCCCATATCGATAAGACGTACGATTGTTGAAGCAGCGTCGTTTGTATGAAGTGTAGAAAGAACCAAGTGACCTGTAATAGCAGCTCTGATCGCGATATCCGCAGTCTCAGAGTCACGCATTTCACCGATCATTACGATATCAGGGTCCTGACGGAGGATAGAACGGAGGGCTGCTGAGAACGTCATACCAGCCTTCGCATTTACCTGACACTGGTTGATACCTTCAATATTCTTTTCGACCGGGTCTTCAACTGTTACAACGTTTACGTGCGGCTTAGCGATCTCACCGAGAGCAGCGTAAAGAGTTGTTGTTTTACCGGAACCGGTAGGTCCTGTAACGAGCATAACGCCATGAGGGCACTTGAGCATGCTTTCGAACATCTTGTAGTTATAATCGTTCATACCGAGGTCTGTGATCTTACGAAGTGCGATCTGACCGGTTGAAAGAATTCGGATAACTATCTTTTCACCGTTTACTGTAGGAAGTGAAGATACACGGACATCAAGTTCAGTACCGTCAACTACCTGTGAGAAACGACCATCCTGAGGTACACGCTTTTCTGCGATGTTCATACCGGAAATGAGCTTGATACGTGTTGCAAGAGCACTCTGTACTGCACTTGAAACGCTCATGAGTTCGATAAGGTCACCGTTTACACGGATACGGATTCTTGTAAATGTCTTGAATGGTTCGATATGAATATCGGTAGCTTCTGCTCGGAATGAGTTTTCTACGATTGTAGTAGCGAGCTTAACGATAGGAGCACTTTCAACTCTTTCCTTCGACTCTTCGTCATTGAGCTGCTCAGTACCGAACTGGCTGAGACTCTCATTAACGCTGTCGATGTTTGCCATTGTGTACTTTTCACCAATAGCCTTGTTGATGGAAGAACGTGTAGCAAGTACTGGGATAGTATCCATACCAGTGATAACCTTAATATCTTCGAGAATATTAAAGTTGATAGGATCGTCTGTTGCTACTGTAAGTCTCTTACCTACGATGTCAATAGCGATAACAGTATGCTTCTTCGCAAGTGATTCCGGAATCTTGCTAACTGCTTCATCATCGATTTTGAATGTTGCAAGGTCAACGTAAGGTACCTTAAGTTTTCCTGCAAGTGCCTGTGCAAATTTGATTTCGGACATATAGCCCATGTCAACGATAACTTCACCGAAACGCTTTGATCCCTGTGATTCACGCTGTGCGAAAAGAACTCTTTCAAGCTGCTCGTTTGAAATCATGTTCTGTTCAACAAGATACTGACCTATTGGTATGTTTCTCATAACCGGCCTTCAACTCCTTAAAAAAATTTCTTGAATAATGTAGTCTTTTATGTTAGAATGATGATATAAAATTTTATAATATAGGAGGATAGATCATGATCTATTTTCGATTTCTTGATATACCCGCTTACTTTATAGCGTATATCATCATTTCATTTTTTGGACTGTGTATTGGCAGTTTTCTAAACGTCTGTATTTACCGTCTCCCACTTGAGGATCCGGCTGAACGTTCTCTTGTAAAGAGGAGTTCCCACTGTCCTAAATGCGGTGCTAAGATCCGCTTTTATGATAACGTTCCGGTCTTCAGCTGGCTTATTCTTAAAGGTAAATGCAGAAACTGCAAGGAACCTATCTCGAAGCGTTATCCGCTTGTCGAAAGTCTGAACTGGTTTTTATATATGTTAGCTCTGACATTTATTGATGTCATGAACTACCCGGTTCATGCGATTCTTATAGCACTTTTCTTTTCCGTTCTTATCGTCATCGGTTTTATCGACTACGATACAATGGAAATCTACCCGAGTCAGCTTGCCCTTATCATTATCTTAGCTGTTCTTGATGTGATCTTCGGTCACACTATCACCATTCCTCAGAGAATTATCGGAGCACTCGCAATAAGCGCACCGTTCTTCATTATCGGTGAAGTTTCACGTATCTTTATTAAAAAGAAGTACGGTGAAGACTTCAGAGGAATCGAACTCGGTGATACTCTTCTGATGCTTGTTTCAGGACTTCTTATCGGTCCGAAATGTATTTGTGCCTCAGCCTTAATTGGTATCTTTACTGCAGCCATTGTCGGTATTATCGCGAAGGCTAAAGGAAAAGAATCCAAATTAGCTTTCGGTCCGTATTTAGCAATCGGACTTGTATTCGGTTCCCTGTTCGGCAATCAGATGATCGACTGGTACTTAAACATGTTAAAAGCACCTGAAGTTTACTCAATGCTTTTAAGATAAATAAGCATTAAAAATTAAGGCAGTCTTTGCAGTGCAAAGACTGCCTTGTTTTTTAGTCAATATCCGGAATAGTATAGAAGAAATATAAATCCATCGAATTACCGCGATCTTCGAAATTATATTTATGACCACAGTTTTCTGTTGTTTCACCGTTTGGATCACTTAAATCAGTAAGCTTTATTTCTTCATCTTTAAGAGTATGACCATCAGCCATATTAACGAATGCAAGTGCTACTGTTTCTGAAACACCGACATCAGTTAATTTGAAACTTGAAGCTGCCGGATTTGAACGATCGTCGTACGCATTTTTGTAGATATCAAGTACAAGACTGAAATCTGCAGGATCCATAAAACCAGTTGAACCGCCGAAGCTGTCATATGTACAGGTATCTATAATATCCCAGCGAACGCCTGCAATAGCTATCGGATGTGATGTAAATGTTGTTCCCTTGGAAAGAGAGAATGAATACTCATTATATACGCCTTCCGCTAAAGCCCATTCCTTTGAATCAGCGCTGTTTAAAGCACCGCTGTCATACTGCCAGATAGAAACTTTACCCGGCTTATCAGCACCTGCTGCATAACCTGAAAAATCAGATGCTTCAGGATTATCGATCTTCATTACATAAACTGTATCCTGAAAATAAGTTTTTCTGTTAGTATCATCAAAATGGAATTTATGTCTGAGATTCTGAACTTCAGTCTGAATAAATGCTTCTTCACCACCAGAAATATCTGGTCCGACAATAACATTCATTCTGTTGGCAAAACGAAGATTGTCTTCTACTACACGGCGAACATTGTCTATCATTCCTGACGCACCGGAATACTCAGCGGCATTCTTATATACCTTTCTTGCCGGCTGAACGAATGATAATGTTGCAGCTATCAGAAGTCCGAAAACTGCTACTACAACTACAAGTTCAATAAGTGTAAAACCTTTCAGAGATTTCTTATTATTTTTTTTCATAGCCACACTCTCCTATTATGATGTTGTTACAGGTGTAGGCCTGAAATATCTTAAATTGCCTGAATTCTCCTCATCAGGTGACTGTGTTGTAGGAGCTTCGTATTTATCAACTCCAATATTGGCAGATGCTCCGCCGCCATGGATCTGAAAATTAAGCTGATCAGCCTCATGATATGCTGTTATAGAAGGATCTCTGTTTTCAACTACTGTAGCCTGTTCGTTGACTTTCGTGGTAACATGTCTTGCTACTCGTGTATTAGTTACAACTGACATACAAGCCAAAGCAAGTATTGTTCCGCAAATAACCATAACAGTCATTGCTATGATAATTTCCATAAGGGTCATACCTTTTAAACTTTTTTTCTTCATAAGATTTCCCCCTATCAGTAATTTGCAAAACCGTCGATTGGTTCCCATTGATAAATAACACCAGGGTTAATAGAAGGAGCTGTATTAGAAGGATCATCAACATAAATCATACCGAAATCATTATCAAATTTCTTGATCATATTTACGATAATCGAACCAACGCATCCAACCTTCTGACTTGTTACAGTCTTGCCGTTATATGTTACAGAGCCTGTACCAAGATCAGCACTTGCACAGCCTGAAAGTGCGAAGAAATCAGCACCAGGCATACAAATATCTCCTGTCAGGAAAACATTGTTGGCAAAACCTACACATACATGTGCATCTTCATTTGCATAGAAACCAACCTTAGGAAGCATCCAGTCATTTGTTGTATCTGTATCAGCAGTTGGATTTGTAACAAGATTAATAGTATTACCACTTTTCCAGTTATCAATATATGCAAGTGTCTCTATCTTACATTCTGTATTTGTACCGAAGCCATTTACATATGTGTATATCGGCTGACCCGCTGCATTATAATCCTGATATGTAAAATCTTCAAACAGATTCTTATATGCAGCCTGACACTCAGTCTTAACGTTTACGTCTTTTAAATTTGTCTTATCTGCAGGAAGGAAGAAGTTAACCTTTCCGCCAGCATCGTTAATGATTATACGGGAATTATTAGAAAGCCTGAGATTAAAACAGTCTATCCACATTTCACTGCTTGGTTCAATGTAAATATTGGCGTTATCAAAAGTACCCTTAAGAATACATGAATCTGTGATCTTTACTTTATATCCTACTCCGCCTGCTGTACCGCTGGAAACTGCAGTAGATGTCTTGTCAGTACCATCAAGTGAATATGCTTTAACATTACCGCCGCCATTTCCCTGGAAAACAATTGTCGATTCATTTACATTTAATTTTGACTTATTAACTGCATCTTTAAATGATTTCTGACCTGGAATAACATGTCCATTTTCATCTTTTTTGTCAACGTAGAATGAATTGTACAAAGCATCAGCAGTCTTTACAACATTTGTCTTAACATTATCCAGTTTCAAAGTTCCGTTAAGGAAATTTGAGATTTTTGTTGGAAGTGTTGCTGAATTATATGTTGCGCCATTGTAGATTGTACCATCGCAGATACCGTCGAGTTTAGCAGCATCAGCGCCGCCAATGGTACCAGCAACATAAACATCGCCCTTTATCTTACAGTTACCTTCTGTAAGACTTACAACGTTCAGATCGCCATTAACAAACAGATCTCCGGCAAGCTGAACTTTTCCTGTAAGTTCAAGATTACCCTTTGTTGCGAAAGTACCTGAATCAAGTTCAGATTTTCTGTGTGCATTATCAGTAATCTGTTCAGCCCAGGAAATAAGCTTTGTTTCGTTTGCTGTTCCGAGCTTGCTCCAAGGATTCTTTGCGTATGCTGCTTTTTCAGCTTCTGTAGACAAAGTAGCTCCATTACCAAAAATTGCAGCATCACTGCCGGTATTATAACAGAAAATATCAGCATTACCTACTATATTACCATTGCCTTCAGTCACTATTCTTCCGCAATACACATTCATAGGAGCCTGATTATTACCTACTTCAAGATTATTATGCACATACAGTGTACCGCCAACATATAAATAACTGTTGTCAGTATAATTCACTCCACCTGCATTTATCTCATCGCGATAATTTGCTGCAGTATGTGGAAAATTAGATACAAGTTTTGAAGTACCATCGTTCACAAAAAGGCTTCCCATTACTGATAAACCTTCCTGCTTTTCAAGTGCAAACTGCATTGAAGTTTTTACTTCTGCAGATGAATTAACTACAAGTGAATTAAACTCACCATTATTAGGGTTTGACAATGTTACCAGCTTGTCATAGGTAAAAGGATTTTTTACACCAAAATAAGCAGGTGAATGTGCATCAACACCAGGCTGAGCAACACCTTCAAATCCACCAAGTGCAATAAGACCACCGCCGGAACTTGTCTGTGAATCATGCTGAACATTACCGATACAGTACTGAGAATAGGTAGATCTTACTCCTCCCTGTACTACTACTGCAGTAACTTTTATAATTGGCTTACCGGAACCGGTTATATTAATTCCACCAGGACTGTCGTCCCCGACTTTTTCAAAAGTAAGACTTTCAACAGTACCAAAACCTTCTCCGAGGTTTCCGCCACCATTAACATCAACTTGTATTGAACCGCCGCCCTGTATCGAACTTACAACGGTCTGACCTAAAGCACGCGCATCTGTATCACCACTGCCAAAAGCATATACAACAGATTCTACTACTGATCTTGCTGTACTGTTAGTCTGATGATCAAAATATTCGGTATATGCTCGTCTGCTCGCACTTCCAGCCAATCCTATTGCTGTTATCATGAGCATAAGCATTACTACCATAACGACAAGTATTGTAAATAAAACGGAACCTTTAAAACTTTTGACCTGCCGTTTTGCTTTAGCATCCATAGTATTCCACCTTTCTTAGTTATTTTACAAATCAGCCTCTTACATTTTTAGGGAGATCGTTTTTCAGACAACCTCCCTGATAAAATATTAGTTTTTTTAATTATTTGCTGAAATCAGGTTTCTGAATCTGCTGCATTGTGTAGAATTCAAATGTAACTGTACCTGTTGAATAGCCCTTATCTTCAGGAATTTCTGTTACATAATTGAATGTATAGTCATCAATTGTAACTGATGAAATTCTGATGCCTGTTTCATTCTTTGCAAGTTCATCTTCAAGTGCAAGAAGTGCATCCTTCTTAAACTTCATTGGAACTGAAACTGTTCTTGTTTCAACTGTCTGTGATTCGAACTCGCTCATTGCAAGCGCTTTCTGAGTTTTGTCGTAAAGCGCCTTGTCAGTTGTTTCAAGAAGGTTGTTATTTGTATCAGCAGCTTCAAGAATAGGATATGTAATTACGTCCGGTGAATAGTAATAGAACGGAATTGTTCCTGTTCCTGCATTAGATACTGTAAGACCACCTGTTACTTCAAGATCATTTTTACCTGATTTCTTATACGGCTCCTTATTAAGAAGATTTTCGAAGTAATGAATTACTTCAATGTTTTCCATGTGTTCAACGAACTTATCAGAAAGACCCTTTGAACTTTCGTACATTGCATTGATATTGCCTTCAATAACCGGAATCTCAGCAATCTTTCTCTGAGTTTCATCGTACTGAACCTGAACAGTATCTCGCTCTGCCTTATGTGCTTTGATGTTTGCCTTTATTGTTTTGATAGGCCATGCTACGAAAACTATAATAACAGCAAGAACTACTACTATTAAAAGACCTACTTTTTCTCTGTAACTGAGCTTCATTAGTTTGTACCCTCCGTTTCTTCAGCTGCCGGTGTGTATGAACCAAGATCCTTAAGTTCAACAGGGCTCTTAAGTTCCATAGTAATTGTTGCCTGAACACCCTTCTGATCCTTGCTAAGAGCTGAAGTATCTATCTGACCACCTTCGCCAGGATTCTGATCTTCACCTTCAACAATATTAAATCCAGTGAAATCTACTTTTTCGAAGTAATCTTTCTTTTCCAAGTTTTCAGCAAGAAGTGTTGCAAAAGTCATAACCGGATCAGATTTGTCAGCAAGAGCTGTGAAATCAAACGTTACTGTGCCATTAGCGTAGTTAAGAGCTGTGATCTTGAACTTATCCTTACCATTATCCTTAGGGTTGAATGAAAGTCCTGATACCTTAGCCTGAGAAATTGTTTCCTCAATAGTCTTTTCTATAGTATCATAAACTTCCTTCTTGATGAACGGCTGAGTAGCAAGAGCATCTGAAGCAAGGGTTGCTGTTCTCTTGTATTCCTTAACCTGATCCTGAAGAGCAAGTCTGTTTTCACGCTTCAAAAGATCTTCAGCAGTCTTTGGATCATTAAGATAATCATTCATCTCTTTGATATCATGTTTTATAGTAGCATCCTTTATTGCAAGAACGCCGGTAATACCACCCATGAGAACGATTGCTGCAAGGAAAGCTCCTGCAAAGATAAGGTTGAATGTGCTGTCTGACTTAACCTTATCAATAACCATTGCTGAAGAACCGCCAAATTCAAGGAGGTTGATCTTTTCAGTTGCACGGTTACGAGGGAACATTGCACCGATCGCATTTGCATAGAGTGCAAAGTCGAGGTTCTGATAACCCTTAACGTTCTTAGGAACGGAAATTACTGTTGTATTGATGTCCATCTGTTCGAGATCCTTGGAAATACGCATATATTCCTTGGTGTCACCGTAGAGAACAACGTTTCTGATAGGATCTCCTGCGTTTCTGCTTCTGTGGAACTGAAGCATACGGAAGATATTTTCATTAACTGCTTCGTACACGTAGTCAGCACTGTTATCATAGTCAGCTGCATCGATTGATGCGAAACGTGAGAATGAAAGCTGATTGTTTTCATAGATGTTGAGTGAAATGAAGCTTCCGTCTATCTGTACTGCAAGAAGAGGCATCTTGGAACGGTTCTTGTCATCGGAAAGGAGAACCTTTGTAATACAGTTACAGCCGATGATAACTGAACGGAGCGAGATGCCGAGCATTGAGAATACTCGCTTGTATGAGTCGATAACTTCTGTAGGGCAGGCAGTGGCAAGTACTGTTACTTCATCACCTACATCACCTGAACCAACTATTGAATAAGAAATAGCATAGGAATCGTCAATGCCAACTTTAGCCTGCATTTCAGACTTTACCATCTTGGTGAATTCTGCTTCCTTCTGGGCTCTTCTTAATGTGAGTTCCTTGAAGATCGTCATATTGGAAGAAATGCTGACGATCGCTTCCTTGTCCATCATTCTGTTCTGCTTGATCTTCTGGTTCATTATAGTAGCAAGTCTCGGAACGTCCTTTACGTGACCGTTTACTATGATGTCCTCATCAATGTTGAGGGTTGCTGCAGAACTGATGCTTATCTTGTTCTTGTTTTCAGCGCCTCTGATAATACGTATGTTTCTATCTGTTATATCAAACGATAGCATTAAATTTCCACCTCTCTGTGTATAATACTTTTGCGAATAATAAAATAAATCCGTTACAGATTTTATGATTTATCAGGTTGCATTTTCGAGACCGCTGAGTGATTCGTAAATTGCCGGGTAAACACCTGCAAGAAGAAGACCAACAACGACGCCGAGGAAAATGATCATAACTGGTTCAAGGAGAGAAACGAGTCTCTGAACTGCTGAGTCAGCTTCTTCATCGTAGTAGTCAGCTGACTTTTCGAGAATGTCGTCAAGAGCACCGGCTTCTTCACCGACGAAGATGATCGAACAGAACATTGATTCAAAGATCTCGGTTCTTGTGATAGCAGCGGAAAGCGGTTCACCCTGTTTAACTTCGTCGATAACCTGTTTGAACTTATCGCTTATGTATACATTATTAAGTACGTCTGAAGAACGCTGGAGACATTCAACCATCGGAATACCGCTTGAGTAGAGTGATGAAAGTGTTCTTGCAAAACGTGCTGTGTAGATCTTGACCATAAGAGGTCCGATCTTAGGTGCTGTGATTTTATACATGTCAATCTTGTATCTGATTGATGGCACCTTCATAGCATAGATGATACCTGCAACTATTATAGTAACTATCGCTATAATAAGATACCAGTACTTGAGGAATATCTCATTTCCTTTGAGAAGAAACTGCGCAATGATGTTGAGGTTTTTAGGATCATCACCGAACAATGGTCTGAGAACAGGGATGATTACTGTAAAGATGAGGATACAAACTGCTATACAGAGGATAAGAAGAATGATAGGATAAATAAGTGCGCCTCTGATAGTGTTGTTCATCTTGTTTTCCTTATCATAATGAGCCTCAAGTCTCTTCATGATAACGTCCATCTGACCGGAACTTTCACCGGCATTGACCATGCTCTTCATGAACTGAGGGAAGGCATCTCCCTGGGCTTCAAGTGAGCTCGAAAACGATTCACCTTTCTGAACGTTTTCGTAGATCTCCTGCCAGATCTTTCTGGCCTTTTCCGTTTCCTGCTCTTTGCTGAGGATATCAAGGGCCTTAACCAGTGTTAAGCCGGAAGAAAGCATCGCACTGAGCTGACGACAGTTAAACGATATTTCTTTGGTTTTGAACTTGTAAACCGACCTGTTTTCCTCTGAAGTATTCATTCCGCCTGACTTAGATGTGTTTAAGCCTGCGTTTGAAATCATACTCATTAAACCACCTCCGAATTAATTTATAGTTTATAGTTTTTTCAAACTAAAGAGCACAAATAGACACACTACTCTAATAATATTATTATATCATTATGAGGTCTCAATTTCAATTGTGTATTTCATATAAATACATGGTACAGATTTATAAAAATGCACCAATACAAATTATATAGGCACAGGTACGACAAAATGACGATGACATTTCTGTTTTATTAATACATATTATTCATTTATATTCCTTAAATGGGGCTCTATTTTAGAACATTTTAGGGCATAACTTACGAACTCAATATAAAGTTATAGCACATTTCGTGCATTTCGCCCGTTTTTGTGTGTTGTGCTAAGGTGTACAAAAAAGACGAACGGGACTGTAACGGTACAGTCCCGGACTAATAAGTGGTTTATACTATTATAGTGTATTCAGACTCCGATCCTGCAGATATCAGATCTTTCTGAGGAGTGAGATCATTTCAAGCGCGGACATTGCACAGTCATAGCCCTTGTTGCCTGCCTTTGTTCCGGCACGTTCGATAGCCTGTTCGATGTTTTCCGTTGTAAGAACACCGAAAAGCACCGGAATTCCGCTGCTCAGTGAAGCCTGGGCTATTCCCTTGGACACTTCACTGCAAACGTAGTCATAGTGTGAAGTTGACCCTCTGATAACTGCACCTACACAGATAACTGCATCGTAACGGCGGCTGTCTGCAAGTTTTTTTGCTACCAGCGGGATCTCGAAAGCACCCGGTACCCATGCAAGATCGATCTTTTCCGGGTCGATGTCATGTCTTAAAAGTGCGTCTTCGGCACCGCCGATAAGCTTTGATGTGATGAATTCGTTGAAACGTGAAGCTACAATGGCTATTCTCACGTCTTCGGTGATAAAACTTCCTTCAATAACGTTCATTATTTTTTCCTCCTGATTACCTGAATTATTATGACCTGTTCGGAACTCCGGCTATGCCGGAGTTCCGGAGAGTTTGAGTTTACGGGGCTTCGCCCCGTACCCCACGCTGATTTTTGATCAGCGTTTATTAGTAAGTAAACATATGTCCCATGCGCTTTTCCTTGGTTTTCAGATAGAATTCGTCTATCGGGTTGGATTTCATCTGAAGCGGGACACGTTCGGTTATTTCTATGCCGTAGTCTGAAAGATCGGCAATTTTAAGCGGGTTGTTTGTCATGAGTCTCAGCTTTGAAGCTCCGAAATATTTCAGCATCTGGGCGCCGCAGCTGTAGTCACGCATATCGGCCGGGAAGCCAAGACGGATGTTGGCGTCTACTGTGTCGAGACCCTGTTCCTGAAGAGCATAGGCTTTTATCTTGTTGATAAGGCCGATTCCTCTTCCCTCCTGACGGAGATAAAGTATGATTCCTCTTCCTTCTTCAGCCACCATTTTCATTGCGGATTCAAGCTGTTCGCCGCAGTCGCAGCGCTTTGAACCGAAAACGTCGCCGGTAAGGCATTCGGAGTGAACGCGGCACAGTACCGGAGCACCGTCTGAGCAGTCACCCATGACGAGCGCAACATGATGTTCGCCGTTAATGCTGTTCATGAAGCCGTGAATATTGAAATCTCCGTACTTTGTCGGGAGTTTAGCTTCGGAAATATGCTCCATGAAAATATCATATCTTTTTCTGTATGCCTGAAGATCGGCTATTGTAATGAACTTGATACCGTACTCGGCAGCAAGTTTCTGAAGGCCTTCCTGACGGAGCATGGTTCCGTCTTCAGCCATGATCTCGCAGCAGAGACCTACCTGTTTGAGTCCGGCAAGTCTGAGAAGATCGACTGTTGCTTCGGTGTGTCCGTTTCTTTCGAGAACACCGCCCGGTCTCGCTTCAAGCGGGAACATGTGGCCCGGTCTTCTGAAGTCCTGTGGTCTGGCATCATCGTCGGTGCATTTCATAGCTGTAATGGAACGTTCCGCAGCTGAGATACCTGTTGTTGTATCCTTATGGTCGATGGAGACTGTAAAAGCTGTGCAGTGATTGTCGGTGTTGTTCTTAACCATCTGTGAAAGACCGAGTTTTGTTGTGTATTCACTGCTCATCGGCATACAGATGAGGCCCTTACCGTGGGTCGCCATGAAGTTTACGTTTGCCTGTGTAGCGAATTCAGCTGCACAGATAAAGTCGCCTTCGTTTTCTCTGTCGTCGTCATCGGTAACGAGGATTATTCTTCCGGCGCGGAGTTCGTCGAGGGCTTCGTCGATAGTGTTGTAGTTAAACATTTATTTTTGATTTTCCTTTCATTAATAAATTCAAAGGTTATGGGTTATGAATTCATCTCTTTGCCCTACCCCCTCCCCAGAGGGGAGGGGGCTAACGGCCTTTCGCCTCAATTACACTGAGGTTGAATCTCCAAAAAACGAGTTGCAAGAGGTTGAATTTATGGGGTTGTAAACCGGATTTCTGATGCCGAAAAAGCGGTTTACAACCTTTACATGAAACCGTTTCGGGCTAGCAATTCTGCGGTTATTCCGGGTTTGTTGTCAACCCTGTTTCCGGTTTCATTCTGGTTTAGTCCTAAAAGTTTTTCTACATATTTTCCTATCATATCGCACTCGATATTTATCCGGTCGCCCGGCTTTTTTGAGAGCAGTGTTGTCTCGGATCCGGTGTGCGGGATTATGGAGACACTGAAATTTTTATCTGTAACGGCAGCTACTGTAAGGCTGATTCCGTCAAGTGCTACGGAGCCTTTTTCGACTATGTAACGAAGGAGCGAGCTGCCGGCGCTTATTTTCACCCAGACTGCGTTTTCTTCGCGCTTCATGGATTCGACAGTACCAGTACCGTCTATGTGTCCGGAAACGATATGACCACCGAACCGGCCGCCGCAGAGCATCGCGCGCTCCATGTTGACGTGGTCACCTGTTTTAAGCGAACCGAGAGAACTTCTTCTCATGGTCTCGGCCATGACGTCGGCTGTAAAAGTGTCCGGAGTAATATCCGTAGCTGTGAGGCAAACACCGTTTACGGCTATGCTGTCGCCTTCGTGTATGTCTTCAAGAACGACGGAAGCACGGAAGGTAATTCGTGAAGAAACAGTGCCTTTCTTTACGGAAGCAACTGTACCCTTTTCTTCGATTATTCCGGTAAACAAACTATTCACCCCCGACTTTGTATTCTATGAGAATGTCATCGCCTATTGTACTGATGACCGGCTCGGAAAGCATGTACGCCTTGTCAGGATAATCCACACCGATCCCGCCGACGGCAGATTTTGCTCCGGCGCCGCCGAATATCTTCGGAGCGATGTACACCTGAAGCTTGTTTACGATGCCCGCTTCAAGAGCACTGCACGCCAGTTCTGCTCCGCCTTCGAGTAGAATGCTGTCGATGTGGTATTCGGAGGCAAGATGCTTCATGAGCCACACAAGATCAACTCTTCCTTCGGATGACGGTGTTATTATTACGGTCGCTCCGAGTTTTTCGAGGACTTCCTTCTTTTCCGGATCGTCGTTTACCGCTGCAATGTAAGTAGGAACTGAGGATGCCGTTTTCATTATTCTGCTGTCCGCCGGTATGCGAAGTCCGCTGTCGCAGATGATCCTTGAATGAACACCCGGATCCTCAAGTCTGCATGTCAGAAGCGGATCGTCCGCGAGTACGGTTCCTATTCCGGCCATAACAGCCGAAACACGCTTCCTTGTCTGCTGAACATGAGCACGGGATTCTTCAGATGTTATCCACTTCGACGCACCTGTATGGGTAGCTGTTTTTCCGTCCGCAGTCATTGCATACTTGAGTATCACATAAGGAGTACCGTTTGTAATGTAGTGGAAGAAGATATCGTTAAGTGCATCACATTCTTCACGCAGCACACCTTCGCATACTTCAATGCCGTGCTTGCGGAGTATAGCAGCACCCTTCCCAGCCACCTTCGGATTCGGATCGCTGGATCCTATAAAAACACGCTTTATGCCGTTTTCAATTACCGCATCGGTACACGGCGGTGTTTTCCCGTAATGGCAGCACGGTTCCAGTGTAACGTACAGATCGGCACCTTCAGCACTTTCGGTACAGGACGCAAAGGCATTCCTTTCAGCGTGCAGTTCACCGTATTTACGGTGATAGCCGCAGCCGATCACACGGCCGTTCTTTACTATGACTGCTCCCACAAGAGGATTCGGCGAAACAAAACCGGTACCGCCCTTAGCCAGCTCCACCGCCATTCTCATATATTTTTCATGCTCAGACAATACAAACACTCTTTTCACAACAAAATAAAAGTACCCTGAGTATTCAGGGTACTTTGAAAAACTATGCAAATCTGTGACCCTTAAGTCACATGAAAACTGCTGCTTCTTTCATCCGGACTTTACCGTCGGTTCCGGAATCGCACCGGATCGGCCTCACAACGAGGTTAGCGGACTTTACCGCCGGTCATGAATTACACACTACCCTGAAGCTCATACTGTAGTAAAGTTTATCACAATTATTCCCCTGTGTCAAGTACATGAGGAAATGTGATCAGGACTGATCGCGCTTAATCAGATCTCTGTATCTTCCTTAGCCTCTTCAACTGCTTCAACAACAACTTCGAGATCCTCAGGCGCTACGTCTACGAAGCTTTCCATTTTTGCTCCGCATGACTGGCAGAACTGCTGGTCCTTTCTGATAGAAGCGCCGCACTTAGGACATGTTGTTTCAACGTCGAGTGCTGCGAGCTGCTGCTGGAGTTCAGCGATGTGTGCGTTAGCGTCGTTGATCTTTCCGACTATTTCAGCAAAATCCTCTGCCGGATTCTGAGAGAATAATTCAAAATACTTTTTGCCAAGCTCTGTGTAAGCCTTGCTGATGTTTGAGTTTTCTGTGCTGATGTGGCTCTTGAGTTTTGCCTTTTCTGCAAGGAGCTTTGACTTGTCAGCTGCACCTGTAGCTGCCTTTGAAATCTTTTCTCCTGCCTTGCCTGCAAATCCGCCTACTTTTTCTAAAAATCCCATTTTTTCATCCTCCTGTAGTTATATATTTGATTACCAGACGGGTATCCGGTTAAAAAAATCCTTAAATATAATTTTAAACTTTTTTTAAGTCAATGTCAATATATTTTGCGTAAGTTATTCATGAAATTATGCGCCGGTCCTGCTTATTAACTTATAACTTTAATTACACAGTCTCTGTGCGGTGGTTCGGAAGATGAGAACGTCACTGCAGCGGCAGCCTTGTCTGCTATGAATTTGAGGTCGCACTTTCCGGATGTGTACAGAGTGAAGAGTTTATCGCCTTTTTTAACGAAATCGCCGTATTCCTTTTCGAGTATTACACCGGCAGTGTAGTCGATGGCACTTTCCTTGGTTCTGCGGCCGGCACCGAGTTCGAGTGATACAAGACCTATTTCTTCACTGTTGATGCCTGCTATATAGCCGTCGGAAGGGCTGAGAACTTCGTATTCTGTAGCGGCCTTTCCGAGAAGATCGTAGTTACCGGTAAATGAAACGTCACCGCCCTGACCGGCTATCGACTTTTCAAACACTTCAAGTGCCCTGCCGGATGAAACTGCTTCTTCGGCAAGCTTTACGCACTCTTCCTTCGTACCCTTTCCTGCCATCATGATCATGTCGGCTGCAAGCTCGATGCACAGGTCGTACAGTCTTCCCTTCACATTGCCCTTAAGCACCTCAACAGCCTCGATAACTTCGAGTGTATTGCCGACAGCCTTTCCGAGAGGGATATCCATGTCTGTTATTACGGCCATGCACTTCTTTCCGGCGTTTACGCCCGTGCGCACCATGAGTGATGCAAGTTTTTCAGCATCTTCAGCTGTTTTCATGAAAGCTCCGCTGCCGGTCTTGACGTCGAGCAGGATGCAGTCTGCGCCCATTGCAAGCTTCTTGCTCATGATACTTGAACAGATAAGCGGAATGCTGTCCACGGTCGCTGTAGCGTCTCTGAGAGCATAAAGCTTCTTGTCGGCCGGTACCAGATCGCCGCTCTGAGAAACTATCGAAAAACCGGTTCTGTTTACAAGAGCTATAAAGTCGTCGAATTCAAGATGCGTACTGCATCCCGGTATGCTTTCGAGCTTGTCTATGGTTCCGCCCGTATGTCCGAGCCCCTTGCCTGACATCTTAGGCACTCTTACACCGCAGGCTGCTGCTATCGGTCCGATTATAAGGCTGGTTTTATCCCCGACGCCGCCTGTGCTGTGCTTGTCCACGGTAACGCCCTCTACTCCGGAAAGATCAACCGTTCCGCCTGAATCCTTCATCGCCATGGTAAGGCAAAGCGTTTCCTCATCCGACATGGAATTTAAATTCACCGCCATAAGCCAGGCAGATACCTGATAATCCGGTATTGTTCCGTCCACGTAGCCCTTTACAAGCCACTTTATCTCCTCGTCGGATAATTTTTCTCCGTGCTTTGACTTTAAGATTATCTCGTACATATTCATAGTTAATACCCCCTTGTTCACATCGGTACTCCGGCTTCGCCCTGCACCCCGGTGCTATATTACAATTATACCACACAAACATAAATAGAAAAAGCCTTTCTGAAAACTGAACTTCAGTTTCAGAAAAGCTGATCTTCTGTATTTCCTTTACTGTCAGTTACAGTAAACTGAGAACTTAGGTGTTCTGAGTCCTATAACTCTTGCGAAATCGTATCCGTTTACGGTCTTCTGTCCGTCGATGCATACCTTTGAAACGTATCCGCCGTCACCTATTACCGGCTGGATCCACTGGCTGTATGCTGATGAAAGATATATGCCGTAGGCACTCTGGATCCTGTAGCGAAGTGTGTCAACGCTCATGGATGACATTTCGCCGTAGTGCGGATCGTACTGTGCATCATATTCTGAAATGACCGATCTTAAATAAGGAAGGTCGTCAATTATGATGTCCTTGTTCGATGCTGTTGCACCGCCGCTTGATGCGCAGAACATTGTAAGCGCATAGTCGCCGTTATAGTAAACTGCCTGTCCGAGCACTGAACGTACTGCATCGACTATCTTCTGGTCAGGACCGGACTTGATAGCCATGCCGCTCGTGCTGCCGCCTGCGTGCTTGACGAAGGTGTAAGCAGCTACTGCCTGTGCCTTGATGGCTTCTGTTTCAAACGAAGGACCTATTTCGGCATTGCACACCATCGAGATGATGTCAACAACACTTCCTGAAATTCCTCGTACAGTAATTGTTTCATTTTCTGCGCCCGGATTATACTGAACAGATGTTCCCGGATAGTAGTGACCGAGTATCTGAAGATAATCCCAGCCGCCGTACTTTGCATAGTAGTTGGCACCGTTCTGGCTCATTCCTATGCCGTGTCCGTATCCGTAGCTTGTAAAATATACTGTGTTCGGTGAAAGCTCGGACGGAAGTCTTATTTCCGCTGCGCCTACTGAAACACCTGACTGTGAGCTGTCTGAAGCTTCCCTGATGACTGTAGGATCAGATGAATACTGCTCTGTGATCTGTTCATCCCCTTCATCAGCGCTTCCGTCTGCTTTGTTATCTGTCTCTTCAGGATCTGCCGCTTCGACTGCTGTTGTAGTCGGAACAAGGTCTTCCTTTTCGAGATTTTCATTGTAGTCGGAAAGATCGGCTTTCCACCATTCTTCCGCTTCGTATTCTTCCTGTGACTCCTCTGCAGCTGTAGTTTCAGTTACCGCCGGTAAAACGGCTTCTTCTGCTTCTGCTTTGAATGCACTCGATGAAACTGTAGTAAGATCTGTTAGCTTAGTTATGCTGTTGTTAGTTTCTTCATGATTGAGCGCTACAACTGAGGCTTCGGCACTGTATGTGTTGTCTTCTGCAGCTTCGCTCTTTACAATGTAAGAGTGATCCGAAGCCTTTTCAGGACGAACCAGTACCGTGTTATCTACCGCACCTGCCGCTGTCACAGCAACTCCTGCTGTCACACATGCCGCAAGCCCGATAAATATTCGCTTTAGTGGTATTTGTTCTTTCATAAAAACTCCATTCGCACCTTTTTAAGGTCTTAAAATTTCACTTACCTGAAGATATCAGAAAAGCTCTGGTATGGCCGCAGGACTTCGTCCTGAACTCCTGAACCGACCGGCGTTTTCTTAGTAACGTCTTACGCTCCCTGTAGTACCTTCGTACGGATCTTCACCAGGTCTGACCATTCTTGCCAGAACGACAAAACGTGTCGGATCAGATGTATCACCGCCGTAGCATGTTGACAGCGCGAGATATTTGTCATCTTCACGAAGATCAACATTGGTCGTGATAAGTGATTTAGCGTCTACCTTGGAAAGATATTCTCTTAATGTCCACTCCGGTTCCTTTTCCCTTGAGAAGAAAATGTAGTTCCAGAACTCGAAGTCTGAACCGTGAACACCGTTGCAAGGCATAAACGCAAAGATTTTATACTGATAATCTGTCGTCAGTGAACTTAACTCAATAATAGGATTACGTTCATAGAAGTCAGCATATCTTTCATAATTCTTGAGGTCGCTGAACATTACGCCTGAGGCCATGTTGTGACCGTAAAGAAGAGTGTTGTCCGTAAAATAATCGGAACGGATACCGCAGCGGAAGTCCATGAACACCCAGCCGGCAGGATCAGGATTTCCGTAGAAGTCCTTGTCGATGTAGTAGTCGTTGTCACCTGTCTGCGTTATAGGGTAGTCAATAACTGTACCGCTTATTCTTATCCAGCCTACTGTATCAGAGTTATATCCGTGATATTCCTGAGCCTTTAAGCACAGTCCGTTTGAAAACGGCTCATATGTTGTCACAGGCTCGGTCTCTGCTTCAGTGACCGGTTCTGTTGCCGGAAGAAGAGTGGTTGATTCTGTAACTTCAGGAGTTATTTCAACCACAGGTTCCTTTTTGCTGTTCAGAAAAATTACTCCTGCTGTGACCGCAAAGGCAGCTGCCGCTGCGCTTACAGCAATAATAGTTTTCTTTTTTTTATCCATAAATAGAAGTCTGCCTTTCTTATCCGTAAGGCACAAAATCTGTGTCGTCGAAATGAGGTTCCTCGCCCCTGGCCTTATACCATTCGCGAGGCATGAGAGGATTGTCGCGTGTTTTGCTGTACTCAGTGCCGGCGTATTTGTCTTCGCCCGGTCTTACCTTTCGAGCCGCAACAACAAAGCGTGCATCGTTATATGCATCTGTCGCACAGGTCGAAAGTGTGAGTAGCTCATCGCCGTATTTTACATCGACGCCGTTTGCTGCCCATGCACGCATTTTGATCTGGTTGACATATTCGTAGAATTCATCTTCTGATCCGAAGTCGATCTTGTCAGTATAATAGAAGTCACATTCTCCGGCGCCGCCGTCTGCGTAGTAATAGCCGAAGATCTTGTATGTGGATATCTCATACCTTGATGAAAGCAGTACAAGCGGATGTTCCTCATAGAAGTATGAGTCAACAACATAGTTCTTGAGTTTTCCGAACATGCTTCCGTCGCTCATCTCGTGTCCGTAGACGATGAGGTTTCCTGAACGTTCCCGTGATGTGAGAACATTTCTGTAGTCAAGGTAGAAAGTACCTGCTTTTGCAGGCTCACCGCGGAAATTATGGTCGAGGTAGAAGTCCTTCTCCCATTCGTCGCGTTTCTGTACTATAGGATAATCAACACCGCTGTCTTCACAGTTTCCGTTTTTGTCCGGTATCTGGATGTATCCGACAATATCGGGATTCATGGCAACGAGTGTTTCCATGTAAGGGAGCATCTGCTCGTCAACAAGCGTCGGTTCCTGTGTTTCTTCTGCGAGATCCTCAAGCTTCGGCACTTCTTTTGCTATTTCATTATAGAGATGTCTGCTCTTAAAGTTCTCGTAGTAATAATTGAATATCAGAAAGGCGCATATGCCGAAAACGATTATTGCTATCAGGAATACTATCTTTCTGATCACTTCCCTGACAGGATCACCTTTCCACGGGAAAATATTTTTTAAGACATCACCATAGGAAAATTTCTTCTGCTGATTAGTCTGAACAGCTGATCTGCTCATTGTGTATCTCTCCTGTAAGCCAGTCGCTCTGAATCCTGTGACAAATCCCGTTTCCTAATGATCATAGCCTTACGAAAAAACTGGTCTTACCGCAGTACCAGCTTCGCCGGTACTGCGGGGCGGAGATTATGCAGGGCTTCGCTCCGGTCCCCTGCACTGATCAATGGACTGATCAGTGCTTTCATTGTTTTTTCGTTCAGTGATACTCATTTTATCATTATGGAAAGTCCTTTGTCAAGTTTTCGAGCTGAATCTTTAGCATTTTCACAAACTTTTATAAACATCTATTCTCATTTATATTGAACGTGCGCAATATAAATGAACGAAATCAGTATATTTTATTAACAGAACATGAACAAAACTCAGTGTCTGATGATCTTGATCTCAGTTTCTGCTACAGCCTTTTCTACCATTTTGGAGAAATCAAACGAATTCTGTGCTTTTTCGATCTCTTCAACTGTTGGTTTTGTCTTCGGGTGCTTTGGTGTGAATACCGTGCAGCAGTCCTCATAAGGCTGTATTGAAATGTCAAAGGTGTCTATTTTTCTCGAAATTTCAATTATTTCAGTCTTGTCCATACCGATAAGCGGTCTGAACACCGGCATACGGCATACGGCATCGGTACATGCAATAGCACTGAGGGTCTGGCTTGCAACCTGACCAACGCTTTCACCCGTGATAAGAGCCTGGCACTTCTCACGTTCGCAGAGGCGCTGTGCTATCTCCATCATGAGACGTCGCATTATAATAGTAAAGTACTCTTCAGGGCAGTTGTCCTTGATTGCTTCCTGTATCTCGGTAAAAGGCACGCAGAAGAACGCCATGTCGCCGCAGTAGGCTGTTATCTTCTCACAGAGCTGTTCCACCTTTATACGGGCACGCTCGGATGTGTACGGCGGGCTGATGAAGTGAACGGAGCTTACATGTATGCCGCGCTTGGCCATCATGTACCCGGCTACAGGGCTGTCGATTCCGCCTGAAATGAGAAGCATCGCATTTCCTGAACTTCCGACCGGAAGGCCGCCTGCGCCTGGAATTCTTACCGCATGAACGTAAGCGTTGGTGTCACGTATCTCGACTGTAACAGTTACATCAGGATTCTTTACATCAACTGTAAGGTGAGGAAATTTTTCAAGTATCCTTCCGCCGAGTTCCATGCATATTTCAGGAGATTTCATCGGGAAGTGCTTGTCGGCGCGCTTTGCCTCTACCTTGAATGTACGTGCATAAGTAAGAACATCTTCGAGATATTCAAATGTGCCTTCGGCGATTTTTTCAAAATCCTTTTCCATTACTCCGGCCTTGCAGAGCGCTGCGATACCAAAAACGGTCTTCAGCTTTTCAAGGATAGTATCCGCATCTACGCTTCCGTCTTCAGATTCCACATAGATAGTGGACTGCATCTTGGTAACGTGAAACTTTCCAAGCGGATCAAGTCTTCTTTTCATATTCTTGATAAGAAGATTTTCAAATGAGTTCTTGTTGAGTCCCTTGAGGGCGATTTCGCCGTATTTGGCGAGAATGAGTTCTTTCATTCGGAATACTCCTTTATAATGTATAATTACTTCTGTTAAGTGCTTCATCCGCTGCCGGTCATCAGGATGACCGGGAAGAATACCGGCGAAGCTTCCGGTATTTATCTTCTGAGACGTTTCTGTGCTTCTTCAAGTGCATTTATAAATTCATCTATTTCCGCTTCCGTGTTTTCATGGCAGAAGCTTATTCTTAAAGCACTGTCCTCGAGTTCCGGACTGATGCCGAATTCACCGAGAACGCCGCTCTTTGCTCCCTTCGAGCAGGCTGAACCGCTTGAAATGTAGATCTCCTTTTCTTCAAGGAAGTGGAGGATTATCTCGGAACGGATGCCTTTTACCGAAATGTTTACTATATATGGTACAGCATCTTCACGGGAATTAAGAACTACGCCGTCCATTGCGCTTATCTTTTCCGTAAGATATTTTCTGAGTGCTTCGAGTTTTTCAGTTCTTTCTGCCATTGTTCCTGCCAGAAGTGAAACAGCCTCACCGAAGCCTGCTATAATCGGAACGGCTTCCGTACCGCCGCGCATATTGTTCTCCTGTCTGCCGCCGAGGTTCTGTTTTAAAAGTCTTGTGCCTTTCTTTACATAAAGAGCACCGACGCCCTTCGGGCCGTAGATCTTGTGGGCGCTCATGGAAACGAGATCAGCTTTAAGGTCGTTAGGTTTTACAGGTATTTTCATAAACGCCTGTACTGCATCGCAGTGAGTAATGATATCAGGAAATCTGCGTTTTATTTCTGTAAACACTTTCTTTACCGGAAGGACAGCACCGGTTTCGTTGTTTACGAGCATCATGCTTATAAGGCAGGTGTTTTCATCTGCCGCTCTGATAAAGTCCGCAGGATCAAATGCTCCGTCACGCGGGCTTATTCTTACGACCTCTAAGCCTTCCTCTTCCAGACGGTTAAAGGCTTCCTTTACCGAGGAATGTTCAACCGTTGTGGTTATAACTTTCTTCTTTCTCCTGCCGTATGTTCCGGCAGCACCGCGGACTGCAAGATTGCTGCTTTCAGTAGCTCCTGATGTGAAATACACGGTCTCTGCCGGAACACCGAGAGCATCAGCGATATTCTTTCGTGCAGCAGTCATTGTCTGCTCTGCCTTCAGCCCCAGCGCATGAAGCGACGACGGATTTCCGAAGTTGTCCTCAAGGCACTTATAAACCGTTTCAGCAACGCTCTTTGCCGGTTTTGTGGTTGCAGCGTTATCAAAATATATCATGGATCAGAATTCACCCTTTTAATGTATTCATATCGAGGAAACACTGATCTGGTCGGCAATCCGGCTTCGCCGGATTGCCGGGTGGAGAGACAGCGGGGCTCCGCCCCGCTCCCCACGCTGATTTATTCATAAATCAGTGCCTCCTTTGCGGATTTTTCCGCAGATATAGTTATTATACCACATTTCCTGTGCAAATACTATATATACATTTACGAATTAATACCCGCAATCAGAATATTTTTGCACGTACTTGCAAAAAGGTCATCTCCGCGGAGATGACCTTTGAAATTTTATATGATATTGTTCTTTACCGCGTACACCGCTATCTGGGTGCGGTCTTTGAGTCCGAGTTTGTCGAGCATACGCGAAATGTTGTTTCTTACTGTGCCTTCGGCAAGAAACAGTTTTGCGGCGATGTTCTTATTGTCGAGGCCTTCGGCGATGAGGACCATTATCTCGCGTTCGCGCGGTGAAAGTTCAGAAATCGCCTCATTTTCCGGATTCTGTTCCGGCTTCGGGCTTTCGGTTATCTTCTTCTGGATACCGGTGTAGACATTCGGTCCGAAAACGTTGATACCGCTGCTTACAGCCTTTACTGCCTGGATTATCTTCTCGCTTTCCATTTCCTTAAGGATGTATCCGTCCGCGCCGCAGCTCATCGCTTCGGCAACTGTTTCGTCGTCGTCAAATGTTGTGAGCACGAGCACCTTTGTGCCCGGACAGGTCTCCTTGATAAGACGCGTGCCATATGCACCGTCAAATTCTGGCATGCGCATATCCATGAGCACGACATCCGGATTGTGTTCCTTACACAGTTCAAAAGCCTCGCGTCCGTTGGATGCGAGAGCGCAGACCTTTATCTCGCTGTCGGTTTCCAGAACTACCTGTATTCCCTGTCTGAGCATGCTGAGATCATCAGCAATTATTATTTTTATCACACTTTCTCCCCCAGTGGAATCTTTATGGCAGTGGTAAACCCATTGCCCTCACTGGATTTGAATGAGACTACCCCGCCAATTTCCTTTATTCGGTTGACGATACCCGAAAGTCCGTTTCCTTCGTGTATCCCGCTGCAGCCGCAGCCGTTGTCAAAAATATAGACTTCAAGTGAGTTTTCAAGGAATTTGACAACGATGTCTATTCTGTCAGCACCGGAATATCTGAGACTGTTCGTGATGGATTCACGGCACGAGTCACAGACTGCAACTGCACAGAAAAGATAGTCTTCTGTTTCTTCGCCCTGTACACATAATTCACATTCGATCCCCTTGACGCTGTCAGCCAGTGTTTTTATACCGTCAGTAATACTTGTGTACGACTGATGCTTCATGTTGTTTATAGCCATTCGAAGCGTGGATATGCCGGCTGTGGCTTCGCGGGAGATGTCGTTTATATATTCCTTCGCTTCCTCAGGAAGTTCAGGATATTTTATTTTAAGTATATTTGCCGCCGAGTTGATCAGAGTCATGGTATGACCGGCCGTGTCATGCACTTCCTGTGCGATACGGTTACGCTCCCTTTCAACTGCGATCTCTTCGTTGGCCGCATTGAGCTTTCTTGTTTTCTCTATAAGCTCGTGGTATTTTGAAACGTCAGTAATGATGAAAGCCGATGCCATAACGGCTTTTCCGTCATAATGATTGTATCTTTTAACGTTGAGTCTTCTGGTGCCGATATTCACTTCAGCCTCGCTGAAAGCCTCATTTCTTTTTTCAGCAAAATCAGCATCGGAGACCGCTGCGTAGATGTCGCCGGCAGAATTTATCTCACCGAGATATTCCCTCGCCGTATCATTGATGTAGGTGATGCTGCTGAGTGCGTCAGCAACGATGATACCACCCGGAACATTTCTGAAGATCTTCGGAAATGTCATGTAGTTTACGTCAAGAAAGTCGTACTTGTACACCGCAAGCAGTATGCAGATGCTCGTGATGCCGAAGCCGAACGGAGTCGGATCGAAACGGTCCGGAAATGCGCCTGCAATGTACGAAATATTCAGACATGTAGGGACGATAACGGAAAGAGCCACAAGAATAGCCTGCCTGCGCGAAAATCTCTTTTCTATGAAAGATCTGCGGTAGATTATTATCATGCCCGCAAGGATACAGATGTATGTATAGGTTACATTCCCGTAGAAAAGAAAATCGTGCGTAACTGACTTCATCGTAAAGACAGGATAATAGTGATGGTGTATCGGATTGGTCGCTGCCGCAATGAAATTAAAACCGCCTATACAGTAAAGCGGCCATACCGGCAGATGTCTTTTCTCCAGACGGTAAAGCGAAGCAAAATGGAACCATGCTGCACCGATAAAATTCACACCTATGTTTCCAATCATGTATCCTATGAACAGCTGATCAGCATTCACTGCAACAAGATCGCACAGCTGCGAGGCCGTCCAGATCATGATGAGAGTCTGACACAACATGAAAACATATTTGCCTTTTTCTTTTTTTGCACGCAGTGCAAGCCATACGATACTCGTAGTCATTCCCACAAGTGCAATGACGTGAAGCAGTACATAGACAAAGTTGATCATTACGGGTTGCCTCCATTCTCTATTATACACGTTAATCCTGTATTTTTCAAGGGAAACGCTGATCAAACCGGAAATACGGCTTCTCCGTATTTCCGGGAGGGGGATATTGCGGGGCTTCGCCCCGTGCCCACGCTGATTTATGAATATATCAGCGTTTTCCAAGAAAAAAACGGAGAACATAAAGTCCTCCGCCCTTTATAATATTTTTGTTCTGCATATATTTATTTTCAATATGTCTTTTATCTTTTTGTTCTCTTTTCTTTTGTTCTGGTTTTTTAATATCTCTCTAAGCCTCTGATAATATTATAGCATGACCGGCGCAGCTGCGTAAGTGTCAAATGTCATCAAATGAGAGTGACATTTGTCACTTCCACACTTTGTCGGCGAACTCACGGAAGCCGGACTTCAAAGGATTTTCCTCACCTTTCTGGCGGTAGTACTCATTGACTGCAGCGTAAATGATAAGAATGAGGCCGACTGCAAGGAGGTATACCCACCATGAGATCATGAACAGTTCGCCTGTCAGCTGTAAAGCGACCAGAACAGATGCTATAGCTGAGATTATGAACCATTTCTTTGCTCTTCTGATAAATGAGAAAACTGCCATGAGTGTGCACACTCCGATGAGGATGACTGCGTTTATAAGTTCTCCCTCATCCCAGGCGTGGAGCATAAGGATCCCGAGAACAACGGCTGTGTGTATGTACACGATCCATCCGGTGATATTTCTGTGGTTTTTCCAGATGAATATCAGAGGAATTGTCACAAGCATTGATGCCGCACAGTAGAATTCGGCCTCGATAATTTCCGGAGCTTCGAACCGGAAGCACGTAAACGCCGCTGTCACACCGATAAGGCTGAGGGCAAAGTTTCTGTCAGTTTCACGGCCTGTGCTGCGGATGTGGTGCTCAAACGCTTTCAGGGCAAAATATGCAGCAGTAATGAAGCCGAAGACAAGATATTCTGTTTCTCCGTAACCGTAATCGAGTTCGATCCAGCCTGCGAAGAAAAATACTGTAATCGCAGCACCGCATGCTCTTTCAAGCCACTTGAGCTTGACGGAGTCGACGCCTGTCTGTTCAGACTTATCCCCTCTTCTTAACACTTCCGGAAGGCGGATATTTCTGAGGAATGGCGCACTGAAAACAAATGTAAGTACAGCAAGGACTGTCATTGTGACACCGATGAAAGCCATATCTTCACGGTATCCCTGCTCATTCTTTATTTCGGCGGTAAGTACATTTACAAGAGCTGCTGTCATTACCGGGAAGCTGATGATGCTGAGTGCGCTGTACACCTTGCGGTTTATCATCAGTGATATGACTGTACATGCAAGTCCGCATGCCGCAGCGGCTGCGGATCCACTGACCAGACCGACTGAACAGTATAACAGTGAGGCTGTGAATAAAAACTGTGCGGTAACACATCTGAGGGCAGGAACAACAGCAAAAACAAGATAGCCGGTGCCGAGAAGGACTGCCATAAGAGTTACATCTTCAAAATTCCGGCCGTAAATACTTTCAGTCAGGGCTACCGAAAATCCTGTGTATTCAACTGCGAAGGCGGTTGAAAAAATATAGCGCACAACAGCCGATCCCCTGTAATGATACTGCGCGAAGATGAGTACCGGTAATGTTACTGCCATCATTGTAAGAAATACGAAGTGAGCAGAAGACGGAGAGAACATGAACCACGGTCCGAGCAGTTTGAAATATGCTATTCCGACAACGGATACAGGCAGGAATATTCCGCCGAGAAGATAGAATGCAAATCCTGTTCTGTCAAGATGGAATTTCTTTTCGGAAACTGCACATGCTGCAAAGAAAACAGCACTCATGGAAAGTATCATGACCGTCTTTACGGTTCCGCTCATGTAGTTCCAGCCCGATGTCGCAAATACGATACCGGAAATGATAACGAACAGCACACCGACTACCAGAAGCACACTGAAACTTAACGGTTTGCGTTCCTTTACAGGTATGTTTTCGGAGAGTCCGTAAGGAACAGCCTCACCGGAAAGCATCTTCCTAAGCTTTGAGTTTTTAACGGCAAGTACGATTACCGCCGGTATAAGTCCGAGGGGAAGCGCCAGCCAGACTATAAGAAGCATTATCAGTAAATCACCAAACATACGATCACCTCATTCACAGGGATTTTTCTGAACACACCGGATATGAACTCATGTCATCCCGGATCGTTATCTTTGTCTATATTATAACCTTTAAAAGTACAGAATAACAGATGTCATTTGTAATAAAATAAGGTGACATATGTAACCTGATAACCCGTTACATATGACACCTCTTCATTTTTTCTTAGTATAAACCGCAGCCGGACTCCTTTTACCTGTAAATATCGAGTGTGATGACCTTCCAGACGCCGTCTTCTTTTACAAGTGAACAGCCGTCAGGGGAAAAAGGTGTGGTTTTTTCAAAATATGCATCTATTACAATATCTCCTTTTTCGTTTTCATATCCCTCGCCGGAGCCGGCGGATACCGGAACAAGGCCGCATGAGTAATGATTCGTTTCAGGTACTTCGCTGCCGCTTTTATCGAGGAAAACTGTTTTTCCGTCTTTAATGGCTTCTGTAACGCCGCCGTGTACGCAGAATCCGTATTCGTCGAGGATGATCTCATCATATTTTTCATTTGTTACAGGAGCAAGATCCTTGTTCACGAGAAACCACTTTCCGTCTTTCTTCACTGCCGCTACTCCGTCTGAAAATGATCCGGCATATTCGAATCGCTCACTGCTTTCGTTGTAGTCAAGATCGGTGTAGCCGTACTTTCCATTATGACAGAAAGGAGCAAGGCCTTCGCCGAATGATCCGAGAAAAGTATATTCCTTTGAAAGGGCAAATCTGGTCTGGCCGTATTCGTTGACGAACTTCCAGATACCTCCGCTGCAGACCGGCACCAGATCTTCATCAGGATCGTAGGCACCGACCGCTTCGTACTCCGGAGCGATGAAGAACTGACCCTCGGCATCCGCAAGCCCCCAGAGATTACCTTCACATGCCCCGAAATATTCACCGTGAAACGGCTTTGCATCGGTAAAGCTTCTGTAGCAGGTGTGGAAACATCCGGATGCCTCTGTCATCAGGTCTTCCGTCTCATCGTTCCTACATGACGCAGGTATTTCAGAAAGGAACTTTGCCGCCTCAGCCGCTTTGCCGCTGTCAAGATAATAACGTCCGGCAAGCACCCACGGCTTTGCAGTACAGTCCTCACATTCCGCAGCTCTGCGGCAGCAGCGGAGAAACATATCGTTTTCGTCGCACTTTCTGAAATTTTCAGCAGCAAGAAGCAGAGTATCTTCATCCGGCTTTATCTCAGCAGCTTTCACATACCATTCAGCCGCTGTTATATATGCCTGCTTTTCTTCATTCATCTGAGCATTTGAAAAGTATTCATCAAAGAGTTTTTCGTCCTCGCCGCCCGAAGTACATACATTCATCCACGCAAGTGACATGAGCATGATGAGCGCAAGCGGATAAACCGCGTTTCCGATCTTTTTCACAGTGTCCTCCTTACATTCCTGCAATGATGTAGAGCATTGTACCCGCATAGGCAAAAGGCGCCATAGGTATGCTGTCTTTTTTACCGCACTTTTTTGTGACGAGAAGCACTATTCCACATATGCAGCAGAAAAGTGTTGAATAAACGAGAATATCGATCACGGCAACTCCGCCTGCAAAATATCCGATGACTGCAAACATCTTGACGTCTCCTGAGCCGATACCCTTACGTGATATCACGTAGGCAAGCCCCGTTATGAGGCCGCCTGCCGCAAGACCGATCACCGAACGAAGAAATACGCCGGCAAGATCGTATTCTGCGATGCCCTGTACGACAATGAAAACAGTTCTGAAGATCACAGCCGCTCCCACGTAAAGATTAGGTATCCTTCTGTGTTTAAGATCAATGGCTCCCAGAAGGAAGATAAAGTTGGCAGCCAGTATAAGGCTGACCGCTTCAGGCAGGTTCACACCCGCACCTCTGGCTATGAATGCTGAAATGATATCAGTAATGATATAGACAGGCAGTGATAATAAAAATCTCTTTCTTCCATCCTTCTTCTGTTTTTCCTTTTCTGTCACGTGACTGAATAATGCGAACAGCACCGCTGAAACGAGCGCAAGAGCTCCTCCTGTAATGATCTCCTTCATATTTCTTCCTTTCCTATTTTTCCGTGTAGAATGCACTTTCACGAAATTCGTAGTGAACTTCAACGCCGTTTTTCCTCATCTTATCCGCAGTTTTGTCAAACGCGTCCTTTGCAGAGGATGAAGCAGCTCCCTCAGCCGGAACGACTATTATCAGTGCGAGCTTTGCATTTTTGCCCTGGTCGGGAACTGCAGTACCGTTTTCAAACTGAAGTTCTCCCCTTTTTTCCTTTACCGATTTCTTCAGCTGCGATGCGTAACCGCTGACAGCCTTTGAAAAAGCGGCTTCCTTTATGCTGTAATCAGCCGGATCAGAGGAACCTTCCTTTGAGCAGTCGGAATATGACTGCATGAAGATATTCACTGAACCTATCATGGTATACGTTCCGTTCTCACAGATGTCGACGCCCTTTCCTCCCTTTACAGCTGCCTTAGCATGCTCCGATTTTATCTCAGACACCCACGCCTGTCCGCGTTTGAATGCGCTGAGGCTCCATTTTGACGGAGCAGAAGGGGTGTTCTGCTGCTGTTGCTGCTGGGATTTTTTATTTCCCGCAAGCCACGCTCCGGCACAGGCCGTATTTTTCATGGTAAGTGAAAGACCGTTTTTCCCTAAAAGTCCGTATGTTTTAAGCTTTACTTTGTAGACAGCAACTATTTCAACAGTTTTTCCGTCACGGAGCACCGACGAATAATGAAAGTCGATGTCATCGGTGGTTATGCCGGCCAGATTCTTAAAATACGCGTCGGCTTCCGCCTTGCTTCCTGCCACACATCCTGCAAACACCGACCGGAACAGAGGATCTCCGGCGAAGCCGCTTATGGTGGCATTTCCGGTCAGCTGGTTTGCCATTTCCGCAAGATTGCTGCCGGAATTGTCTCCGGGAGATGTTCCGCCGGAAAGATTTGAAAATCCTCCTATGCTGTCGATCAGCTCGCCTGCTGTCATTCCCGCCTGCGTCACATACTGCGTAAGCGACAGCCGCTCAGCCGTGTATGAATAACGGGCTATTTCAGATGCGGTACGGTTGATTCCGTACTGCACCATGCTTTCCGTCCTGACCACATAAACAAGTGACAAAACGGCAAGATAGCCGAAAATAAAGAATACAAGTGCAAGTGAAGCCTCAATAGTTATCGATCCCGCAAGATGCTTTTTCTTTCTCATTTACTGCCCGCCTTTAACTTTCCAAGTGCTTCCGAGATCCTGGTGCGCACGCCTGCAAGTTTACCGTTTATCCCGGTTTTGTTTCCGATAAATGATGCTGCGTCCATAGCAAGATCAGTATTTCTCACAAATTCCGCCGGATCTGATGTGACCGCTGAAGCCGTAGCTGTCATCTTTCTGCCGGTTCTTACGCCGGACAGTCTGAGAATACCCGGAAGGCTTACGTTCTTTTCAACAGTTACAACAACTTCCCTGTCGAAAAGTTTACGCCTTACATCCACTGTACAGGTCACCCCTGTTCCGCGGAACAGTCCGTCTGATGCATAATCACATACCTTTGCCGCAAACCTGTCATCAGCTTTTCCGTTTACAAAATAACGGTACGGACTGGATTCAGAATAGTATTTGTCCACATGAGCCCTGTCCGGAGCAGGAGCTTTCGGATCCAGCTCCAGCGAAGAATATACATCACCAAGCTCATCGTAGCCCGTGAATGTCACTGTCTTCGCTGCGGTGACCGCTGCCATCCTTGCTCTGTCATTCAGGAGCGACGCGTCAAAAATGTACATTCCCATATAGATAAGTGTCACGACTGTGAATATTACCACCGGATACACAAGCGCCGCTTCGATGACCTGAACTGATCCTTTTTCGTCCTTCAGAATATTTTCCGTTACTGTCCGGGATTTCCCCTGATACTTCATTGAGCTGTCACATCTTCTTGATAAAAGCTTCGATTTTATCAAAGATAGTACCCATGATCGCTGAAATTCTTGATTTGAAGATAGCAACCATTGCCAATGTTACCACGATTATAAGGAGGATGGAAATGAGATTGGTCTCGCCCTCTTCATCCTTAAGGAAGCTGTTTACGCCTCTTTTTGCCGCAAGAACTGCAGCTGCTGCTCTGTTTGCCATTACGTCTGTCATTCTGTCCATCTTGTCTGCAAATAAGTTTTTCATAATTAATTACTCCTTGTTAATAAAAATTGTTTTTAAATTTCTGATTGCAGATCCGGCTTCGCCGGATCTGCTAATGGGGGATTTACCGGGCTTCGCCCAGTGTCCCCGATGGTTTATGAATAAACCGGTTCTTATTATTCCCGTCACATCATGTTTGTGAACACAGGAACGATTATCATAAGAATGATCGCCACGAAGATCATTAACATCGGGAACAGAAGAGTCTGTTCCGACGCGGCGGCCTTCTTTTTAACGTAGTTCTTCTTTTCCTCCCACTGTTCATCAGCGAGTTCCTCAAGGCAGCAGGAAAGTCCTGCGCTGCCTTTCTTCAGGTTCTGTACAAGCGAACCTGCAAATTTTCGTATCTCACGGGTGCGGCATCTGCCGGCAAATGCTTCAAACGCATCTGCCTCGGACATTCCGTTGCGTATGTCCGAGCCCGTCTGCCTCATCTCCTTTCCAAGCTCCGTGTCTGACGATTCCGCTATCATATTCCAGGCATCACGCAGGACCATTCCTGCGTTGAGAAGAAGCGTCAGCCTCATGATTATATCCGGAAGCTCACACATGACTGCGTCATGTTTTTCATTTACTTTCTTTTTCACACCGGAATCAAGGATGAAAAGCATAAGTACTGACGCTGCGGCTCCTGCAAGTGCAAGCATCGCGCTTCCGGCGGCCGCTCCTGCAAGAAGCGAGACCGGAAGACAGAGTGAAGCGTAGCTTATCTGTGCCCCAGTGAAAAGGTAGGTGTAAAAACCTGCATAGCGTTCGCCGTAGATCTCAACAGCGTTTCTGCGCTTTTCAGCGAATTTTCCGCCGCCCGTATTGATCTTTAAAAGCTTCATTATCTCGAAGCCTGTATGAAAAATACCGTTGAGCTTTAGCTCCCTTGCAGCCTTCACTGACGTTATTTCGTCATATTTCCTGTATCCCTTTGCGAAGATAATTATCCAGACGACAGAAAGAACTGTTCCTGCAGCCGCCATTATAAACGATGGATCTGTTTTCATCGGCATCTCCTACATTTTAATATCTGTTATACGTTTTCCTGCAAGCACTGCACCTGCAATGATGAGTGCACCTGCGATCCTTACAAGCACAGTTACGATATTGTTTCCTGACACAGCGTCTTCACCGAGGGTCTTGAGCATCGGAATTATCACGAACGGCATTGCCGTCATCATCATAAGTTCGTTCCGCCCCTTTGAGGCTATGACGTCTATCTCCTTTTCAGTCTGCATTTTCTCGCCTAATATCCTTGTTGTTCTGATAATTACTTCTCTCATATTTCCGCCGCTCCTGTTGCACACACGGAAGGTGTCGGCAAAGGTACGGATGTCCTTCTGGCCGCTTCTTGAAGCGAAGTCCCCGAACAGTTCCTCAGGACTTAAATTGTTTCTCATGCCGTCTGCGATAGCGGACGTCTCCTTAACTATAAGTGATTTCTCCCCGTAGATCTGCTTTAAGTCAGTCAGCGCGGAGCAGATGGCTCCCGGAACATTCTGGCCGGCCGAAAGTGATGACGCCAGCGATTCCAGAAGATCCTTAAACTGCATGGTGAGCTCGGCGTCCCTTCTGTTTTTGAAGAACTTCGTGCCGTATTTCATTCCCAGTACAGCACCGGCGGCTCCTGCCACCGCTGTAAACATCCCTGCACCGAAGAAGATACTGAAAGCCAGCGCACCGCCTGCGCCCCCTACCGCTGCCGAGAGAGCAGTTTCTGCCGGGGTCATTCTGTATACTGAATAGTCAGTACCCCTTACCGTAAGACCTTTGTTTGCTTCGTATTTTCTGCTTTTCATTTATACCTCCATGTTTATTCCGCTTCTGCGGAGCTTTGTATATGATTCAAAGGTGTTTTCCGTTCGTTTCAGCGAACCGTGGACCTGTGATTCCGTGCTTTTCTCATCTTCTTCAAATACATATATCGGATTGACAACTATCTCACCGTTTTTCACACCGGTAAGCTCCGATATTTCGGTAACTTTTCTTGTGTGATCTCTCATTCTCGAAAGATGCACCACAATGTCGATGGCTGAGGCTATCTGGTTTCGTATGGCCGGAAGCGGAAGCTCCGTTCCGGATAGTACCATGGTCTCGAGTCGGGTGAGCATATCTGCCGCCGAGTTGGCGTGTCCCGTGGAGAGCGATCCGTCATGGCCCGTGTTCATTGCGGTTAGCATATCGAGTGCTTCCGCTCCGCGGACCTCACCAACGATTATCCTCTCCGGTCTCATTCTGAGTGATGATTTTATCAGGTCACGTATCTGTATCTCGCCGGAACCGGATGTGTTTGCGTTTCTCGTTTCCAGTCTCACAAGATTTTCGACCCCGGTGATCTGCAGCTCGGCTGAATCCTCGATGGTTATTACACGTTCACCGGCGGGAATGTAATCGGAAAGAGCATTAAGAAAGGTGGTCTTTCCCGAACCTGTACCCCCGCTTATGAAGATGTTGTAGCCGGCCCGGACAAACTGTCTGAGAACCTCTGCGACCTCTTCCGTGACCGAACCAAGCCCGATGAGTGTTTCCATGGTCATGTGGCTTACCGAGAATTTTCTGATGGTGACCACGGGACCGTCAACTGACACCGGCGGAAGAACGACGTTTACTCGTGAGCCGTCCGGAAGTCTCGTGTCCACTATCGGATTTGCCTGATTGACCTCACGTCCTGCCAGCGAAACTATACGCTGTATCGTATCTTCCAGGACTGCCGTACTTTCGAAGCTCTGTCCGAGTTTCTGAAGCCGTCCCTTCTTTTCTATCCAGATGCTGTCGCATCCGTTTATCATGACTTCCGTGATCTGATCGTCCTTCATTATCATATCAAGGATACCGAAGCCTCTGATGGAGCTGTATACGCTTTCTGTAAGGCTTACCATCCCGCCAATCGAAAGTGCCATGTCGGCGGTCCGTTTCATCACCAGTTCCTTCACTTTTTCAAAAAGTTCCTCGTCGGAAAGTTCCGAAAGGCTGAAGTTTTCTCTTACGTATGTTTTTATCTCCCTTTCAAGAGCTGCAGGATCTGTTCTCTGGCTTACCGCCGTCATACCGCAGCCTCCTCTCTGCATATGCACCGGAACACGCCGGTATCGGTCATGCGCTTTATTATGTCCTTCGCTCTTCCGCATCCTGTATCAGGGATCACACCCATGACCGGTATGCCGAGCTGAAGCGTTCCGGCTGATTTGTTGAAGAGTATCTTCAGTTTTTCCTTAAGGCCTGTCATTTCACGTTTTTCAAGTCCGTCAATGACTGCCTGTTTCTGAAGAATTCGCTGTTCCGAAAGAGGAGTATCTCCTGAAACGATTATCACGTCGTCCGCCTTTCCGAGCAGCACCGAAAGCTTTTCCGAAATGAAGAAGTCGCTTACGATCACTATGCTGTCGTATCCGCAGCTTCCGGAAAGCTCATCGATCAGTGCTGCAAGCTCATCACTGTCAAGCTCGGTACTGTCGAGAGGATTTCTGCAGTTTCCGAAGAAGCAGACGCCTTCCGGACTCTTTCGCACTATGCTTTCAAGCTTAAGCCTTAAGTTTGCTTTCCTGCTCTTCAGCGCGAAGATCACATCGGTAAAGGTCGCATCTCCCGGTGCTGTGAACAGCTCCTCGGTGCCGCCGAACTGTCTGAGGTTTAAGAACAGCGTTTTCATTCCGTGCAAAGCACTGTACTCAGCCATGGCCGCTGCCGCCGTGGAGGCTCCTGCGCCTTCGCGTTCCGGAACGAAGAGGCTTATTCTCGTTTTCCCTTCGCCGGCACGGTAGCTTACGCTGTCCTTCACCTTTTCGGAATAAAGTCCGAGAAGCGCTCTGTAGAGACTGTCGGCACTCTGGTACCTGAAGATCGTCTTTCTTCCGTTCAGCGTATCTATTTCAGAAGAGTCTGTGAAATAGGCAAACTCACATCCGCCTGAAAAGCCGTCCGTGACCGGTAAACTGTCTCCGGAAGCAACCACAATGTTTATTCCGTTTTTCTCTACCGACCCGAACACTTTTTCCGGATCAGTAAACGAGAAGATCTCGATCTGACTGCCGTGTCTCTCGCTCATCAGCTTTGTAAAACGCTTTAAATATAATTCGTCGCTGTCTATAAGCCCTACTTTGATTTTGATCATACCGTTCACATCCTGTCCGTAATTTTATTTTGGAAGTCAGAGAAATTTGATTTAAAATTTCCTGTTTTTCCATTCAATGTCCTCAAAATACATTACATTTTGTGATTCTTCGATGTATTTGTTTACTTCCTGATCACATGTATCAGTATAAAGCATTGGGAAGTGAATTTCAATAGTTTCTCCCTAAGAGGTAATCGTTTCGCCCTAAGAGGTATTTTTTCTCCTAACGGTTTCCATTTTTCTGTAATATATTTACATTTTATTTCCTTTTATTTACATCTAAAAGGCAAAAAAATTTCCCGGAACAGTCATAAACCATTCCGGGAAATTTTTCTATTTTAATTAAAAACCAACCGATAATTAACCCATGATTACTTCAACGTTATGAACGCCGCCGTCGAATACTGGGAGAATGTTGCCGTCGATAGCCTTGCCGTCTACTGTAACGCTCTTAACGCCCTTGCAAACGTGTGAAGGGTTCTTGATAGTTACAGCGTATTCAGCTCCGCGGTACTTTCTTGTAACTGTGAAGCCGTCCCATGCTGAAGGGATGGAAGGATCGATCTTAAGGCCGTCGAAGTCAGGCTGTACACCGAGAATGTACTGTGAAATAGCTACCATGTTCCATGCAGCTGTACCTGTGAGCCATGAGTTCTTGCCCTGGCCGAAGTTCTTGCCTGGTCTGCCGATGTCTGCGCCTGCGTCCTTACCGCCGACCATCTGTCCGTAAACGTATGGTTCAGTCTTGTGGATGTCTGAAGTTTCTTCAGTGAATGCAGGAGCGATCTCTGAATAGTACTTGAATGCCTGGTCACCTTCGCCTGCGTATGCAGCAGCACAGATGATCCATGCGTTGTTATGTGTGAAGATACCGGCATTTTCCTTGTATCCGCCCGGATATGTTGAAATTTCGCCGTATTCGATGTAGTACTTTGTGAATGCAGGGTTGTTGAGAACGAGACCGAACTTTGTGTTGAGTCTTTCGTCGATAGCTGCAAGAGTCTTCTTGTCAGCGCCCTGATCCTTACCGATTTCGGACATAATTGCGAAGCCCTGTGGTTCGATGAAGATCTGGCCTTCTTCACATTCCTTTGAACCCATCTTCTTTCCGTTAGCATCGTATGCTCTGAGGAACCAGTTGCCGTCCCATGCAGATTCCATGATGTTCTTCTTCATCTTGTCGATCTCTGCCTGAGCTGCAGCAGCTTCGTCGTTCTTTCCGAGGTGCTTGAGGATAGCAACGTAGTTAGGGCCTGTGTATGTGAAGAGTGTTGCAACCATTACTGATTCAGCTACCTTTGAGTAGCCGCCTTCAGCTGCAAACTTAGGGTTTGTGTATGTCTGGAAGCTTTCGCCCGGTGTGTCTGAGTAGCATGAAAGGTTGATACAGTCGTTCCAGTCAGCACGCATTGCGAGCGGGAGTCCGTGAGGTCCGAGGTTTTCTACGATGTGGTAGAATGAAACCTTGAGGTGGTCGAGCATCGGCTTAGCCTTTGATGCATCGTTGTCGTAAGGTACCATTTCATAGAGGATGCTCCAGTCGCCTGTTTCCTTGATGTATGCTGATACTGAAAGGATCATCCAGAGCGGATCGTCTGAGAAGTCGCCGCCGATATCTGAGTTGCCCTTCTTTGTAAGAGGCTGATACTGGTGATAGCAACCGCCGTCAGGAAGCTGTGTTGAAGCGATGTCGATGATTCTTTCTCTTGCGCGGTCCGGGATCTGGTGAACGAAACCGAGGATATCCTGGTTTGAATCTCTGAAGCCCATACCACGGCCGATACCTGATTCAAAATATGAAGCTGAACGTGAAAGGTTGAATGTAACCATACACTGATACTGGTTCCAGATGTTTACCATACGGTCAACCTTGTCGTCAGGAGTATTTACGTTGAGGATTCCGAGAAGCGCATCCCATGTAGCCTTAAGCTCAGCAAGACCTGCAGCAACCTTTTCAGGTGTGTTGAACTTTTCGATCATTGCCTTTGCCTTGACCTTGTTGATTGTCTTGCCGTCAGCTTCGAACTTCTGGTCTGCTGGCATTTCAACGTAGCCGAGGATGAAGATAAGAGTCTTGCTTTCGCCAGGAGCGAGAGTGATCTCCTTGTAGTGTGAAGCGATTGGTGACCAGCCGTCTGCGAATGAGTCAGTAGCCTTGCCTGCAAGAACTGCTTCAGGGTTGTTAAATCCGTTGTAGAGACCGATGAATGAGTCACGGTCTGTATCGTAACCGTCAATGCTGTCGTTTACTGAGTAGAAAGCATAGTGATCACGTCTGTCTCTGTATTCTGTCTTGTGGTAGATAACTGAACCGTCTACTTCAACACGGCCTGTTGAGAAGTTTCTCTGGAAGTTTGTGCAGTCATCCTGAGCATCCCATAAGCACCATTCAGCGAATGAGAAGAACTTGAATGTCTTTGCTGCAGAGCCTTCGTTTGTGAGAACTACCTGCTGAACTTCACCGTCATAGTTCTGCGGTACGAAGAAAGTAGCTTCAGCCTTAAGGTCGTTCTTCTTACCTGTGATAACAGTGTAGCCCATACCGTGACGGCATTCATATGAATCGAGTTCTGTCTTTACAGGTGACCAGCCAGGATTCCATACTGTACCGTTGTCGTTGATATAGAAATAACGTCCGCCCATGTCGATCGGGACATTGTTGTAACGGTATCTTGTTATTCTTCTGAGACGGGCATCCTTATAGAAGCTGTAACCGCCTGCAGTATTTGAGATCAGTGAGAAGAATCCCTGTGTTCCGAGGTAGTTTATCCACGGATAAGGTGTTCTTGGAGAATTGATAACGTATTCTCTTTTTGCGTCATCGAAAAATCCGAATTTCATAAGAAAACTCCTTTTTTATTATATTTTATTTCATTTTGTGTTTTGTGAAACTTATCAAAACGGTTAAAGTGATTATATCATATTTTCTATTGTTTTTCAAGTGATTTAATAAAATATAGTGCAAGTCGGATATTTTAAGACCTGCACTATATGAATCATTTACAGTTTACGGTAAAACCTTATCAGAGAGCTACAAAGAAATGCTGTGAGCACTCGAAAGTCTGGCCCTTGATTATCTCTCTGTAACCGCTCACTGAAGGTGAAAGTGAAAGGTTCGGAGCGTTGATCATTGCAGTCATCGGTTCCGGACAGAAATAGCCGTTGAAGCCCTGGTCGTTCCAGATGATCCAGAAGCGGTATTCTTCGGAAACTTCGTAGCAGATCTTAATGCCGCTTGCACGGTCCTCAGCGATGATTCCGCTGAACGGTTTTCCGTCAAGTGCGAGTCTGCCGGCCGCATACATGTCGTTGTCGAGGTTCTGGAGTACCGGTACCTTTGTTCCGTCGACGTATTCCTTATCCCAGTCGGAAAGATCGAGAAGATCTTCTGTAGGAAGGCATCTTTCGTTGAGTTCACATCTCATCATGGCAGGTACCTGAAGACGGATGTCGGCAAGCTTTGCACCGTCAACAAACGGAGCCTGCATAGCTGTATGTGAACCGATGGATATCGGAAGCACCTTTTTAGAGTTGTTTGTAAACTTAATATCCTGCTTCAGTCCGTCAGCTGAAAGAGTGAATGTGTATTCAGCTGTGAAGTCAACCGGGAAGTACTGGTAAAACTCATCGTTTCTGTCGAAAACGAACTTTGTCTTTACCCATGCACTGTTCTCATCAGCACTGTACTCCTCAACGGAGTGTACTCTCTTGTGGAGAAAGCCGTGGATGTGGTTGTTGTAGTGATTCTTTTCATTCACCGGCCAGTGATATTCAGCGTCAGATGTCTTAAGAACACCGTCGGCAAGTCTGTTCGGGAAATAAAGAGTAGGCATTCCCCATACTTCAGGTGAGTTGATTATTGTCTCAGCCGGGTTTTCCGCATTGAATCTGAAAAATTCAACTGAATGTTCAGTGTTTCTGAGTCTGATAACATTACAGCCGATCTCGTAAGCGATGAGCGCTGTGTAACCGCCTGCTGTAAGCTCAACACACGGTGTTCCGTTGAAGTTTATAAGTCTTGCTTCGTTCATGACGAACTCCTTTACATTGATATATTATACTGCCATGTGCATCTGTCTGCCGAAGTCTCTGATCAGAAACAGACGACAAAAACAGCCTGGCACAGCCGGCAGTAAAAATTCCCTTTATAACATCAAAACAGGCGGCCTGAGCCGACCGCCTGTTGTTTTCGATTTTAATTGTATGATATCAAATCACTTGAATGCGCTGATCTCGAAACCGAATGGCATTTTTCTCATCTTGCCGTTTACAGCATCAACGATCTTAAGAATCTGAAGTACAAGCAGCGCAAGAGAAACTAAGCCTAATACAAAGCCTAATATTTTACCAAGCACAGGAATACCGCCAAGAATCATTCTCAGTACCCAGATCACGATTTCAGCTGCGCATATTGTGAGTGCCTGGTTTCCAACTGCCTTAGCATAAAGTGAGTCCTTATTTGATGTGATCGGAATGAAGAAAAGGAATGGAAGAAGGAATGCTACAATAGCCATACCTTTCTGCTGTTCCATCTCTGCAGGATCATACTGATCTGAGATTTCTTCCATCTGAAGTGAATTATAAATACCGTCCATACTACGTACCTCCTATATTTTGTTTTACCCAATTATTATTTTTTTACGAAATCACCTTTTATCCGGTGTTTCTATATAATAATTTATAGAAATATAATAGCATAAATTTCACAGAAAATCCATAGAAATTTGAATTAATTTTAAATTCATCGAAAAATACAGATTATCGATAATTTTGATGAAACAAACTGTGAAACATTGTCTTTTTGCACCGCATATTCGGCCGAATCAAATCAAAAGAGACCACTTTTGCGGCAGTCTTTTCTGCGTTTAAAAATTACTGCTCAGCCAAAAGCAGTACCACATAATTTCAGTGATACTGCTTTCTTGCGATAAAGTGTAGTTATTTTCAGCTTTTTAGGAGTTCCGATTTGATTCTTTTAAGTTCTTCACCGGAAATTCCACTGCATTCGATGATAACATCATCTGAAAAATTCTTGTAAAGCATGGTTCTGACAAAATTCATCTTTGCCTTTGTCTCGCCTCTTGTTTCGCCAAGAGTTATGCCACGTGCTTCACCGAGCGCTATGCCTTCATTCAGTATCCTTCTCGCTTCCGTTTCTATCACTGGTCCGCGCATGATGTCATCAACTCCTTTTTTCACTTTGTATCAAGTTCTGAAATTATCTTTATGAAACTTTCCTTGTCGGTAAACTCCTTGTAAACCGATGCAAACCTGATGTAGGCTATTGCGTCGAGGTCTTTCATCTTTTCGAGGACGATGTCACCTATTTCGGTCGTGGTGATCTGGTTCTTCATGTCGTTGGCAAATGAGGTTTCAATATCACTTACGATCCTTGTAACATCTTCAACGCTTACCGGACGTTTCTTGATGGCGCTGTAGATCCCCTTGATAAGCTTGTTCTTGTCAAACGGCTCGAAGGATCCGTCTTTTTTCTTAACCATAAGAAGCGGCACATCAAGGACTTCGTAGGTTGTAAACCTTTTTAAACAGCTCGGGCACTCGCGTCTTCTTCTCTTTTTCTTTTCAAGCGAACGGGAGTCAAGGACTTTGGTATCCGCGCATCCGCAGTATGGGCATTTCATAGTTTTATTTTCTCACTTTCTATCCTTTTGATAATGTTTTCTATATAACGGCAGCTGTTTATAAGATCGGAAACGCTGCCGAAATTGTTTCTGTAGAGCTCCGTTATAACCGCTCCGTCAAATCCTCTGAGGTACAGTTCCTTCAGAAGTCCGTAAATGTCAAATGTACCTGTTCCGGGTGCCAGACAGTCAGAAGATGCGCTGTTGTCGCTCATATGTACATGTATTATCCTGTTCCCGAGCGTCCTTGCTATTTCAAAGGGATCTTCGTGCGCGCGGACTGCCTGTTTTATATCGAGAACGAACTTCGCACGGTTGCCGAGAACTTCAGACATATGCTTCATGAAATCAAGGCTGTGACTCTGGCATCTTGCCACATTTTCCTGGGCAACGGTTATACCAAATGATGCAGCTGCATCGGCGAGTTCGGAAAAGATCTCAAAGTAGAAGTTCTCATTTACCGCCACCACGTTCATATTTCCGTGCAGGACAAAGATACGCGCTCCGAGGCGGTTCATGGCTTCGAAGTAATATTTATGGTAATCGAGCATATCCTTTACGCGGCGACTGTAACCGGAAAAGAACATCATTGGTTCGATCGGGCAGGTGTAAGGATGATAGGCAGCACATTCCGCTCCGTTCCGTGAAATGATATCTGCAAGTATTTCTGTAAATTCCGGCATTACCTCGCAATGGGTGTTTACGAATATCTCAGCAGTTTTAATGCCGTTTTCCATGAGTTCAGCCAGTGCTTTCTCAAGTAATTCCGGATAAAGGCAGGCTGTTGATGTCCCTGCTTTCATGGATGACTCAGGCTCCTTTATTTTGTCTTTGCATATTATTATAACATAAAACCGCCCTGTATGACAAGGCGTTTTTTTTGTATTTACGTTCAATCCGCCTAAACAGTAATGTGATCAGATAAAAATAACGAAATAATGCGGCAGCGTGACCTTGGTTTCCGCTTTACCGTTTTTGCCTCCGATAAGCTTATAAGCCACAGACGGTGCAAAATCGTTTATAAAATTATTGAGTGATACTGTAGCATTATTGGTCGCTTTAACCTCGACCGGAACAACTTCACCGTTCTTTTCGATAAGGAATTCTATTTCATGATCATTATCCGGCTTGTAATAATAGAGCTTATAGCCTCGTTTTAATAAGGATTCTGCAATTATATTCTCGTAAATACCTCCGCAGGCATTGCCTCTGAGATTTCCGTTAAGCAGTGCAAGCTTGGTTTCAAACCCGTACATGCAGCAAAGCAGTCCTGTATCATTGATGTACAGCTTGAACTGATCCTCATTTGAATTTGCCATAAGCGGAAGATACGGTTCGTGTATATTAAAGCATGCATTGACTATTTCAGAATCTCTGAGCCACTGAACACTTCCGCCGTATTTCCGGCGTGTCTGTCCTTTTTCAACCGTAGAATACTGAAATTTTTTAAGTTCCTTAGCCAGCTGTTTCGGAACTGCATCATAACACATACGAACAAGCTGTTTTTCACGTCCTCTGGCATGCTTCGAAATATCTTCGCGATACTCCGAGATTATATCGTTCTGTATTCTGTCAACTCGGTTAAAATCCTTATGCTCTGTAAAATCGGCCACGACTTCAGGCATCCCGCCGACCACCATAAATTCACGGAAAAGTTCGGTATACTTATTATGTATACTGTCAGGGACTGTTTCCCCGGACTGATAATAAGAACGAAGTACATCCACAGCGTTCTCACCGTATCCGTTTGCCCACAGAAATTCTTCAAAATCAAGAGAATACATAGTAAGCTGAGTTTCATATCCTACCGGAAGAGACTCAGGCACTTCAACACCATCATCGTCATCCTCTCCGTATGTAAGTCCCATGAGAGAACCGGAGAGTATAACATCAAAACGCATATCTTCCGCAAGGAATTTTACAGCAGTACGCGCATTGCCGCAGCGCTGGATCTCATCAAGGAATATAAGCGTGCTTCCCGGAATAAGACGAAAATCCTGAAGATTTGCCGTAAGTCTTTTCAGTATATCTTCTGACGTAAGATCACCGTCAAACACAGCCCTTAACTCCGGTCTGCGAAAGAAATCTATATGAACGAATGAATCATATTCATTTTTTCCGAATTCTTTAACAATAAATGATTTACCAACCTGACGTGCGCCTCTGATAAGAAGACATTTTCTGATCTTATCATTTCTTCTTGCACTCTTCCATTCAAGAAGATCTGAATATATCTTTCGTTTAAGCATTTACGCACCTCCGGGATAATTTTTGATTTAATTATACATAAAAAAAGAACCTCTGTCAAGCTGTTTTTGCATAAAAAAAGAACCTCTGAGAAGCTAAAACTGCATAAAAAAAGAGCCTAAGAAGGCTCAAAAATGCATAAAAAAAGAATTGTCAACCATTCAAGTGTACCGATAAAGCTATTTCTCATCCCTCAGGCTGAGTACAGACAAGCTGACTGCCACGGATATGACGACGTACACTGCGCACATGGCAAATATCTTTGCGGAGCTGAAGCCGGAGGTGATATTCTTCATCATGTAAGAAACAAGGTAAGTGTAGGCGACGGCTTCGTGTCTCGGATCAGACATGAATACTATCGCTTCACCTACTGCCACCGGAACTGTCGTGAAACCTGTCATGGACGAGATGGCGAATATTACTGACATGACCATTCCCCTTGTAAAGATCGTCATGGTGTTTATGAGCATAAGAAATGCCACCGACATAAAATAAACAAGGATAAACATTTTAATATAAACGGCGTCAAGACCGACAGGTCGTCCTTTTATTACTCCGTAAAAGAGATATGAAAAAGTACATACAAGCAGATATATGACCGTAAAGAACAGTAATGTGACTGCTGTACGTGCAAAGAAGATGGCACTCTTTCTTCTTACGGACGGAATTATATTCTTGATAAATCCGTTGGCGTGGTCGGCCGAGAACAATGCGGAAAGATATATCGCGCAGACTGCACACGGCAAACCCTGAGAGAGAACGTGCAGTGCTGCAGATGAAACTGTAATCGTATTATTTTCAATAAACATACTGAGTATCGGTATCTTCTGCTCGATCGCGGGGAGGAACACGCACAGGCAGCAAAGAAACAGAGATATCACAAGTCCGACCGAGCGTGACATTCTGTAAAAATACATTTTAATTAACCCTGTCATCTGTCTGACCCCCGTTTTCATCCACAATTTCAATATAAACCGATTCAAGATCGGAACCGGTACGTTTCGATCCGATAAGCCCTGCGCTTTCAGCCACGCATTTGTTTATGGCGATGATTTCATCATCAGTCTCAGCACCGAACACCTGTATTGTCCGGCCATCTTCTATCTTTATTTCATTATCGAAAGCCTTTCTCAGCGCTTCGGCTGCTTTTTCCGCATCTGCTGTGATTATCTCAATGCAGGCACCGAGTCTCAGGCTTGCCTCGTCCACTTCCTTTATGAGCTGTCCGTTATTGATTATTCCTACTGTATCGGCCACCTTGTCGAGCTCGCTCAGGATGTGGCTTGATATCATGATAGTCACTTTCTTCTCATCACGGAGCTTTGTAAAAAGATTACGCATCTGCAGTATTCCCTGCGGATCGAGGCCGTTTATCGGTTCGTCGAGTATGAGAAACTCAGGGTCTCCGGCCAGAGCCATGGCGATACCGAGTCTCTGCTTCATTCCGAGCGAAAACTGACCGGCTTTCTTTTTGCCGACGTTTTCAAGGTCAACGAATTCAAGCAGTGAATCAGCGTAATCCTTACTGTAACGGCCTTCGAGAAGGCACTTGCACTTAAGGTTTTCATACGCTGTCATATCGTAGTAAAGCCCCGGATTTTCAATAAGGCATCCGGTTTTAAGCGCTCCGTTTTTACCCGGATGCTTTATTATCTCCCCGCCGTCAGGACGCACCAGCCCCGCAAGCATCTTCATGCAGGTAGTTTTTCCGGCACCGTTTTTCCCTATAAGGCCGTATATTTCGCCCTTTTTCACATGAAGCGAAACCTTATCCACAGCGGCTTTTCCCCTGTAGTTCTTTGTAAGTTCGTTTGTTTCTATAAGATGATCCATAGTAATCTCCCCTAATCGCCTTAAAATCCACAAAACTCCTGATACTTATCTAAAACATGTGAATATAAAGTCTCTTTGTTAATACAATGTTTATCGTTCTTTCTGATCATATCGTCTTCTTCATACATCTCGAGTAACATATATATATCATCCAATATATTGTATTGATCAGTACCTAACTCTAAAAATAATGATTCTCTGCTATTATCCATCAGATTGTCATACTCATTTCTAAATTTCAATATATTTTCATCAGACATTTCAGCAGAAATAAAATCATTTATGAGTTTGATAATTATATTCTTATTCACTTTATAATGCTCCTGCAATGAGTTACTTAACAGATATATGATTTGTCGTGAAATCAAAGCACTTTAATACCATCTTCAATGTATTTATTATAATATTAAAAATGATATTTTTCAACATAAATCACTCTAATTATCTGACCATTTTCTTATTTAGCTTGTAGTAATATCCATTCTGTGCTATAATATATTACAAATTAAAGTAAAGGAATGAATCAGAATGAAACTTGCAGTACTGTTTCCGGGAATAGGATACCACTCGGACAAACCGCTGTTTTACTACACCAAAAAGGTACTGAAGGCAGCCGGATATGAGATAAAAGAGGTCAGATACACAGATCTTCCGCACGTTACACGCGGCGACAGAGAATCAATGAGCCGTGCATACGGAATGGCACACGATCAGGTGTGGGCAGAGCTTGAAGGAACAGATTTTTCGGGATATGAAAAAGTCGTTTTCGCAGGCAAAAGTCTCGGTTCCGTTCTCGCTGCAGAATATACATCCGCTCATAAGCTGAATGATGTTTACCACATATCCATGACACCGGTAGAGGACACTCTGAAGCTTCTCGGAGGATGCAAAGGCGCCATATTCCAGGGCCTTGCAGATCCATGGCTCGATTCTTCAGTGACATACGAATACATGAAAACTCTCGGAAAAGACTATACACTCTACACCTACGAGAATGCAAACCATTCGCTTGAAACAGGTGATGCATTAACTGATCTAACAATAATGCAGAGCTTTGTAAAAACGCTTACAGAACTGATATGAATAAAATGTGCGCCGGCGGCGCATTATAAGAAAAGGCAGGCCGAACGGCCTGCCTTTTTTGGTGTTATACTTAATAAAAATCTTATGCACTCTTCTTTGCCTTCTGCATTGAAACCCAGAGGCTTGGTGCGAGGCAGAGGGATGAATATGTACCAACGATCATACCTACGCTTATCGGGATGGAGAAGCTGAGGATTGATGTTACGCCGCGCATGTAAGCAACGATCGAAATGATAATCATTGTAGCAACTGTTGTGATCGTTGTTCTGAATGAACGTGTCATTGACTGTGTTGTGCTTATATTAACAAGATCGTGGATCTCTGCTGACGGCATGAGCTTTCTGTTTTCTCTGATTCTGTCGTAAACAACGATTGTATCGTTGATAGAGCTGCCGAGGATGGTAAGAACAACGGCGATGAAGTTTGAGTTGATCTGGAATCCCATGAGAACGAAAGCAGCGTATGTAGCGACAATATCGTGAAGAAGTGCAAGAACTGCACATATACCTGATGACCATCCGCTCATTCTCTTGAATCGGAGTGAGATGTAGATGATGAGAACTATAGCTGAGAAGATAACGGCTACGATACACTTGATGAAGAAGTTGCGTCCTGATGAAGCTGCAACGTCTGTTGAGTCAAGGATCTGAAGGTCGTTGTCCTTGTATGCTTCCTGAAGAGAAGAAGTAAGTGCTGTCTGCTTTTCAGCAGTAAAACCTTCATTTGAAACGAATGAGATCGAAAGCTTCTTTCTGTCGCTCTGGAACATTTCACCCTGCTGAACAGTTACGTTCGCACCGGTGAGTTCCTCGACCTTCTTTTCTGCATCTGCATCATTAATTTCGCCTGCAAATGAGTATGTGATCATTGTACCGCCCTTGAACTCGATGGCAACGTCAACGCCGAGGAATGTAACCACAACGGCTATCGCGATGAGCACGAGCGAGATAGCGTAGAATATCTTTCTGTGTCCGGTAAAATTAAGGCGTTTGATATCTGCGCCTGTTCCGGCATTAGGTGATTTTTGTGTCTTACTCATTTTTCAGGACCTCCGTAAAGCTTTCTGTTCTTGAAGATGCTGAACTTTGAAAGTGAGCCGAGCATAAGTCTTGAAGCCCATACACCCATAACGAAGTTAAGGATAGCACCGACAGTAAGAGTGAAGCCGAATGAATAGATGGTACCTTCAGTAGTTGTACCGAACCATCTGAAGATGAAGCTGAGCATTTTTGCAAAGAGGCTGTCCGGAACACCGAAAGCACCCATGAGGATAATCGCGATAAGGATGAGTGTGAGGTTTCCGTCGAAGATAGCTGAGAAAGCTCTCTTGTAACCTGCTTCAAGAGCAGTGTTGAGCTTCTTGCCTGAACGGAGTTCTTCCTTTATACGCTCGGCTGTGATGATATTTGCGTCAACGCCCATACCAACTGAAAGGATGATACCTGCTATACCAGGGATAGTAAGTGTTGAGCTGTTCATGAAGCTGAAGTAGCCTGAAACAGCTGCAAGTGTGAATGTTACCTGACCGATAAGGCCGATAACTGCAACGAAACCAGGAAGTCTGTAAAGAATGATCATATAAAGAGCGATAAAACCAAATGCGACAAGACCGCCGAAGATCATTGCCCTAAGAGCGCCTGCACCGAGTGTCGGTGAAATAGTTGAGAAGCTTGATGTTGTAAGTGAGAACGGAAGAGCACCTGAATTGATCTTGTCTGCAAGAGCCTTGGCGTCTTCATATGTTTCAAAGCTTCCTGAAATGATAGCCTTGCCTGTTGTGATGTGAGCCTGTACTGTAGGAGCAGAAATAAGAGTGTTATCCATCCAGATGGAGATCTGTCCCTTGCTCTCTGAAAGTCTGCCTGTAGCTTCAGAGAATTTTTCAGCACCCTCAGGCTTGAGTTCGAGTGAAACAACGTATTCGTAGCTGCCGTCGTCTGCAGGCTGGTAGCCTGCTCTTGCGTTGTCTACGTCATCACCGTTGAGAACGAGTGTACCAGTCGGAACTGTTTCGCCGTTTTCATTTGTTGATGAATCAGTACCCTCACGGAATGTGAGCATCGCTGTACCGCCGAGTTCCTTAACGGCTGCTTCAGGATCGAAGTCTGATTCTGATGACTGCCAAGGGAAACGAACGATGATACGGTCATTGTTGTTGTCAACGTAAACGTTGCTGTCAGTAATACCGAGTGATGCGAGACGCACCTTCATTACTTCCTTTACGGAATCGAGCTGTTCCTCTGAGGCATCAAATCCGTCAGCAGGTGTGAAAGTTACGTCAACACCGCCCTGGATGTCTATACCGAGTCTTATGTCCGATACATCTTTAATGTGTGTTGTTGAAATATCACCGTACTGGTATTTCAGACCGAATATTGCGGTGTATGAAAAACCGATGATAAGCAGGAACACAATAAAGAATACGGGCTTTTTAATATTCTTCACTTTTTTTCCTCCGTTTGTTTGTATTTAATGGAATGCTGTGACAAACAGTCTTTACAGGATCAGACATTGATCTCCGCAGTTTCGCCTGTTTCGTCTGAATGTGCGTCAAGCACTGGCTTTACACATGTTTCAATAAACTCTGTAACCTGTTCAGAGCTGCGGCCTGTGAAGTTTTCAGGCTTAAGGATAGCGTCGAGCTCTTCCTTTGTGATCATGAACATTTCGTCCTTGAGGATCATGTCGCAGAGATCGTTTTCGAGGCCTTCTTCCTTTACATGCTTTCCTGCGATCATTGAATATTCACGGATCCTTTCGTGGAGAGCCTGTCTGTCGCCGCCCTTCTTTACTGCGTTCATCATGATGTTTTCAGTAGCCATGAAAGGAAGCTCAGCCATGATCCTGCGGCGGATCATCTTAGGGTAAACGACCAGTGAGCTTGTTACGTTGATGAGGATGTTAAGAATAGCATCTGCGGCAAGGAAGCCTTCAGCTACTGAAATTCTCTTGTTTGCACTGTCATCAAGTGTTCTTTCGAACCACTGTGTACCTGCTGTGAATGCAGGGTTTAAGCTGTCTATCATAAGGTAACGTGCAAGAGAAGTGATTCTTTCGCAGCGCATAGGATTTCTCTTGTAAGCCATTGCTGAAGAGCCGATCTGTCCCTTTTCGAACGGTTCCTCCATTTCCTTGAAGCTCTGGAGGATACGCATGTCGTTTGAGAACTTGCTTGCAGACTGAGCGAGTCCGCTGAGTGTTGCGATGATCTGTGAATCGACCTTTCTTGAATAAGTCTGGCCTGAAACCGGAACAACGCCGTCAAATCCCATTTCTTCAGCGATCATTGCCTCGAGCTTCTTTATCTTTTCGCTGTCGCCTTCAAAAAGCTCAACGAATGAAGCCTGTGTACCTGTTGTACCCTTTGAACCTAAAAGCTTTAAGTTCTTTATTCTGTACTCGATCTCTTCGAGATCCATGAGGAATTCATTGATCCAGAGAGTTGCACGCTTGCCGACAGTTGTAAGCTGTGCCGGCTGAAGATGTGTATATGCGAGTGCCGGCATATCCTTGTATTCAGCAGCAAACTTTGAAAGCTGTGAAATAACGGTCACGAGCTTTTTGTGAACTATTTTAAGCGCATCGCGCATAATGATCACATCAGTGTTGTCACCGACATAGCATGAAGTTGCACCGAGATGGATGATACCCTTTGCCTCCGGACATACGAGGCCGTAGGCGTAGACGTGCGACATTACATCGTGACGGCAGATCTTTTCACGTTCCTTTGCGGCCGCATAGTCGATGTTGTCGATGTTCGCCTCAAGTTCCGCAACCTGCTTTTCAGTAACAGGAAGACCAAGCTTCATTTCAGCTCTTGCAAGAGCGACCCAGAGTTTTCTCCAGGTAGTGAATTTCTTGTCTGCGGAAAAAACGAACTGCATTTCCTTGCTTGCGTAACGAGTGCAGAACGGACTTTCATAACTGTTAGTCATCAGAAAAACTCCTTTATAATTTTAAGAATTTATTTTTACATTAGTATTTTAATTGTATCATATCCGTACTGATTAATCAAGGTTTTCACGTTATTATTTTTCATCGGACGGGCAAACTTCCGTTTTTCACATTTGTCCACACGCTGTATTGTTGAAAAGTTAAAAATTATGTTGAAAACCTGCATCAGTAATTTTTCGAAATAATACGTCTGAGCTTAAGAAGATCCGCAGCATTTACGGCTCCGTCGCAGTCCAGATCACAGCTCTTTCTGACATCTCTGCCGACCGCTCCCGAAGATAAAACCGCAGTGATAAGATATGTCACATCGGCCGTGTTGATTATTCCGTTTCTGTCCGTATCACCGTAAACGAGTCCGTCAGTAAGATCTTCAGCAAGTTTCGGTATTTTGTCTGTTATGAATTTCTCACCGAGTACATTGTCAAATCCGGCTGATTCAAGCGCGTTCGTGAAACCGGTCCCGTCGTAGATCGAGATATGGGATATATCTGTGTACATCTCTGCAGCCCTGTCAAAATCCCTGTACATAACGCTCCAGAGATCAACGGCCGCAAGCGCTGATACCGCGTAGCTTATGTAGTACCCCGGCATCTGGAAAAAGTGTGCTATCTCGCAGAACGACACGTTGTAGAGCCTGTACTTTTCCGCCAGCTCATGATATTTGTCCACAACATCCTGAGGAGTCATGCTGTCTGCATGTTCAAAAACGTAGTTCTCGAATTCGTTGCCCTGAAATCCGCCGGCGATAGCAACAAGAAGAGACGCCGCTTCAGTCAGACGAAGATATTCATCGTTCACACCGTAGATGGAATCGTAAAAATCAGTGTAGAGCACCTCAAGTCCCTGGGACTGTACCTCCGCTATGTCAAGATTGCTTCCGTGTATGTACAGGTAAGGCGTAGGATCCTGCCGCAGCGCATTGAAATGTCCGAATTCATGAGTAGTCGTGGAAAAATCCTTGCTTTCGCCACGGATATACTGATAAATGACAGCCGCTCCGATATAATTGAGCTTGGTGGTGTACGAAGTGGTATCACTGTTCCCGCTGCCCGTCATGTAAAGGCCGCGTTCACGGACCATTTCTGCAGATTCACGGAGATCATCCGACACCCTGTAGGCAAACTGTGACACTACATCGAAGTTATCGTCAAACTCTTTTTCACCAGCATCCTTTACATACACCTGTACAGCACGGTCTGTTATCTTCTGAAACGCATCACTCAGCTTTTCTGCGGCCGTATCGTTAAGATCAGCTATGTCATCCGGAGAATAGTCCCTGCAGTAGAGCTGGTAGGCATAGTCTATGTAACTGCAGTTTTCTGTAAGTATAAGGCTGTTATAGTAGTTTACCAGATCAAGATATATTTCAGCGCAGGCAAGTTCCTTTTCAGATTCTGAAACAGATGATCCGAGAACATCGATATATTTCTTAAGAAGTTCGTTTTTCCGCACGATCATCTCATCGTTTTCTTCGGCTTTCTTAACCGTATACTGATGATTCTGCTGAATATATCCGTCCTGCATAAGTGAAAAGACGTATTCACCGTTCCTTGTACTGACCGCTTTTGACAGTGTTTCATTTATCCTCGAAATAACATAGCGGCCGGAAGCTGACATAACATTATAGGTCTCACGGTTTTCATCGGTCATATTCTGAGAATACTGAACCTTGGAAAGAACAAGCTGATAGTACGCGTAATCGACCTCTTCTATTATTTTGTCATACATCGACTTTATAAAGCTCCGGTCGTCCGATGTGAGAGAAAGTTCAAAGTCCGCAAGCACGCTGTCGATACGTGTCACGTCGTATCCGGTAAATTCCTCTTCAGCAGAAACCGCAGGCAGACATGCCGGAACAGCAAGCGACAGGCCAAGAGATGCCGATATCAGAAACGATAAGATCCTTTTAACTTTTTTCATCCTGAGCTCCCCTTTTTTCAGTAAAATACAAAAAAGGCACAGTCGTATAAATGGCTGTGCTTAAATTATACTATTTGTGATAGCTTTTGCCTGCAGATATCATAAAAGCCCTGTAGATCTGCTCAAGGAGCATGATCCTTGCAAGCTGATGCGGAAATGTCATTTCAGACATGGAAAGTCTGAGCCCGCCGGAATTCTTGACTGAATCAGCCAGACCGTATGAGCTCCCGATAACAAATGATATCTCACTGCATCCCGAAAGTGCAGTTTCTTCGATCTTTTCCGAAAGTGCTTCGCTTTTCATCTGTTTTCCCTCGATGCACATCGGAATAATTAGTCCCTTTGCATGTTTCATAATGCTCTTTGCTTCAGTTTCAAGCGCATTTTTTATCTCGGCTTCTGACGGACGGTCCGAAAGTCTGCATTCGTCGATCTCGGTGATCCTGAGGGTGCAGAAAGCCTGCAGCCTCTTTGCATATTCTGCAGAAGCCGCACGAAGATAGTCTTCCTTGAGTTTTCCTACCGCTATAAGATTAATACTCATCATGTCAGATCACCACCATGTCTCCGGTCGTCTCCGGCTTTGCGACCATGAGAAAATAATCACGGTCCCTTTCAAATTCTGAAAGTCTGTTTACAGCTGTTTTCTCAGCAAGCTCAGGAGTGTTGTTCTCCTCGCTGAGATGCCCGAGAATGAGATTCCTTGTTCCGTTCTTTACAAGTCTGAAGGCCTGGTCAGAACTTGCGTCGTTGGATAGATGTCCGCGCTCCGAGCATATCCTCTGCTTGAGCATACGCGGATAGCTTCCGAAAAGCATCATTTCCTCGTCGTAATTGGATTCCAGAAGCACCGTCCCCGCGCCGAGAACAGCCGAATCCACTGCTTCAGTGACGCATCCGAGATCAGTACACACGGCGCAGGAGGAACCGTCGGCAAAATCCACACGATAGCCGCAGCTCTGCTCTGCGTCATGCGGTGTATCGAAGGCTGTGACCTTCATATCAAAAAGCTCTGCCGATATATTTATCTCCAGAGCCTGCGAATTTTCATGTATCATATTGTCACCGACAAGTCTTCTTAAAGTCACAGCCTGAGCGTAGACCTTAAGAGAATGTCTTTTGGTGAGCACGGGCAGACCCTTGATGTGATCTCCGTGCTCATGCGTAATAAAAACAGCCTTAACTGCGGAAATGTCAAGACCGCACCGTTTCATAGCCCCGTCAAGACGTTTGTATGAAACACCGCAGTCAACAAGAATTCCCCTCTGGCTGTTTCCTATAAATATTGCGTTTCCCTTGCTTGAACTGAACAAAGGATAAATAGCATTCATAATTTACCTCATTTTCACCGTGATCATGAGCTTTTTACTGCTGCATTTTCATCCGGAAAATATCTTTTTTCGATGTCAGCTCCGATTCCTCTGAGCTTTCCGTCCATATCCTCGTATCCGCGTTCAATGTGGTGAATGTCTTCTATCTCGGTAACCCCTTCAGCAGCAAGACCTGCTATGATGAGTGCGGCACCCGCTCTTAAGTCACATGCCTTTACCGGAGCGCCCTTAAGGCTTCCTGTGCCTTCGATGATGGCAACTTTGCCGTCAATGGTGATGTTGGCGCCCATTCTTCTGAGCTCCTCGACATAAGCAAAACGGCTGTCCCAGATGGTCTCGGTAACGACACTCGGTCCGTCAACAAGTGTAAGAAGGGTTGCGATCTGAGGCTGCATGTCTGTCGGGAATCCCGGATGAGGACTTGTCTTGATGTTGGTCTTTACAAGAGGACGTGATGTCCAGACACGTACAGCATCGTCAAATTCCTCTACGTTCACGCCTATCTTGATAAGCTTTGCAGTGATGGACTCAAGATGCTTAGGGATAACGTTGCGGATCATAACGTCGCCGTGTGTTGCTGCAGCAGCGATCATGTATGTTCCTGCTTCGATCTGATCCGGAACTATCGAGTAGGTAGTTCCTCTGAGATACTTAACGCCGCGGATCTTGATAACGTCAGTACCGGCACCCATAATGTCAGCGCCCATCGAGTTGAGGAAGTTTGCAAGGTCAACTATATGAGGTTCCCTTGCAGCGTTTTCGATAATAGTGAGACCGTCAGCCCTTGCCGCTGCAAGGATGGCGTTCATGGTTGCACCTACGGAAACCTTGTCGAAGTAGATGTGACCGCCGTAAAGGTGATCTGTTTCAACGTTGACAACTCCGTTTACAATTCCGACCTTTGCTCCGAGTGTTTCGAAAGCCTTGAGGTGCATGTCGATCGGTCTGTCACCGAGAGGACATCCGCCCGGCATTGAGACCATTGCTTTATTGAACTTTCCGAGACATGCACCTAGGAAATAGTAAGATGCTCTCATCTTTCGTGCCATGTCATACGGAACTTCTGAATTCATAAGATGTGTGGCGTCGATGGTGAATGTGGTTTTGTTGACCATCTCAACCTTAGCGCCCATTTCCCTGAGTATTTTAAGACCTATGGAAACGTCGCTGATGTCAGGAACATTTTCAAGAGTACAAGGCTCATCAGAAAGGATAACTGCAGGAATTATTGCCACGGCTGCATTCTTGGCGCCGCTGACATAAATGTCGCCTTTCAGTCTGTTTCCGCCTCTTACAACAAACTTATCCAAAATTTTCTCCCCTTAAACTTCAAACTTACTGGGTTCTTTAATCAATATTCAGCTATTTCAGCTTTTTCGATAATTACATCATCAAGTGGTTTGTCATTTGAATCAACAACTGTTGAGCTGCAGATATCCTCAACAATATCCATACCTTCGATGACCTGACCGAAAACAGTGTAACCGCCGTCAAGCCACGGTGCACCGCCTTCTGTAAAGTACGCACTTCTGGCCTTTTCAGTATAATTGAAATCCTTGCCTCTGTACTTTTCAAATACAGTTTCATCAGTGAATTTCTGTCCTACAACAATGTAGAACTGGCTTCCGTCAGTGCTTGTCGAACCGCTGTTTGCATAAGCAAGAGCCCCTTTAACATTGCAGAGATAACTGCTTGTGCCGCCGTCAAATCTGCCTCCCCATATGCTTTCTCCGCCCTGTCCGTTTCCGAGAGGGTCACCGCCCTGGATCATGAAATCGGAAATGACACGGTGGAAAGTAAGGCCGTTATAGTCCCCGTTCACAACATGCCCTACAAAGTTGGCACATGCGCGAGGAAGAAGATCAGGGAAAAGCTTGAACTTTACTGTTCCCTTATCCTTTATTGTCATTACTACTATCTCCTCACCTTTTTCCGGCTGAGTGTAGTTTGCAATGTCAGTGTATTCAGCATCGCTTCCGTTAATATCATAGGTTTCTGCTCTTGAACTGCCGCTGTACATTGTATAGCCCGGTGATTTTTTTCCGCACCCTCCGAGGGATGCCGCAAATAATGCTGTCGCAAGTATCACGGCAGCAGCTTTTACAGGAAACTTTTTCATTGTCATTTTTAACTCCTAAATCTAAGACGACGATGTTTTTTCGTCTGTCTGTTTATGCATCTGAAAGGCACTGTGATGATACAGCATCTATTAACTCAGTATGCAACTTTTATTATACTACAATACTGAATATTTGTAAAGTTAATTTTTAAAGAGATGACTTTTTCGTAAAGGTGAATAACTTTACACCTTTTCAGAAGTCTGGTTTTATGGGTTTGATCAGTGTTTCCCTAAAACAAAAAAATCAGCACCGGATGATGCGGTACTGATTTTTTTCTTAATATTTCAGCGAAGATCTTATTCAGCGTTATACTCTGCGTAAGTCATTACCTTAATGCCTGTTATTTCTATTTCAGAAACAGGGATCTGTGTTTTCTCATCTGACGGCTCTGCAAGAATGCTGTCAAGAACATCCCATCCGTCAAAGGTCTGACCGAAAACAGTCAGCTGCTGCGAAACATTCGGGGTGCCGCCGTATTTGTAGAACATGTTTATAAGATTTTTCGTACTTTCATAAGCAGCACTGTCCGCTGTGTTTACCTTATCATCTTTAAGATAAGGATCAAGCTGCTTCTTTACTTCCTCGTCCTCAAAATCAATGGTACCAGGAATAATGAAACGGCTTCCTCCGTAAATGACCTGACCCCTCCACAGAGTCCCCTGAGTAAGGCCGGCTGAAAGAAGCGCACCTTTAAACGGCCAGAGATCCTTGGTTATCTCAGGTTCTACCTTTTCAGTATTCTTGTCATATTCTTCCGGAAGTGAGCCGTCACTGTATTTGCTTCCGAACCCGGCGCTGATACCGTTCTGTACCGAATAGACGAAAGTTTCATTGTAATAACCGGAATCAGCAAGCTTTCTGAAGTTTGCAACTGTTTCAGGCGCATACTGCGGATACAGCTCGGCAGCAATGTCTCCGTGATCAGTCGAAATGACCGCTACGAGCGCATCATCGGCAATTTTTCCTTCAAGCGTATCTCCCTGAACAAGATTCACTTCCTCAGTTATTGCCATAACCTTTTTCTGTTTCTGTATGTTTACAACTGTCGCTACTGTCATTGAAACCGTAAACACTGCCATAGCTGCAAATGCTGCAGCAATAAATCTCTTACCTGTACTGTTCACTATGGGTCCTCCTTTGCAGGATCACTTTTTCCTTATCTTCGTTCCCTGTCTTGTTTCCTCGATGATATATCCGAGTGAAGCTATCCTGTCACGGAGTTCATCTGCAAGGGCAAAATTCTTTTCCTTTCTTGCAGCCTTTCTCTGTTCGGCAAGTTCAAGGATCTCAGCTGGGATCTCTTCCTCCTTCTTTCTGTTGTAAAGGAGTCCGAGTACGCCTGTAAGCTCATCGAAGACTGCTGCTCCGGCTTCGAGCTGTTCCTTTGATGTACTGCTGTCAGCTGACATCGTGTTGAGGTCGCGTACAAGCTCGAAAACTGCTGTTATAGCATCGGCTGTGTTGAGGTCGTCATCCATAGCCGCAATAAACTGTTCTCTTCTTTTATCGAAAAGTGCCTTTGCTTCAGCGCTTACTTCGCCGCTCTTTGCAACTGCGATCGCACTGTCAAGAGTATTGCGGCAGTTGTAAAGTCTTTCAAGAGACGCCTTGCATGATTCAAGAAGTTCCACGCAGTAGTTGATAGGGCTTCTGTAGTGAGCCTGCACCATCATGTAGCGTACAACTTCGTAGCCGTATTTTTCAGCAACTTCACGTGCTGTGAAGAAGTTGCCAAGTGACTTGGACATCTTCTGGTTGTCAACGTTGATATAGCCGTTGTGCATCCAGTAATTTGCAAGCGGACTTCCTGTGGCAGCCTCGCTCTGTGCTATTTCATTTTCGTGGTGCGGGAAGATAAGATCCTGTCCGCCGCAGTGGATGTCAAGAGTATTTCCGATGTGGAAGCGTGACATCGCCGAGCACTCGATGTGCCAGCCCGGTCTGCCCTTGCCCCACGGTGAATCCCAGTACGGTTCGCCCGGCTTTGCAGCCTTCCACACTGCAAAGTCAAGAGGATCTTCCTTGTGTTCGCTTACATCTATTCTTGCACCGGCCTTAAGCTCGTCTATAGGCATTTTTGAAAGCTTGCCGTATTCAGGGAATTTTGATGTTCTGAAGTAAACGTCACCGTTTGACTCATAGGCAAAACCCTTGTCAACGAGAGTTTTTACGATATCAATGATGATATCCATGCTCTCGGTAACCTTCGGATGAACGTCAGCATCCATTACGTTAAGGCCGTGCGCATCCTTCTTGTACTCGGCAATGTACTTTTCCGAGATCTCGATGGATTCAACGCCTTCCTCGTTCGCCTTCTTTATGATCTTGTCATCAACGTCAGTAAAGTTCTGAACGTACTTTACCTGATAGCCGCGGTACTTAAGGTATCTTCTGAGAACGTCGAAAGAACAGATAGGTCTCGCGTTTCCTATGTGGATGTAGTTGTAAACCGTTGGTCCGCAGGCATAGATATTAACGACTCCGTCGGTAAGCGGTCTGAATTCTTCTTTTTTTCTTGTCATCGTGTTGTAAAGCAACATGATAATTATTCCTCCTCGTGTAAGTACATTTAAGAAAACGTGACAGAGAACGGATATCTGAAGACTCCGTCATATGTATTTAAACTGTATTATTTATCTGTGTCAATGTATTTCCAGTAACCTTTAAGGTATACTCCGCCGGAAACCACGGTAAGAACTGTTGAGATCCAGATAAGTACATCTGAAATGACTGCAAACTTTTCAGTAACTCCGGCACAGCAGAAAAGAAGTATTGCTACGATCGCAACCATTGTGAACGCTGTCTTGAGCTTGCCCCATATGCCGGCAGCAACGACAACTCCTTCATTTGCAGTAACAAGACGAAGTCCTGACACCATGAATTCCCTTGCAACTATGATGATAAGCGGAATAGCTGACATAAGTCCCTTTTCCGTAAAGCAGCAGAGTGCTGATACAACGAGGACCTTGTCTGCAAGCGGATCAAGAAATTTACCGAAAGTGGTCACAAGCCCCTGCTTTCTTGCGATGTGTCCGTCAAGGAAATCGGTAAATGACGCCACAGCGAATATAACAAATGCTATAATATAATTTCCCGGTACCTGTTCAAGATAGAAAAACAGGATGAAAAAAGGTACAAGTATCGCTCTTAAAAGCGTAAGTTTATTCGGCAGGTTCATCTGTCACCTCTCCCATCAGATCGTAGTCCAGTGATTCATTTACGTGTACGCGTACAAACTGTCCGACTTCCAGCTTGTGGTCACAGTCAAAGAATATCTTTCCGTCAATGTCAGGTGCATCGCCTGCGGTCCTTCCGAAATAGCATTCAGCCCACTGGTCAAAGCCCTCAACCACCGCTTCAACAGTTTTTCCGATCATGCGAAGATTTTTCTGCTCGCTTATGAGCTGCTGCTGTTCCATTATGATCTCGGCACGGTGCTGACGGATCTCTTCATCCACCTGATCAGGCATTGTGGCAGCCTTTGTGCCTTCTTCTTCTGAATATGGGAAACAGCCGAGTTTGTCAAATTCCATGTCCTTTATGAATTCAGCCATTGAATTGAACTGCTCCTCAGTCTCGCCCGGGAAACCGGTGATAAGTGTAGTTCTTATCACGAGTCCGTCTATCTTTTCGCGGAGCTTTTTAAAGAGCGCACGCAGTTCTGCTTCCGAACCGCCGCGTCCCATCGCCTTCAGGATCTTTTCGTCGCTGTGCTGTATCGGTATGTCCATATATTTAACGATTTTAGGTTCTGACGCGATCACGTCGATAAGCTCGTCAGTAATTCGTTCAGGATAACAGTAAAGAACTCTTATCCACTTAAGTCCGTCTATTTTACAGAGTTCACGAAGAAGCTCAGGAAGTCTTGATTTTCCGTAAAGATCTTCGCCGTAGCGCGTCGAATCCTGCGCAACAACAATAAGCTCTGTGATACCGTTTTCCGCAAGCCATTTTGCTTCCTCAAGGACATCTTTCATAGGAACACTGCGGTATTTTCCTCTTATCATCGGGATAGCACAGTAACTGCAGCAGTTGCTGCATCCTTCAGCGATCTTTAAATATGTAAAGAACGGAAGTGTCGTAATTATTCGCTTTCCTGTACATTCAAGAAGAAGCTTGTCCTTGAACTCAACGACATGTTCGTTGGCAAGGACCTTGTCAATAAGGCTGAGGATCTCGTCCTCGGAACCGATGCCTGCAACGGCATCCACCTCGTTTGTAAACTCCGCCTCAAATTCTTCCCTGTATCTCTGAACAAGACATCCTGTAGCGATTATTTTCTTTACCGTACCCTCTTCCTTGAGCTTTGCAAGTTCAAGAATAGTTTCGATTGCCTCTTCCTTGGCTTCCTTTATAAAACCACAGGTGTTGACAATGACCACATTTGCTTTTGCCGGGTCTGTAACTATCTCATATCCGTGTTCACGAACCTTATAGAGCATCCTTTCACTGTCAACAAGGTTTTTGGAACAGCCGAGGGATACCATACCGATTTTTACAGGCATGCTGGAATACCACCTTTATTCTTTATTGTTTACTGTCTGTGCCTGACTCTGCATTAGTTTTTCCACAGCAGAATGCTGTGGTGTTTACGGAAACGCTGATTTATTCGTAAATCAGCGTGGGGTTCGGGGCGAAGCCCCGCAAATCCCACCTCCGGAAATCCGGCGAAGCCGGATTTCCGATTTGATCAGTGTTTCCTTAAAGATCTGCGCTTTGTCAGTAATACGATTCATCATCGTCTTCACAGTCCATCATCTTCACAGCCGCGTTGATATCATCGAAGCTGTAGCCCTGACGGACAAGCGCATTTTTCATCTTTCTGACCTTGTCACGGTCATCAAGACTTCCGGAATATTTTTTTCTGATTATTTCACAGATACGTTCTCTGGTACCGTCTTCATAGGCACTTAAGACCTCATCCACCAGTTCACGGTCAAGCCCCTTCTGATACATCTCGCGTGACGCACGGTAAGCGCCGAATTTCTTTACTTCAATGTATTTCCGGGCCAGATTTTCCGCGTAACGGCGGTCATTTATCATTCCGAGGGACACGAGCTTGTCAACTGCGTAGTAGCAGATGTCCTCGTCATAGTTTTCACGAAGCTTTCTGAAAAGCTCAACGTACGAGTAGTCACGGTAATCGAGAAGATAGAGCGCACGCTCAGTGGCTCTTCTTCTGTCCGAGGCAAGAAGCATTTCACCGTACTTTTCCGTACTTATCTCCGCTCCTGCTCTTAATCCGAAGTCGGCGACTATGTCACGGTGAAGATATATCTTATTACCCTCTGCGACCACCTCATAAGTCGTACCCTTGTACTTTGTGACAGAATTTATTATCACTCGTCAGCACCGGCAGGAGCGAATTCCTCGAAGTCATCGTCCGCACTTACTGAAACGTCATCCTTAGCCGTCGATGCCTGTGATGCTGCCTTTGCAGCTTCCACAAGCTTTGCCTCAGCCTTGGATTTAACTGATGCAGCAGCGAGCTTCTGAGCGTTTTCCTTTATCTTTTCCTCGATCTCGAGTCTTAAAGCTGTATCGTTCTTAAGAACTTCCTTGGCGTTGTCACGTCCCTGGCCGAGCTTTGTTTCGTTGTAGCTGAACCATGCGCCGCCCTTCTTGACAATGTCGAGTTCAACAGCAAGGTCGAGAACTTCGCCTACTCTTGAAATACCCTGACCGTACATAATGTCGAATTCACATTCCTTGAACGGAGGAGCTACCTTGTTCTTAACGACCTTACACTTTGTACGCGCACCGATAACCTCGGTACCGTTCTTGAGTGTTTCGCCCTTTCTTACTTCGATTCGTACTGATGAGTAGAACTTGAGAGCACGTCCGCCCGGTGTTGTTTCAGGATTTCCGTACATTACACCGATCTTTTCACGTACCTGGTTGATAAAAATGGCAACACAGTTTGATTTCGAGATAACTGAAGTGAGCTTTCTCATAGCCTGTGACATGAGTCTTGCAAGCTGACCTACGTGAAGATCGCCCATTTCGCCGTCGATCTCGGCCTTTGTAGTCATAGCTGCAACTGAGTCGAGAACGAGGATGTCGATAGCACCTGAACGGACGAGAGCTTCGGCAATTTCAAGGGCCTGTTCACCGCTGTCCGGCTGTGAAACAAGAAGATTGTCTATGTCAACTCCGAGAGCGCTTGCGTAAACAGGATCAAGTGCGTGCTCAACGTCGATAAACGCAGCGTTTCCGCCCATTTTCTGAGCTTCGGCAACAACGTGAAGTGCAACTGTTGTCTTACCGGAACTTTCAGGTCCGTATATCTCGACGATACGTCCGCGCGGAACACCGCCTATGCCAAGTGCCATGTCAAGTGTCATTGAACCTGTAGGAATAGCCTCAACATCAAGAGCCTTGGTCTGGCCAAGACGCATTACCGCACCTGCACCGTATGTCTTTTCGATCTGGGCGATAGCCATTTCCAGAGCCTTCTGCTTTTCATCATTGCCAACAGGTACCCCGAGTGTCTTTTTCTTTATTTCTTTTGCCATTTTTTCCTCCGTAAAAATAATATTAATTTCCAAAATTTAAGACAGGACAAAGATCATGCCCTGTCTTCCCTTTAAAGCAAGTTACTTTTAAAGATCACTTGCTGTCGTTTTTCTTTTCCTCTGAAGCCTTTGCCGCTTCGTCTGCCGCATCTGCTGCATCTTCTTCATCGAGGAGTTCATCAAGATCCTTGCCGTCTTCGAAATCGTCAATGTCACACTCATCTTCGCATGAGAAATCCTCGTCGAAATCATATTCATCAAATTCACATTCGTCGTAGTCACAGCCGCAGTCATCGTCATAATCGTAATCATCATCGAAATCATCATCTTCAAGAGCTTTCTTTCTTTCGGAATAGTTCTTGATAGCTACCACTGCGATAATAGCTGCCGTCACTGATACAGCCGCTGCAATAATTCCAAGTAAAGTGTGTTTCATAATCTTTCTCCATTCTCTGCAGATGTAGTGTTATCCGGCGGAGCTCTGCAGTCCACCGCCTTTATCGTTTACAGGTTGCCTGTAAGAAACATTGTAAGGGAAACAGCCACAAGCGGTGCTGTTTCACAGCGTAAAATACGGTCGCCAAGCCAGATGCGCTTTATACCGGCTTCATCTGCCTTAAGAACCTCTGATTCATCGAAACCGCCTTCGCTTCCGATGAGCAATGAAACCGATCCGGTGTTCGTAAGTCCCGCCTCGGAAAAACGGACGCCGCCCTGTTCGTAAAGCATAAGCGGAACATCGGTCTTCTTCATCTGTTCCAGTGCTTCACCGAAGTTTATCATCGGTACAACTTCAGGAATAATGCCCCTTCCGGACTGCTTTGCCGCTTCAAGCGCTATTTTCTGATAGCGTACAAGCTTTTTTGCAAAATCCTTTTCGGTCGGCCTTGAAACGCATCGCCTTGTAAGTACCGGAACTATCCGGTTCACGCCCAGTTCGACTGACTTCTGGATTATGAACTCCAGCTTGTCAAGCTTCGGAACAGCCTGAAAAAGCGTAAGGTCAATGCCCGGTTCGGACTTGCATTTATTGAAAAAAAGGACTTCGAGTGAGACTGCTTCGTCAGATATTTCCTTTATTACACAGGAGTAGTCGATACCGCCGCAGGTGACAGTAAGCGCATCTTCCTTCTTCATGCGAAGTGAACGGCTTATATGACGGGCATCTTCCCCCGTTATACAGGCATATTTTTCGTCTGTTATACTGTCTACAAAAAATCGTGGCATGGTATGTTTCTCCGTATCATGATTACCGGAAACAGCGATAATTCCGGGAGTCCGGGAAAATTTCCCGAAAACTTCGACCCGAAGTATTTCCGTAATTCAATTATAACTCATAACGGCAGTTTTTGCAATATTTTTTTATACTCCCGACTCGTTCTTTATATGGCTCAGGTCAACCTCATTGCCCTTTGAATCAGTTCCCTTTGCCGTAATACGGTTTACGGTATATGACTCGCAGAACTTGTTCTCGATTTCCTCGGTCTCCTTGTTGGTGAAAAGACGCGTCAGGGTGATCTGTAGTTCCGAACCCGGAAGCTCCTTCAGTTCAGCATCAAGAACGTATGCCATATTCGGCCTGTCTATGGTCTTCGCATAAAAATGCTTTGCAAAGTCGGTAAGTTCACCGTTTGTATAGAACGCAAGCTGGTTGTAACTTAAATCGGCATAGTATTCAAGGTGTTCCGTGTACGTACGGTTCACGTCAAAATCTATATGGTCGCGGTCTATGATCACCGCCTCAACGGTTGTGTCTTTATAGGCATCACCGATGTTGAAGATGTACACAACATCCGGCTTGTAGTTTTCGCCGTATCTGTACTCCTCTTCTTCCTCTTCTTCGTCCCCGTCTTCTCCGGTACTGTCTTCACCGGATTCTTCATCTTCAGATCCGTCTTCAGGATCTTCACCGTCACCAGAAGAGTCATCATCTTCTGATGCATCTTCTGAAGTATCTTCTTCCGGAGCGTCTTCTGAAACAGAATCATCGTCAGAGCCTTCTCCGGTCTCATCAGATTCTTCTTCAGCGCCGTCAGTTTCTTCATCTTCCTGATCGTCGTCATCGCCCGCTTCCGAGTAAACGTAGAACTTGAAAGGAGTGATGATACCGTCCTCAAGACTGATGACACAGCCTGAATCTTTATATTTGTCACCGTAAAAACAATAGTAGCAGGATCCGTGTTCACTGTAGGAATACCATATTCCCCTTCGGAGCAGCGGTTCGTCCTTTGCCGGCATCGGAGCCTGTGCAGTCACCTGTGTCTCAGCCGATACCGGTGCCGTTACTGCCGGAACCTTTGTTTCAGCGCCCACAGGAGGCGGAAGCTCAGGGAGCTCGTCATCAATGTTTACTGTTCTTCTTCCGCAGGAAGTAAGGCTTAATGCAAATACAAGAAATAATGAAATAAATAAATTCAGTTCTGAAGTGCGTTTCAATTTTTTTCACCGACTTATAAAAATTTCGTTAAGATATAAAAAATGCAGGACAACGGTGCCCTGCAAAGATAAGAAGAGATAAATAAATATGTGTAGAACAAAAGAAAGGAGACAACAAAACGAGTGTTAACTTTAACAACGAATATTAACTTAACACTGTAATTATTATAACGGATAATTTCTGATAAGTCAAGTCATAATATCAGATTTGTATGATTCGTCAACTGTGTCAAATATTAATTGTCTGATGTACATAAATTTGTATAATTCACATCAGAGTTTACACGTCATTTACATTGATTACATCTTGAAGATATAAATATATATCTTTCCGAAGGTAAATGAAAGCGGGATAATGAGCTTGTCTTTTTCGGTACCGATCAGTTCGTCCTGTGAATAACCGATCTTTCCGAGGGAAAGCTTCGAACTGTCGGAGGCGAAGACATTGGCTGCGTAAAGACCGTTCTGAAGGTTAAGAAAGTTGGCAACGTCCCTGTTGGAGCAGTCGAAAGTGTCCTTTCCGGCACATCTTGCCGCAAATGCGTTGAACGCCTTCTGGCTTCCGCAGATAGCCGTGCGGAGCGAATCATGACCCTTGATATCCTGCATGATCATGCATTCCTGTTCTGTGTCTTTTACAGGATTGAAGCTCGTGAACGCAAAGTCATCGCCAACGAAGCGGACAGAATTACGCACGAAAAGCGATGCATAATCGGCGTAGGTGTCCGAATTTTTCATCTCATCGAGATTGTAAATCGAAATTATATCACGTTTCAGGTCATTACGGGAATCGACCTCGCTCGTAAGTCCAAGTTCCTGTCTGTACGCCTTTAAAAGATTATCGTATTCAGTCTTTGTAATGTAGCCCTTGTTCAGAAGCGCATCTGCAAGGGCAATATCCCCGTTGTTCTGCTTTCCGAGCAGTTCCTCCATCTGTGCCCTTGAAAGAAATCCGAGAAAAACCGCAAGGTCACCCATGTTCTTGTCGAATCTTTTCTGCTCGCTGTGAATGTACTCGACCTGCTCGTTTGTCATGTATCCCGACTCAACAAACAGCGAACCCAGACGTTCCTTGTATATGTTCTTGTTCACCAGTGCCTCATTGAGCTGATCGGTCGAAATAATGTTCTTGTCAAGTAAATAGTAGCCGAATAGCTGTGCAAACATATCATTCACTTCCCTATAAAATAAAAATTATCTTATTCTATTATATATTAATTCACGGAAAATAGCAATACAAATAAGAAAACACTGATCAAATCAGAAACATCATTTAACCCCCGCCGGACCTAAGGAAACGCTGATTTATTCATAAATCAGCGCGGGGCTCCGGGGCGAAGCCCCGCAAATCCCACCTTCGGAAATCCGGCAAAGCCGGATTTCCGGTTTAATCAGTGTTTCCCTAAAGAAACGAACTGATATATTTCTTTTGACAAACACGCAATAATAGGTTATAATTAAAGTTATACTATATTTTACGGAGGAGATCATATGCCAAATAAACCGTTTTACATCACTACTCCTATATATTATCCGTCTGGAAATCCGCATATAGGACACTGCTATACAACTGTAGCCTGCGACTCCATCGCGCGTTACAAGCGAATGCAGGGTTACGATGTAATGTTCCTCACAGGAACTGACGAACACGGTCTTAAAATAGAACAGAAAGCTGCTGAAAAGGGCGTTACACCTAAGGAATACGTTGATGAGATCGTAGAAACTTTCAAGAAGCTCTGGAGCTACATGAACATAAGCTACGACAGATACATCCGTACAACTGACGACTACCACATCGAAACAGTACAGAAGATATTCAAGGCTCTCTACGACAAGGGATATATCTACAAGGGCGAATATTCAGGCAAATACTGTACTCCATGCGAAAGCTTCTGGACAGAATCACAGCTTAAAGACGGCAAGTGTCCTGACTGCGGCCGTGAAGTTACTGAAGCAAAGGAAGAAGCTTACTTCTTCAAAATGTCGCCTTTCGCTGAACGTATCGAAAAGCTTCTTACAGAAACTGACTACTTAAGACCTAAGACACGAGCTACAGAGCTTGTAAACAACTTCATCAAGCCGGGTCTCGAAGACCTCTGCGTTTCAAGAACCACATTCAAGTGGGGCATTCCTGTAACCTTTGATGCGGGGCATGTTGTTTACGTATGGATCGACGCTCTTTCAAACTATATTTCCGCTCTCGGATACGGCAACACAGCACATAAGGACTACGAAAAGTTCTGGCCTGCAGACGTTCACATGGTTGCAAAGGACATCATGAGATTCCACGCTATCATCTGGCCGGCAATGCTCATGGCTCTCGACCTTCCGCTTCCTAAGCACCTTGCTGTTCACGGCTGGATCACATTCAACGGCCAGAAGATGAGTAAGTCACTCGGCAACGTGGTTGATCCTTTCGTTCTCGGCGAAAGATACGGCGCAGATGCGATCCGTTACCACATTCTCCGTGAGATGGCTCTCGGTGCAGACAGCTCATTCTCAAACGAGATCATGATAAACCGCATAAATTCCGACCTTGCAAACGGACTTGGCAACCTCGTTTCAAGAACAGTTGCAATGGTTGAAAAGTATTTCGGCGGCACACTTCCGAAGGAAAAACAGTCCGGCGAATTCGACGACGAACTTATCAGCATGGCGGAAGGTCTCCGCGCAAAAGTTGACGAATTCGTTGAACACACACAGATAAACAACGCACTCGCTGAGATCTTCACAGTTATCTCACGTGCAAACAAATACATCGACGAAACAGCTCCGTGGGTACTCGCAAAGGATGAGGCAAACAAGCCAAGACTCGCATGCGTTCTTTACAACCTTCTCGAAGCAATAAGGATCTCGACCACACTTCTCAGTGCATTCATGCCAACAACAATGCCGGAAGTATGGAAGCAGATCGGTGCTTCTGAAAGCGATGTTTCCTACGAAAACGCTGCAAAGTTCGGCGTTCTTCCTGCAGACGTTACAGTTCACAGAGGCGAAGCACTCTTCCCGCGTATCGACGTTGACAAGGAGATCGAAGAGCTCAATGCTCTCATCAGACAGAACGCTCCTGCACCTGCAGAACCTGAGATCGAAGCCGAACCTCTCGCACCTCAGATCGGGATCGACGAGTTCTTCAAATCAGATCTTCGTGTTGCAAAGATCGTTAAGTGCGAAAAGGTAAAGAAGTCCAAGAAGCTTCTCTGCTCACAGCTCGACGACGGCATGGGCGGACGACAGGTCGTTTCAGGTATTGCACAGTGGTACAGCCCTGAAGACCTCATCGGCCAAAAGATAATACTGGTTGCAAACCTCAAGCCTGCAGTACTCTGCGGCGTTGAAAGCAACGGTATGATCTGCTGTTCAGATATGCCTGACGGCAGCGCAAAGGTCATCTTTGTGGATGATTCTGTTCCTTGCGGCAGCAAGATCAGATGATCAGCGGTTAATATTCCGGTGAAAACTCTGACCGGCGTTTTCACGGTATTAATATAACATTTTTATTTTAAAGGAGTTAGAAAAATGAACAACGAAAAAACATCTCTCGGCATACCGGTAGGGCTCATGGGGGCAGCTCTCTACTTCACAATTCTTGTAGGCGGACAGACACCGTTTCTTCTTCTTGCAGCTTACGTTTTCTTCTTTGAAAAGAACGACTGGCTCAAGAGAACAGCTGTCAAGGCTTTCGCACTCGATGTAGTTCTTGCAATCGCATCATCTCTCTTAGGAATTCTTCCTGATCTTACAAGCATGATCGGTGATTTCTTAAGAATCTTCAATTCAAGCAGCTACGGCTCATTCAGCATCCCATTCATCTCACCGCTCGTTTCATGCTTAAGAGACTGCATCTACATAATCGAAAAGGTATTCTTCATCCTTTTAGGTTTCTCAGCAATGAAGAAGTCCGATATCGCTATCGCAGCTATCGACAAGATCGCAGATCAGGTAACAGGCACTGTTTCAGCAGCTGCTGAAAAGGTTGTTTCAACAGTTAAGAAGGAAGAACCAAAGGCTGAAGAAAACAAGGCTGAATAATTATAAGTTCTGCTTTCAACAGATTTTAAAGAAGATGTTAAAAGGCTGTACGGCACCCGCCGCACAGCCTTTATTTTTACCTGAAAAACTTATATGTTTATATGTTTACAAAGCAGAATCCCGCAGTTCCTGCTTCAGAAAAATAAGATTTTCCTTATATTCAGACTTTTATTCCACACTTTATTGTTCCTGATCATGTAATTCTTTGGAAGCACTGATTATATCGGAAATCCGGCTTCGCCGGATTTCCGGAGGTGGGATTTGCGGGGCTTCGCCCCGGAGCCCCACGCTGATTTATGAATAAATCAGCGTTTCCCTTTATACTGCAGACTCTGATACTTTTCCGGCCGCCTGTCTGAGGCTGAGTTTTCTCTTTCTCATTATCAGCTTTGCCTGTACTATTCCGAGGCAGAAAAGCATCGAAAAAGCTGCTGACGAAAAAGCTGAATTATAAATGGCCAGATAAATAGCCGCATCACGCTTTACTGCTATATCTGCAAGTCCGAAAAGGCATTTGAAAACCGTTGCGAATTCAAATGCAAAGGAAATACCGGCTGCTATATAAAACAAAACAGGATTGGCATGCTTTCTTATGAAAAAGAAGTCAGCTGTGGCTGCTATGCCAAACAGTGATATACCCAGAAGAACAAGCGAAGCCGGAGCAATGCTCATTTTACGTGTCGATATACAGGTGATCAGGCGTTCCAGAGCCTGAAAAACGAATGCGCTGCACATTATTGCTCCGGACACTTTCGGGTCAGCTGTTTTCTGTACCGACCTGTAAGTTCCATATATCAGGCCGGCCGATATAAGAAGCATTACCAGCACCGCCAGAGTGCTTATGACCATAATTGAAGAGCTGCCACCTCCTGTAAAAACAGACGATATTATCGCGCTCATTCTTTCTCCCGTGGCTGCGCTGGCAACAAAAGGTCTTACGATAACTGACATAAGCATAAGCACTGCACTCACCGCATACACGGCTGTCTGCAGTCTTCCGGCCCTGCCACTCTCTATGACCGGCTGCTTTTCAGGATAGCTTCTCCAGTCATCTCCCGTTATAAGCTCGTCCATTGAGATATCAAAGTATTCCGATATCTTCTTTGCCGTCATAAGGTCCGGATAACGCGCCCCGCATTCCCAGCGTGATACCGCCTGTCTCGTTACATAAAGATGATCAGCCAGCGTCTGCTGCGTTATACCTTTCTGTTCTCTCACAGTTTTCAGTTTTGTTCCGAATTCCATATCATTTACCTTCCTTTTAATACTTTTTTCGTTTGTGTCTTTTGTGCGATCTTCGAAGATATCTTTATTATATCCGCTCATAACGCCGAAAACAAGAAACACTGTCGAAAAACGATGAAAAACCGTGTTACCACTTTGGTGCATGGGTATTTCGGACACATACTTGCAACCTCAAACAACCGGTTTAAATACTATTTATTCTGATTTTTTTATAACATTCATAATCACTATCTCATTTTTTAGTATATCATATCAACCATACCAAAGCAATACGAACAAAGCCGCACCCTGCGGACATTTCCACGGGGTGCGGCTTGTTTTAAAGTTTATCGTAATGTTTATCAGTCAAGACTTGTGATCTTCTTTGAGATAAACTGGCGGAGTGTTGCAAGGTCTGTAAGCTGAATATCTCCGTCATGTGTTGTATCAGCGGCCTTAAGAGAATCTCCTTCGAGTTTGTTGTCGCCGATAAGGTAAAGTGAAAGAAGTGAAAGGTCTGTTATATCTATCTTTCCGTCACAGTCAACGTCACCTGTTTTTACAGTTCCAGGCTGCTTTGTCGGTACTGCAGTCGGTTCAGCAGCCGCAGTGTACAGATCCTTCGGAAGCTCGTCAAGAGTGATTACGTAATCGCTGTTGTAAACTGACTTGATGCTTTCCTTTGTGTTCCACTTTGAATCTGTGATCCATTCTGTATGCCATGTCATGAAGCTGCTCCAGTAAGCGCCGTCTGCTTCAAGGTTTTCAGGATTCGGAATAGAACCGTTTTCGTGAAGAATTACCGGTGTGTCTGTACCAACAACGTCAACAACCTTGTTGTACATACCGATGAGTGAACCGTCATTTTCAACGTATGTATCCGCACCTGCGATATCTACGTATTCATCGCCAGGATACCATTCCGCAGGAACGGAAGCTGTAAATCCGAGTGACCAGATAAGATTGTCGAGTTCCCATTCATTTGTGTACTTCTCGTACATCATCTTCCAGAGCTTCTTAAAGTTCTCGGCGCCGCCTTTGCCCCACCAGAACCACGCTCCGTCAAATTCGTGGAACGGTCTCCAGATAACCGGAACGCCTGCATCCTTCAGTTCCTTAAGAGCCTTGGCACCTTTGTCCATAGCTGCTGACAGTGCCTTATATTCATCTGTACCAGGTGTAAGAGCCTTGTCCCAGTCGAGATCGTCAGCCTTGCTTGCGTCATAGTCTCTTGAGAAGTCAGATCCGCAGTGCCAGCATATTGTAACAATACCGCCCTTTTCAAACCATTCCTTTGCACGTTTGTTTACGCCGTCGAAGTCATCGCCCATGTAGTCGAGACCTCTCATTGCAGGAAGCTTGCCGCTTGCGTCCTTGATGTAGTTCATTTCATAGTCAGCACCGCCGGACATCCATGTTGATTCCTGCTGACCTGAAATGATCGCCTTGCCGTATTCGCTGCAGATGTAGCTGTAGAGCGACTTCGCAGCTGCAGATGCATTTTTGTTTGAAAGCGAAGCCTTTGAAGCATCCACCTTCGTTGCTTCAGCCTTTGTAAGTGTGAAATAGTCAAGATCTGTCCAGCCCCAGCTGCTCTCAACTGCGATAGTGTTTCTGCCTTCCTTAAGCGAAATGACTGTGCCGGGTGTCTCGATGAACTTTTCTGTATAAGGGAATGATACATTTTCAGCAACCACGCCGTTTACGAGAACATTCTGGATCTTTCCGCCTTCATCGTAAGCCTGCTTGTAGCCGAATACCATTTTGTAAAGACCTGCTTCCTTTACATTTACTGTAAATGTAAGAGTATCCTTTGCAGTCTGGAGATATACGTACTTTCCGCCGCTTGCAGCGTCTGACTTAACGATCTCGGTTGTACCGCCGCCTGTAAGGACTCCGTTTTCAAATTCGATCTTTCCGCCGTCCTTTATATCTATAGGTTTTTCGCCTGTGGAATTAGTAGGAGAAACCGTTGGAGAAGGCGAAGGAGAAACCGAAGGAGAGGGTGAAACTGTCGGTTTTGCAGTTGCAGTCGGGTTGACAACCGGCGCACTGCCGTTTGAATAGAGGTCCTTCGGAAGCTCATCAAGTGAGATACAATAGTCACTTGTGTACATTTCCTTTAAATCTTCCTTCTTGTTGAATACAGGGTTTGAAAGGAAGTTTATATTGTCTGAACCGCCGTCATACCAAGGACAGAAATAAAGCCAGTTAGCGTGTTCCGTTTCAATGTTCGAAAGAGTTGAAATACAGTCGCATTCAGCCATTGCAACCATCTTGCTCTTGTCTGTAAGATTTACAAGGCTCCAGAATGTGCTGCCTGCAGCAGTATCGTCGTGCTTTACTGACGGCTGCCAGTTGTTTTCAGCAAGATACTTTGTACAGCTGTACTTGTCGTATGCCACGATATCAACATATTCATCTCCCGGATACCAGTCTCCGGATGTTGCATAGTCGTATCCGTTCCATTCCCAGATGATATTGTTGAGTCCGTATGTTTCCGTAAGAGTTTTGTATGTAAGCTTCCAGATATCCTTGTAGGTCTTTGAACCGCTCTTGCCCCACCAGAACCATGAGCCTGTTTCACCGCCGCCGCCTTCAGCTTCGTGAAGAGGTCTGAAAATAAGCGGTACCTTTGCATCCTGAAGCTTTGTAAGCTGTTCAGCAAGCATCTTAAGGCAAAGCTGGTAGTATTCATATTCCTTTGTGCCTTCAGTGCAGACCTTTGAAGCGTCAAAATCAGTTTCATCCGGCTTGTATGTGGACTGAGCCCAGTCTACCTTATCACCGATCTTATATGAAGTAAAATCATTCGGAACTGTAATGTGCCATGAAGCAGTTGCAATACCGTTATTTCCGTACTGATTCTTAGTGCACCATTCAATGATCCTGTCAGTTGTACCGTCATCAGAACCGTAAAGAGGGTTGGTGTTAAGGAAGTCAAAACCTCTTATTGCAGGATAAACACCTGTTGTATCCTTGATATACTCAAATTCTGTTTCAAAATCATGCGGACCGTACTTGTAGATCTCCTGCTGACCGGAAACGGTGTGTTTACCGTAAACGGATGCAAGATAGTTCATGAGTGACTGAGTTTCCTTTGTTGCTTTTTTGTTCGAGAGCACAGCACTGCCAGATACAGTCTCATAAACTCTCGCCTTTACCTCAAGGTAGTCAAACTTAGTCCAGCCCCATGACTTGGAGATCTTTATTGTGTTTTTGCCCTTGTTAAGCTTTACAGTTGCTGCAGTAAAAGGCTTGTAGTCACCTGAACCCTCAGCAATTGAAATATTTCCGGCTGATGTATCGTTGACGTAAAGATTCTGCTGTTTTCCGCCGCCGACACCGTCTGCAGCCATAATGATGTCGTACATACCGTCTGCATCAGCATTTACTGTAACTGTAATGGTACCGTCCTCTGTCATGTAGAGGATCGATCCGCCGCTTGCAGCGGAATCCTTGTCAACTTTGACCGTGCCTGTAAATTCAGCATCTTCAAACTCGTACTTTGCGGAAGCCGCCTGAACGGAAGCTGGTTCTGCCTGCGGATAAATGCTGAAAACCGAAGCGGTAAGTGCAAGCGCAGCTGTCATGCTGCAGAATCTTCTTAAATCTTTTGAATTCAACTTAAATTCCTCCTAAAATAAATACTATTACAATTCACCAATTTTCGGTCGGCTATAAATAAACCGACCATATTATCTTAATTTAATTATATCACAGAGAAATTGAGAATTCAATTATGCAACATCACAGAAAATAGCACCAGTAATATAGAATATTTACTTAAATTAAGCTGCTTCTCATTTAAGTAATTTAAGCAAATTAAAAGATCCTTTCACTTCATCATCTGAAATGAAAGGATCTTGCTCTGATCATCCTACAGTATGCTGTTTATTATATCTTTCCGTAAGATATGCCTGGATCACCGCCGAAATATCGATCTGTTCCCTTCTGGCATATTCCTCAAGCCACCTTGGAAGAGTGACTGTCGCTTCTGTCTTGCTGTTGTAGTAATACTTTGCATACTCGTCTACATCTACGTTCACTGTCTGAAAAAAAGCTCTTGAATATCCGTCACCCACATACGGTCTCAGGCTCTGGATATCTGATGGTTCAGGGATCCGTTCTTTTTTCATGATAAGATTGTAAATGTATCCTGCGAGAAGATTCACTGCATTTGCCAGTGCCTGATCAAAACTGCTTCCGAAAGCTGCAAGATTATTCAGATCAGAAAACACCACGCAGTATTTACCATCCGGGCGCTGAAAAAAACATCCTGGATATGAATATATCAACTGGTATCCTCCTTCCGTGCCATTCTTTAAGCAGCATCCGCCAATCCGAACCTGCTGTCAGTAATAAATTATACCGTTATCATCTATAGATATTATACGCACTACTTCCTTCTTTGTCAATAATAATCACAATAGTAACATATAAAAATCATAATTTGTTCATAGTAAAGTCCAACTTTTGCCGCAGCATAAAAAGCGCCCGTTCTTTCATGTATATACATAAAATATTTGCCTTTGGTGTAACATTGTGATATAATTATTATGAATGTCAGAACAGTGAAGGAAGGAGGAATCCGTATAAAACAGCACGTCATTACGCTGGTCACAGCGGCAGCAGCAGCATTTTCCCTGTCCGCATGCAACCTGGGCACCGGTATCGAGACCTATCTCAAGCCGCCGAAACTCAGCGAACAGCACGAACAGATATACAACGCCCTGATCAACGCAGAAGGATCCAAGATCAATCTTAAATATCCTAAATCCGGTTCCTATCTTTCAGCCTTTGTTGTTGCAGACATAGACGATGAGCCAACCGATGAAGCGATCGTTTTCTACGAAAAGGCCGATTATACAGGAAGCGACGTCTCTCCGCTGAGAATCAACTTTCTCGATCAGAAGGAGGGTCGCTGGGAATCCATGTATGACTTTGCTGCCGCGGAAACAGAAGTCGAACGTGTATTTATCTCAAAACTCGGCGCTTCTGACAAGAAAACCGTAATTATCGGCACAGGTTCACAGGGCGAAAAAAGTGCCCAGCTGTTTTTCTACAACGACAAGCAGAAGCCGGATCCGATCTCCTTAGGCTCTTACGCTGCAATGGATATCACTGACATAAACAACGACTCAATGAACGAACTGCTCATGATAAATCACACTCCTGACGGAAACACAGCTCAGCTGAAATGGCTCGACGAAAACGATACGCTTGTTCCCGGATCTGTAGTTACGCTGGCCGGCAGCACCACTGACGTACTTCAGATGATCTACGGAAAACTAAGCGAAAACACCACTGCGATTTATCTTGACTCATACATAAACACCAATACCATTATAACCGAAATACTCCGGCCGGAAGTAAAGGACGACACTATCTCACTTATTCCTGTTACAGCCGACAACGCCGACTCCTCGCCTGTGAACGGAACGGTCCGCAGCTCGTCACTTCTTTCAAGGGATATCGACGGTGACGGAATAGTTGAAATACCTGTAAACTCTGTTTTCAAGGGATATGAAGACAAACCTGACACCGAACAGATCAGCATGACCAGCTGGTACACTCTGGAAAACAATATGTTCATCAGAAAATATTCAGGTTACTACAGCATTGCTGACGGCTATGCATTTATGATTCCTGAAAAATGGGAAAACAAAGTTACCGTCCGCACCGCAAATGATGATATAATTTTCTGTAAATACGATGAAAAGTCTGAAAACCAGACTCAGCTGATGCGTATCTGTGTAACCAGTTCCGGAGAAGCGGAACGCATAATAAACGAGAAGGAATATGCCGACTATGTAAAGATCAGCTCAAACGGAGACACGGTTTATCTGGTATGCCGGCCGGTATACAGCGGTCCTCTTGCACTTTCGGAAAGTGAAATACAGTTTAATTTCAAAATAATCAATTAAAGAAGGAGCAGAATATGAAAAAGATACTTGTATGCGAAGATGAAGACGTTATCCGCGACTTTGTTGTCATCAATCTTAAACGTGCCGGATACGATGTAACTGACGTAAACTGCGGCGAAGAAGCACTTCGTGTATTCGACAGCGAACACGGAAACTTTGACGTAGCTCTGCTGGACATTATGATGCCCGGTATAGACGGCTTCACAGTCTGCAAAAAACTCAGGGAAAAAAGCTCGACTCTTGGCATAATCATGCTTTCGGCAAAAACCCAGGAAATGGACAAGGTAAGCGGTCTCATGATCGGCGCCGACGACTACATGACAAAACCGTTCTCTCCTTCCGAACTCACAGCCCGTGTTGATGCCATCTACCGCCGTGTACTCATGAGCTATTCCAAGTCAGATGAACCGCCGGTAATCGAATCCGGTCCGTTCCAGCTCAATCTCAAGAGCCGTACCGTATCAAAAAACGGAAAGCTCATCGATCTCACACAGGTTGAGTACCAGATACTCGAATATTTCATGAACAACAAAAACACGGCTCTCGACAGAACAAGCATACTCAATCACATCTGGGGCGAGTCATACGTCGGAGACGAAAAAATCGTTGACGTAAACATAAGACGAATCAGAATGAAGATCGAAGACGAACCATCCAGTCCGCAGTACATCATAACAATGTGGGGATACGGCTATAAATGGACCGAAAAATAAGTTTTAAACCCCTTTTGCAGTCAGGAAATAAACTAAGAAAAAAACGGCTTGCAAAGGATTCCATAGTTTACAGGTGGATTTTCAACAACCTTGCGGTACTGATACTTGTCCTGTTTGTAATTGCAGCCATAATGATCTATGTTATACAGAACTATTACTACGGTGCAACCAGGCAGTATCTCGAAACAAAACTAAATACCATCACAAGTGTGCTCGGTAAATACTCAACCGACACCACAAAAAATTTCTCGGCTGAAGTACGCAACATGGTTGAAACCTTTTCCGATAAGGATAAGATAGAACTTATGGCGATAAACTCAAAGGGGAAAGTTGTTCTGACTTCATCCGGGTTTTCTCCGGATGACTCAGTTTCAATGAATGACTACGATGATGCTATCGCTTCCGGAAGCTTCGGATACTGGAAAGGACGTTCCGAAAATAACGAAAAGATAATGGCTGTTTCGCATCCGGTTTCCGCCAAAAACTCAGACTATTCTGCTATGCGTGTCGTGGTTTCCATGTCAGAAGTCGACAGCACCATTACATCACTTATTCTTCTCATAATAGCCTGCTGCATGCTTGTTCTGCTTCCGCTTGTGTTTTCGGGCATATACTTCGTCGGCTCCATCGTCCGTCCTGTTCAGAAAGTAAATGATGCTGCAAAGAAGTTTGCAATGGGCGATTTTACCGACAGAATACCAGTCGAAACAAATGATGAGCTGGGTCAGCTCTGCGGATCTATCAACGATATGGCCGATGAGTTGTCAACCGCTGAAGCAATGAAAAATGAATTCATTTCGTCAGTTTCGCACGAACTCCGCACACCGCTCACAGCGATCAAGGGATGGGCTGAAACCATCAACGCAGAAAACGATGAGGAAACGACCCGTAAAGGTATCCGTGTCATAGTAAGCGAAACTGAACGTCTCTCCCAGATGGTCGAGGAACTGCTTGACTTTTCACGTATACAGAACGGAAAATTTACTCTGCAGATCTCCAAGATCGACATACTCGCCGAGCTCGAGGACGCCATACTTATTTACACTGAAAAAGCACGTCACGACAATACGCGTATAAGTTACAACTCACCGGAAATGCTCCCTTTCATCTACGGTGATAAAAACCGTCTGCGCCAGGTATTCATCAACATTATCGACAACGCGATCAAGTACTCCAGCAGTCCTGACCACGAAAGCTTTATCGAAATAAATGCAACCAACCTCGATGATGATCACCTGTCTGTCACCATAAAAGACAACGGATGCGGAATCCCCGCTGCCGATCTTCCAAAGATCAAGACGAAGTTCTACAAAGCAAACCACACCAAACGCGGTTCCGGAATAGGTCTGGCAGTTGCAGATGAGATCATAACAATGCATCACGGCAGTCTTAACATTACAAGCGAAGAAAACGTTGGCACAACTGTTCAGATAATTCTTCCGACAGAATCTTCTGAACCCGCCAGAATTTAAGGAAACAATGATTAAATCGGAAAAGAGGTAACTATGGGCAAAGAAGTTTACAAATCAAAGATCGGCGGTCAGGCGCTGATCGAAGGGGTCATGATGAAAGGGGTTTACAAGGGGACAATGGCCTGCCGTCTGCCTGACGGTACTATCGACATTGAAACCTGGGACGAAAACAACGGAAAAAGCGCTCCCTGGTACAAGAAAACACCGTTTATAAGAGGCAGTTTCAACTTTGTTTCATCACTTGTTACCGGCTACAAATGCCTTATGAAATCAGCTGAAAAACAGATGACTGAAGAAGATTCAGAAGAAGAGATGACAAAGTTCGAGAAATGGCTCACAGATAAATTAGGCGAGAATCTCATGAGTGTTCTTTCCGGTATTGCAATGGTTCTGGGCGTACTTATCAGTTTGTTTCTCTTCAAGTTCATTCCGACTTTCTGTACCAAACCGCTTGAAAACATAACTGTGCTCAGAACAGCTGCTGAAGGCATTCTCAAAATAGCTATTTTCATTGGTTATCTCGCCGTTACAGGAATGTCAAAGGACATTAAACGTACATATGAATATCACGGTGCCGAGCATAAAACCATCGCCTGCCTCGAAGCGCACGAGGAGCTGACGGTTGCAAACGTTAAAAAGCAGGTGCGTTTTCACCCGAGATGCGGCACAAGCTTTATTTTCATCTCTCTCTTTACAAGTATATTCGTTTTCTGCTTCATTCCTTCATTCTCCGAATTCGGAAAAGCGGCACGTATATTCATGCGACTCGGCATCCAGCTTGCCCTGCTTCCTTTCATAATAGGAATAGCCTACGAGCTCATCAGACTTGCCGGAAAAAAATGCAACACTTTCACAAAAATCATATCCGCACCGGGTTTACAGATCCAGAGGCTCACAACACGTGAACCTGATGACTCACAGATAGAAGTTGCAATCGCAGCGATCAAACCTTGTATACCGGAAAACCAGGAGGAAGACGTTTGGTAACCGCAGGTTCTGTATTAAACGAAATCAAAAACAGGTTTAAAAATGCCGGAATTGAAAACTATACTTTTGAAAGCAGATGCATAGTTGAAAGTGCATTAAACGTTTCCCATGCAGCGCTTTTAGCAAACCCGGACAAACCGGTTGCAGGCGAAGATGAAGCTCTCATCTGTACAATGGCAAACCGCCGTCTCGAAGGGTATCCACTGCAGTATATAATCGGAAAATGGGAGTTCTTCGGACTTCCGTTTTTTGTTGGCGAGGGGGTCCTTATACCACGGCAGGACACTGAAACTCTGGTTGAATGTGTTTTAAACGACGCTGCAAACCTTACCCGTCCGCATATTCTCGATCTGTGCAGCGGCAGCGGCTGTATCCCGGTTGCCCTTGATAAACACCTTAAAAACGCTGACATCAGTGCTGTAGAGTATTCTGATGCTGCTGCCGACTATCTTAAAATGAATATCAGTCTGAACAACTCATCGGTTAAGGTTTACAAAGGCGATGTTCTTGATCCGGATTACTTTTTAAACTTCAGCGGCCTTGATATAATAACATCCAACCCGCCCTATCTCACAGACGAAGACATGGCAAACCTTCAGAAAGAGGTTGCATACGAACCGGAAATGGCTCTCGCAGGAGGCTCCGACGGTTTACTGTTTTACAAAGTAATAACCGCCTTCTGGAAACACTGTCTTAAACCCGGCGGCAGACTTTATTATGAGATCGGCATCCACCAGGAGAACGACGTATCGGAGATACTCTCTGAAAACGGGTTTACAAACGTTCAGACCTACCCTGATCTGTGCGGTGTTATACGCGTTGTATCCGGTGTTTACAACGGCCAGACACTGTTTTAAACCATAACATAAAAGCCGTCAACCAGCATCACAGTTGGTTGACGGCTTGTTTTTTATGTTTAATTACAGTTTAAACGTTTAAAATCAGGCTTCACTTGTTTCAACATCTTTTTTGTGAAACAGTCTCTTGAAAAAGCCTTTTTTCTCGTCCTTGTTTGTATCAGCTGCGATCAGTCTGAACTGTTCCTGCTCAGCACGGTGAAGCTGCTGCTGCTGATCAAGGAGCTTCTGAAGGTCAGCTATCTGTCTGTCCTTTGCTGAAAGCTGTTCCTGAAGCTGTTTATCCTTCATTTCAAGCTGCTGCTGCATCTTAAGATGCTGGTCGGTATTAGTGTCCATAAGCTGCTTTATCTGCTGATCTTTAGAGTTTATCTGTTCCGACAGTACCTTAAGAGTTGCATCAAAGTATGATGAAAACAGGTTTGTCTGTGCCTGCAGGCTGAGGTCTTCATAAATTCCGTCGCCTTCGCCCTGCTGGTTTACAGGAGCATCTGCAAACAGTTCAAGCGCTTCCTTGCTTATGAGTTTCATCTTTCCGTTATACTTTACAAACTTGTTTAATGAACTGTCTGTCTGGTTTAATCGTTTGTAAACTGCCTGAGTAGTTACATTTGCAAGCGTTGCAAATTCTTTTATAGTAACATACTGCTGTTCTGTTTGTTCCATATATTTTCCTCCCGGAGCCACGATCTGTTGTCAACTTATTAATTGACTTCTTTTTAACTGTAGTTTAATTATATACCTTTTCATCAAGGTTGTCAATAGATTTCCGGTGTTTATTCGTCTGAGCTGTCTCCCTGCGCACCTCGCATTTCCGTGGTTTAATAGGGTTTAAAGGCTCTTCTGTAAACCTTTAAACCCCGGGTGTGTTCATAAATCTCATGGTTTCTAGGTTTGCTGTTTCAGGTTGTATGTCGGTTGGTTGTAAAGGTTTAATAGTTTAAAACGTGGTTGTAAACCTCGATTTTTAATGATAAAAAAGCATTTTAAGACTTCCGAACATCATTATTTATATATAAGAACGCGCTGAAATATGAGGCTAAAATTACCTTATGTAAATTATGGTACGTTTATTTGTATAATTATAATATATATTGTATTGCTATTATACTATGAAATGGAAACTCTTAGGAGAAAAAATACCTCTTAGGGCGAAACGACTACCTCTTAGGGCGAAAGGGTTGAAATTATTCGAAATATATTTTATAATAAAAGCATAGAAAACAGCAAAACACAAACAAATAAAAAACTAAACAATAAAAACAAAAATTCAAAAAGAAAACGTAATTTCAGGAGGAAAAAACTATGAAAACAATTTATAATGAATGCCTTGGTAACACAGAACTCATCTACACAGCTTTCAGCGAAACAGATGAAGAAACAAAGCAGAACGTATACGGAATCATGGTAAAGGACACACACGCACACCGTGAGGCCATACTTCACAGCTTCACAGCAAAGCGTGATCAGGCAATAGACTTTATCGAAACACTGGTAAGAAACATCGTAGAGCCGGATTTCGTAAAAGAAATAGCAGAAGACTATATTCTCGCTTAATTAACGACATTATCTAATGATTGGTACTCCTTTCTTAAGTATAGCAATACAATGGGCAAACGGACCTCTGATTCTTTAAAGATCAGAGGTCCGTTTGTATATACAGAAAAGGTTAAAATATTAACATTCACAATCCACGTAAAAACGAGCGCATTTAAAAATCATATCACAAAAACATCAAATAGTATCATTATATTATTAAAAAAAAACGGTTAGAGCAGACATATTTTTCCAAAGCAGTTTACTGTCTATCCACATTATTAATTCACGAGAATTTTAAAAAAATTTCAATTTTCTCTTGACAATCATCAGAAAATATAGTATAATAAAAAAGCTGTGTGATGCACAGCGCACAAAATGGCGGCATAGCTCAGTTGGCTAGAGTACTCGGTTCATACCCGATTGGTCGTAGGTTCGAATCCCACTGCCGCTATTATATGGCCCGTTGGTCAAGAGGTTAAGACGCTGCCCTTTCACGGCGGAATCATGGGTTCAATTCCCGTACGGGTCACCAGATCAAAAAGCTCAGAAACACTGCTTTTACGCTGTTTCTGAGCTTTTCTTTTTTGTCCGAAAATGGTTTTGACCTTTGTTTGTCCGCTACGCATGTCAGGGGCTCACAAAAGGTTAGCTGCCGAAGGCAGCTAATTGATAGTATCAGGCATTGCGATGCCTGATACCTTTCATAAACTGAAAATGCGGAAATCTCTCTGTGTTGAGACTTCCGCATTTTATTGTTATGGTTTATAAAACAAACCATCAGGCGCTGTGGTTCAGAGTTTCTGCAAGCTTTTCAACTTCTTCTACAGTAAGACCGGTTGCTTCTGCTATTTCATCATATGAATTTTTACCTAACCGAATAAAATTAACTGCTATTTCGATTTTGTTGTTCCTAATAATTCTTTTATTGTTTTCTTCAATAGCCTTACACATAGTATCAACTCCTTCCGGTGTTTCCTTTAGCATTCTTGTTTTATCTGCAAGAGGTTTGGTAAGCATATCTTTCGCCTGTGAGCATCTGAAATCATGAACAAGCTTGGCAAGATCGGAGGTATCTCCATCTTTGTCAGTCGCTCCGTTTATATATTTATATTTTACTTTCTTTGATGTTTTATGACATTATTATACCATATTTATTCCCATAAATCAAGGTAAAAAGCAAATATGCACAAGGGGATGTCAAATGTTTTTTCCTCTGATTATCTTCCATCACCGGACGAATGGTGAGCTGCCAAAGGCAGCTATTCGATAGTATCAGGCATCGCGATGCCTGATACCTTTTATATGCTGAAAAGGCGGAAATCTCTTTATCGGAGACTTCCGCCTTTGATTATTAACTTTTATTATACACCATTTGTCTAATTATAAGTTATGCTTTTATCTGAGAGAATCTACTTTCTTTGAAAGATACTGCTGAAGTCTTGCAAGGTCGGCAAGAGTTACCGCTCCGTCACCGTCAATGTCAGCAGCCTTCTGCTGGTCAACTTTAAGTTCCTTATCGCCTAAAAGTGCAAGTGAAATATCTGTAAGATCTGTAACATCGATTGTTCCGTTAAGATCAACATCCCCTATTTTTTCAGAAACAGGAGCATTACCCTCATCAAAACCAACAGGAACACTTGAAGGATCAATATTATGTTCTTTGAAAAACTTTTCAAACTCACTGGTTATTGCATCATAATCAAACCATGGTTCGTTTGTTCTTGGACTACGAAATTGCACATAATATAGAATACCATATTCTTCTTTATCTGATTTAGAAGCTTCTGTTATCCAGGCATCGCCTTTGTAGTTCTGATCGATAAAGTTTTGGATAAGCTGTTTTATCTGTGACGCGTCAGCTTCATAGATCACCTTCGAATCAGTTGCGATCTTATCTGGTGTATTCTCTAATATAACAATATTAAAATCAAATTCCGTTCCGCTCTCTGTAAGACGCTTTAAGGCTTCATACACTCCGGAATAATAAGAAGGATCACGTTTTATTCCCAGGGTTCCTGAAAACAGCTTCTTAATTTTCACACAGTAGTTATAGTTATCACGAACAAAACCATCTTCAGCACAACCAAGTGCGAATTCAGGATACTGACTTACAAAATCATCAACAGACATTTCTGATCTGACAACAATAGTATTGCAGTCAATTGCTGCACTTACTACATCTTCACGTTCCTCAATAGCAAGAACATTCTCATCATTTTTCAGAATATCGTAAACAGTATCTACATCCTCAGCATTAAACTGTCTGTAAAAGTTGAATAAATACTGATCTGTTCCTTCTATTCTGTAGAACATATCCTGATATTCTTTTCTGTCTTTAATCTTTCCGGTTATCTTACTAACAGGCGGTTCTGTTCCTTCACGCATCGTTACTGCTGAATACTTACTATCAGTATAAAAATAATAGCAATTCAGATCTTTGGTGATTACAAAGTAACTGTGCTTGTCCTGATTTCCGTAATAATCAGGATACTCAAAAACCAGTGCATCTTCTCCGAATGAATCAACAACGTCTTTAATATTGCCATTGATCCGCTCTACTATTCCACTTGGAAGTACATCTTCATATGTACCGATACCCGGTGTTCTGGATTCTACTCCTGCATCTTCCGCATAAACTGCCGGAAGCATAAACGATGACATCATTGTTACTGACATGATTGCTGCTAAAAATCTTGTTCTTTTCATAAAAATACATCCCTTTCATATTCCCACGTAAAACGATGGGGCCTATAATCTCTGGTTTAAATTGCTGTTTATAATAACGCATTCATGCGCTATTTTTTATGTTTCGGGTGTCGGAACAGACTGTTCTGTTTCCGGTGAAGTCACTGGAGCTGATGTCGGTATTTCTGTTATTCCTGTCGCTTGAAATATCCTGTTTACATCCTCTTCAGAAAGACCATCATTCAGAAATACATAATATTTACCTGCCGTATTTCCGCATTTCACTAAGAGCAGTTCTTCACTGCTTATTCCGCTTATTGTTTTAACCTTGGCAATTAATACTGTATTTTCCGCAATGCTTATAAATTCCGCATTCATAGTATTATTGTTAAGACGACTTTCATCAAAAACATAAACGCCTCTCTTGCTGTATGCCATTCCAAAGAATTTTGCATTATCAAAAGTGTTATTTTCACTGTTTACCGACAATACAGGATCTGATTCTGATGGTAATGTCAGTATTTCTTCAGGTGGAGAAGACGGCTCAGGTGCATTCGCCGGATCCGTTAAACATTCACAGTCCTCTGATTGCAATGTTATGATTCCTTCCTGCTGTGTTTTTTCGGTAACAGGTATTTCTGAAATAATATGCGGTTCTGTTATCGGATATGCTTCTGTGTGCTCATTGACGTCAGATGGTGACGGAGGCGATTCTTTTTCCGCCGAAACTGTCGCTGCATACAGAATACTGCTTTCATATCCAGCTTCCGTTTCCGAAACCTCTGTATGTTCATTGACAGGATCTGCGTTTTCAGTCTTAATGACATCTGTTTCATACGATTCAGTTTCAGATACAGTCGTTGTCATGACAATACTATTATCTATCTCCGGATAACGTGCCTGTTCAGCTTCGTTGTGGAAATGCATGCATGTGCATAAAGCTATCACTGCAGCTGATGCCGACGTTATTATCCAGATTGATTTGTTGCTTCTGGTTTCCGGTTCGTATGTTTCCGCTTCTGCTACATACTCCTCATCGATTTCCCAGATAGCATTTCTCAGCTGCTCCACATTCATTACTCTCCCATCCTTCTTTTTAAATGATCCTTAAGCTGTTTTCTTATTCTCGAAAGTATGACCGTTACATTTTCCTCGGTAAGCGAACAGTGTCCGGCGATATCGGCAATGCTGTCAAGATACCAGTATCTTCTGACGAAAATATACCGCTTGTCTTTCTTAAGCGTTCCAAGAAATTCGTTTATAGCATTTACAACCTGCGCCTCGTCGAATTTTTCTTCAACGTTATTGCTGCCGTCAATGCATTCTTCCAGTTCCTCTGTTGAAAAGCTTATGTCTCGTTTTCGCCTGCTGTTATTTTGAAACCGGAATTTGTTATACGAAATATTCCTTACTATCTTGAATAAAAAAGCTGAAAGAAATTTCGGCCTTTCCGGCGGCATCAGATTCCATGCTGTAAGATATGTATCGTTCAGACATTCCTCGGCATCTGAAATATCTTCCAGAATAGATCTGGCTACATACATGCATCTGCTTCTGTATTTTTTATCGGTTTCTGATATTGCTCTTTCCGAGCGTTCCCAGTAAAGATCAATAATCTTCTCGTCTTCCAGAACCATTCACCTCCCTCAAATCATTCGTATTTATCCTTCTATAAATACAGTGTCTTCCCGAAGAGATTTCTAACAAAATTTTTTGAAGTTTGTAGAAACTCATAAATAGCCTACGCAGCAATTGTGAATAATAACAATAAAGCTCTCAGATTACGCTGGCTGCGTTTTCCGAGAGCTTTGCTGCTATGGTATGTAAATCGTTTGTTTACTGATTAATGCGTTATCGTGAATAAATCATATCATCAGGCACTGTGGTTCAGAGTTTCTGCAAGCGGTTTGGTAAGCATATCTTTCGCCTACCACTATCTGAAATACGCTTCCTGCAGTTCTCTCAGGTACAGTCTCAGTACTGATGGTTCACCGAGGGTCACTGCAATGCCCTGCGGGTATAAATGTGCCTGTTCCCATGCGGCCATGAGCTCTTCTGCAAGTCCTTTATCGAGATTCAGAACCTCGCTTATGCGTTCTGTCTGTTCGGCAGGCTTTGTTTTCAGAGCGCGTCCGAATATCTCGGAGATAAAGTAGAGCTTTGCCTCCGTCTCTTCTGTACCGTCATTGATGCCTATAAAAGTCGGTCTGTACCAGCATGTGCAGCTATTCCTGAAGCTATCTTTCCGTTCTTCATTTTTATCCTCCGGTTTATATATTATAAGGATTATAAATGTTTTTGTATGTATGCTTTAAATTATATCACATCAGGTGCATAAGTTTCAACATATTTCTTGCTTATGATGAAACGGCGAAGCCGGATTTCCGGTTTAATCAGTGTATCCTTAATATGTAGATTCTGACGTTATAACACTATTTTATATATTGACTTGATGTGCAAAAAATGATAAAATTTTAGTATAGAGATTATTAGTGAGAGGGGACTAATAAACATGATTTTTATTACCGGAGATGTACACGGCGAATACGATCTCCGCAAGTTCGGCAAGGACGAGTTTCCTGCACAGTCCGGGCTCACCCGAAAGGATTACATGATAATCTGCGGTGATTTCGGATTTCTGTGGGATGAATCCCGGACTGAACGCTACTGGCTGAAGTGGCTGGAGCGCAAGCCGTGGACCACGCTGTGGATCGACGGTAATCACGAAAACTACTCACTTCTCGGCCGGTACCGCATAGAGGACTGGAAGGGCGGAAAGATCCAGAAGATCACCGACAGCATCTATCACCTGTGCAGGGGAAGCGTATTCACCATCGATGACAAAAAAATATTTGCATTCGGCGGGGCGGAAAGTCACGACAAGCAGTTCCGTATACCCGGCGTTTCATACTGGCCTCAGGAGATGCCGTCACTTCGTGAGATGACACTTGGGGCCGAGAATCTTGAAAAAAACGACTGGAAAGTTGACATTGTTATCTCACATTCACTTCCGACGTTTATTCTCAGGGAACTGGAAATGACAGATATCTATCATCCAAACCGGCTGACTGACTTTTTTCAGAAAGTCAATCACAATCTTGATTTTGATCTGTGGTTTTCAGGGCACTACCACCGCAACATGCAGTGTACACATAAACACTATATGATATTCGACAGCATAGCAAAGATAACGGGGAACACTTTCGAAATAGTCGAAGGTGAAGAGCTTGACTGACGAATTCACTGCACTGCAGACAACAGAAAAGAGGATCCTATACATGAAAAAAATCGCGAGCTTCACAGTAAACCATGACACACTTGAAAAAGGTGTTTACATTTCAAGAGTAGACGGCGATGCCGTTACATATGACCTCAGAATGAAGAAGCCTAATGCAGGAAGTTTCATTTCACCGAAGTCACTCCATACTATAGAACACCTTCTTGCAACTTATGTCCGCAACTCGGAATATTCCGACCAGATCATCTACGCCGGACCTATGGGCTGCCGCAGCGGCTTCTATCTTATAGTACGAGACAGCGTATCCAGAGCAGAAGTTCTTGAACTTGTAAAGAAAGCATTCGTATTCATCGCAGACTTTACCGGAACCATCCCTGGTTCATCAAAGGCGGAATGCGGCAACTATCTCGAACATGATCTCGATGCTGCAAAGGCTGATGCTGCGGAATACAACGAAGCACTTAAGAACGTTACCGCAGATGACATGAACTACAAAGACTGATAAATATCATAACACATGCAAAAAGACCGTATCCCTTTAAAACAGCGATACGGTCTTTATTTTTCAGAAAATCTGCGGTCAGATCACATAGTCATTGTTATTGTTCGCACGGTCTATAACATCCTTAACGGTTATACTGTTGAGAAAATCCGTAGTTCTTTTATGGAGCTCCTCCCAGATGAACAGAGTCATGCATTCGGCCGCTCTCGGACATTCGTTTATCTCATTTTCAAGGCAGCTTACCGGAGCAAGATTTCCTTCGGTGACCATGAGTATCTCACCTACGGTGCAGCTTTCAGGAGAACGGGCAAGCTTGTAACCGCCCTGATAACCTCTGTTCGTTTTAAGTATCCCCGACCTGTTCAGCATCGGAACGATCTGTTCGAGATATTTCTTTGAAATATTCTGTCTTGCAGCAATGTCCTTCAGCGTTACGAAACCTTCATCAGCGTGCATTGCAAGATCTATTACAAGCCTTAGCGCATATCTTCCCTTTGTTGAGATCTTCACAGTATCTCCTCCGTTCATGTAATGATAATATTATTATACCATAGGTTTACTATGTTTTCAATAGCTGTTTTTACGCAGTTCTTCCTGAAACGTCACAGAAAAAACATACAAATTTTTATGGAAGAATATAAGATTTTATGGATTTCGCGAAAGTTTTTGTTAAATATCATGTGCACAATTGCTTTTCTGATATGTAAATACTGGTCTTTTGCTGTATCCATGTACGGCTATACTGATTTGTCTATATATGATATTCCATTTTATCTATTTGACATAACCCATATGCTATGGTATCATAAATACAGAAGATAAAAGCAGATACAATGATCCAGTAAAAAATAATCTTCTATTAAATATGACATTTTCATTTAACTTTACACATACAATCCTAACCCGAAAAGCCGGTGCTCGAAAGAGTACCGGCTTTTCACCTTGTTAAGCTTTTTTTCCTTGGAAAACGCTGATTTATTCATAAATCAGCGTAGGGGTTCGGGGCGAAGCCCCGCAAATCCCACCTCCGGAAATCCGGCGAAGCCGGATTTCCGATTTAATCAGTGTTTCCCTTGATTTTCGCGTATATTATGGTATAATTATAATGTATGCAAAAAAGAATTTACCGGAAATGAGGTGTCTGAACTGGAAACAACCGAGGGACTTTCAATTGCAGTTTCCTTTGTCTTTCTCGGAAAACTGCTGCTCATACTCTTCCTTATCTTTCTGGTGACGCTTCTTACACCAAAGCTTGCTGCTTTCATCGACCGGCACCGCGGCAGAAAGGAACGACCCGGTGAGGACGAAAGACTTTATCAGGTGCGAAGTGCATTCGAACCCGCTCCTGACGACGAAAAACCATTAAAAACTCTGTTTCCTGAGGTTCAGGAACACAATAAAACCACCAGAAATGAGGACGAATAAATGGCAAAGAATAATAACAATCAGAAAATGGTCGAAGCCATCACTTCAATGGATGAAGACTTCGCAAAATGGTATACCGACATCGTAAAGAAAGCTGAACTTATCGAATACACAAGCGTAAAGGGATGTATGGTGATCCGCCCTTACGGCTACGCTATCTGGGAAAACATCCAGAAGATACTCGACGGAATGTTCAAGGCTACAGGTCACGAAAATGTCTGCATGCCTATGTTCATCCCTGAAAGCCTTCTCCAGAAGGAAAAGGATCACGTTGAAGGCTTCGCTCCGGAAGTAGCATGGGTAACAATGGGCGGTAACGAAAAGCTCGAGGACAGACTCTGTGTACGTCCTACATCAGAAACTCTCTTCTGCGAACACTACGCAAACATCGTTCACTCATACCGCGATCTTCCTAAGCTCTACAACCAGTGGGTAAGCGTTGTAAGATGGGAAAAGACAACACGTCCTTTCCTCCGTTCAAGAGAATTCCTCTGGCAGGAAGGTCACACTATCCACGCTACTGCTGAAGAAGCTATCGAAGAAACAGAAAAGATGCTCAATGTTTATACAGAATTCTGCGAAAAGTATCTCGCAATGCCTGTTATCCAGGGCAAGAAGACTGAAAGCGACAAGTTCGCAGGTGCTGTTTCAACATACGCTATCGAAGCTCTCATGCACGACGGCAAGGCACTTCAGGCCGGTACTTCACACTACTTCGGCGACGGTTTTGCCAAGGCTTTCGGCATTGAATACACAGACAAGGAAAACAAGAAGGTAAATCCTCACCAGACATCATGGGGCGTTACAACACGTCTTATCGGTGCCATCATCATGACTCACGGTGACGACAACGGTCTCGTTCTTCCGCCGGCAGTTGCACCTGTCCAGCTTGCTATCATCCCGATCGCAATGCACAAGGAAGGCGTTCTCGACAAGGCAAATGCTCTCGCAGATGAACTCAGGGCTGCAGGCATCAGAGTTAAACTCGACGACTCAGATAACTCAGCAGGCTGGAAGTTTGCCGAATACGAAATGAAGGGCGTTCCGGTAAGACTTGAGATCGGTCCTAAGGATATCGAAAACAACCAGTGCGTTCTCGTAACACGTCACAACCGTGAAAAGACTGTAGTAAGCCTCGACAATCTCGCAGAAGAAGTTCAGAAGAAGCTTACCGAAGTTCATGACGGTCTCTACGCAAAGGCTCTCGAAAACCGCGAAAAGAGAACTTACACATGTAAGACAATGGACGAGATCATCAAGGCTCTCGAAGAAAACGGCGACGGTTTCGTTAAAGCTATGTGGTGCGGCGAAGAAGCCTGTGAAGATGAAGTCAAGGAAAAGACAGGCGTTGGTTCAAGATGCATCCCGCTCAAGCAGGAACACATCTCCGACGTATGCGTATGCTGCGGCAAGCCGGCTAAGCACATGGTTTACTGGGGCAAGGCGTACTGATAACTCAGTAATATCAACTTATATGTTCAAAAGGCACCCGCTGGGTGCCTTTTCTGATAAATATGACGCCTCCGGCGCGATTTTACAAAACGAGCTGAAGGGGCTCGGTTTTTCCATAGCAGTCTTCGGCTCGCAGCGGTGAAGACTACCATTATACAAAGCAAACGGGAGCACCGGATTTTTATTACCGGTACTCCCGCTGTTTTTATTTATTCAGAGTAATCCTTAAGGATAAACATTACTGTACTTGTTTCTTCATTCCCCTATAAGCACACGGCTTCCTTCAAATGCAAAGCCGTACTTTCGGATTCTGTCTTTCTTAATGCCCTTGTCAAGCAGTATCTGCTCATACTTCCTGTCTTCTATCTGATTATTCCGCGCTCCGGAAAACATCAATCCGCCGGAAGGAAAACATCGATCCGCGGCAAGGAAAACGCCAAACCGCACAAGGAACGCAGTAATTCGCGCAAGGAACGCACTTCGTGTATAATATAGATAGAGGCTATGCCTCGAATATACATGAAGGAGGCCATAAATATGGCGGACAAGATCAATGTGAAGCTCGTTCTTGAGCTTCGGCAGGCAAATATGTCGCAGAGAGCTATCGCAGCATCTAGGCATATTTCAACCAAGTCTGTGGCAGCAGTATGGAAGAGAGCAGATGCTCTCGGTGTCAGCTACGCTGATGTTGCAGACAAGAGTGACGATGAGGTCTATCTTCTCTTCTTCCCGGACAAGTTTCGCAAGGAGACGGTATACGCCCCTGTCAACTATGAGTATGTTCATGGTGAGCTGAAAAAGACGGGAGTCACGCTCAAGTTGCTTTGGCACGAGTACAAAGGCAGTGCAAAGGACGGCGTTCCTGTCGGCTACACGAAATTCTGTGACGATTACGCCAAGTATGTCGAGCAGAACAATCTCACGAACCACCTCACGCACAAGCCTGGTGTTGTGTGTGAGGTGGACTGGAGCGGCAAAACGATGAGGCTGAACGATCCCGAAGAGGGTAAGACACATCCGGTCTATCTCTTTGTCGCAGCGCTTCCGTACAGCCAGCTTGCGTATGTAGAACCCTGCCTGAACATGAATGAGCAGACATGGATCAATTGCAATATCCATATGTTTGAGTATTTCGGCGGCGTGACGCTGCGTATTGTTTGCGACAATCTCAAGACCGGTGTGATCACACACCCCCATGAGGGCGACATCGTTCTGAACCAGTGCTATGAAGGTTTTTCCAATCACTACTGCACGGCAATCATGCCCGCAGGCGTGAAAAAGCCGAAGCAGAAGGCATCTGTTGAGGGTACTGTCGGAAAGATCGCTACCGCCATCATCGCTCGTCTGCGCAACAACGAGTATACCTCTATCCATGATCTGAAGACAGATGTTGCTGCCGCACTTGAGGATTTCAACAACAAGTCTTTCCAGAAGCGTGAGGGCAGCCGCCGTAAGGTGTTTGAAGCAAATGAACGCATTACGCTTCGTCCGCTGCCTGCCTTTCCATATGAGTATGCTGTTTGGGAATACGGGCGTGTCATCGGTGCAGATTTTCATGTGACCTACCAGACCTGCAAGTATTCCGTGCCGTATCGTTTTGTCGGCAAGACGGTTGACTTGAAGATCACTGACAGCATGATCGAGATCTACTGCGGACATGAACGTATCTCCTCCCACAAGCGTTTCCCGAGTTATGTCCGCAACAGGTACGACACCTATCCCGAAGATATTCCCGAACGTTTCCAGAAAACAGAATGGAACGAGCTTACGATCCGGCAGTGGGCAGCATCCATCGGCAAGCTGACACTGGCAGTCATTGACCGTATTTTCAAGAGCTACCGCACGTCAGAACAGGGCATCAATCCCGCAATGTCCGTGCTGAAGCTGAGCAAGAAATACTCTTCCGAGCGTTTGGAAACGGCTTGCGAGCTGGCACTTGAACACGTCAGCGTGCCTCGCTATTCGCATCTCAGAGCGATCCTTGCCGCCGGTCAGGATATGGAATACAAGGAGAGCAAGAAACAGGAGAACGAATCGTCGCCCGCCGGATTTGTGCGCGGTGCTGCCTATTACGGAGGTGACGATCATGCTGAGTGAAGAGACGAGACGCAAGCTGCGTGAGATGAACTTCGGCGAGTTGGTCGAAGCTCTTGATCTTCAGGAGAAGCAACCGGAATATATGGCGCTTTCATTTGATGACCGCATGAATCTTGCTGTCGATTACACCTATTCATCCAAGTACAATGCCAAGGTTCACCGCCTGATCAGTGCAGCCAAGTTCCGTATTGCAGATGCGGCGCTTGTGAATGTGTATTATGAAAAGCGCGGATTGGACAAGGATCTGATCCTAACACTCGGAAGCTGCGGTTTCATCGAAAAGAACCAGCCGGTCGTATTCAATGGGTTCACTGGTTCCGGCAAGAGTTACCTGGCGTGTGCCATTGGCAGACAGGCTTGTATGCAGGGATACCGCACAAGATATATCCGTGTTCCCGATCTGATGCAGCTACTTAGTGAGGCATCGCTTGATGTACACGGCAGAGCCAAGCTCCTCAAAAAGTTCAGCGGATACCGGCTGCTGATCCTTGACGAATGGCTGCTGAATGATATGACGGAGAGCGAACAGCATTTCATCTTCGAGCTGATTGAACGCCGATATGACTGCACCTCCACGATCTTCTGTACGCAGTACAAGCGCGAGGACTGGCACAGCCGACTTGGCGGCGGTATCCACGCTGATGCAATCATGGACAGGATCGTACATACTGCTGCGTGGGTGTACTCCGGTGACATCAATATGCGTGAATTGCAGGCAAAGGGGGCAGAGTCATAATGGAAGATTACTGCGCTTTCAGCAAGGATCACAAATGCCTGAAATGGGAGGATTATGAGCTGACCCGCCACGAACTGGAAGAGGCCGACCGCCTTTGTCACGGCAACTGGATCGAGATTCAGAGGCTGTATGCGTACATTGACGAGCTCAGATCCATCTTGGAGAAAAATAACATTGATTATCCTGAAATGTGAGCAGCGTTCGCATTTGGCATGAGCCTGTCTGATAGTTTCAGATGAGCTCACTGCGGAGAGAACCGGCGAGACGCGCCGCCGTTTTCACTGCTTCCGCATCCATTCCGCTTCGCTCCATTCCAGCGGAAGCAGTGAAAACATTTATTCAGATATGACCTCATCGGGAAGTGCGTTCCTTGCCGCGGATTGATGCGTTCCTCGTTTAGGATTGGTGCGTTCCTTGTTTCGGATCACCGTTTTCCTTGTTGCGGATTGGCGCGTTCCAAGGGGTGAAATAATCATTCTATCTGTTTAAGTGCAGCTGCTACTGTATCTTCAAGTTTATTTTCTTCGTCTTTGTCGATGACTTTAAATTCAAATATCATCGCCTCATCTTTTTCCTTATCCAGCGGTTCAAGGAGTACATCATATCTTCCGAATCCGCTTTCACGGTTGGATGTTACCACGTATCTGTCTCGAAGATCTACAAGCAGACCAAGAACAAAACCGTGATAGAAACGTTCCGGCTCTGATTTTTCCGATGGCCTCTTTCCTGTATCGAACGAACTGAACATGGAAACTGAAAGATCATTCATAAACTGATTCATATATTTCAGGTCATTCAGCAACAGTGCTTTTATGAAATTACTGTAGCTGTTTCCTTTCTTAAACCATTTGGAAATAAGGTTTCGGAACATTTTCGCTGTTTCGAAATTCACTATCTTCAGTTCATAATCTTCATCATCACTCGATTCGATTTTCAGGTAACCACTCATAGTAAGCAGACTCCAGGCAGAATTATCATCACTGCTCAGATCACTGTAAACAAGTTCTTCATTAATTGTTTTGAACACACTTTCTCCATTAAGAAGTGCCTCAAAATCCTTTTTAAAATCAGCATCGCCTTCGCGCAGCAGATCACTTACAAGCTTATTGGAACTTGTATTTGCCCAGTATGGTGCATATTTTCCTTCATCCAGAAAATTAATTATCGACCATGGATTATAGACGTCCTTAAGATCACCAATGATGAACCCGTCATACCAGTATTTAACCTTTTCCTTATCTGTATATCCATATTCATCAAGTGCATTAAACACCTCTTCTTCAGTAAAGCCAAAATACTCCTGATATTTTTTTGCCGATAAAGAGCAGATCTTAAGATTATTGAAATCAGAAAATAACGACTCCTTGCTTACTCTTGTGATACCTGTAAGTACACTGCGATACATATACGGATTACTTTTGAATGTAGTATTGAAAAATGTACGCATAAACGCAGCAACTTCATCCCAGTATTTCTTCACATAGGATTCAACCATAGGCGTATCATACTCATCAAGAAGAATAATGACTTTCTTTCCGTAATGGATATAAAAGAGTTCTGAAAGGAATGCTATACTCTGTGTCAGAAGATCAGTATTCACATTTTTCTCAGACTTTTTCAGCATTGTCTCAACCATTTCCATATACATAAGACGGAATATTTCTTTTTTATCGGCTGATATCTTTTCACTTTTACTTACAAAATCCTCATAACTGGAATACACCGACATCATCGTCGTATTCATTTGCCTGAGAAAATCTTCATAAGTAATTCCTTTTATTTTTGCCATAGTAATAAAAAGCACCGGCTGACTTCCCTGCAGTTCTCTCATTTCTGTATCTTTCCAGACATTCAGTCCTTCAAAAAGATCAGTTCTTCCTGCATACTCCGGACTGAAAAAGCATTCGAGCATACTCATATTCAGTGTTTTACCGAAACGGCGCGGACGAGTAATCAAAGTAACGTCATCGTCTGCATTCCACCAGTCATTTATGAATTCTGTTTTATCCACCAGAAAACTGCCGCGTTCTCTGATTTTACTGAAACTCTGTACTCCTGTCGCTATTTTTCGAGGCATATTATCAGCTCCTTTCTGTTTTATTTTTTCGAAATCTTTCCTTTAAATTATACTATATTTTTACCTTTATGACAACAGAAAAACGTGATTGTTTTTTCTCAAAAACATCGTCCGGCAGCCATCCGAATGAAAATGTGGCGCCTTCGGCGCAATTTTACAAACGAGCTGGCTCGGTTTTTTCTATAGCAGTCTTCGCCCCGCAGGGGTGAAGACTACCATTATACAGAGCAAACGGGAGCACCGGATCTGAACCGGGCCCGATTTTAATGAGTCAATAAATACACGGGTTAGTTCTTTTTTTACCTGAATTATAACATCATCAACGTCATTTTTCAATAGTTCATCGATTTTTACTGATAATCAATTCCTTAATAGCCACATTTCAACCACCTACTTCTTTATTTGTACATTAACCATTGGTTTTTACCGCTCCATTATAAAGGATCCACTTCAAACATATTAAAACAGAAAAAGCAGAATTAGTGAAATTCACACTAACTCTGCTCTTCGATAATATTATTATAAATTAAAAAAACTTACACACTTTACTTGACAAACCCACAAAATCATCTATTCTTCTCAGTATCATTGCCATGAACCTTGATCGTCTGGCAATGATATTTTTGTACTGTTTTTTCTGGTTGTTGTCATTTGCTATGAATCTATTTGACCTAAACCAGATTTGTTCCTCAAAAATTCGATTTTTAAAAACCTCTACTTATTGAGGAGACACTAATTATCTGTTATGAAAATAATGTCAATTTAATATCATGTTCTGTAAAACCAAAGAATCTACTTCAGTTACTACATAATTATTATTTAAATCAAAAACTGCAAGCTGACTATCAGTTAATTCTAGAGATCCGTTAAGGTAATTATTCATGTAAATAAGATCTAAAATTGTAACTGATCCATCATTGTTTAAATCCCCATACACCGATGTTTTTGCTGTAACTATTCCTGTAACAGAATTAACTATCAATGAACAAAGAAGCAAAATAACGGTGATGCATTTCTTAAATTTATTCATATTTACACCTCTCTGTAATTCATTATTTACTAACTCCGGATAAATGCTGCCTTAATAACGCCAGGTCAGCTATATTTATTGAACCATTATTATCAATATCAGCCGCACTTAGCTGGTCACCTGTAAGTGAATAATCTCCGAGCAGATATAATGATAATAATGACAAATCAGTAATATCCTTTTTATCATCATCATTTATATCTCCACAATTTTCCTCTGAACTATATGCTTCATAAATCACTTTATTATACATGTTCTGATTTTTCACATTTGCAGGAATGTAACAATTTAAGTGAAAACTACTGTCATTCAGAAGTTCTTCAAATTTTCTTCGATATTCAGGATCAGATAACTGTCGTTCAATGAAGTGATCATTTTTCACATAATAAGTATACTTGGTGCTCTTGTTAGAGTTTTCTGTAAATCGTTCCACAGTAATGCCAAATGGTTTATATTTTTCAGCAACCTGTTCGAATTCTGAATCGCTCTCTATTAAAACGTAATATCCACCATCAGATATTAAAGACAATTCAGAAATTTCTTCTATCTTAAGTACAGTCTTCGTTTTTTTCAGTATATCTGTTATTGGTTTACGAACTGAAAAATCACTGATATTATCTGTTTCGTAACAATTTTCAGACTCATTTAAGTCTAATAGTTTTACATTATACTCCTCTAGCTCCTTATTCACCTTTTCCAGTTCAACAGATGAATCACAATAAAACCGGTATTTAAAACTGTGTTCCTCAATTGCTTTTACATCTGTTTCCGTAATAACATATACTGTCGGAGGATAATAATCTTCAGGAGCTGGTACAAGTATATAGTTTTCTGATATGCTGTCTAATAAATCAGATACATTAGATTCTTTGTAATATTTTTTATACCATGGTATGGTTCTTTCAGCTGCATATGCGTATGCATCAGCGTTTATTATTATCAAGTATAACAACATAGTGGCTAAAGCAAGCACTTTTTTTACTAATTTCGTCATACACAAAACGCCTCCTTAATACAAATAGCTATTATTCAGATAAAAATGAAGAAGATCTTCTGTAATTTTTATACTTCCATTATTGTCTGGACCTATAACAACATTTATGCCCACTACTGAAATTGCATAGTCATCATCCTGATTAATACTATTGTTAGTATCATCATAGTTTGCATAAGTAGTATCGATGTTTCCGTTATGGATATTTTCGCGTATGAATAACGGTCCACCACTATCACCGTCAAATATATCAGCAGTATGCCAAAGGCTAAGTCTATCCGGATCTTGAACAGTAGCATCCCAATCTATACATCCAACTGATTTATAACGATATCCATATTCACTCGGGGCATTACTTGGGTGGCTCTGTGGAAACCCTGATGCATATACAACATTGTAATAGTCATCTCTCATAACACCCAAGTTCATTACATAATTACTGAGATCATTTTCTACATAAATCAATGCATAATCATATCTGTATGGTTCAGAATCTGTTATATAATCTTTACTTATATGAATATATCTAGGATACATAGTCATTATAGGAGTGTTACCACTTCCCATAATATAAATCTCAGGATAATAGAATTCACCACTGCTTTTATCATAAACACAGTGAGCAGCTGTTGCAATAATATGATTTCCAACAACAAATCCTGTTCCATTAAGTCCTATACTTACAATACTTTGATCAGCATCTCGTTTTAAATCGTTTGGATTACCGTATCTTGGCGTATTATAATTATTCAAACCAGACAAAGTAAAAAGCGCATACTGATCATAAGACGTTGGGTCAGAATCAGTACAGTCATGTCGTCTGTACATTCTAAAACTAGAAGAAGCATTAACTTCTATTCCAAAAACTGTACTCAAAAGAGCAATTATCAATAAAGCAAATGCGATAACAAAGCATCGTTTTCTTTTTACAATTGACATAAAAAAACACCCTTCCCTTTTCATCATCTTATCATTCCAGGTTCAATTTAACAAAATTATTTGATATCAACTCACCCTAATCGCCCTCTTTCATAGACATCATTGCTGTGCCTGAACTATTAATTCAATCATTATGAGTACTCCTTTGATTGACCTCTATATAGTAATGACGATTTCAGAGCAAAATCTGTCACTCGATTCGAAACTTTGTATACATAAATAAAAGACGCATTTTTGTTTTGTGCACTATGCTGTGCATCGGCCATCCGAATGAAAATGTGGCACCTTCGGCGCAATTTTACAAAACGAGCTGACCAGCTCGTTTTTTCTATAGCAGTCTTCGGCCCGCAGGGGTGAAGACTACCATTATACAGAGCAAACGGGAGCACCGGATTTTGATTTACCGGTACTCCCGCTGATTTTATTATTCAAAGAATTTTATCAACCTCAGATATAATACCTTCGGCATTAGCGATTTGTTCTTCAACGTCTGTTTTTGAAACAACATAAAAAGAATCATAATCACATTCCGTCCTGAGTTTAAAAAGTTCTGCGATTTTTTCAGACATTTCTGTACCAAAAACACCTGTCTTAATATAAACCTCTCTGAATTTTGAAATAACTCCGCTATGCTTTTTCATACTGTATCCATCTTTGATCAGCAAAGCACTCATAGCATGAAAAGCTGCATAATACGAACGGTTCGCAGCGCCATAATACTTTTCAGAATTAAAAAGTATTTTCGCTTCTTCAAGTGAATTCTTAGCTTTCTCGATTTCAAGCTTCGGAACAATTTCTTTAACGTCCTGCATAGCATATTCCCTCATTTATCACGTTTCTGTAAAACGGTGATATCTCAGCAAAAAGATTAAACTGTTCAACAGGCTTAACCGTTACTGTCACTGTTATATTATGATCAAGACTAAGATCGCTGTCTATCTTTGCAAGTGATTTATTGTACAAACGAATATCGCTATCACTTTTATCAACAGTCAGCAGAATATCAACATCTGATTCGTCGTCGTAATCACCTCGCGCAAAAGATCCGTAAAGATATGCATTTACAAGACTGTTTCCAAAAACCGCCTTCGAACGTTCAAATGCTTCACCAAGAATAGCAATAGCTTCGCTTTGTGTACACATAAATTCACTTCCTCTCGACTGTTATTTCACATTAGACGAACGTATTTATTACCTTAATTATACCTCATTACTTAATACCCGTCAAGGATTGGTAATAGTCCCCTAAAAGCATTACATGTAATTTTTTATTACAACCGTCCAAATGAAAATATGGCGCCTCCGGCGCAATTTTACAAACCGAGCCAGCTCGGTTTTTCTATAGCAGTCTTCGGCCCGCAGGGGTGAAGACTACCATTTATACAGAGCAAACGGGAGCACCGGATTTTGATTTACCGGTACTCCCGCTGGTTTTGTTTACATCAGTTTTTCAAATTCTTCAGTACTCATACCTGCATATTTTGCAGCTTCAGAAACTGATAACTTTCCGTCTTTAGCAAGTCTGATAAAACCTTTTACAGCTGTTTCAAACTGCTTGTCCTTTTCCGCAATGATCTTGTCCTTCCGATCACTTTCTTCTTTCAGTTGATTTTTATCTTCCTTCAACTGACTGTTATCTTTTTCAAGCTGACTAATTTTTTCGTTTTTCCTGTCATCTTCGATTTTACGCACATAATCTGAATGTTCTTTGGTATATTCTTCGATACACAACTTGACCACCTCCGCACGTCTGGATTCCAGTATTGCTTTTATTTCTGAATCTTCCGGCAGCGAATCTATTGCATTATTTATCGCATCTGCTAGTTTTTCACTTTCAACTTCTGCATCTGCGTCATATATCGCTCCGTATTTTCTTACCTGCTCCACAAACATCGCATAATCCTTAAGCGGTCTGCATGAATTCAGCAGGTTTTCATTTCTTCCGTTATTGATGTTTATCATTTTTACAGTAACTTCAATATCTGATCCGCCATCTGTCTTACCGATGTTTTTCTTAAAAGAATCACTGAGGCGTAAATAAGATACATCTTCCTTATCGGCAATGCCGTTATAGAAACATAACAGTTTCGGTGTCGGAAGCTCAAGCTGCGTCGAACTGTAAATATCCAGCTGGTTATCATGTATATACTTGTTGATAAGTTTACAGCTGTAAATGAACATCCTGACCGGTATATTCGGATTAAAGGTTGACTGATGTTCATAGAGATTCATTACATCCTTTAACACAAAAGATATATCATTTCGCACATTGATAAACAGCACATCTTTCAGAGTGTATAGTCACATCATTGACATCAGTATAATCCGAACCGTTGACTGCATTGTAAAGAGCAAGTGAAAAATGCTTGTATTCATCACTGCCGAAAATAAAGCAGAACAGTGAATCCTTGTAATCACGTTTTCCCTTTACCACATCATCGATAATTCTTTCTGAAGTTCCTGCGTAAATGCCGTTCTCCTCCGGCTTGTTACTGTTAGTGTTTTTCTTCATCTTTGTCCTCTCTTAAATTATAAAATATTTTTGCATTTAATGCAACACCAATATCTTATCATAATTATCTTATTTTGTCAATAGTGTATTTTGATGTTATAGGAGATAAGAGCATTTATGGTTATGCGGTTGAAGTATATATGTGTAAACCCTTTTTGTGCCATAAAACAGATAAGCTGCACCGGAAGTATGAATCAAAATACGCGACAGATAAGCTGATTTGAAAATGTGGCGCCTTCGGCGCAATTCTACAAAACGAGCTGAAGGGACTCGTTTTTTCCATAGCAGTCTTCGGCCCGCAGGGGTGAAGACTACCATTATACAAAGCAAACGGGAGCACCGGATTTTGATTTACCGGTACTCCCGCTGTCTTTATTTTTCAGAGTAATCCTAAGGATGAAAATTGCTGAATATCAGAATGATGTTGCTTCATACTCAGCTTTTTCTTGCTAAGATGATATTTTAGTTAAGCAGCTCGTGCTTCATGATAGAAAAATCTATAACATTAAGATTACCATCTAAATTCATATCACAAACAGCTGCATCCGTAAGCTTATCATCCGAAAGAAGGTATCTCATCGTCATTACCACATCAGCCAGATCAAATTTTCCATCTGCATTACCATCGCCTTTTTTAGCAGCAATAGTTGGATAACTACTCTTAAAATTATCATCATATGCATACGGAACAATACGCAGGTCGTTCCATAGCTGTAAAGCTATGTTGAAGTGAGTATTGAAATCTATCTTTTCATCTGGCACAAGATAGTAGTATTCAGATGACTTTTCTTTAACATACTGCACTGAAACAGGTAGTCCGTTTTCTTTTACATAATCATTTAGCTCTTCTTCAGTAAGCAATTCATTGGTTTCAGGATTTTTCACTTGCTTTTTCAGATATTTGGTCAGATAAGGAACGTACAGTTCAT